>Ga0307290_10000876_pt1 | contig 9724 bp, 9 predicted proteins | sample ER_DNA_144_FD_194472 | JGI IMG/M metagenome (GOLD analysis project Ga0307290, IMG submission 194472) | Bulk soil microbial communities from the East River watershed near Crested Butte, Colorado, United States - ER_DNA_144 | ecosystem: Environmental > Terrestrial > Soil > Floodplain | place: USA... | reverse complement strand
AGCCACGCGGCTTCCTCGATCTTGAGGGCGAGCTCGCGGGCCGCCGGCCGATCGGCCCCGGAGCCGATGACGAGGATCGTCGTGGCGTCCGCCAGGCGTCCGGCGATCGCCTCGGCTCCCGACTCGTCGCGGGAGCCCGCGGCCAGGAGCGAGCGGACAGCGTCGGCATCGAGCGGCCGCGAAGCGAGATGCGCCCCGACAGCAGCAGCCACGACCAGCGGCGAGATATAGCCGATCGTGTGACACCAGCTGTGGTCGAGCTCGACCGTCTCGATGACGGTATCGACCAGCTGAGCGCCCGGCGAACCGGAGCTGGCGGTAATCAGGGCGGTTCGGGCTCCACCCGCCGCGGCTGCAGCGATGGCTCGGTTCGTTGCCGTCGACGCGCCTTCGTGCGAAACGCCGATCACGAGACCGGCCGCCGGCGGATCGAGGGCCAGCTCGAACGCCTGGGCGGCCACGATTGCGCCCGGTCCAGCCGCCAATCCGGCGCCACGAAGGGCGTCGCGGAGGATGTCGACGACGCCCTGGGCGGCATGCTCGCTCGTTCCGCAGCCGGTGACGACGATCGTCGAACCGTTGCTGGCAGCCTGGCCGATCTCGCCGGCCAGCCGGCCGGCCGGGCCCTGCGGATCCGCCAGTCGATCGAGAATCCGGACGGCGAGATCCGGCTCGGCCGCAATCATCTCGGTCATGTGGTAGGGCGGTCCGTCGCGCGGCGACGGCTGCGAGGTCGAGACCCAGGGATCGGGCGCGGCGTCCAGTGGCGCGGTCGGATCGAAGGTTGTGTCCATCGCGAGCGAGTCTACGACGCCGCCGCCCGGCCCGGACCGGCGTCGCGGCCACCGATCCGCCATCCGTCGTACGATTCGCTTCTCAGCAAGGAGGTTCTCCGTGGATGTCGGCGTCCTGATTCCCCAGGGCTGGAAGGGCGAATACGACGGCTGGGAGCCGGCTCGCGCCTGGTCCCGGACGGTCGAGCTCGCCCGCCAGGCGGAGGACCTCGGCTTCGAGTCCGAGTGGGTCTTCGACCACTTCACGACGGTTCCGGAACCGACCGACGAGATCACCTTCGAGTCGTTCTCCGTCCTGTCGGCGCTGGCGATGGCCACGAAGCGCGTCCGGATGGGCCACATGGTCATCTGCGCCGGCTTCCGCAACCCGGGGCTGACGGCCAAGCTGGCCTCGACGATCGACGTCATCAGCGGCGGCCGTTTCGAGCTCGGGATCGGCGGCGGTTGGAAGGAAGACGAGTGGTTGGCGTACGGCTACGGCTTTCCGCCGATCGGCGAGCGGCTCGGCGCGCTCGGGGATCACCTCGAGATCATCCGCCGGATGCTCGAGCCGGGTCGGGCGACGTACGAGGGCACGTACGCCTCGGTCCGTGGCGCGATCAACGAGCCGAAGGGGCTCCAGAAGCCGCGCATCCCGATCATCGTCGGCGGCAACGGCAAGAACGTCACGATGCGACTCGCGGCTCGCCACGCCGACGAGCTCAATCTCGTCTTCCGCCCGCTCGACGAGCTCGCCGAGCTGATCCCGCTGGCCCGCCAGCGCTGCGAGGAGATCGGCCGCGATCCGGCGACACTCCGGCTGTCTCTCTATGCCAACGACATCGACGTCCGCACGGCGGGCCAGAAGCGGATCGACCTGCTCGGCGCCTATGCGGGGCTCGGGCTCGATCGGCTCGTCGCCTTCCCGACCCGCTGGTCCGTCGAGCTCGAGACACAGGCAGCCTTCGCCGAGGATTGCGTCGCCGCGGGCCTGCCGATGCATCGCGAGGCGATCGCCGGGATGGCCTGAGCCAGCCGGATCCTCAGCGCCCGAGGCGACCGATCCGGGTCAGCGGCGCATAGCGGAACCAGGCCCGCCCGACGAGCAGCTCGACCGGTACCGGGCCGTAGCGGCGCGAGTCGACCGGTTCTCCGAAGCCCGCCGCAAGCAGCTCGGCATCGTTCGCGTCGGACAGGAGCCAGGCCTCGTCGTCCGCCAGCCGCAGGTACCCAGCGGCATACGGGACGTGATCGCCCGGTCGACCGGCGACCCGCTTGATCGCCAGCTCGCCGGAATCCGGCTCCCGGAAGACGACGACGGTCCCGCGCCGAGGCCAACCGGCCGTGGTCGGGTCGATGAGGAGCCAATCCCCGGGCTCGATCGACGGCCGCATCGAGGCCTCGGTGACCGCTACGCGCCAGGGTCCCCTGGCTCGCTCCCAGGACGACGGCGATCGCCGCGCGGGATGGCCCGGAGTCGGCTGTTCGGCGGCCTCCGGGCTGGCTTCAGGGGCGCGGTTCAGGCCGGCCGACCCGCGACGCGCGTCTTGTCGTTGCCGCCGGTCGCCTTCCAGGCGGCGTCGACCTCGTCGATCAGGTCGAGCAGCTTCTGGGAATCGGCCGCATCGGTCGAGGCCTTGACCTTCGAGACCTGCTTGGTCGCGTTCCAGAACAGCTCGTGCAGGTTCGGGACCTTCTCGAGATGCTCCGGCTTGAAGTAGTCGTGCCAGAGAACGTCGAGGTGGTGCTTGACGAGCTCGGCCCGCTCCTCCTTGATCGCGACGGCCCGCGTTCGGAACGTGGCGTCGGTGTTCGCGGCGTACTTCTCGTTGATCTTGTGGCAGGACTCTGCCTCGATCCGGGCCTGCTCGGGATCGTAGATACCGCATGGCAGGTCGCAGTGGGCGCGGACGACGGTCGTTGGGGCGAACCATCGGCTGATGCGGGACATCGTGGGCTCCTTCCGGGGACCGAAGGTGGCAGCCGTCGCGAGGTGAGCGAGGCGCCTTGAGATTTGAAGTGTCCGAGCGTCACCCGAGGCTGTCAACCGAGTCAATAGCCGGACGATCCACCGTTGTTGCAGGCGGCTACCAACAGCGACAGGAGCACGGTCGCCGCGGCGAGAATCTGTCGGAGCGGCAGGCGGTTGATGGTCATCGGATACCTCCTGATGGCTGGTACGCCCGCGCTCGCCGTTCGGTTCAGCGCTCCGGGCTGTTGCAGCTGGCTAGCGGATCAGGGGGTTCGATATGCCCAGGACGGCCCCGGTCGTCGGCTCGACGGCGACGGTCAGCGACGGCTCGATAGGCCCGCCGTTGCCGCCCGGACCGAACGTCACCGTGACCATCTGGGCGAATTGCGAGTTGCCGCAGGCGATCTGAGGCGGGACTTCGCCGCGGGGGCACTGGGACAGGACGACGTCGATCGCGGTGACGCCGCGGGCAATCTGCTGCGGGGCCCGGGCGCGGAGTGCCTGCAGGGCGATGTCGGCGACGCGCTCGCATGGCAGCGAGGGGTCGATCGCGACATTGATCCCCCCGCAGGTCAACCCGGGCAGGCCGGAGGGCGTTGGTTCGACGTCCGCCGCACATGCGCCCGCGACCACGACCGCCAGGAGCAGGGCGAGCAACCGGCGGAGGGGCGGCGGGGAGGGGGTCATCGGCCGAGGACGCAGCGCGGCTCTTCGGTGTTCCATCTCACTTCGGTATCATCCCCCAGTGACTGAACGCGGGTTGCCCATCGCGGACGGCGCGCCAGCGTGTCCCTTTGTCGCGTTCGAGGACGATCGTGACGAGCGGGCGACGGTGCCGGATCATCGTCACCGCTGCTACGCCGACTTACGGCCGACTCCGAGGGCGCTGGCTCATCAGGAGGCGTACTGCCTCTCGAGTTCGTTCCCCGTTTGTCCGACCTTCCAGGACTGGGCCCGTCGCGAGGCAGCACGGGCGCGGGCCGATGCCAAGGCGCGCGAGGACGCCGACGTCGCCGACCGTGCGGCCGCGGCTGCAACGGCTGCCGGTGCCGTGGCGGCGGCAGCAGGCGCGACCGAGGCGATTGCCATGGCAGGTGGGCTGACTACCGACGGTGGCGGCGCGCACGACGACGAGGCCGGGACCACCGAGGGCGACCTCGGGCTCGGCGAAGCCGATGGCGGCCTCGAACCCGCGGCCTCCCACGATCGCGAGGTCGACGCCGACCGCTCGCACGTGATCAGGCCCGACGATGACGGGCCCGACGACGGCGAGCCCCACCGCAACCCGCCCCGTGACTGGTCGGCGCCGCCGCCCTGGTTGGCCAGCAGCGAGGCGGCGCGAGGCACCAGCCGCAACGCCCCGCCGCCGGATTTCCTGGCTCGACGGGCGGGCGAGCCCGGAGCTGGTCTCGCCGGCAGCGCGGCCGATCGGCTGGCCGGTGGCCCGATCCCACCATCGGCCGCCGCCGAAGGCAGGAGCGCGCCGGCACGGCGATTGGGTGAGCACGGGCCGGACATCGAGGAGATCGATGATCGGGGCGCACCACCGTCCCGCCGCCCGCGCGCCTACGACCAGCACCTCGGTGGGCCGGCGAGCGGCCCCGATTGGGAACAGCCCCGCCGTTACGAGGCCTATCCGACCATCCGGACCCGGGTCGGCATGCCAGCGGTCCCCCGTATCGCCGTCCTCGCCGGGCTCATCGCGCTCGCGGCACTCGCCTTGTTCTTCCTCCCGGCGATCCTGGGCCTCGGCGGCAACGGCGCCCCGACCGGCGGCTCGCCGTCGCTATTGGCCGCGCCGTCGGCCTCGTTCGAGCCGACGCCCGTGGCCGCCGCGACGCCCATCGTCTACACGATCAAGAAGGGCGAGAACCTCTCGAAGATCGCGACGGCTCACGGCATCACACTGGCCCAGCTCCTCGCCGCCAACCCGAAGATCAAGAACCCCAACAAGATCACCGAGGGCCAGCAGATCATCATCCCGACGCCCGAACCGGATGCGCCAAACGATTTCGGTCCGTCGGACTCGCCGGCCGCCAGCCAGTAGGTTCGCGTTCGCTGGGTTCGCGTCCGCCGCGGCAGCGACCGCGGGCGGCTCGCGTCAGGTGGGCGCGGCGCCCGTCAGCGGCGGGCGAGGTTGATCGAGGTGATCCGCCCGGCCTCGACCCGGAACATCGCGTCGAGATGGAGCGATGGGGCGCCGGGCCTGACGACGAGTACATCAGCCTCGTACGTGTTGCCGGTGTCCCGGACTTCGCCCGGGATCATCTTCAGGCCGGCCTCGCCGCGGAGGAACCAGCCCCCGACCCGGTCGACGCCGCGGAGCGTCTGGGCGCTGTCGCCGACGTGGATCCGCATCTCGGCGTTCTCGGCCATGAGACCGACGGCTGCCTCGCGGTCGCCCGCGTTCAGCAGCTCGAAAAAGGTGTCCATTGTGTCGACCGCTCCCACGGCCGCAGTGTACCCGTCATGATCCGGGGATGCCGTCGGAACACGCCCGCCACTGGGGTCTCGACCCCGCGATCACGTTCCTCAACCACGGGTCGTTCGGGGCCTGCCCGCGCGCCGTGCTCGACGTCCAGGGGGCCTGGCGCGATCAGCTCGAAGCGGAGCCGGTTCGCTTCCTCGGGCGCGAGCTCAACGGCCGGCTGGCGACCGTCCGGGAGGCGCTCGGTGGCTTCGTCGGCGCGGATCCGGACGATCTGGCGCTCATCGCGAACGCGACCGGCGGGGTCAACGCCGTCCTTCGGTCGATCTCGTTCCAGCCGGGTGACGAGATCATCACTACGGACCACGAGTACAACGCGGTTCTGAACGTCCTTCGGTTCGTCGCCGAGCGCGACGGTGCCAGGGTGAGGGTCGTCCCGCTCCCGTTCCCGGCCATCTCCCCGGCTGATGTCCTCGAGCGGGTCCTGGCGGCCGTGACCGCACGGACTGGGTTGGCGGTCATCAGTCACGTCACGAGCCCGACGGCCCTCGTCCTGCCGATCGAGCGGATCGTCCCGGAGCTCGCGGAGCGGGGGATCGACACGCTCGTCGACGGCGCCCATGCACCGGGGATGTTGGCGCTCGACCTCGATGCGCTGGGGGCGGCGTATTACACCGGCAATCTCCACAAGTGGGTCTGCGCCCCGAAAGGTGCGGCCTTCCTCCACGTCCGGCGAGACCGGCAGGCCGGGGTCCGGCCGGGCACGATCTCGCACGGGCTCAACGCGCCGATCATCGACCACTCGCGGTTTCGGCTGGAGTTCGATTGGCAGGGGACGCTCGATCCGACGGCGTGGCTGGCGGTGCCCGCGGCGCTCGACTTCGTCGGGGCGCTGGTCGAGGGCGGCTGGCCTGCGGTGATGGCACGCAACCATGAGCTTGCCATGTACGACCGAGATGCCCTCGCGGATGTTCTCGGCGGCGGGCATCTCGGATCCCCGGCGCCGATGATCGGGGCGATGGCGGCGCTGCCGATGCCCGTCGATGGGCCGCTCGGCGGCGTTGAAGCCGGCGGCTCGTCGCCTCTCGACAGCGATCCGCTCCAGCTCGTGCTGTACGAGCGCTTTGGGATCGAGGTGCCGATCGGCGCTTGGCCGGTCCCGGCGGCCCTTTCCTCGACGCCACCGATCCGCTTCATCCGGGTCTCGGCGGCGATCCACAACGACGCGGCCGATGTCGATCGGCTTGCCGCAGCACTCGGCGAGCTCCAGGAAGGCGCGTAGGCGCCGAATCCGTTCGCGTCGGGTGAGTCGTCCTTCGCTGGAGTCGGTTCTCGGATAGTTCCAACCAAATGGAACCACCGGCTGAAACATGCCGCCAATGGAAATGGGCTGGAGCAGCGCGGCACGCACATGTGGGGCACGTTGCGGGTCGATTCCGTCGCGCCAGCCAGCCTTCTCGGCCAGGCGACGGCGCGGTTCGTCGGGACCGTCGCAACCTCGCTCAGGGATGGCCGTCGACTGGCAGGACCGAAGCCAGTACGCCGACGAATGGTCAGTTCGCGCGATCGTTCCGCTTGCCCGGAACGATCTCGAAGTAGGCCATGGCGGAAGGAGAGATCGGCCACGGCCGAAGGAGAGATCTGCAAAAGGCCGAAGGAGAGATCTGCCAAGGCCGAAGGAGCTGCCGGGCTGGGGCACGGCCGGCGAGTAGGGGCGGCGGAAAACTGGAGGAGAATCGGCCACGGCGCGAGACCGGGGCAGGGGACGAGGACAGACCGGGGGCGGCGACCAACTGGAGGAGGGGCGGGGGATGGACCTCGCCGGGGTCCTAGCCGAGACTCGCCAGGCTTCCACGGCGGCGGGCGAGGGTCAGGGTGCCGTCCGCCGCGAGGAGAACCTGCGGCGGCTGCGGCCGGCCGTTGTACGTCGAGGCGAGTGAGGCGCCGTACGCGCCGGCGTCGCGGATCGCAACGAGGTCGCCGCGACGGAGGGGAGGCAACCGGTGCTCGCCGAGGGCGTCGGTCGACTCGCAGATCGGGCCGTGGACCTCGGCCACGTCGCGAGGTGCGCTGGCCTCGGCCGGACGCTCTGCGTGGGCCGCCGCCGCCCGTCGATGATCGACGTCCACACCGAGCGACGTCAGCGCGACGATCTCGTGACTGGCGCCATAGAGGGCCGGCCGGATGAGCTCGGTCATGCCCGCATCGATGACAACCTGTCGGCCGCCGCGGTCGCGGACGTGGAGGACCCGGCCGACGAGCCAGCCGGCCCGGGCGACGAGGAATCGGCCGGGCTCGATCGCCAGGCGGGTCGGTCGACGGTCGGCGGGGATCGTCTCGAGGAGCGCGGGCAACTCGCGGGCGAACCGCTCCGGACCCGGCGACGGTTCGCCGATCGGGCCAACCGGAAAGCCTCCGCCGAGATCGAGCGCATCCAACTCCTGGGCGTTGCCCTTGAGCAGGGCAAGGACCGCCAGCGCTCGTCGAACGGCATCCCGCCAGGCATCGACCGCACCCAGCTGCGACCCGACGTGGAGATGCAGTCCGCGGGGTCGGAGAGCGCCATCGCTCGCGGCCGCGAGGTCGAGGCCCGCCGCCACCTCGCCCTCGGTCATCCCGAATTTCGAGCCACCTGCTCCGACGGCCAGTCCCGCGTGCGTTTCGGGCGCGACGTCCGGGTTCAGGCGGAGCAGGACGTCGATCGGCGGCCGGCCGTCGCGGCCGAGCCCCGCCCGCGCCGCGAGGGCAACCAGCGCGCCGATCTCGTCGGTGGATTCCAACGCCAGCCAGCGCAAGGGTCGGCCTTCGGCGGCCGCCCGGACAGCCGCCCGAAGGTCGGCATCGGTCTTGCCGACGCCTTCGAGAACGATGTCGGCATTGGCCAGGCCGGCGCGTCGGGCGATCGCCCATTCGCCGCGCGACACAACCGTCGCACCGGCACCAGCTGCGGCCGATGCCGCCGCCACGATCCCGACGACATCATTCGCCTTGACCGAATAATGGCGGAGCCACGGATCCGGGAAACTCGCACGGAGCTCCTCGCCGGCCGCCTCGATCGCGGCCAGGTCGGTCACGTAGGCCGGTGTCCCGAATCGGCTCGCCGCGAGCCTGAGCCTCCCGGCGACCGCCGGTAACCGGTCGTCGGCGGCGGCCGCCACCGCCGAGAAGAGCCGCCGCGGCGTGAGGGCGATGCTGACCACGGCCGACACGATGCTGATGACGATCGCCCCGATGAGCGCTCCGACGATCGCATCGGCATTGAGGTCGGGCGGAAAACCGCCGATCTTGAAGCCGAGCTTGAGCGCATCAGAGGCAAGCGCGACCAGGAGCAGCATCGCCGCGTTGATGACGAAGGCGACGAGACCGAGAGTCAGCATGCTGATCGGGAATGACAGCGCCTTCACGATCGGCTTGATGTAGCTGTTGACGAGGGCGAAGATCAAGGCGACGACGAGCAGCTTCCACCAGTCGTTGCCGTAGTTGAAATGGATCTGTGGAACGACCTGGACGGCGACGAACAGGGCGACGGCGTTGATGGCGATCCGGATGATCATTTCGCGCACGGTGTGTCTCCCTCTGCGGACGTTGCCCGGATGATGGCAGACGCGGGGCCCCGCGGCGAGGCTCCGGCGAAAGCGCGCAGCGAACCCGTGATCGCCGCCGCTGTCAGCGCCGGAGCCCGGCCTCCAACGCCGCTCGAACGTCCGGCCACTCGCTGTCGATGACGCTGTAGTAGGCGGAGTCGCGCATCCGGCCGTCGGGCATGACCATGTGATTGCGGAAGATCCCCTCGAACCGGGCGCCGATCCCCAGCAGCGCGGTTCGCGACGGCTGGTTGAGGGCGTCGGTCTTGAACTCCACCCGCCGACAGCCGAGGGTGTCGAACGCGTGGCGCAGCATCAGCAGTTTCGCCTCGCGGTTGGCGCCCGTCCGCTGGAACGCCTTGGCGACCCATGTCCAGCCGATCTCGAGGCGGCGGTGCTCTAGGACGATGTTCATGTAGCGGCTGGATCCGATCGGGCGGCCGGAGGCGCGGTCGAACGTGGCGAAGGGCAGTTCCGCGCCGGCCTCGCGGGCCGCGATCGCAGCCTCGGCCCAGTCACGGAGTTCAGCTTCGGTCGTGGGGCGAGCGAGCGTCCAGCGCCAGATGCTCGGGTCGAGGGCGACCTCGGCAAGGGCCGGGACGTGGTCGAGCGAAAGCGGTTCGAGGCGGACGATCGAACCCTCGAGGGTCACGGGTTCGAGACGGGGAGCCGACGTTGTGGCCATCGCCGGATGGTAGCGGGTCGGCGGCGCGTCGCCGCACGAGTCGGCACCGGATTCGGGCGCTAGACTGCGCCGGAACCCAGCGACCCGGAGACCCCGATGCCCGAATTCGCCGCTCGCGTGGACGCCCTGATCGCGGAACACTTCGCGCTGCATCCCCTCCACGCGACCGCGGCGGGCATCCACGATCACGACGACCGCTGGCCCGACATGACCGATGCCGGCCGGGCCGAACGAGTCGCCTTCTGCGACCGATGGTCGGCCGAGCTCGCGACGCTGGCAGCG
>Ga0307290_10000867_pt1 | contig 9766 bp, 9 predicted proteins | sample ER_DNA_144_FD_194472 | JGI IMG/M metagenome (GOLD analysis project Ga0307290, IMG submission 194472) | Bulk soil microbial communities from the East River watershed near Crested Butte, Colorado, United States - ER_DNA_144 | ecosystem: Environmental > Terrestrial > Soil > Floodplain | place: USA... | reverse complement strand
GCCCCATCGCCCGCCCGGCGGCCGCGGCCGCCGCCGGCCGGGGCTCGCTGTTCTGGGAGACCGGGGCGGTGGGCAAGCTGGCCGGCCCGGGCGGCGGCGACCGGGTCTTCCGGGTCGCCCCCACCGGCGGCCTGCTCGGCCGGGGCGCCATCCGCTTCGTCGCCGACCAGCTCGCCCCCAAGCTCCACCGCGAGCCGTCCTCGCTGCGCTTCGCGATCGCCGCCGTCGACGACGTGTACGGCCACGCGGTGGCCGACGGCGCCAGGGCCGAGCTGCGCGACCGGGGGCTGACGGTCGCGGCCCAGCTGGCCTACGACCCGCGCCACTACGACCCGGCCAAGGTGGTCTCCCGGATCGCCGCCGCCCGGCCCGACGTGCTGTTCGTCGTCGCCTACCTGGAGGACGGGGTCGCCCTCCGGCGCGAGCAGGTCCGCCAGCACCTGCCCCTGCTGGCCAGCATCGGCACCTCCTCCAGCTACTGCATGCCGGCGTTCGGGGCGCTGCTCGGCCACGATGCCGTCGGCCTGTTCGCCTCCGACAAGCCCGACACCCACGGGATCAACCCGGCCGGGCTCGCCCCCGGCGCCCGCGCCCTGCTGGAGCGGGCCGACGCCGCCTACCGCAAGGCCAACGGCCACTCGATGAGCGCCGCCGCCCTGGCCGGGTTCTCCGGCGCCTGGGCCCTGTTCCGCTTCGTGCTGCCCGAGGCCGGGTCGCTGGCCCCGGCCGACGTGGCCGCCGCGGCCCGCCGGGCCAGGATCCCGGCCGGGGGCCTGCCCAACGGCAGCGGCCTCGAGTTCGCCCCGCCGGGCGGGGCCGACGCCGGCGCCAACCTCCGCGCGGCCAGCGTCATCTGGGAGTGGACGGAGGTGAACCGGCGCGAGGTGACCTGGCCACCCCAGTTCGCCACCGCTCCGATCGCGACCATCCGCCCGTCCCGATGAGCACCCCCAGACGGGAACCGGCGGGCCGGTCGCGGCTGGTCCTGCTGGCCGGGGTCGGGATCCTGGTGCTGTACCTGGCCGGGGCGGCCGTGAGCGGCCGGGCCAGCATCCTGGCCAGGCGGCCGCTGCTGGACGGGCTGGCCCCGCCGACCCCCTACCGCTGGGTCAAGCCGCCCCGGGAGCTGGCGGCCGGCAACAAGCCGCCGGCATCGACCCGCTTCACGGTCGAGCTCACCGCCAACGGGTCCCGGCTCGGCGCCTTCTCGACCAGCGACGGGCAGATCAACCTGGTGCTCAGCGAGGGCGCGGTGGCGGCCCGGCCCGGCCAGACCGGCGTCGAGGTGGCGGTCGACCCGGTCGACCCGGCCACCCTCGGGCCGGCCCCGTCGGGGCTGGTGGTGGCCGGGAACGCCTACCGCATCCGGGCCAGCTACCGGCCGTCCGGGCACAAGGTCGAGGCCCTCGGTGGCCAGTCCAGCGTCGGCCTGGTCTACCCGCTGCTGGCCACCGCCGTGGCCAAACCGGGCGGCCACGTGGTGCTGTCGTCGGCCGACGGCCGGGCCTGGGAGCAGCTGCCGAGCACCGACACGCCCGGCACCCACCAGGTGAGCGCCGGCCTGAAGCGGACCGGGTACGTCCAGGTGGGGGTGGCGCCCGCCCAGGGCGGGTCCGGGACCGACTCCCGCACCCGCATCCTCCTGCTGGGCACCGCGGTCGCGGTCGCCATCGTGGCCGCCGCCCTGGTGCTGCGCCTGGTCGAGCGGCCGCGGGCCAGCCCCCCGCCCCGGGGGCGCCGACGGTGAGGATGCCCCTGCTCCGCAGGGCCGGGCTGGTCGCCGGGCTGGCCCTGCTGCTGGTCGGGGCGGCGGCCGGCCCGGCGGCCGCGCACGCCGTCGGGACCGGGACCGAGGCGAGCAACTACCGGACCAACGTCCACGGCATCGACCAGGGGACGCCCGGGATCTCGGTGCGCGCCCTGGCCGGCGGGCTGCTGGAGCTGACCAACCGGTCCGGCGAGGAGGTGCTGGTGCTCGGCTACCGCCTGGAGCCGTACCTGCGCATCGGGCCGGCCGGGGTGTTCGAGAACCAGCGCTCGCCCAGCACCTACACCAACCGCTCCCGCACCGCCCCGGCCTCGATCCCGCCCGAGTTCAACCCGCAGGCCGCCCCCGAGTGGCGGCGGATCGGCGACGGGCCGTCGGCCGGCTGGCACGACCACCGCGCCCACTGGGCCGGTCCCGACCCGCCGGCCGTGAAGGACAGCCCGGGGGCGCTCCACATGGTGGTGCCCAACTGGGAGGTCCCGCTGCGCCAGGGCGACCGGACCATGGTGGTCCGGGGCGACATCACCTGGGTGCCCGGGCCGGCGCCCTGGCCGTGGCTGCTGGCCGCGGTGGGACTGTTCGCGGCCGCCCTGGCCGCCGCCGGCGGCTACAGCAGGCCGAAGGTCCTGGCCGTGGTCGCCATCGTGGCCGTGGCCGCCGACGTGGTCCACACCGCCGGGGCGCTGCTGGCCTCCACCGCCCCGCTGGCGGCCCAGCTGTACGGGACCGCCACCGCGGCCGCCGGCTGGGTCGTGAGCGGGGTGGCCGCCTACCGCCTGCTGCGCGGGCGCGCCGACACCGGCCTGATCTACCTGCTGCTCGGCGGCGTGTTCCTGACCCTGGCCGGGGCCCTGCCCGACCTGCCGGCGCTGGCCCGCTCCCAGCTCCCCTCCGGCTTCGGCCCGGTCGTCACCCGGGCCGCCATCACCTTCACCCTCGGCCTGGGCGCGGCCATGGTCGTGGCCGGCCTGGCCGGCTTCCGCACCCCCCGCCGGTCGCAAGCCGCCGGGGTAAGCTGAGGGCGTGGTTCGGTTGCGCAGGCTCGGGCGCCGGGTGGTGGTCGCCGGCGTCCTCGCGCTGGCCGGCCTGACGGTCACGGGCGCGGGCGCCGCCCTGGCCGGCCCCCCGGCCGGGTCGCAGGTGCCGGCCCCGACCCCCGGCCGGCTGCTGCTCTCCTGGTCGTTCAACCCCCTGGTCACCGTCGGGCTGCTGGCCGCGGCGATCGCCTACCTCCAGGCCAGGCGGCGCCTGGTCGCCAGCGGGGTGGCCTGGCCGGCCCGGCGGACCGTCTACTTCCTGTCGGGGATCGCCGCCCTCGCCCTGGCCCTGCTGTCGCCGATCGAGGCCTACGACACGGTGCTGTTCTCGGTCCACGTCGTCCAGCACATGCTGCTCACCATGGCCGCGGCCCCGCTGCTGGCCCTCGGCGCCCCCATCACCCTGGCCCTGCGGGTGGCCAAGGGCCGCACCCGCCGCCGCATGGTCCGGGTGCTGCACAGCCCGCCGCTGCGGGTGGTCGGCCACCCGCTGGTCGCCTGGGTGCTGTTCACCCTGACCCTGTACGGGCTCTACTTCTCGCCGCTGTTCGACCTGACCCTGCGCCAGCCGCTGGTCCACGACCTGGTGCACCTGCACTTCATCGCCGTCGGGCTGCTGTTCTGGTGGCCGCTGGTCGGCCTCGACCCGTCCCGCTGGCGCCTGCCCCACATCGCCCGGCTGCTGTTCGTGTTCCTGATGGTGCCGTTCCACGCCTTCCTCGGGGTCGCGATCATGAACAGCGGACGGGTGCTGGCCCCGACCCTGGAGAGCTTCCAGCGCACCTGGGGCCCCACGCCCCTGGCCGACCAGCAGACCGGCGGGGCCATCCTGTGGGGCGCCGGCGACCTGATCGCGATCACCGCGGTGCTGGGCATCCTCATCTCCTGGGCCAGCTACGAGGAGAAGGTGGTCAACGTCCGCGAGGACCGCCGCCTGGCCCGCGAACGCGCCGCCGGCCGTCCCCCCCGCCCCGCGACCCGCCCCCCGGTCCCGTGACCGCCGACCGGGAGGACCTCTCCGGCAGGGTCCGTGACTGGTGGGACGCGGACGCCGCCACCTACGACGAGTCGTCCGACCACGGCTGGGCGGCCGCCTCGCCGGCGGTGCGGGCCGCCTGGAACGCCGCCCTGCACCGGCTGCTGCCGGGCCCGGGGGGCAGGGTGCTGGACGTCGGCGCCGGGACCGGGTTCCTGTCGCTGGCCGCGGCCAGGCTGGGCCACCGGGTCACCGCCCTCGACCTGTCGGGTGGGATGCTGGAGCGCCTGCGGGAGAAGGCAGCCGCCGAGGGCCTGGCGGTCGAGGTGGTCCAGGGCGGCGCCGAGGAGCCGCCGGCCGGGCCGTTCGACGCCGTCATCGAGCGGCACCTGCTCTGGACCCTGCCCGACCCGGAGGCCGCGCTGGCCGCCTGGCGGGCGGTCGCCCCGGAGGGCCGGCTGGTGCTGTTCGAGGGGCTGTGGGGCGGGGCCGACCCGGTCGAGCAGCTGCGCGGCCAGGCCCGGGAGGGGCTGCGCCGGCTGCGCGGGGAGCCCGACCACCACCACGACCACTACCACCCGTCGGTCGTGGAGGAGCTGCCCATGGCCGCCGGGACCCACCCGGACCAGGTGGTGGAGCTGGTCGAGGCGGCCGGCTGGGGGCCGGCCCGGCTGGAGCGGCTGCGCGACATCGAGTGGGCCCAGCTCCTGGGCGTGCCCCCCAGCACCCGCCTGCTCGGGGTGACCCCGCGGTTCGCGGTGGTCGCCGGCTGAACCCCGCACCCGACCCGCCCGTCAGGAGGCGTCCTTCGATGGCAACCACGACCGACCTCGTCTGTCCCAAGTGCCAGGGCCGCATGCGCTCCTACGAGCGCAGCGGCGTCACCGTCGACCAGTGCACCGAGTGCCGCGGCATCTTCCTGGACCGTGGCGAGCTGGAGCGCCTGGTCGACGCCGAGCAGGGCTGGCAGCGCAGCCACCCCGCGTCCCGCGACCGCGACGACGACGACGACCGGGACCGGGATCGGGGGCCGCGCTTCCCCAACCCCTTCGGTGACCGCGACGACGATGATGACGACGACGACCGGCGCCGCTACAGCCAGGGCCCGCGCAAGCGCAAGAAGAGCTTCTTCGACGACCTGTTCGACTAGCCGGCGAGCTCGGCCTCGGGGTCGGGCTGGAGGTCGCGGGTGGCGGCTTCGAGGGACTCGCGGACGGCGCGGCCGTAGATGCTGGCGAGGAAGGCGTAGCCGGCGCTGGAGGGGTGGAACAGGTCGGCGCTGAACATCTCCCGCTTGCCGTGGAAGGCCGACTTGGTCAGCTTGGCGATGTCGAAGACCGAGATGCCGTGGGGGGTCAGCTCGGCCCGGTACAGGCGGGTGAACAGCAGGGCCCGGAGCCCGAGCAGGTCGCGCAGGGGCCGGTGGAAGGCGGCCGCGGTCTCGGCCGGGGGCAGCCCCGAGACGATCACCCTGGCGTTGGGGGCGGCCTCGGCCAGGCCCGCGACCAGCAGCCGCAGCTGGCGCTTGGCCTCGCGGAGGGTGGTCCCGTGGGTGACGTCGTTGGTGCCGACGCAGACCAGCACGATATCCGGCTCCAGGCCCTCCACCTGGGGGAGCTGGTCGAGGACGACGTGGCTGAGCCGGGAGCCGGAGACGCCGAGGGCGTGCAGGCTGACCCGGTACTGGTCGCTCAGGGCCTTGGCCACCCCGTAGGTGAGGGTGTCCTCGGCGGCGTCGGCGCCGACCCCGGCGACCGAGCTGTCGCCGAGGACGACCAGCGTAAGTGGTTCGCCGTCCTCCGGGCCGATCGTGCCGCTGATCTCCAGTGGCGGCTCGGCAGCGGGAAGGAAACGATGACGCCGGGCCGCCACCACCTCAGCGGCCAGCGTCGTTGCAAGAGCGCCCGCACCGAGCAGGGTCGCCCGACCGATGTGCCGGACAGCGATGCCCAACCGCGCCTCCTCGTACGGATTCCAGCGTACGGGCTGCTGACCGGTTTGTGAAGCATGTAACCACCGCATGCGGGGGCAACCTCAGTGGCCGGTTGGCGCGACGGCCAGGAGGCGATCAGGTCGGGGAGCCCTCGCGGTGGGCGCTCCTGTGCGGGCGGCAGCATCCCCGGGATGGCCGCGGCCAGGATCGCCCAGACCTCGGCGGACGCGCCGGATCGGGCGGCGTCCCGCAAGCCCGGCACCGGCCAGGAAGCCGGTGAAGAACCGTGGGTTGGCCGCCGGGCCGGCCGTCGTCACCCCGCTGGCGGTCTCCAGCCCCACCCGGCGGGCGGCCACGTCGACCGTCGACCGGCCGAGATAGGCGTAGGAGTGCGCCGCGCCAGACATGCGCAGAGGCTACCGAGCACCCCCGACAGCGGCCGTCGGCTGACTGGCCGATCCACCTGTGGGGCGCCTACCATCCCGCCATGGCCGCCTCCCCGAGCAGCGCCGCGCCCCGGCGGCGGCGAGAGTCCAAGGCGGCGCGGGCCGCCCGCGTCGCCGAGATCCGGGCCCGGCTGGCCGCCCGCTACCCGGCGGTGACCACCGCCCTCGACCACCGTTCGGCCTGGGAGCTGCTGGTGGCCACCATCCTGTCGGCGCAGTCGACCGACGTGGTCGTCAACCAGGTCACGCCCGGGCTGTTCCGGCGCTGGCCGACCCCGGCCGACCTGGCCGCCGCCGACCGGGCCGAGGTCGAGGCGGCGATCCACGCCACCGGGTTCTTCCGCAACAAGGCCAGGTCGATCCAGGGGGCGGCCGCGTACCTGCTCGAGCACCACGGCGGCGAGGTCCCCGAGACCATCGACGAGCTGGTCGAGCTGCCCGGGGTCGGCCGCAAGACGGCCAACGTGGTCCTGGGCACGTTCTTCTCCCGCAACGAGGGCGTGGTGGTCGACACCCACGTGGGGCGGCTCTCGCGCCGGCTGCTGCTGACCTCCAACCACGACCCGGTCAAGGTCGAGCGCGACCTGATGGCCCTGCTCCCGATGGAGGAGTGGACCATCTTCTCCCACCGCCTGATCTGGTTCGGGCGCGAGGTGTGCGCGGCCAAGGACCCGCGCTGTGACCGCTGCGAGCTGGCCGACCTGTGCCCGTCGGCGTTCAAGGTCGGCCGCTTCGTGAAGGCGGCCTCGGCCAGGGCCACCCGTGCTCGTCGCTGACGTCATGACCCGGCGGCCGGTGACGGTGTCCCCGGACGCCACCGTGGCCGCCGCCCTGTCGGCCATGCGCCGGGGACGGTTCCGGCACCTGCCGGTGCTGGCCGGGGCCGAGCTGGTCGGGGTGGTCGCCCACGGCGACCTGGAGGCCCCGCCCGGGGCGCCGGTGGAGGCGGCCGAGTCGCTCGCCGACCGCCCGGTGTCCGAGGTCATGTCGGCCCAGCCGGTCACCGTGTGGCCCGACGAGCCGGTCGAGGTCGCGGCCCGGCTGCTGGTCGAGCAGGCCGTCGGCTGCCTGCCGGTGGTGGCCGGCGAGGAGCTGGTCGGCATCCTCACCGAGTCCGACCTGTTCTCGGTGCTGCTGCGGCTGCTCGGCGGCGACGAGCCGTCCAGCCGGATCACCCTGGTCCTGCCCGACGTGCCCGGCGCCCTGGGGCGGGCCATGACCGTGGTCGGCGACCTCGGGGTCAACCTGCTCACCGTGGTCACCGAGCCCGGCCCGGAGCCGGGGACCCGCGGGGTCGTCCTGCGGGCCGGCACCATCAACGCCGCCCCGGTGGTGGCCGCCCTGGCGGCCGCCGGCTTCCCGGCCACCGGCCCCGGCCGGCCCGAGCCGAACGACCGGTGAGCGGCGCCTGCGCCGTCGCCGCCGACGAGCGGCTGGCCGCCTACGACTTCGGGCCCGGCCACCCCTTCCAGGCCGGGCGGCTGGACGCCGGCCTGTCGCTGCTGCGGGCGGCCGGGGTGCTGGACGACGCCGACCTGCTGGGGTTCGGGCCGGCCGCCGACGCCGACCTGGAGCTGGTGCACGACCGCGCCTACCTGGCGGCGCTGGCCCGCTTCTCCGCCGACCCGGCCCCGGCGGACCCGGCCGAGGCGGCCCGGTTCGGGCTGGTCGGGGACAACCGGCCGTTCCCGGGCATGGAGGCGGCGGCCCGGCTGGTCACGGGGGCGACCGTGGCCTCGCTGGACGCCGTCGCCGCCGGCGACCTGGCCCACGTGTTCGCGCCCGTGGCCGGCCTGCACCACGCCCAGCGGGACCGCGCCGTCGGGTTCTGCCTGGTCAACGACGTCGCCGTCGCCGTCGCCCGCTGCACCAGGGCCTGGCCGCTGCGGGTGCTGTACGTCGACCTGGACGCCCACCACGGCGACGGCGTGCAGGCCGCCTTCTACGACGACCCGCGGGTGTGCACGGTCAGCCTGCACGAGACCGGCCGCTACCTGTTCCCCGGGTCCGGCGAGGTCCACGAGCTGGGCCGCCCGCCGGGGACGGGACGCAGCGTGAACGTGCCCCTGGAGCCGCGGACCGGGGACGACGGCGTCCTGGCCGCCTTCGACGCGGTGGTCGAGCCGCTGGCCGCCGCCTTCCGGCCCGACCTGCTGGTCACCCAGAACGGCTGCGACGGCCACGCCGACGACCCGCTCAGCGACCTCACCATGAGCCTGCGCGGCTTCCGGGAGCTGGCCCGGCGGCTGCACCGGCTGGCCCACCGCCACTGCCAGGGCCGCTGGGTGGCCACCGGGGGCGGCGGCTACGACCTGGACCGGGTGGTCCCGAGGGCCTGGGCCCTGCTGTGGTCGGAGCTGAGCGGCCGCCGCCTGCCGTCCCGGGTCACCTCCGGATGGCTGCGGCGGCGCCCGGGGGCCGGGGGAGGTGCGCGGGAGCTGGAGGAACGCAACCAGCGGACGGTCAGGGCGGTGCGGCGGCTGGTCCTGCCGCCGTCGGTGCGGGTGGTCTACCCGCTGGCCCGCCGCCGGCCCGGCGTCTCCGGGCGGCTGCCGGGCTGGGAGCCGCGGGCCGGCGAGCACCTGGCCCCCCGCGGGCCGCTGGTCCTGCGCGACCGCTGCCCGGCCTCGCTGCTGCGCCGGCTCGAGGTCGACCCGGGCATCCACGCCTTCGTCCGCGCCCCCGAGCAGGAGCGCGAGGTGCTGGCCCGGATCGCCGAGGAGCCGACCGGTGAGGTGGTCGTCGCCCACACCCCCGAGGGGGTGGTGGTCGGCTACGTGGCCGTGCTCGACCTCGAGCCGGGGACCCGCTTCTCCAGCCTGCCCGGGCTGCTCGAGGTGGGCGCGGTCGAGGTGGCCAGCGGCTGGCGGCGCGGCGGGGTGGCCGGCGCCCTGCTCCGCTTCGCCGTCGAGCCCGACCCCTTCGAGGACCTCATCCTGATCGCCTCCGGCCTGGCCTGGCACTGGGACCTGGAGCAGAGCGGCCTGTCGGCCGTCGCCTACCGGCGGGTCCTGCGGCGGGTGTTCGAGGTCGCCGGGTTCGAGTCGTTCCGCACCGACGAGCCCGAGATCGCCTACCACCCGGCCAACCTGTTCGTGGCCCGCATCGGCAGCCGGGTCCCGCCCGCCCGGCGGGCCCTGTTCACCAGCCGCCTGGTCCGGGCGGCCGCCGACCCTGGTGAAGGTTCGTCGGGGCAGTGACGTTTGACCGGTAGTTGAGGCACAATACCCCGGACCTGTTTCATAGCCTTGTTGTGATGCGGACCATGAAGGCAACGGCGCGGCTCGCCAAGACCACCATGCGCCGGTCGAGGGGCGCGGCCGTCCTCCTGGCCGTCGGCGCTGTGGTCCTGCTCGGGTTGGCCCTGGGCCGCGCCCGCCGGGCCCGGGAGGCCCGCCGCGGGGGCCGGCCGGTCCCGCTGGCCGAGGTGGCCGCCGCCGCCGTCCGCTCCAGCCCGGACGCGTCCCGGGTCGACCTGGCCGTCGCCAGCGACCTGCTGGTGCCCTGGAAGGCCGCCGACGACCTGGCCCACCTGCTGGCCGAGCTGGTGGACAACGCCGTCGCCTTCTCCGCGCCCGAGACGAGGGTGCGGGTGGTCGGGCGCAA
>Ga0307290_10000864_pt1 | contig 9788 bp, 7 predicted proteins | sample ER_DNA_144_FD_194472 | JGI IMG/M metagenome (GOLD analysis project Ga0307290, IMG submission 194472) | Bulk soil microbial communities from the East River watershed near Crested Butte, Colorado, United States - ER_DNA_144 | ecosystem: Environmental > Terrestrial > Soil > Floodplain | place: USA... | reverse complement strand
AGGTATTCGGCCCGGCCGGCGACGACCTGGTCGCCGACCTCCTGGCCGCCCCCGGCGACCCGGAGCTGGCCGCCACCGCCGAGGCGTTCCTCCTGGCCCGCCTCCCCGACCCCGACCCGGACGTCGCCACCGTCAACCAGGTGGTCGACCAGGTCATGGCCGACCGCGAGATCACCCAGGTCAAGCACCTCACCGACCGCACCGGCATCGGCATCCGCCGGCTCCAGCGGCTGTTCGCCACCTACACCGGCGTCACCCCGAAGTGGGTCATCCAGCGCTCCCGCCTCCACGAGGCGGTCGAGCGCCTCGACCAGGGCGACCAGGTCGACCTGGGGTTCCTCGCCCGCGACCTCGGCTACTTCGACCAGGCCCACTTCGCCCGCGACTTCCGCTCCGCCGTCGGCCGCCCCCCGACCGCCTACGCCAACCCCGCCACGGACCAGCCCTGATCGCCGGGCCTACCGGCGGGCGGTGGCCAGCCAGGTCTGCATGGGGAAGACGAGGCCGTCGTCGTCGGCCCATTCCCCTAGCGTCTGGTCGAGCTCGCGGGCCAGGGCCCGCCGGGGCTCCTCGTCCAGCCTCGCCACCGTGGCCCTTCGTACCGGCCATCCCGGACGAGCGGAAGCCCTACTGACCGAGAGCATCGCCCTGCGCCGCCAGATCGGCGACCAGACCGGCGTCGCCGAGTGCCTGGAGCGCCTGGCGGTCGTCAGCCGCAGCCCTCGAGCAACTCCCGCGCCCGCGTGAACACGCCGTCCAGCATCGGCTCGGTGAGGCGGCCGGTGCTCGTGTTCTGCTGCCACACGTGTCGAGCATGGCGAGCAGGTCGGTCGACGCCTGCTGGTACCGGGCAAGGGCGAGCGGGGGTTCGAAGACCTGGAAGCGGCCCACTATACGAGGCCGCGCTCCTCCAGCACTCGGGTGAGACCGTCCTCAGTGAGCCCGAGGGACTCGGGAGACTCGCCGCGCAGCGACGCGGCCCGCAGCCGATCGGCCCCAGGTCGCAGCGCGGCAAGGCGTCCGTCGAGGAGGTCGTCGATCCGATCGCGGGTCTCATCGCGTGCGGGTTCGCCCATGTCTGCTCCCGGTCGGCGTGCTGGCAAGGAGGATCGTACCTCCTGAGCCGGACGGAATCTCCCGCCGCTGGCAGGTTGTGGACGCCAGAGTGCAGTGAGATGTCCTGTGCGGCGATGCGAGGGTAGTGGCACGAGCGGATGCTCAAGCGCTGGTCGTGTCGGGGGTGCAACCATGGACGCCCGGCCGAAGATCGTGAGCGCAGGCTCCGCATCTTGATAGAACCTTGAGCCGTGCAGGCGGCCCTAGCCTGTCACACCGGTCTGCTATCAGACGAGCTGAGCTGACTCCCTGTACGAGATAGAGGCCAGACGCCCATGGCGCACGATGCGTAAACGGACCCTCCCCGAGGTCGACGTGCTCTGGTACGCGACCCAGCCGCTCACGCCCACCTACCGAGCGATCGTCCACGTGTTTGCCGACGCCGAGCGTGACACCTTCACCCTTGAGCTGGCCGAACCTGAAGTGCTGCAGGCGCTGCGGGCCAGCCCGTATGAGGCCGAGGTCGACGGCGAGGCCAGCCTGCGGGTTCGCCTCGACGAGCTCCATCAGCACGGAAACCTCAATCGCCGACAGGACGAGCGGGCCACCAGTCTGGAGGATCTCGACCGCCGCCGCTTCCTGTGGTCCCTCACCCCCGGGGGCAAGATCGCCCACCAAGCGATCGAGGACATCGAATCGGGCCTGGGTCTATCCGGATCGCTGCAGGTCACCATGCTGGTCACCATCCGAGACAGCCTACGTGCCCTGATCGAAGGCGACCTGAGCGCGAACGACACCTACGCAATGCTCGACGGCCTCTTCACCGCCCAGGAGCGGTTCACCGGGGAGGCGCAGCGGTACATCGGCCGTATCACCGATCGGCATGTACTTGGCGCTGGCGGGCTTGACGAGGAGGAGTTCGGCCTTCGCAAAGAGGCCATCAAGCTGTACCTGAGTCGCTTCGTCAGTCAGCTCACCCTGCTCAGCCCCGAGATCGACGAGCTACTCCGCACCCTCGACGGGGCGCGGATCAGCGCCTTGGTCGACCATGGCGCGACCGCCGACGACATCCCACCGCCCGACGAGACCGGCGACCCGGCCGCCGAATGGCGAGCTCGGCAGCATACCCACTGGCAGGGGCTGCTCCGCTGGTATGTGCGAGCAGGCACCCGGCCACCCACCGTCGACCGGCTGCGGGCCGTCGCGCTCGACGCCGTTACGGCACTGACCCGCAGCCTGAGCCGACTCAACGCCGCCCGGACCGGCGCACCAACCCGGGCCGCCGCGTTCCTCCAGGCTGCCCGGTGGATGGCGGAGCAGGACGCCGGCGCAGCGCATCGGCTGTGGGTCGCGCTCACCGGGCTGCACCCGGCACGGCATCTGTCCATTCCCGAGGACGACCCGGAGGTCACCAGCAGGTCGGCATCATGGTGGGACGCCGTTCCCATCGACGTTCCGGTGACCATCCGACGGCAGAACCGGTCCAACAGCACTGGCCGCGCATCCAAGGCGCGCGACACGAACGCGACGAGGCAGTTGCTCAGGCACCGCAGGCGACGCGAACGCGAGCAGGCCCGTGCGGCTCTGGCCAGGCTGCTCACCAACGGCCCTGCTCGTCTGTCGGACTTCTCCCGCCTGGACCGGCACGAATTTGACCTGCTGCTCGACCTGCTGTCCGACGCGTTGTCCGCCCGCCGTGTTGGTGGGGTTCGCAGCGCGGTCTCCGGCGCGTCCGGGGTCCAGATCGTTCTCAGCGACCCCGAGCCCGAGTCGGAACCCGCCAAACTTCAGATCGTCGATGGGACCTTCACCGGCCCTGACTATCTCGTGGACATCCAAATCGCCATCAGCGGCAACGAGCGAGTCGGCGGAGGTGTCGTGTGAGCCTCACCGACACGCTCGCCGCCGACCGTACCCAGGCGCTCATCCGCATCCGTCGGCGGCTGCTCGCCGATCCACTGCTGCACCGAGCCAACGAGCCGGAGCTCTGGCCGGCGGTGCTGCGCTACGGAGCCGACCTGGCGCGCTGGTTCGCCGTCAACCTCGGCTGGCGGTTGGTGGTCGATTCGGCGGGGGGATTCGCCCGGCTGCACAAGGTCGCGGCCCGACCGGACCCGACGCGGCCGGCCAGGCTTAACGACACCCCGCTGACGCCTCGCAAGTACACGTTGCTGTTCCTCGCCTGCGCGGCCCTTGACGAGCAACCGCGCCAGACCACCTTGTCGGTCCTGTCCGAGAACGTCGCCGAGCTGTCCGCGGCCGAAGACCCCATCCCCACCTTCGACCCGTCCAACAGCCACAGCGACCGGGTCGCGTTCGCAGGTGCGATCAAGTGGCTGGCCGCCAACCGGATCATCGCCGTCCGTGACGGCAACCTCGACGACTACGCCACCGATCCGACCGCTGACGCGCTCCTCGACGTCAACGACCGCCTGCTCGCCCACCTCCTGTCATGCCCCACCAGCCCTGCGTTGGTCGCCGATCCCACCGATGTGCTGCATGAGGTCTACCCAGCCGGCGCGGCCGGGGACATCGCCCGCGCGGGCCATCGGGTACTGCGGCGGCTGGCCGACGACCCGCTCGTGTACCACGACGACCTCGACACCGCCGAGCGCGACTGGCTCGGGCCACGCTGGCAGGTCGCCAACCGCCTTGCCGCAGAGCTCGGGCTGACCCTGGAACGCCGCGCCGAGGGGTTCACCGCAATTGACCGGTCCATCGCCGAGCCAATGACCGACTACCGCTTCCCGGCCGCAGGATCGACCGTCGCGCATTGCGCCCTGCTGCTCGCCGAATACCTGGTCGACCGCCACCGAGCCGCCCGCGGCCCGGAGGAAGGCCGGGATGCTGCCGCCCCCGAGCCCGTACCGAGTTCAGAGCTCGTCGCCCACGTCCGCGTCCTGATCGGCGACTACGCAGCCCGCTGTGGCTGGGCCCAATGGGTCCTGGACGAGGACGGGCCCGCCCAGCTCACGGGGCGAGCGCTGGACTACCTGGCTCGGTTCCGGCTCGTCCACCGCCTGGACCATGCCGCGGTCCCGGCCCCCGCCGTCGCCCGCTTCGGGGTCGCCGGCCCCACCACTCAGGAGTCGCACCCGTGAGCCCGAGCATCCAGCCGCTGTTCCGCGCCCAGCCCGACCCCGACCGGCTGCCCACCCCGACGCGGCCGCGATACACCCTGCTGCGGATCGGCATCCAGAACATCTGGGAGTACGACATCACCACCAGGTTCGTCGCCCGCGACGGACGGCTGCTGCTGCGTGGGCAGAACGAGTCCGGGAAGACCAAGGCGGTGGAGGTGAGCCTCCCCGCCGTGCTCGACGCGATCCTGCGCGCCGAACGGCTCGACCCGTTCGGGGAGCAGGCCCGCACCATGCGAGAGAACCTCATCGGCCCGCACACCGACGAGGACGCCACCGTCGTCGCCGGCTACGTCTGGGCCGAGTTCGGCCGTCTCACCGAGCAGGGCCAGCCCCAGTATCAGACGGCAGGCTACGGGGTGCGGGCCTCCCGCAACGCCTCCGGGTTCACTTCCTGGTTCTTCCTCACCGGCCTGCGCCCCGACCTCGATCTTCACCTGTTCGTTGACGGCCGGCCGCGCAGCCAGCGAGAGCTGGACGAGGTGCTGGGCCCGCAGGGGGAAGTGTTCGGTGGCCACGGCGACCACCGCGCGGCGGTGAACCGGTACCGCGCGGCCGTGAACCGGGCGCTGTTCGGGTTCGAGGAGATGGCTCAGTTCGACAACCTCCTGACCCTCCTGATCGAGCTGCGCCGCCCCCAGCTTGCCAAGCAGCTCAAGGCATCCGACCTCTCCCGCATGCTCACCACGAGCCTGCCATCGCTGGATGTCAACCTCATCACCAAGGTCGCCGAAGGCGTCGACCGGCTCGAGGAGCACCGCGCCGCGCTGGAGGCGCTGCGCGAGACCCGCAGGACCGTCGCCGGCTTCAACATCACCTATCGGCGCTACCTGCAGACCGTCGTGGCTGAGCGGACGGCCGTGGTGCGCGGTGCCACCACCCGGGTCGACGAAACCGCCCGCGCCCTGAAGGGCACTCAGGCAACACTGCAGGCAGCCAAGCATGCCATGCAGGCCGCCTCCACCCGGCGTCGTGATCTGCGCGTGGAGGAAGGCCGGCTGCGCGCCCGCGTTGAGACCATCAAGGACAGCGACGCCTACCGGGCCACCAAGGACCTCGACGACGCCAAACGGCGGGCTGTCGAGGCGGCCAAGGACCAGGCCCAGGTGGAGGCGCGGCTCGGCAGGGAGCAGAAGGAGCTGGCCGATGCCGTCACGGGCCGCGACCGGCTGGACACGGCGGTTAGAGAACGCGCCCGACAAGTCGCCGGCACCAGTGAGGACGCGAGCGCGGCGGCCCGACCAGCCGCGCTACACGACGACCAGCGGCAGGCCGGCGCACTTGTGGGTGCCGGCGACCTCGACGGCGCCGAAGCAGTGATCCAGACGGCGGTTGCAGGCCTGCGTGGCCGCATCGGTGAACTGAGCCCCTACGACGAGGCCCTCGCCGAGGGCATCCGGCAGGCCGGGAACGCCCAGCAACGCCGCGACACGCTCGCCGAGCAGGCCGCCGAAGCCCGCACCGAGGCCGTCCGGGCCGACGCAGCCGTCACCACCGCCACCGCCGAGCTCCGAGAGGCGGTCCGGACGTGGACCGAGCAATTGGACGAGCTGCCGCTCGACGCGGACCTTCGCGACGAGCTCGACGTCGTCCAAGTCGACCGGGTCCGTGAGCTGGTGGACGACGCCGCCAGCACCCACCGTGCCGCCCTCGACGAACAGCTCGCCGACGTCGGTGCCCTACTCCGGCACGCCACCGAGGACCGCGACCGGCTCGACGGCGAACGGGAGCAGCTGGAGCGCGAGGAGTACCCGCAGCCGCCGGCGCCACCCTGGCGGCAGCGACGCCCTGACCGTTCGGGGGCGCCCCTGTACCTGCTCGGCACCTTCCGCGGAGGCAATCTGACCGGCCAGCAGCAGGCCGCGGTCGAGGCGGCCCTTGAGGCTGCCCAGCTACTCGACGCGTGGGTACACCCCGACGGAACCGTGGAGCATCCCAGCCACGACGTTCAGCTTCGGCCCCAGCCCAACCCCGAACCGGCTGGGTCACTGCTGGCAGTGATCGAGCCTGCCGCCGCCGAGGCCGTCCGCGAGCCGGTCGCGCGCAGCGTCCTGGCCAGCATCGGCCTCGGCCCAAGCGACCGTGACACCTGGGTCGACGTCGACGGCCGGTTCCGCGTCGGCAGGCTGAACGGGCAGAGCAGCAAGCCGTATGCACAATACCTCGGCCGCAGCATCCGGGAGCGCAACCGGCAGCGGCGCCTGGCCGAGCTCGCCGAGCTCATCAAGGACGCCGACGCGCTCGTGACCGACCTCATCGCCAGGCGCGACCGCCTCCGTGCGCGTCTGCGAACGGTCGACTCGGACCTTCGGCGCTTCCCGCCGCTCCGGCCGGTGACCGATGCCCGCGCCACCGCGGCCGAGGCCGACCGCCACGCCCGCCGCCTGCAGGGACAGGCCGTCGACGCCGAGACACGGCTGAACGCATTGCGGGAACAGGTGACCGCCCGTGCGTACACCCGTGACCGGATCGCTGCGACCGTCGGGCTGACCTTATGGGCCGGCAGGCTCGGAGATCTCGCCCGCCTGGTGGGGAGCTACGAGCGAGCCGCGACCGCATGGATCTATGAGGAACGAAGGCTGCTCGAGGCGCGCGAACGACTGGAGCTCGCCGACCAGCTCGTCGTCCGGGCCGAAAGCCGCTGTGACGGCACCGAGGTGGAGCTGGACGAACGCCGCGCCGCGCTGGCATCGGCCGAGGAGCGCGTGGCGACCATGCAGCAGATCGTCGACGATCCCACGGGCCAGGAGGTACTTGGCCGCCTGGAGGCGGCCGAGGGGCATCTCGAGGCGGTCCGGGGGCAGCTTGAGGAACTGGAGGGGCGCTGGGACGGGCTGGTCGAGGCCGTCGCTCGTGCCGATAGCGCCGCATCCAGCCGCCACGGCGAGCACGAGCGGGCTCGAACGCAGCGCAGCACCGCCGTCGACGCATTCAAACGGCTGGCCACCGCCGGTGTCGTCCGTCACGCCGCCGAGGTACGTGACTGGCCCGATACTCCAGTCGTCGACTGGTCGGAGACGGCCGCTCTGTTGGTTGCCCGCCGGATCGCCGATGCGCTGGAGAAGGTCGCCTACGACGATGCAGCCCGCAACCGCGCCGCGACCAACCTCACCCGGGCGTTCCAGGAGCTGACCGTCGCGCTGCCGCCCGAGCTGCAGGTGGTCCCGCGCACCGAGCACGATGTTGCCATCTACTCGGTGGTCTACGACGCCCAGGAACGGTCCCTGTTCGAGCTGGCAGAGCTGCTCCAGGCTGATGTGCGCGCCCGCGAGCGCCGCATCAGCGAGGAGGACGTCCGCATCATCGACGAGTTCCTGTCCGGCGAGATTCGTGACAACGTCCGCCGCACCCTGCTCGAGGCTCGCCGGCTGGTGGACCGGATCAACGCCGATCTTGAGACCCGCACCACCCCGTCCGGACAGACCGTCAATCTCGACTGGCGCATCGACGAGGACGCCCCTGTCGGTACCTCCGAGGCAGTCGAGCTGCTGCTCACCACCCCAGGAGTCAATCGCAAGAAGGACGAGGCGCTGCGCCAGTTCCTCAAGGAACGGCTCGAGCAGGCACGCACCGACACCCGCGAAGCGACCGTACGTGACCGGTTGATTGACCTGCTCGACTACCGGCTATGGCACCGCTTCACGGTCATGCAGCGGCGCTCCCCCCAGGAACGGTGGACGCCACTGACCCGCAGGATCCACGGCAAGGGGTCGGGCGGGTCGAAGGCGGCCACGCTGCATCTGCCGCTGTTCGCCGCTGCGGCTGCATTCTATGCATCGTCGAGACCGACGGCTCCCCGTCTGGTCGTTCTCGACGAGGCATTCGCTGGCATCGACGGGCCCACCACCGCCAAGCTGCTGGACCTGACCGTCGAGTGGGACTTTGACCTGTTCATGACGAGCTGGCGCGAGTGGATGTGCTTCCCTGAGCTCCCAGGTCTGTCCATCTACGAGATCATCCGTGACGCCGACGCCCACGTGGTCGACACCGAGTGGTTCATCTGGGATGGCACCAGCCGGCAGGAAATGGCCTCGTGACCGTGCCGTCGGCATTGACCGCGCCGCAGCTGCAGTTCGTGTGGGAAGCGGTCCACGACCGCTACGCCAGGCAAGCAGCCGACGTTCCGGTCCACTCCATCACCTTCACCAAGCTGACGAGACCGCAGCGGGACGCGCTGGCCGGCCTGCTCGGCAGGAGCCGGCTGCCCGGCCCCACCGTGACCGTCCGCATCGACCAACTCGACCGGCGCCTGCTCGACTCGGACGCGGCCATGACCGCGCGCCAAGTCGCCGAGCTGCTCTGCGGTCCGATCGTCAACCGCCCTGCCCAGCGGCGGGCCGCCCGCCAGGCCCGCGAGCGGATGTGGGACGAGCTCGAGCAAGCCGCCGACCCCAGGCTCGCCGGTTGGATCCACCACCTGCGGGTCTCCGGCACCGGAACCCGGCTGGCCGCTGCGGCCGGAATGGCGGCCGACCAGCTCGTCACCGAGGCGCTAGCGGTCGCGGCCCTGCTGCCCGCCGACGGGATCGCGCTGGCGCGGCTGGCCGAGCGGGCCACCGGCGACCCGCACGCGCTCGATCGGGGCCGTCAGCTCCGCACGCTCGTGCTCCTGGCGGCGTTGCACCTGACCGGCGAGCCAATGCAGATCCCGCCGTCGTTGGTTACCCAGCGGGCTGTACTCGCGACCGTCGGGATCTACCTCGACAGCCTGTCCACCGATGTGCTCGTCCTGGGGCTGCGCACTGACGGCACCGGCCATGTCGATCGACTGCTCAACCACGCGGCCGACGCCGGCGAGCCGCTGCGGCTGACGCTTCGGATGCTGCAGGGCACCCCGCCGAGCATCAGGCCAACCAGCCAGCCGCTGTCAGTATGCGAGAACCCGTCGGTGGTCGAGGCCGCGGCCGCACGACTTGGCGGGCGCTCGTCCCCGTTGGTGTGCACCGACGGAATCCCCACCACCGCCGTGTTACGCCTGCTGGCCGGGACCCGCCGGACGGGTGCGTTCGTGCGCGTGTCCGCCGACTTCGACGCCGCTGGCGTGCGGATCACGAACCTCCTGGCCAAACACGTGTCAGCGATCCCATGGCGCTATACGGCCGACACCTACCGGCAGGCCATTATTGCCCAGGCAGATCGCCAACACGTCCGCCTCACCGGCCAGATCCCCGACGGCCTCCTCGACCCCCAGCTGGCCACTGAGATGCGTCGGACAAGGGTCGCGGTCTACGAGGAGCAGCAGACGGACATCCTTCTGGGAGATCTACGAACCGACTGACGGACCGGCGCAACAGGGTCTCGCTTCAGACCCTGTTGCGGACGCCTCCAAGAAGCTCCCGCGCCCGCCAGAACACCGCGTCCAGCATCTCCTCGGTCAGGCGCCGCGTGCTCGTGTTCTGCTGGCTCACGTGGTAGGAGCCGAGCAGGACCCGGTCGTGGGGGAGCTGGGCCTCGGCGGCGTGGGTGAAGCGGGGCTTGGGGTGGACGGGGCCGAGGTGGCGGAGGGCCTGGTCCCAGGCGAAGGCGCCGAGGGCGACGACCACGTGGACGTCGAGGAGGGCGAGCTCGGCGGTCAGCCAGGGGGCGCAGGTG
>Ga0307290_10000863_pt1 | contig 9791 bp, 7 predicted proteins | sample ER_DNA_144_FD_194472 | JGI IMG/M metagenome (GOLD analysis project Ga0307290, IMG submission 194472) | Bulk soil microbial communities from the East River watershed near Crested Butte, Colorado, United States - ER_DNA_144 | ecosystem: Environmental > Terrestrial > Soil > Floodplain | place: USA... | reverse complement strand
GCGGCTTGTCGCTGACGGGGTGGAGTGGGAAGGGCGCGACGGTGACCTGCTGATCGTCCCCCAGGGGCGGCACACCCTGCATGCCCTGGAGGACGCCGCCGCGCTCCTCACCGTCGCCAAACTGCCATAGCGTCCGGAGGATCCCGTCGGCTCTCGACCTTCTGAGCCGGGCTCTAGGAGGAGACGCGGCGGGTCAGCGCGGCCAGCTCGCGGTTGAAGCGCTCGGTGTCCTCCAGGTGCGGGGTGTGACCGACGCCCTCGTACCAGGACGGCTCAGCGACCGGGCAGGTCGCCAGAACGTGCTCGGCCATCGCCGGCAGCACGACGGTGTCCGCCCGCCCCTGGCTGACCACCACCGGCACCTTGAGGGTGCCCAGCACGTCGTCGCCGTCGATCTCGCGCGCCACCAGGTTCGCGCGAATCTGGGCTGGCACCACCATGGCCGAGCACAGCAGCGTCTCCACCTCCTGGGGCGGGTACGGCGTGGCCGGGAAGGCCTGGACCAGAGCGCGCATCGCCCCGATGTTGGTCGGCAGGTCCCGGGCGGTGGCGTCGGGGACGTGGTCCAGGAAGCCCGGGCCGATCAGGGTGCCGAACGCCGCCGGGCCCAGCGTGACCGCCCCGGCGACCAGGTCGACCGCGCCGATGCGGTCCTGGCCGTGAGCGCGCACATAGTCGCAGATGATGAAGCCGCCATAGGACCAGCCCACCAGCACCGGCCGGTCCAGGTGTAGTTGGTCGATGATGGCGGCCACATCGTCGGCCCACAGCGTGGCGTCGCTGTAGTGCTCGGGCTCCAGGGGCGCCTGCGACATGCCGTGGCCGCGCAGGTCGTAGGCCACCAGCCGGAACTCCTCGGCCAGGGCGCTGTGGTACTGGCTGGCCCAGCACAGATGGCTCTGGGACCAGCCGTGGATGAACAGGATCGGCGGCCCGTCGGCGTTGCCCCACTCGCGCACGTGCAGCCGCAGGCCGCCGCCGCCCCGCACCTCGTAGATCTTCGCCGGCTCGGTCGGCTGCACATCGCGCGACACGGGCTGTGTGACCGCTGTCATCGTTCGCCTCCTCGTGTCCATCGGATCGACCGGATCGTCGCCGAGGAGGAGCCGGAGCACATCGGGCGGAGACGCGTATCCTCCGCCGCCGGCCTACCTATCCTCCGGTCGCGGGATGCGTACGAACGCCCTTCCACGCCAGGGTCGGCGGCGTGATACTGGCTGGATGGAGGCGCCCACGGGCGAGGTATTCGTCGGACGCGAACGCGAGCTCGGCCAGCTCGAGCGCGCCCTCGACGCGACCCAGGCCGGGAGCGGCACGACCGCGCTCGTCACCGGGGAAGCGGGCATCGGCAAGACCCGGTTGGCGTCCGAGCTGGCGACGCGCGCCCGTGACGCGCGGTTCGAGGTCCTCCTCGGGCGCTCGATCGATCTGGTCGGCACGGAGCTGCCGTACCATCCGTTCGTCGAGGCCCTCGGTTCGCTCGGAGCGGTCCCGCGGGTCGATGGGCGGACGGCGGGCTCGCAGCTGCGGGTGTTCCAGGAGACGCTGGCGCTGCTGTTCGACCACGCCGCCGCCGCGCCCCTGCTGCTCGTGCTCGAGGATCTGCACTGGGCCGATACCTCGACGCTTGATCTGGTCGTCTTTCTCGCGCACAACCTCCACGGCCGCCGGGTCCTGCTGCTGGCGACCTTCCGCGCGGACGAGCGCTCCTCAGCCGAGCGTATGCGCCGACTCGCCGAGCGCATCCGCCGCTCGGGCTCGGCGCTGGTGCTCGAGCTCGGCCCGCTCCAGCGCGACGAGCTGGCGGCGTTGCTCGCGGCCCACGCCGACGCCCCTCCGTCGGCGGCGCTGACGGAGGAGATCGTCGCCCGCTCCGAAGGCAACCCATTCTTCGCCGAAGAGCTCTTCGCGGCCGCCGACGACCAGACCGGCGAGCTTCCGCGTGGCCTGCGCGACCTGCTGCTGCAGCGGGTCGCCCGGCTCGACCCGGCGACACAGAGCCTGCTGCGCCTGGCCGCAGCCGCCGGAAGCGACATCGGCTACCCGCTGCTCCGCGCTGTGGCGGAGTTGCCCGAGCGCGACGTGCGCGAGTCGCTGCGCCGGGCCGTCGAGCACGACGTCCTGGTCGCCGAGCAGGCAACCGGCAGCTTCCGCTTCCGCCACGCCCTGCTGGCGGAGGCGATCTACGCGACCATCCTTCCCGGCGAGCGGGAGGAGCTGCACATGCGGCTCGCCCACGAGCTCGCGGGCAGCGCGGCCGCAGCGGCGGAGCTCGCGCGCCACTGGGCCGCGGCGGGTCGCACCGCCGAGGCGCTGGCCGCCTCGCTCGAAGCGGCACGCCAGGCGGAGGCCGTCTTCGGCTTGGCGGAGGCCCACGCGCACCTGGAGCGGGCGCTCGCGTTGTGGCATGCCGTGCCCGACGCGGCCGAGTTCGCACAGCTCGACCTCGCCGAGCTCTGCTCCCGGGGAGCCGAGCTGGCCAGCCAGACAGGTGCGGCGCCGCGCGCGGTCGAGCTCGCGCGACGAGCCATCGAGCTCGTCGGCGCGCAAGACCCGCCGCGCGCCGCGCGCCTGCACATGAGCCTCGGCCGCTACCTGCACCAGAGCGGCAGGGCCGACATCTTCCTCGACGCGTTCGCCCGGGCGGTCGAGCTCGCGCCGGCGCAGCCGCCGTCGGCGGAGCGCGCGGAGGCGCTGGCGACGCTCGGGAACGGCTTGATGCTCGCCTGGCGCCACGACGAGTCGCTCGCGGTCTGCGAGGAGGCGCTCGTCATCGCGCGCGCGGTCGGCGCACGCCCGGCCGAGGTCCTGGCGCTCACGGTGCTCGGCGTGGACCTCGCCTACCTCGGCCGCGGCGACGAGGGTCTCGCGAACCTCCGGCTGGCCCTGCAGCTCGCTGAGGAGAACGGCGATCCCATGGCGCTCGAGCGAGCGTACGTCAATCTCACCGACGCACTGATGATGCTGGGACGGCTGACGGAGTCGTCCCGACTGGCGGAGTCGGCGCTCGACGTCCTACGACCGTACGGGATGGATCACAGCACCCTGGCCGCCAACCGGACCGAGGCCTTGCTCGCGATGGGAGAGTGGGACGAGGCCGACAGTCTCAGCGCGGCCGCAGTCCGAGCCATCACGGCCAACTATCCCCACATGCCCCTCCTTATCCGCTCCATTCTCGAGCTTGGCCGCGGTGACTTCGACGCAGCGAGGACTCACATCGAAGCCGCGCGTGCCACCGTGCGCTCGGACCGCGACGTGGCGGTCTACGACGGGTTCGTCGCGGAGCTCGCTCTGTGGGAGCGCCGCTGGACGGACGCCGACGAGGCGGTTCGCGACGGTCTGGCTCGCGTGCGCTCGCGCGAGACCGCCCAGATCCGACTCCAGCTCTGCGCCAAGGGACTGCACACGCAGGCGGAGCTGGCAGGGCTCGCACGGGCCCGTCGGGACGGCGACGCTGCCCGCGACCGGCTCGGCCGCGCCCGGGAGCTGGTCGCCGTCGCTCGCGCCGCCGCCGCGGAGGCCGCAACGGTCACGCCGAACGCCGCCGGCTGGCTGGCGCTGGCCGAGGCCGAGTATCAGCGTGCGCGGGGCGAGCCCCGACCGGCGGCGTGGTCGGAGGCAGCGGCGACCTGGGACCGGCTCGAACGTCCGCCGCTCGCGGCCTACTGCCGCTGGCGCCAGGCTGAGGCGCTCGTGGCCGCCGGCGCCTCCCGCACCGAGGCCAGCGGGCCGCTCAGGCAGGCACACGACGTCGCGGCTCGGATCGGAGCAAGGCCCCTGGCTGGGCAGCTCGAGCTGCTTGCCCAACGCGCGCGGCTCGAGCTCGCGTCACCCGACGCCGAGTCACCCGACCGGGAGCAGGGCCTGGACGAGATCCTCGGCCTCACGCCGCGCGAGGCCGAGGTCCTCGCCCTCGTCGCCCGTGGCTACACCAACCGCGAGATCGCGGCGGCACTCGTTATCAGCGTCAGGACGGCCGGCGTTCACGTCTCGCACATCCTGCGGAAGCTCGGAGCGCCGAACCGGCTCGAGGCGGCCGCCATCGCCCACCGCTTCGCCCCGCCGCACGCCCGGGAACCTGCAACCTTCCGATGACCCGCGGGGAGCCGACGCGCTCGAGCGCCCGCCAGATCATCCCTTGAGGGTGATGACCGTCGCCCCGCTCGACGGCAGGGTGGAACAAGGGGCTGGCCGGGGAGCGGGGTGCGGGCACGAGCGCGTCGAGGCGTCACCCGATCGATCGAACTGGCTGCCGGCCCCCGCGGGGAGGTTCCGCCCGATCCTGCGCATGTACCAGCCGCAGAAGGCGATCCTGGACGGAACCTACGTCCTCCCCCCAGTGCGCAAGGTCGGCTAGGAAGCGCCGCGGGTCCGCCGACTTCCTGGCCGGCCCGGTTCCCAGCGAACTCCCAGGTTGCTCTCGGCCTGGTTTGAGGCTGCTGGCCGACGCTGGGATGCGTCCGAGCCAGGAGGAGCTGTGAACGACACCATGACCGCCACTGTCGTGCCCCATGCTGTCCCACCGTCGGCGACCGCTGCCCGGCTGACGGGGCGGGCGAGGCTCGACGCCGCTGTCCGGCTCGGCGCCGGCGCGGGGCTGTGGCTCAGCCTGCTGGTGGTCGTCTCCCTGTGGGCGGGCGGCGGCGGGCTCCAGGACCTCGGCGGCTGGCAGAGCGGGCTGACCTCGCTGGGCCGGCTCACCGGCCTGGCCGCCGCGGACCTGCTGCTGGTCCAGGTGCTGCTGATGGCCCGGGTGCCGGTGCTCGAGCGGGCGTTCGGCCAGGACCAGCTCGTCCACCGGCACCGGCTGACCGGGTTCACCTCGTTCAACCTGATGCTGGCCCACGTCGTGCTCATCAGCTGGGGGTATGCGGCCGGCGCGCTGACCCGGACGCCGGCGACGTTGTGGGAGCTCATCACCGGCTACCCGGGCATGCTGCTGGCGCTGGCCGGAACCGCCTGCCTGGTCATGACGGCAGTCACCAGCGTCAGGGCCGCCCGCACCAGGCTCCGCTATGAGTCCTGGCACCTACTGCACCTGTACGCCTATCTCGGCGTGGGGCTGGCGCTGCCGCACCAGCTGTGGACCGGTCGGGAGTTCCTCGCCTCCACCGCCGCCACCGTCTACTGGTGGAGCCTCTGGGCGCTGGCGGCAGGAGCCGTCCTGGTGTGGCGGGTCGGGCGACCACTGTGGCGGAACGCCCGGCACCGGCTGCACGTCACCGCGGTCGTGCCCGAGGCGGCCGGGGTCGTCTCGGTGTACCTGAGCGGCCGCCACCTGGACCGGCTGGCGGCCCAGGCCGGCCAGTTCCTCACCTGGCGGTTCCTGAACCGCCAGGGCTGGACCCGCGGCAACCCCTACTCGCTGTCGGCCGCACCCGACGGGCGCAGCCTGCGGATCACCGTCAAGGAGCTGGGTGACAACAGCGCCCAGCTGCGAGCGCTGCGCCCGGGCACCCCGGTCCTGTTCGAAGGGCCCTACGGGCGGCTGACCGCTCGGGCCCGGACCCGCCGGCGGGTGGCCCTGATCGGCGCCGGCGTCGGCGTGGCGCCCCTGCGGGCCCTGGCCGAGGGCCTGGAGTACGCGCAGGGCGAGGTGGTCCTGGTGCATCGATTTCCCGACCGGCCGCTGTTCGAGCGCGAGCTCCACCTGCTCGCCAGCACGCGAGGGCTCCAGGTCCTGTGGCTTCCCGGCCACCGGAGGGCACCTGACTCCTGGCTGGGGGACGGCGTCGGCACCGCCGACGACGTGACCGCCCTGCGCGACTGGGTGCCCGACCTGGCCGAGCGCGACGTCTATGTCTGCGGCCCCGAAGAGTGGACCGAGACCGTGCGCCGCGTGACCGAGGCGGCCGGCCTCCCATCCGGCCAGCTCCATATCGAGAAGTTCCGGTGGTGACCTGAGATGAAACGGATCGTCCTGTGGTTGCTCACCACCGTCACCATCGTGGTGCTGCTGTTCGGCTACCGCACCTCGCTGGCCGGGCCGCTGGCCGGCACCAGGGTGACGGTCGCCTCCTCGACGGGCTCGACGACCGGTGCCGCCCCGTCCGCGGGCACCGTCACCGGCCCGGTGGCCCAGACCCGGTGGGGGCCGGTCCAGGTCCAGGTGACGGTCAGCGGCGGCAAGCTCACCGACGTCTCGGTGCTCCAGTCTCCCAACGGCAACCCAAGAGACCAGCAGATCAACGCCTACGCCCTGCCGATCCTGGTCCAGAACACCCTGGATGCCCAGAGCGCCGACATCGACATGGTCAGCGGCGCCACCGTCACCAGCGACGGCTACCGGCAGTCGCTCCAGGGCGCGCTCGACGAGGCCGGGCTGTGAGCCCCACCAGCCCCCGGACCGTCCGGTACGTGGGCCACGTCATGAACCTCCCGGTCAGCCTGGCCATTCGCGGCCGCCACGCCGCCGACGACCAGGCCCGCGCCGCCTGGGCACAGGTCATGGCCACCCTCCGCGAGGTCGACGCGGTGTTCAGCACCTGGCGGCCGGACTCGCCGGTCTCCCGGCTCGGCCGGGGCGAGATCATCCTCGACGACTGCCCACCCGAGGTGGCCGAGGTGCTGGCCCTGGGCGAGCTGGCCGAGCGACAGTCCCAGGGCGCGTTCGGAGTCCTCCGGGCCGGGCCGGGCGGCGGGGTCGTGCTCGACCCCACCGGGGTGGTGAAGGGATGGGCGGTCGAACGCGCCGCCGACCACCTCCGTGCTCTGGAGTCGAGTGACTTCTGTCTGTCCGCCGGCGGCGACCTGGTCTGCCGGACCCTGGACCCTGACGCCCCACCATGGCGCATCGGCATCGAGCACCCCCACGACACCAGCCGGGTCATCGCCGTGGCGCCCGTCCACACCGGCGCGGTGGCCACCTCCGGGACCGCCCACCGCGGCGACCACCTCGTCGACGCCCGCACCGGCCGGCCACCCTCCGGCGTCGCCTCGGTCACGGTCATGGCGGCCACGCTGACCTGGGCCGACATCGACGCCACGGCCGCCTACGCCCATGGTGCCCACGCCGCCCGATGGCTGGGAACCCGGCCCGGCCGCAGCGGCCTGGTGGTGTGGGCCGACGGGTCCACCACCCTCGTCGACGGACCCGAGCCCATCACCACGGCGCGTCAGTCGGTCGGCCTGTTCGCGACCTCGAGCCAGATGTCGGCGTGACACAACGCGCCGGGCTTGCACCAGCAGGCCAGGTCCTTGCCGGCCAGCTCCCGCCGGGCCGCCTCGACCAGCTCGGGATGGTCGGCCAGGTACCGGCGGAACAACGCGACGGCCTGCTCGAGCCCGTACTCGGCCACCGGGAAGGGGTTGCCCCAGCGCGTCGGCCGCGAGACAACCACGGCGCCAGGGGGTTTGCGCCACCCTCGCTTGCGGCTGAGCTGCACCCGCCTGGGCGTCACGGGGCGGTCGAGCGCATCGGCGGGGGAGGGGCGAGCACGGCGGGTCGGGAACGGGCCGGGGTGCCGATGCGGTCGAGGACCTCGCCGGCCTGGGCGAGCAGCCGGTCGGCGCCGCCGCGGTCGCCGGTGCGGCGGGCGACCGCGGCCTGGAGGGCCAAGGCCCGTCCCAGCCAGACGGTGAGGCCCAGCTGGCGCCACCGGTCGGCCGCCCCGGCGAACGCGGCCGCCGCCTCCTCGGCCGCACCCGCGGCCAGGGCGGCCAGCCCGCCGCTCTCGGCCCGGATCGCCTCCGCCTCGACCTCCCCGCCCGGCGGCGCCGGGGCCCGGCTCGCCAGTGGCCGCCCGGCCAGGAGCAGCGCCTGCTCCAGTGCTGCCGCGGCGAGCGCCTCCGTCCCGGTCGCGCCGGCCTCCCTGGCCGACGCGAGCGCTCGCTCCAGCTCGGCGATCGCCTGGTCGAGGCGGCCGGCCCCGAGCAGGGCCCGCCCGACGAGCATGGGTCGCATCGCCTCGGCCAGCACCCATCCGCTCGCCCTGGCCCCGGCGGCCCCGCGGTCGGCCCGCTCGGGCACGCGCTGCCAGCTGCCCCGGTCCAGGTGGACCCCGGCGTGGACAAAGTCGACCTCCAGCAGCTCAACGCGGACGCCGCCCCGCTGGAGCGTCTGGCGGGCCGCGGCCAGCTGCCTGGTGGCCCGCGCCGGGTACCCCTGCCGGAGGCAGGCCCGGGCGCCGACGGCCAGGCCAAGCCCGGCGATGCGCAGGGAACCGATCGACCTGCCCAGCCGGACGACCTCGGCGGCCAGCCGCCCGGCGTCGGCGGGGGTGGCGACCTGGGAGGCGGCCATCGCCTCGATGAGGAACGTGTCCGCCTCGGCGTACCGGTCCCCGGCCTCGACGGCGATCGGCCTGGCCTCGCCCATGGCCCGGATGGCCTCGCCGTGCTCCCCGCGGTAGTAGCTGAAGTACCCCCAGGTCCGCAGCAGGGCCGCCCGCGACCGGAGGTCGCTGTCGCTCCCGGCCAGCCGGCGCGCCTGCCCGTACCAGTGATGGAACTCCTCGCCGCCGACCGTGGTCAGCAGGTACGCCAGGTCCTGGGCGGCGACGGCCAGCCCCCAGCGGTCGCCGGCCCGCTCGAACAGCCGGTAGGCCTCGCGCAGGTGCTCGAGCTCGAGGGCGTAGTCGGCCCGCCCGAGGACCTCCGAGAGCCGGTGCTTGGCCCAGGCCTGGCTGCCCAGGTCCCCGACGGCCTCGAACGACGACAGCGCCTGGCCGAGCAGGCGCCGCGCGACCTCGTCGTCGCCGACGTCGGACTCGATACGCCCGAGGGCGAGCAGCGCCCTGGCCTCCAGGTGCCCGTCGCCGCTGCGCCTGGCCAGGTCCCGGGCGGCGTTGGCCGGCTCGGTCGCCTCCTGGTGGCGCCCGAGCTCGATCAGGCTCTCGGCCCGCCCCAGCGACGTCCGGATGGCCAGCCCCGGGTCCTCGTCGGCGGACGCGGCCGCGGCCTCGATCGCTCGCCGGTACAGCGACTCGGCCAGCCGTGCCTGGTAGGTGAGTGTCCGGTCGGCCCAGCGGCCGAGATACTCGGCGGCCAGCCGGGCCAGGGCGGGGTCGGCGGTCCCGGCGGCGCTGGAGTAGCTGAGGCGCCAGGCCAGCTCGTAGTGGTGGGCGAGCTCGGCCAGCGGCTCCTCGGGGAGGCGCGACGACTCCCGCAGCCAGGTCGCGACCTGGAGGTGCAGCCCGGACCGGTCCCGGCGGGGGATCGACGCATACGCCACCTCCCGGATGAGCACGTGCCTGAACCCGTACTCCTCGGCCCCCGGGACCGGCGAGTAGCTCCGCTGCTGGAGCAGGCCCCGCTGCACCAGGCGTTTCAGGGCCTCCTGCACGTCGGCCCCTCCCGACAGGGTCTCCAGCAGCCGGTCCCAGGCGGCCTCGCCGCAGACTGCGGCGTCGCGCAGCACCCGCCGCTCGTCGGGGGGCAGCCCGTCGAGGCGGGCGGCGATGAGTGTCCGGATGGTGGCCGGCACCCGGTCCAGCAGTTCGGGATCGGCCACGATCCAGGTGCCGTCCTGCCGGACCAGCGCCCCCGACTCCACCAGCATGCTCAGGCTCTCCTCCAGGAACAGCGGGTTCCCGGAGGCGCGGGCGGCGATCCGCTCAAGGACCTGCCCGGGCGCGCCTGGACCCAGCGCCAGCTCCCCGAGCTCCCGCAGCTGCCGCTCGGGGAGCGCTCCCAGCTCCAGGGTGGGCAGCGCGTCACTGGCCTCGAGAGCTTCCGGGCGCGAGAGCCCGAGCAGCAGCACCGGGCCCGACCACGGGTCGGTGCTGGTCGTCCGGAGCAGCTCCAGCAGCTGGGTGTCGGCCCAGTGCAGGTCGTCGACGACCGTGACCACC
>Ga0307290_10000860_pt1 | contig 9806 bp, 7 predicted proteins | sample ER_DNA_144_FD_194472 | JGI IMG/M metagenome (GOLD analysis project Ga0307290, IMG submission 194472) | Bulk soil microbial communities from the East River watershed near Crested Butte, Colorado, United States - ER_DNA_144 | ecosystem: Environmental > Terrestrial > Soil > Floodplain | place: USA... | reverse complement strand
CGCCGCGCTAAAAAATCTCGGACAGACGCTGATCGTCCGGCAGGTGCCGCAGAATCCCCGCACGATAGACATTTCCCAACTCGCGTCGGACATCAACGATGGACGGATTAAGCAACTGTTCATTCTTGGCGGTGATCCGGTTTACAACGCAAAGCGCGGTTTGGTGCAGGATCGCGAGACCAAGCTGCCGCTTGACTGGGCTGATCTGCAAAAAAAGGTGCCGGAAATTGTCCGACTCGGTTATCACGAGGACGCCACTTCGGCCCTGAGCCAATGGCACGTTCCGCTTGCGCATTATCTCGAATCCTGGGGAGACGCGCTCACATCCGGCGGCGATTACTTGTCCATTCAACCAATGATCCTCCCGCTCTTCGGCGGACTTTCTGAAATTGAACTGCTAAATGCGCTGCTCGGCGGCCCAAAAACAGAAGGACCTGAACTCGTGCAGGAAAGTTTCCGTCTCACCCATCCTCCGGGTGATTTCCAAACTGCGTGGTCCCGTTTCCTGCACGACGGCTTTGCTTCGCATGTTCAACCGCGCGATCAGCCGTCTTCATTCAACGCAAACGCAGTTGGATCGCTGGCCCCAGGTTCGTGGACGCTGCTGCCACCGCCGACCGCAGATTCGCCGGAGATTGTGCTAACAGCCAGTTATGAGATGGACGATGGCCGATACGCCAATAACGGCTGGCTACAGGAATTGCCTGACCCAATCACGAAACTCACCTGGGACAATGCCGCCCTGATGAGTCCAGCTTTCGCTGCAAATCTCGGAGTCCATACTGGTGATCTTGTGCAAATCACGATCACTGAAAAAAGTGCTGCTGCGGAACCGATCAAACGCGAGCTGGTCATAGCGGCGCTCGTCTCACCTGGTCACGTCGATAATTCGATCACAATCCCGCTGGGTTACGGGCGAAAGATGCCAGAGTTCTATGAGTTGCCATATGCGGGCGGGGCGCTGAGAGAAAGACCCGGCATCGCGGAGCAATCCGGCTTCAATGGTTACTTCTTGCGTACCGCGGCAAATCCGCATTTCGCCGTCGCTGGCGGACAGGGCGTTGAAAGTGTGAAAGTGACCAGGGTCGGGCGGACTTATCCGTTCTCGATCACACAGGAGCAGTTCAGCATTGAAGGCCGCGGTCTTGTGCGCGAAGCGACGCTGGAGGGATACCGCGCAAACAATGAGTTCGCGAAGAAAATTCCGGGCGAAGAGGAACTGCCACATCCGCCGCCGAGTATTTATTCGCATCCGCCTCTCGACGCGCCGCAGCAGTGGGGAATGTCGATCGATCTGAATGTTTGCACCGGGTGCAGCGCATGTGTGATCGCCTGCCAGAGCGAAAACAACATTCCGATCGTGGGCAAATTACAAGTGGCGCATGGCCGGGTGATGCACTGGCTTCGTATCGATCGCTATTACGCCAGCAGGAAACCATTCAACCAGGATCGTGGTGATTGGCCAGAGAACCCGGAAGTGGTCCATCAACCGATGCCGTGCCAGCATTGCGAAAACGCGCCATGCGAGACCGTTTGCCCCGTAAACGCGACGGTTCACAGTGAGGACGGCCTCAACGTGATGGCTTACAATCGCTGCGTCGGCACACGCTATTGCTCCAACAACTGTCCATTCAAGGTACGCCGATTCAATTATTTCGATTATAATCAGCGACCGGTCGGCAAGAGGAAAATCAAAGGCGCCTTCAGCGTCTATGAGGAATATTTCGCGCCGCTCACGACCAAAGGCGCGCCTGACATCATCAAGATGCAGAAGAATCCAAACGTGACCGTGCGCATGCGCGGCGTGATGGAGAAATGCACCTTCTGCGTGCAGCGTATCGAGGAAGCAAAAATTGCGGCGCACGCCCGTGCAGGCGCGTCTGCAGACACGCGGATCCCGCGCGATTCGTTTACGACAGCATGTGCGCAAGCCTGTCCCACAGGCGCGATTGTTTTTGGCGACATCAAGGATCCGGAAAGCCGCGTTTCAAAAATGAAAGAGCAGGACCGCAATTATCGCTTGCTTGATTATCTGAACGTCGTTGCGCGAACGAGTTATCTGGCGCGCATCCGCAACCCCAATCCAAAGATGCCGGACGCACAGAACATCGGCGTCGCAAGCCTGGTGGAGAAAGTACCGGAATGAAATTCTCAGCACTCCGCACTCAGCACTCCGCACACCGCAATTGATGACCATGGACGGAGCACCAACAGCACCGGAGATGATCAACGAGACCGAGCGACCGCTAGCGCGAGTACCGCTGGTTTTGAACAGACGGAATTTTAGTTGGCTCACCGAGCGAGTTTCCGGAGTCGTGGAGCAACCGGCACCGCGCTGGTGGTGGGTGGCTTTTACCATCACGGCCAGCGCTGCGACCTTCGGTCTCTTTTGTCTTGGCTACCAGGTTTCGACCGGCGTTGGCACATGGGGGAATAACATTCCAGTTGGGTGGGCCTGGGATATCACCAACTTCGTTTTTTGGATCGGTATTGGACACGCCGGCACGCTGATCTCAGCCATCTTGTTTTTGCTTCGGCAAAAATGGCGTACTTCGATTAACCGCTCCGCTGAGGCGATGACGCTCTTTGCAGTCATTTGCGCCGCGATTTTCCCGGGCATCCACGTAGGTCGCGTCTGGATGGCGTGGTACCTTGCGCCGGTGCCAAATAACTGGGGGATCTGGCCAAACTTCCGCAGCGCTCTGATGTGGGACGTGTTTGCGGTCTCGACCTACTTCACGGTGTCGGTTCTATTTTGGTACACCGGTTTGATCCCGGATCTGGCGACGCTGCGAGATCGGGCCACGTCCAAGATCAGAAAATTTCTTTTCGGACTTTTCGCCGTTGGCTGGCGCGGCTCGAATCGTAACTGGCGTCATTACGAAATGGCGTATCTGCTTTTGGCCGGCCTTTCCACACCGCTGGTTCTCTCGGTTCACAGCGTCGTATCTTTCGATTTTGCCACGTCGGTTCTGCCGACGTGGCATAGCACGATTTTTCCTCCGTACTTTGTAGCCGGCGCGATCTTTGGCGGGTTTGCCATGGTGCTGACGTTGCTGCTGCCGGCGCGCGCCATCTTCAAACTGCACGATGTCATTACGGCACAGCACGTCGACAAGATGGCGAAAATCATTTTGCTGACCGGTTCATTCGTCGCCTATGCCTATACGATGGAATTTTTCGTCGCCTGGTATAGCGGCAACTCCTATGAGCGGTTCGCATTTTGGAACCGCGTCTTTGGTCCTTACTGGTGGTATTGGTGGCTCGGCATGCTCTTCTGCAATTGCCTCTCGCCACAACTTTTCTGGTTCAGATGGTGCCGCCGCAACATTCTTGTCGTGTTTTTCGTTGCCATGTGCGTCAACGCCGGCATGTGGTTTGAGCGCTTCATCATCATCGCCGGCGGATTGCATCGCGACTTTTTGCCATCGTCGTGGGGAATCTTTCATGCAAGTTGGGTGGACATCTGGACGTACATCGGGACGCTCGGCATTTTCACTTCGCTATTTCTGCTTTTCATCCGGTTCCTGCCGATGATTGCAATGTCGGAAGTGAAGACCGCTGTGCCAGAGGCGGATCCGCATTATGATGTGCCGGTCCAATCTATTTCTCCTGGCGGAAAGGAGCGCACGCGATGATGCGGACGCCCGCTGGGCACAAAGTTTACGCAATGGCTGCGGAGTATCCGAGCGCGGCCGCGCTTTACGAAGCGGCCAAGCACGTTCGTGACGCAGGTTTCCGGCGCTGGGACGTTTATTCTCCGTTTCCCATTCACGGAATGGATGACGCGATGGGACTGGGAAAATCGTGGTTAAGCGGTTGGGTTTTGTTTGGCGGAGTTTCCGGTTTACTCACAGCTGCGCTTGTTGAGTTCGGCCCGTCGTGGGGTCTCTATCGGCTCGATGTCCATGGTAAACCGTGGAATTTTTGGACCGTCCCCGCGTTCTTCCCGATCATGTTCGAGCTGACCGTGCTCTTCGGCGCGTTCGCTGCGTTTTTCGCAATGCTCGGGATGAATGGATTGCCGCGGTGGTACCATCCCATGTTCAATTGGGAGCGATTCAGCCGGGTAACGAACGACGGATTTTTTCTGGCGATTGAAGCGCGAGATCCGCGATTTACCGAGGCCGGCGTGCGCCAGTTACTCGAAGAAACCGGCGGAGAACACATCACCGTCGTGCACGAGGACTAAATATGTTGCGCGGATTTTTCGTGATTTTTCTTCTGTGCACCATCGCGATCATCGCGGTGTTCGGGTTTCGTGGACAAGTGAGCACGGCGCCGCCGCTGGAGTTGTTCCCCGACATGGTGCGCCAGATGAAAGTGCGCGCACAAGCACCGCTCGATTTCTTCGCGGATGGGCGCGGCCCGCGCTTGCCCGTTGCGGGCACAGTTCCGATTGGTTACGAAATGCCGAAGCCGCAGACGACGGAGACGCAGGCTTCGGCGGTCGGTCCGTGGTCGCATCCGAACGCGAGTTTCAGCGTTGGCACGGACTACTACAACACCGGCAAAATGGGTGATCACTGGGGAACAGGTATTCCACTGGAAGTGACGAGTGAGTTAATGGAACGCGGACAACAGCGTTTCAACATCACTTGCGCGATGTGCCACGGTGCTGCGGCTGCGGGCAACGGGATCACCAAACAATACGGCCTTGCTACCGTCGTTTCGCTCCAGGACGAACGCATTCGCAAAATGTCGGATGGCGAAATTTTTAACACGATCACCAATGGCAAAAACACCATGATGGCATACGGGCCAAACATCATTGTGCCGGATCGCTGGGCGATCATTGCTTACCTGCGCGCTTTGCAGCGCAGTCAAAACGCAGCGATTGGCGATGTTCCTGAAGACCATCGCGCGGAACTGGAGAAACCGGCATCACCGCCGCCGGCAACACCAAAATGAGCGAGCGTTTACAGGCCGTCCCAACCCCGGAAGGCGAATATTTCGAAAGCAGCCGATTCACCGGGCTTTCCTTCCTGCTCGGGGTCGTTGCAGTAGTCGCGCTCGTGCTCTGTGTCGTCGGGGCAGTCGTGAATCCGCATCAGTTTAGTTATTCCTGGCTGTTTGCGTTTGCGTTTTTCTTCACGCTGTGCGCCGGCTGCTTTTTCTGGACAATCGTCCATCATGCGACCGACGCCGAATGGAGCGTGGTGGTGCGGCGCCAACTGGAAAACATTGCTGCATTGCTCGGAGTTCTAGCGCTCCTTTTTGTGCCGATTCTTCTACTGCGTCACCACCTCTACGCGTGGATGGATATCCCGCCGGGAGTCGAAGAGTCGCTCGATTCCAAGCGTGCTTACCTCAATTGGAATTTCTTTCTTGTGCGCGCCGTAGTATTCCTCGGGTTTTTCCTTTTGGCGGCGCTCGCGTTGCGCAGATTTTCTGTGCGCCAGGATAGCGACGGTAACCCGAGGTTCACCATAGGAATGCGCAAGGTCTCGTTCATCAGTCTGCCAATGTTCGCGCTTTGTCTGACCTTCGGCGCGTTCGATTGGCTGATGAGCCTTAACTACCGCTGGTTCTCGACTATGTTCGGCGTTTACATCTTCGCGGGCGCAGCCGGAAGTTCCATGTCGCTCCTCGTGCTGGTGATCACGGCTTTGCGTCAAGCCGGTTATCTGAAGGGCGTCGTCACCGTCGAGCATTATCACATCATGGGAAAATGGATGCTGGCCTTCTGTGTTTTCTGGGCCTACATCGGCTTCGGCCAGTACATGCTCATCTGGTACGCGAACATCCCCGAAGAAACGCAGTTTTTCATCACGCGAAACACGCAATCCTGGTGGACGTTGAGCATGCTGTTGGTGATCGGGCGCTTCTTCATTGCGTTTCCAATTCTGCTCATGCGCTCCATAAAGAAGCATCCGCACCAGCTTTCCATGGTGGCTGGATGGATCCTGTGCATGCAAATGCTCGATATCTACATCATCGTGTTGCCGGCGTTACACGGCACCGGTTTTCATCCCAGCATTTGGGATTTGCTTTCGCTCATCGCCATCGGCGCGACGCTCGGCTTCGTTTATCTGCGATTGGTGCCCAAAACTTCGCTGTTTCCCGTTCGCGATCCGCGTCTGATCGAATCTCTGCAAACCGTAAACTGAAATGGCCAACGCTGAATCTATTCGCCAGATTGCACATTCGCGCGCTCCGTTGTCCACCTGGTTGGGAGTCGTGCTTCTCTTCGCATTGTTTGGCATAATCGTGCTCGCGATAATTGGTCCCACGCCCCGTAGAAGTGATTACGAAGAGACACGGGCGAAAAAGCGAATGGAAAATCTAAAAACTGTACGCGAAGACGCGGAGAAGACGCTGACCGCCTATGCTTGGGTCGACAAGAATAAAGGCGTTGTTCGCATCCCGATCAGTCGCGCGATGGAGCTGACGACCTCTGAGCTTGCACAACAAAAACCAGCTCCGGCGGGTCCAATTGCTACGCCGCAGGAGCAGGCTCCAGCCGCGCCCAGTTCGCCTGCGCCGGGCGGCTCTGCAAAACCAAGCGCACCGCAGCCCGGTGCGTCATCTGCCGCACAAGCGTCCGCGTCCGCATCGCCACCGACTCAAACTGCAGCGTCGCCTTCACCACAAGCTGCAAGCTCGCTGTCACCGGCGCAGTCACCAGCACCGGCGAGCGCTTCTCCAGCAGCAGCTTCACCCAGTCCCGCCAAGAGCCCATGAGTGCTCTACGATTTCACGATCCAATCTTCCGACGTTTCAACGAAGGATGAACGCCACTGGAATTCCACTGAAAGAACCAGAGATCTCTGCGGCCGCAGGAGCGACGGAGCAGTTGGAGCGCGCGTACATCGACGCGTCAACACGCGTACCGGTGCTGATGTTCTACACATCGGCAATGGCGTGGCTGATTCTCGGCACGCTGCTGGCGGGATTTGTTTCATTTAAACTTCACGAGCCTGACCTGCTCTCGAATATCAGTTTTCTCACATGGGGACGCGTGCGGCCGGCGCACATGAACGTGATGGTTTACGGCTGGGCTTCCATGGCGGGAATTGGGACAGCCATCTGGCTCATGGCGCGATTGTGCCGCACCGTATTGCGATATCCGCTGCTGCTCCTTGGTGGCGCTTGTTTTTGGAACTTGGGTGTCCTGTTGGGCGTCGGCGGAATTCTCCTCGGCGACAGCACCGGCTATCAATGGCTCGAATTTCCGGGCTACGCAGCCATCGTCCTTTTCATTGCTTACACACTTGTTGCCTCGTGGGCGGTGCTCATGTTTCGCTATCGCCGGGGCGAACAAATTTACATTACACAATGGTATTTGCTCGGCGCGTTTCTCTGGTTTCCATGGCTATACGCGGCAGGGCAACTGATGCTTTTCGTCGTGCCGGTGCAGGGAGTGCTGCAATCGGCCGTCGGCTGGTGGTACGCCAATAATCTGCTCTTTCTGTGGTTCGGCGCCATTGCTCTCGGCACGGCGTATTACATGATTCCCAAAGTGATCGGCCGCCCAGTGTACAGTTATCATCTGGCGGCAATTGGTTTTTGGAGCTACGCGCTTTTCTCAAGCTGGACCGGAATGCAGCGGCTCGTCGATGGGCCGTTTCCGGCGTGGATGATCACCGCCAGCATCGCCGCGACGATCCTGACGATGATTCCCGTCGCCACTGTTGGCCTGAATCATCACATGACGATGCAGGGCTATTTTCCGTTGATGCGCTACAGCCCGACGCTGCGGTTCACCGTGTTCGGCGCGATGTCTTACACGGTGTTTAGCGTGGTTGGCTTGTTGATCTCACTTCGCTCGGTCGCGAGCTATGTCCACTTCACACAGGCCAGCATTGCGTACTCGCATCTCGGTCTCTACGCGTTTTTCACGATGGTGATTTTCGGTTCGATGTACTACATCGTGCCACGCTTGGTCGGCCGCGAATGGCGTTACGGGTCGCTGATCAAGCTCCATTTCTGGGCATCCGCTTATGGGATCGGTTTGATGACGCTCATGCTGCTCGCTGGCGGCTTTCTCCAAGGCGGAAGTATGGAGAATCCTACGCTCCCGTTCAGCGAGAGCGTGGAAACAGTGTTGCCGTATCTCCGAGGACGCAGCCTCGCGGGACTTTTGCTCACCGCGTCACATTTCATTTTCGCGTACCACTTCGGGTTAATGCTCTTGGGGCTGGGCCGCACATCGACTGTGCCCACATTCCTCAATCCGATCGACGCGGAGGAGACTTCCGGAGGACACTGATGAAAGGCCTCGCTCCACTCTTTTTGGGAATCTTCGGGACGTTTGCTTTCTCATGGGTGGGATTGACCGTCCTTCCGAATTGGCAGATCGGACATCTGAATCCGCAATCCGACGAGGAAGGCACCGACATTTATCCGCAGCCGCAATCAGGAATGTTCGAGCGCGGCGCGCGTGTCTATGCTGCGAACGGCTGTATTTATTGTCACAGCCAGCAAGTGCGCCCCGATTACGCCGCGGCCGACATCGAGCGTGGTTGGGGTAACCGCCGTAGCGCGCCGCGCGATTACATTTTCGAGCGGCCAGTGTTTCTCGGGAAAATGCGAATGGGCCAGGACCTCGCCAATATCGGGGCGCGCGCTCCGGCAGAACAGGCGAGCCCCGCGCCAGGTGGAGCTGCATCTCCTGCGGCGTCGGCCGCGCCTGGCGGGGTAGCACCCGCCGCCGCTCCCCCAGCTGCTAAACAAAATCAGAGTCCTTCTGCTTCAGCACAACCTGCTTCGCCTTCACCCGCAGCTTCGCCTTCATCTGCAGCTTCGCCTGCTGCTGCAACAGCAGGTGGGTCATCGGGCGCTGCGCCACAAGGAACATCCTCGCCGCCTGCGGGAGCGCCACCCACGGGTCCCAAGACAGGTCTCGCTTCTCCGTCCCCGGCAGCCGCAGCGAATGCAACACCAGGAGGCGTGACCGCCCCGTCATCGGGCGCGCAAATCGCAGGTCCGCCCTGGCCAATTCAAACGATCGGCGAACCACCGATGTATTCCGCGGCCTGGCATCATGTGCATCTTTATTCGCCACGCAGTATCAACTTCGATTCGAACATGCCTGCTTATCGTTTCCTTTACAAAAAGCGCCGCATCAGTGACGCACGCTCAGCGGACGCTCTGCAGCTCACCGGCTCTGATGCACCACCGGAAGGTTGGGAGGTTATACCCAGTTTCGATGCGAAATGCCTGGTCGCTTACATGATGGCGCTCAACCAATCGCATCCGCTAAACGAAGTCAGATCTGCCGGAGGGGCACCGCCCGCCGCGGGATCACCAGCCGCATCACCCGCGCCCGCAGCCGCCGGTTCCCCCGCGCCAGCAAAATGAAAACGCAATGAACGAAGAACCGAAACCGCCGGCGCGCATTGGCCAGGGAATGGATTACGGCGAACAGGCCGACGTCCAACAGGTGCACGCCGCTGTTCAACGCGAAAAACGCGAACCGCGTGTCGGCGCTGAGCCGCTCTCAATTTGGTTGATTGCGATTTACGGGTTGGCGGTATTTTTTGGCGGCGCGTATCTCGGCCGTTACTCGGGAAACTTTAGCGGCGAAGCGCTTGATCCATACGGCGGTGAAATGGCCACGATGAAAAAAGCTGCCGGACCGCAGGGTGCACAACAGGCGGCAGAACTTTCGCCGCACGATCGCGGCAAAAAGATTTTCGCTGCGAATTGCCAGACGTGTCACCAAGCCAGTGGTCTCGGTGTGCCCGGCCAATATCCACCGCTGGCCGGTTCCGAATTTACAACTGGCGGCTCGCGTCGGCCGGCGATGATTGTTCTTAAAGGGTTGCAAGGCCCCGTCAAAGTTAAAGGTCAACAATACGGCA
>Ga0307290_10000856_pt1 | contig 9825 bp, 14 predicted proteins | sample ER_DNA_144_FD_194472 | JGI IMG/M metagenome (GOLD analysis project Ga0307290, IMG submission 194472) | Bulk soil microbial communities from the East River watershed near Crested Butte, Colorado, United States - ER_DNA_144 | ecosystem: Environmental > Terrestrial > Soil > Floodplain | place: USA... | reverse complement strand
CAAAGAGCCAAGCAATGGTGGGAAGCCCGAATGGGTTACTTCTGGCTCGTATGATGGCAAAGAAGGCGGCGATGGTGGCTACAACGATGAGTAGCGAGCGGAGCCAGAAGCGCATTTGGATGGTCTGAGCCGCCTAACGGATCGCGGCTGAGCTGCGCCGCCGTGCTTTGCCGTTCACAAACGCAATTCTACCACGACGGGCGGCGTCAGCTCCAGCCGCTTGTTAGGCGCCAATTGCCACCTCGCGGCTTCTTCGCACCTTCCACCACCGCACCACCGCGCACAGGACGACGACGCCCTGAGTGACACCGAGCAAGTACACCAGGATGAACGAGATCACGATCGCGGGTCTGGACCAATCGGGCGGGCCTCTGCGAACGATTCCTAATAGGATGTCACTTTGGATCAAGAGTCCGAAAAGTGCAGCGCACGTCCAGGCGAGAGTGGCCCCCGTCTTCAGCCACCTAAAGAAGACGATGCCAAGGATGATCGATGTTGTGAGGAGAACAAAGTTCCACATCACGCGCTGGGTGGGAGGAGCGGAAGCGTGGTCCATAGGATGAGGCTGTCGAGCGTAAACAGTAGCTCGGCCGATCGTGCCACTCTCTTCAAAAGCGCGTGATCTTGCATTGGTAGTAACGGCAATTGGGCGCCTAACGGACCGCGCTTAAGCTGCGGCGCGCTGAAGAAAGATTCATTCCTTAATCTACGCGCGCCGACAGCTTCAAGCGCGTGTTAGGCGGCGGCCCCGACACAGCGTCACCGTGATCGCGCGAGGGCCGCCATATCAAACGCATCACGATGACGGCGACGATAAGCCGTCAATCAGAATGCCGACGCGGGCCGCAACTGCGAACAATAATCCGCCAACGATGATTGCAGCCCAAAACATCGTAGCGACCCCTCCAGCCCGTCGCACGATTTTGGAGCCAGCCTCCGCTGACTGAGCTAAGGCGTCGGGACCAGGCGAACGGGCACGGGGTCGCTGCTCGAGAGGAACGCCCCGTTGCCGAGTTGACCGAAGTCGCCCCACCCCCAGCAGTACGCGCGTCCCGTCGTGGCGACGCCACAGACGAAGTCGGAGGACCCGCTCGAGGCTAGGTCCAGAAAGCGGTATCCGCCGCTGACGTCCGCGGGAGACAACGCGTCGTCGAACGCGCCGTTGCCGATTGCGCCGTTGCCCCCGTAGCCCCAACACTGCGCGTGCCGGTCCTCGGCGAGCGCACAGGTTCCGGTTCGATAGGCCATCAAGGATGCGTACCGTGCGCCGCCGGCGGCCGGGACGGGCGTGGGGGACGAATTGACGGTGCCGTCCCCAAACATCCCCCAGTAATTCGCGCCCCAGCATTCGAGCGTCCCGTCCAGCGCCTGCTCGCAACGATGCACATCGCCGATGCTGATCGCCTTGGACGCCGTTGCCGAAGTAATGAGAAGCGGCGTGCGCGTGCAGCCGGAGAAATTGTCCGGTACCTGGCAGTACTGTCCATCGTCACCCCCAACGTCGAGCCCCCAACAGTAGAGTTGGTGCGTCGTCGTCACGCCGCAGGTCGCGCGATCGTCAGCGGTCAACTGCGCCCATTGATGCCCGCCGACCACGAGGCGCGGGGTGGGGCTGCACGGGTCATGACCGAAGAAATCGCAGCGGTCTGGCGAGACGTCCCCGGCGCCCAACGCACCGGTCCAATCCCATCCCCAGCAATACGCGTCGCGTGACGTCGTGATACCACAGGTGTGCATGCGCCCCGCTACGAGGTGCGTAAATCTGTGTCCGCCGACCACCGCCGTGGGTAGCGGTACGTCCGCCTCACTGCCGGTACCGGTCTGGCCGTAGAAGTTTGCCCCCCAGCAATACGCTGCGCCGTCCGCATCGAGGGCGCAGGTATGCATGTCACCCGCCACGATCTCCACAGGGCGGATCCCGGGCACCCTGACTGGAACGGCGCTGCACTGAAAGTACGGGCCGAAGATACAGTCTTCCGTGCCCGATGGGGGTCCCGTCTCGCCGTAGAATGCGCTCCCCCAGCAGTACAGATCGCTGCGTGCCGTAATGCCGCAGGCGTGCAGCTCGCCGGTCGCAAGCTGAGTGAACTGGGGCGCCACGGTCACGGTTACCTGCGTGGCAACTCCGTCCAAGGTCGTGGTCAGCGTGGCGGTTCCCGGCCCGAGCGCAATCACCGTGTCGGGCCCGCGGAGAGAGATGACCGATGGAGCTGACGACGCGAAGGCGATCGAGGAGGGTGAAATCGATTCAGTGCCTCGGGCCGCCACCGGAATGACGAGTTTCTCGTCGACGAGTAGCGTTGTATCTCTCAGCGCCAGTGTCGGCGCCGTGCGCGGCTCCGAGGCGTACTGGCACCCGACAAGAATAGCAGTTGCCGTCAGGACGATCCGGCCGACAGTGTTGCGGCCCTGCATCCGTTGAAAGATTCGCATCGGACCTCCTGTGAATGGGTGCGGACGCTTGCGACCCGGCCGCCGCCTAACGGAATGCGCTTAAGCTGCGGCGCGCTGAAAAAAGATTCATTCCCTAATCTACGCGCGCCGTCAGCTTCAAGCGCTTGTTAGACGGCGGCCGTTTATCGTGGTGACGCCTGCCTGGCTGCACGGTGCTTAGTAGTGATGAGAATCACGCCTCGCGCGCCCTCCGACCCGTACGTGCTCTTCGCAACACCACCCTTCAAGATCTCAATGCTTTCGATCGTGGAGGGATCAAGGTCCTGTGCCGCCTGGTCGGATACGAGACGCACGCCGTCGACGAAGATCAGTGGAGCAGATGTTACTGAGGTGTGGGCGGTCTTTACCTGGACGACGACGCGTTGCGCCTCGGGGCCAGAGATGCGCCTACCATCACAACCTGCCGCCATCGCCAAGACTGGAAGAATCAGTAAGACTCGCATCGAACCCTCCCGCGTTTCTCGAATCCTCAGTACGTGTCAGGCCGCCGTCTAACGGATCGCGCTTAAGCTGCGGCGCGCTGATGAAAGATTCATTCCCTAATCTACGCGCGCCGCCAGCTTCAAGCGCTTGTTAGGCAGCCCGACCAGATCCCTCAGAACGACCGGCCAAAGAACATGGTGATGTCAAAGCAGACCGAAGTGGGACGTCCGTCGGATCGTGTGAAGTTGAGGCGGTCATAGCTTCTCTTCCCTCGACGGAGGAGGGCCTGACCATACCAGCTGTGACCGGGATAGAAGCGGTCCAACCAGCCCCGTTCAGCGGCAACTCCCTGCCTTGAGCCGCTAGCGCGGACGAAAACCGCACTGTCACAAGGTATCGTATCCGGCATTGAAGCAACTAGCTCGGCCGTCGCCTCGGTTTCTGTATCGAACCTGGACGAGGTTGGCATAAGTTCTGGCGAGGCGCTCGGCGCGCACGCCAGGGGCAACGCGGCGGTCACCACCCACACGTGAAGTTTCATTGCGATCGGGCTGCCTAACGAATCGCGCTTAATCTGCGGCGCGCTGAAGAAAAACTCATTCCATAATCTACGCGCGCCGCCAGCTTCAAGCGCTTGTTAGACAGCAGCTCAGGACGCCTCACTTCGGTGTCGGCTCCGGCAGCGCGGTATCGCTCATGCGCAACTGCCCGTCGTACAGGTGGCGAGTGCGCTCTCGAGTTAGGTCGATCAGACAGGAGAGAACCACCAGCGGTTGCATGCTCCCTCCTTCGTATTCGGCTGCGGCCGCTTTGCAAGCCAAGTCTCGATATCGCTGCCAAGCGATCTGGGAACTGTCTACCATAGCTCGATTCGCCGCGACACGCCGCGCTTCCGACAGGTACCGGTCCAAATCCCGCCGGGCTGATTCGAGTTCGCGAGACGCACACTGACGCATTGCAACGGTGGTCTCGGCCGTATCGCAGACTGCTTTGGTAGAGTCCTGAGCCTGCAGTGGAGAGGACAGGACTAGGACGGATGCAGCGAGGATCATACGAGTCATCGATTTCTTTCGCTGCTGTCTAACGGACCGCGCTTAAGCTGCGGCGCGCTGAAAAAAGATTCATTTCTTAATCTACGCGCGCCGCCAGCTTCAAGCGCTTGTTAGACCGCGTCGCCAACAATCTCTCTGATGCGTTCATCCCTTAGCCACACCGCGTCCACAACATCGTAGGCCTCCTGCTCCCAAGCCGAACCGAGCACTTTGTCCCGAGCGAGAGCTGCGCCCGCGAGGCCGCCACGTGGTGTCGGTCGCTCCCCTGCATCAACGACCATAAACGACGGGCCCTTTTCTGTACGGCGGAACCGGAGGGCTACTGCCACGCGATCGTCAGGGCCGGTTCCCTCTCCCCATTTCCCGAGAATGAGATCAAAGTTCGCCCCGTGGCGTGGAACCTGACCGAGCTTCCACTGAACGAAGTATGACGCGAGGCTCCGACGGCCCTCATGGACATATCCCCACACTGTGCGGCTGATACCACCGCAACATTCACATGGGCCGAAGTCCTTTTGACCGCTGGGCTCTACGGTAAGTCCCGCCGCACGCATGAGTAGGTTACGCGGTCTAACGGACCGCGCTTAAGCTGCGGCGCGCTGAAGAAAGATTCATTCCTTAATCTACGCGCGCCGCCAGCTTCAAGCGCTTGTTAGGCGGCACACGGGCCAGGGTACGCCCTACCGAAGGTACGGTAGCGCACTCACCGGGCAAAACTGCGGTGCTTCGTCGAGGATATTGCGAAGAGGCGGCACGTGGCCGGAGCCCACGAGAACGAGGACACGTCGTGTGGTGGGCCGAAGCACCCGCGTCATGTTGTGCGCCATGCGGATATTGCGCTCGTACCACCGAGCGAGGATCTCCGGGCCGCCATAGTTGGTGCCTTCCCCAGCCCAGAGCAACCCTCCGAACATGCCAAAGGAGTTGCCTGTGTGAAACGCCAGTTCGGTGTTGCCTGCCCGCAAACGTTCCACAATTGTGGAGCTCCGGTGCCAGGTTCCTGATGAGTCCACCCCGGCCTGCATGATCGCCTGCAGGCTGTCCATGTGTCGCTTGAATTCGGGCCGGCGCGCGAACAAAGCACCAATGGAGTCGTTTCCGATAGGCATGCGGTAATCGATGGGATAGACCGCGGCGTGGCCAAGCCGCTTCGCAAGGCGAAACCCGATTTGCACCACTTCATTTCGGCTCTGGCTCGTCTCGGTCTCGACGTAACGCTGGTAACGGGCATTGGTGGAGTCCGCGAAGTCGAACGGCCACTCCACCGCGATCTGATCCGGCGACCAGCGGGCGAGTCGGTTGACGAGATCCTCAAGTTCTGCCTGATGCGTTGGGGTGAGGACATCCTCAACTTGTTGCCGGACGGCGTCCGTCGTGCTGCCTGCGAAATGGTATGTGCCGAGCAGCATGACCTCAATGTCCCCAGAGGCACATTGAATCGGGAAGCCCGTCGGGAGTCGGTCGGTCGGGGCCACCGGGGGTGAGGCGCGTGCCGGCGCGCACGCGGCTAATACGACCGGCACCGCCAGCGCTAGCGGCCAGATCGCAGCCTCGCGCCACAAGGTGCGAGCGTTCATCGTATGTCTTCGCAGTGTGCCGCCTAACGGATCGCGCTTAAGCTGCGGCGCGCTGAAGAAAGATTCATTCCCTAATGTACGCGCGCCGCCAGCTTCAAGCGCTTGTTAGGCAGCATCACATGAGCCTCGCGGTGCGTCCTTGAAGTCCGGGTGCGAATCGAGTCGCATGGCGCCGAACGTGAGCAGCGCGCCGCCGCGAGACGTGTCGAGTGGCACCAGCAGCATGAGGCCGGCCGACTTCTCGTCCGGCCAAAAGTAGACGGCCATCGCTTGCGGCAGGGCCCAGCTTACGGGTGAGCAGCTCCCGCACCGAGTCTGCCGCCTGGCGCGAGTAAAAATCCAGCGCTACTCGAACGATCCGCGCAGAGTCTGAAGGTCGGTGATCCAACGACACCTCCTCATCCACTTGCACCGCGATCCCGGGAAGGCCGCGGGCCGCGCGATCGGTAGCGGCGCGATTCGGATACTCAGATGAATATCCGAATACGCCGTCCAGCTTCAGGTAATACTTGTGCGCCAGCGGCGCAGCCAGCGCCCCAATGCGTGCACCGGGTACCAGGCTATCTAGGACGGCGGCCATCGTGGACGATGGCGCACGTGAACAGCCGCAGGCGCCAAGGACGCAGAAGAGAGCCAGTGAGGCGCGTGCCATGAGGGGATGCTGCCTAACGGGATGCGCTTAAGCTGCGGCGCAGATTTGAGGTGTCCACAAACGAATGCTAGCACACCGCACTTCAGGGCGTCCACCGGATGCGTTGGCGACGGGCGCCGCCAGCTTCAAGCGCGTGTTAGGCAGCACCCGCGCAGGAACCGGTTTAGCGATGCGCCCTTCGCCTCTGCTCGCGTTGAATGGCGTTGGTCAGCTCTGGGTCGAGATTGGCATTGAGCGATTGATTCGTCTCGAGATAATCCACGATCACTTCGCCGCGGAATCGGCTGTGATGAGCTTTCTATAGTATGAGCCGATGGTCATCCTCAGGACCTCGCTGGAAGGACCAGGGCCCGAGTCCTGAGGAGACGAGGGAGGAGCTGCTGAGAACACCATAACCGTATCGACCGACCCGCGATCTGCATTCCCGTGTCCGCATGCCAGAACGAGAAGGATGAGTGGGCACCCAGCGTATCGTCTGAGCGACATGTGCTGCCTAACGGATCGCGCTTAAGCTGCGGCGCGCTGAAGAAGAATTCATTCCTTAATCTACGCGCGCCGCCAGCTTCAAGCGCTTGTTAGGCCGCCCGCTCACCGAAACGACTCCACAAACCGGTCAATCGCTTCGAGGGGGCGCGCCGCAAGCTTTCGTGCATCCTGAATGAGCCTCTTCATGCGGGCATCACCCCAACTATCCAGCGCAGCCTTGAGCTCTGGATCTTTGAAAACACACGGCAGACAAATCCCTGCTGGCAACGGTGGCCCGCCATGGTCACGAATCCGTGCCAGCTCGGCCTCCGACCAGGCTTTCTCGATCCCGCAACGCGTGCAAAGCATTGATTGCATAGACGAGGCGGCCTAACGGATCGCGCTTAAGCTGCGGCGCGCTGAAGAAAACTTCATTCCTTAATCTACGCGCGCCGCCAGCTTCAAGCGCTTGTTAGGCCGCTAGCGCCGCGGTTCGGCCACAGCGCGAACCAATTCGGCGGGCACATCGAGCGCCGGGTTGGTATTCCAATTGTCACCAGGGACTGTGAGCCGAATCTTCAGGTACATATCGTGCACCGCGTAGATATAGAAGAACGATGTAAACGGCTCGCGCCGCCGCATGAAGGCGAAAGCAACGACGTAACCGCGCAGGGAGTCGCTGGCGAGCGCGACCGGATGAGGGGCGTCGAAAGCGATCTGGTAGGTCTCATACCAACCGCGCTGCACGCCGAGGGGAATGGTCTGCTTGAACTTTTCGACCTCGAGCAGCAGGAGGCTGTCACGCCGAGCCGAGTCAGAAGAGCTGACTGGTGTGGGCCATACAAATACGTCCAACCCAGTTATGCGTCTCCCTTGATAGTGATACGCCATGGCGTCGCCGACGAATGCGGAATCCTTCAACCGTGCGCTGCCCGCGACGGACGGAACCTGAAACGGCACGGCGAAGGGAGCGACGTTCTGGGCGCGGAGCGAGCTGGGGCCCGTCCACACGATGGCAATCCAGAGTAGCTGAGGGAGTCGAAGAGTCATGGGCATCGCTAGCGGCCTAACGGAGTGCGCTTAAGCTGCGGCGCGCTGAAGAAAAAGGTGTCATTCAATATTGTACGCGCGCCGCCAGCTTCAAGCGCTTGTTAGGCCGCCAGCTCACCGAAACGACTCCACAAACCGGTCGATCGCCTCGAGTGGGCGTGTGCCGCAAGCTCGCGAGCATCGCGAATGAGTTGCTTCATGCGAGCATCACTCCAACTGTCCAGCTCAGCCTTCAGCTGCGGATCTTTGAAAACACACCGTATACATATTCCTGCTCGCAATGGTGGCCCGCCATGCGAGCGCATCCCTGCTAGCTCGGCATCCGACCAAGCCTTCTCGATCCCACAACGCGTGCAAATCATAGATAGATGAAAGAGGGCGGCCTAACGGATCGCGCTTAAGCTGCGGCGCGCTGAAGAAAGCTTCATTCCCTAATCTACGCGCGCCGCCAGCTTCAAGCGTGTGTTAGGCAGCAGAGTCACGACCCTTCTCCTGCGCCAGGAGCTCCGTCGTGACCTGTGGCGTGACCTCCGAGAACTGAATCCAGCCATCATGTGATATGAAGACGCGCCCGTAGTCATGCGACGTGACCAAGTACATATCCCAGCCGAACAGCATTCCTAGGTGCACGAGCGTCGTTAGGTCCACCGCCTCATGGCGCAACAGCAGTGCTGCCGGCTTCTCATGCACAAGGGATTGGTCACCGTAGGACTGCCTGAACCGGTAGTACAGTTGAAGATTCTCATTTGACGGCCAGACGCCGGTCTGGGTGACCCACAGCAGGCATTCGTCGAAGTACTCCAGTGATCGTATCACAGCCTGGGCCAGTGCGAAGTAGCTATGGTCCCCGACGTCCTCGAACACGTAGCGTAGCTCGCCTTTGTGCTCCGGCGCTGGAACAACCGGAAGCCCACGCTCGCTGTTCTCGCGCGCGAAGCGTACAGCCCACCGCCGCGCATCCTCCTCCGTAATGAAGCGCATAGGATTGCCTCTGCTGCCTAACGAATGGCGCTTAAGCTGCGGCGCGCTGAAGAAAGATCCGTTCCACAATTTACGCGCGCCGCCAGCTTCAAGCGCGTGTTAGGCCGCGACATACCGATGGGACCCACGCACGAAAGGATCATCGGGGCCCAAGAAGATCTGAGACCACCACGCCAGTTCCAGCCGGACCGCGCCAGGACCTAGCCTCGGGAACAAACGTCCAACCAATCACAACCGCCCGCTCAGGCGAATTGTCCCGCGGCATCGCGGCGGCCGTCTTCGCAGGATCCAGCGTCAGCCGGCCGACGAGCTCGAGCCCCATCTTCTTCGCGTGGGCGCGCCTCGGAACGATATAGCTGCCGCGCTGTTCGGCTGCGATGAACCGTGCGTGGATGACGTCTTGGAGCGAGGGAGGGCGAGTGGGGTTCACCGTTAGTGCCGAGGCGGCACACCAAGGGAACCAGTCGAAGGCCCTGCCGACCGCAACAATCAGCAGCGCACCCCACCCATCTGGCCTGAAGCCATCCCCCTTGAAACTACCCTGCTCCCAACTGGGGAGGTAAGGATTGAAGGCTTTGTCTGCCATCGTAGGGAATCGGTAGACTTCACCCGTTTCAACGACTAGTGACGGTGGTTTGGAACGCTTCGGTTCCGGACGCCGTAACCGGGGCCGGCGAAAGCGCTTGGCAAGATCGCTCAAGAGCTTCGCGCGCTTCGTGAGATCGCGCTGCTCGGCGCCGCGGGCCTCAAGGTCACGGAGGTCCGCTCCCGTATCTATAGCCGAGAGCGCTTGTTCAAAAACTTTCGAGCACGCGATCCCGCGCCGCTCGAACTGGTCGGCGATAACGAGCCAGAACGTTGGCCCGCCGTCAGCGTCGAGACCAACCGGCTCTTTCCAGGTATCAAGGATAATCTCGAGAATGCGATCGCCGGTTGCCGAAAGGTTGGCGAGGGTGGCGATCATGCTACGGAGATCTGCTGCCGAATCATCCCGGTAGAGGCCCAGACCCCAGCTTCCCATGTCGAGTCGATAGGCCCGGTCTACGTTGCGGCCTAACGGGGTGCGCCTAAGCTGCGGCGCGATGAAGAAAGATTCATTCCTTAATCTACGCGCGCCGCCAGCTTCAGGCGCGTGTTAGGCAGCCCGGTCAGATGCCGCGCAGGCGTCGGA
>Ga0307290_10000855_pt1 | contig 9837 bp, 9 predicted proteins | sample ER_DNA_144_FD_194472 | JGI IMG/M metagenome (GOLD analysis project Ga0307290, IMG submission 194472) | Bulk soil microbial communities from the East River watershed near Crested Butte, Colorado, United States - ER_DNA_144 | ecosystem: Environmental > Terrestrial > Soil > Floodplain | place: USA... | reverse complement strand
GCCGTCCAGGACATGGTGATCCTGTTCTTCTCCATGCGCCGCGACGGCAAGAGCCTGGGCCAGATGGCCCGCGACGAGATCGGCCCCTTCGGTGGGGCGGCCGCCCTGGTGGCGGTGTTCGCCATCATGATCATCCTGCTGGCCGTGCTCGCCCTGGTCGTGGTCAACGCCCTGGCCGACTCCCCCTGGGGCACCTTCTCGCTGGCCATGACCATCCCCATCGCCCTGTTCATGGGCTTCTACCTGCGGGTGCTGCGGCCGGGCCGGGTGCTGGAGACGACCGTCATCGGCGTCGGGCTGCTGCTGGCCGCGATCGTGCTCGGCGGGGTCGTCGACCACTCCAGCCTGGCCCCGGCGTTCACCCTGTCGCCCAAGACCCTGGTCGTCTGCCTGGTCGTCTACGGCTTCGCGGCCTCGGTGCTGCCGGTGTGGATGCTGCTGGCCCCCCGCGACTACCTGTCGACCTTCATGAAGGTCGGCACCATCGGCCTTTTGGCGGTGGGGATCGTGGTCACCATGCCGGTGCTGCAGAACGAGGCCGTGACCAAGTTCGCCAGCAGCGGCAAGGGCCCGGTGTTCGCCGGCCCGCTGTTCCCGTTCGTGTTCATCATCATCGCCTGCGGGGCCCTGTCCGGCTTCCACGCCCTGATCGCCTCGGGCACCACCCCCAAGCTGATCGAGAAGGAGTCCCAGGTCCGCATGGTCGGCTACGGGGCCATGCTGACCGAGTCGTTCGTGGCCGTCATGGCCATGATCGCCGCGTCCATCCTCGACCAGGGCCTCTACTTCTCCATGAACGCGCCGCCGGGGGTGGTCGGGGCCACCGTGCAGTCGGCCTCCCAGGCGGTCACCAACCTGGGCTTCACCATCACCCCCGACCAGCTCCAGGCGGCCGCCCAGCAGGTCCAGGAGCAGACCCTGATCGCCCGCACCGGCGGCGCCCCCACCCTGGCCGTGGGCATGTCGACCATCTTCTCGGGCGCGTTCGGCGGGGACGCGCTCAAGGCGTTCTGGTACCACTTCGCGATCATGTTCGAGGCCCTGTTCATCCTGACCACCGTGGACGCCGGCACCCGGGTCGGGCGCTTCATGCTCCAGGACACCCTCGGCAACGTCTGGAAGCCGATCGGCCGGCCCTCCTGGCGGCCCGGGGTGTATGCGACCAGCGCGGTCGTGGTCGGGGCGTGGGGCTACTTCCTGTGGGTCGGGGTCACCGACCCGCTGGGCGGCATCAACCAGCTGTTCCCGCTGTTCGGGATCGCCAACCAGCTGCTGGCCGCGGTCGCCCTGACGGTCGCCACCACCATCCTCATCAAGTCGGGCCGGGCGAAGTGGGCCTGGGTCACGGCCGTGCCCCTGGCCTGGGACGCGGCCGTTACCCTGACGGCCAGCTGGTACAAGATCTTCTCCAGCGACCCCCTGATCGGGTTCTTCGCCCAGCGCGACAAGTACCAGCAGGCCCTCGACGCCGGCAAGGTCATCCCGCCGGCCAAGTCGCTGGACGGCGTCGCCCAGATCGTCACCAACTCGACCGTCGACGGGGTGCTCTCGATCCTGTTCGCGGCCCTCATCATCGTGGTCATCGCCGACGCCGCCCGCGTCTGCTACCAGACCCTCAGTGGCCGGCGCGAGCCCGTCCTGGCCGAGGCCCCGGCCGAGGAGTCCCACCTGTGGGCGCCCTCCGGCCTGTTCCCGACCGCCGAGGACCGGGCCCGCCAGGCCGAGCAGCCGGTCGGGGCCAGGTCCGGAGGCGACGGGTGATGACCCGGCTGCGCCGGGCCGTGGCCGGCACTCTCTGGTACGCCCGCGAGGTCATGGGGGAGAACGCCTACGAGCACTACCTCGCCCACCAGCGCCGCCACCACCCGGCCGAGCCGGTCCTGTCCCGCCGCGAGTTCGAGTGCCGCCGCATGGACCGGATGGAGATCCGCCCCGGCCAGCGCTGCTGCTAGGTCAGGCCACCCAGGTGGTCTCGCAGGGCCGGCACCACCACAGCTTCCTGAGGCTGGTCAGGGTGCCCTCGTTGAGCGGCTTGTAGCGCCGCGCCGGGTCCCCGCAGAAGAGGCACTCCGGCCCGCCGTCGGGCGCCGCCTCGATCCACCCGGTGGTGCTGGCGGTGGCGGCATGCATCCCCTCCAGTCGCGGCGTGGTGTTCATGCAGCGACCCTAGTCGCGCCGTGTTGCGCCCGGGTTGTCGCCTGGTGACGTCTGCGTTGCGTCGTCGCCCGTGAAAGGGGTTAGAGTCTGCGACCGACGCCGGCCGGAGGGGCCGGGGCGGACGGGGAGGGGGCTCGGCGGCAGGTGGAGGACCAGGCGAGCATCGAGTGGCGCAAGAGCACCCTCAGCACCACCAACGGGTGCGTCGAGGTGGCGGTCGTGGGCGACCGGATCGCGGTGCGCGACTCCAAGCAGCAGGGCCGCGGCCCGGTGCTCGAGTTCACCGCCACGGAGTGGGCCGCCTTCCTCGGCGGGGTGCGCGGCGGCGAGTTCGACCTCACCGACGGGCGATGAGCTCGGCCGACGCCTCGGGCGTGAGCGCCGCCGGCAGGAGCAGCTCGAACACCCGCCGGTAGCGCCGCAGGTCCTCGGGGGCTTCCAGGTAGAGCGCGTCGGCGGCGCTGTCGAGGGCGACCACGTCGCGTTCGGCGGCCGCCGGGAAGCCGAAGATGGTGAACGGCCCGTCCATCCCGGCGTGGGCGCCGGCCTCGGTGGACAGCACCCGGAGGGTGACGGATGGCCGGGCCGCGTCCTCCAGCAGCCGCCACCGCTGGGCGGCCATGACCGCCGGCCCGCCGACCGGGCGCCGCAGCACCGTGTCGTCCAGCAGGACGCGCAGCCTGGGCGGGCGCTCCTGGTCGAGCAGGGCCTGGCGGCGGACGCGCAGCTCGACCCGGCGGTCGATCTCGGCGGCCGGCAGGTCGGGCCGGACGGCGGCGATCACCGCGCTGGCGTAGTCGGCCGTCTGGAGCAGGGCGGGCACGATCAGCGACATGTAGATGTCGATCGAGGTCGCGGCCACCTCCAGGCCGACGTAGGCGGGCACGCCGTCGGGCACGTCGACGAACTTCTGCCACCAGCCCCGCTGGCGGGCCTCCCTGGCGATCTGGACCATGGCCTCGCGCTGGGCCTCGGGGACCCGGTACAGCTCCAGCATGTCCCGCACGTCGCGCGGGGTGGCGCTGACCTGCCCGGTCTCGATGCGGGAGACCTTGGACTGGGAGCACTCCAGCGCCTCGGCCACCCGGTCGATGGTCAGCCCGGCGTCCTCCCGGAGCCGGCGCAGCTCGGCACCCAGGCGCCGCCGGCGGCCCGTCGGGGTCCGGGTGGTCATCGGGGCCGACCCCCTCGCGCTGGCTGGTCCCCCGCCACAGGTGGCAAGGATGTCATGGGCAGGACTGCATTCTGCATCCTTGCAGAGTCTGTCGGGTTCCGTCACACTTCCGCAAGAGAGACCATTCTCTACCTTCGCTGGCGGGAGACGACATGGCGACCACCAGGACACACGAGAAGATCCTGGACGCGGCGACCCGGCTCTTCGCCGACGAAGGCATCCACGCCACCGGCATCGACCGCGTGATCGCCGAGGCCGGCGTCGCCCAGATGACCGTGTACCGGCACTTCGCCGGCAAGGACGACCTGGTCACGGCCACCCTGGAGCGGTGGAGCGAGCGGTGGCTGGGCTGGCTGCGGCACGAGGCCTGGCTGGCCGGCGACGACCCGGCGGCGCGCCTGGAGGCGCTGTGGGACGCGCTCGAGAAGTGGTTCGCCGACGAGGGCTTCCGCGGGTCGTACGTGGCCAACGTCGCCGTCGAGCTCCGCGCCCGGCCCGGCCACCCCGCCCAGGCCGTGGTCGCCGCGCACCGGGCCGCCCTGCGCCGGCTGCTCAGGGACCTCCTCACCGCCGACGCCCCCCCGCCGGCGGCCGCCGTCCTCCAGCTGCAGATGCTGATCGACGGGGCCGTCGCGGCCGCCGTGGTCGACCGCCAGCCGGGCGCCGCCGCCGGCGCCCGGGCCATGGCCGCCGGCCTGGCCGCCGGCCACCGCCACCCGGCGCGGGCGTTAGCGGGCCGTTAGGCCGCCCGGGCTACCGTGCGGCCGACGACCTGCCGCAGGAACGGAGCCCGGATGCAGGACCTGACCGCCGCCGCATGGCGGACCAGCAGTCTGTGCGACCTCAACGGCTGTGTCGAGGTCGCCATCCTCGACGACCAGGTGGCGGTCCGCGACGCCAAGGACCGGGCCGGCCCCGTCCTGCTGTTCAGCGGACGCGAGTGGGAGGCCTTCCTCGGCGGCGTCCGCGGCGGCGAGTTCGACCGGCGCTGAGCCGGCCGGCGCCGGCCCGGCCGGCGGGCTAGACTTGCTCCCCGCCAGGCCGAACCGCGTCGGAGGAGGAGCAATGGGCCGCAAGCGCCGGGACGAGGACCAGCCGCCCACCCAGGACGAGACCGAGCAGGACGGGCAGGAGCAGGACGGGCCCGAGCACCGCTCACGCCGCGGCCGCAACCTGGCCGTGCTGCTCGCCCTGGCCGGCGGGGCCGTCTACCTCGTGCGCCGCAACCAGCGCAAGGCCGAACTCGACGAGGGCATCTGGCACGAGGCCCCGGCGCCGGCCCCGGCCTCCACCACCCCGACCGCCTAGCGACCTCCCCACCCCGGGCCGCCACGGTGGGTGGCGGCCCCGTAGACTGCCTCCATGCCGCGGTGCGCAGTGTGCGGACAGGACAACCCGGGGGGCTTCCGGTTCTGCGGGGCCTGCGGCGCGTCCCTCACCGGCCCGGCCCAGGCCCCGACCGAGGAGCGCCGCCTGGTCACGGTGCTGTTCTGCGACCTGGTCGACTTCACCGCCCGCTCCGACCAGGCCGACCCCGAGGACGTCGGCGCCCTGCTGCGCCCCTACCACGCCCGCCAGCGGGCCGAGATCGAGCGCCGCGGCGGCACCCTGGACAAGTTCATCGGCGACGGCGTCATGGCCGTGTTCGGCGCCCCCCTGGCCCACGAGGACGACCCCGAACGGGCCGTCCGCTGCGCCCTCGGCATGCTGGGCGCCATCGAGGAGCTGAACCGCGCCTCCCCCAGCCTCGACCTGGCCGTCCGCATCGGCGTGACCACCGGCGAGGCCCTCGTCCGCCTCGGCCCCGACCGCCAGACCGAGGGCGTGGTCGGGGACGTGGTCAACACCGCCTCCCGTCTCCAGGGGGTAGCCCCGGCGGGCGGGGTGGTGGTGGGGGAGGCGACCTTCCGGGCCACCAGCCGGCTGTTCGACTACCAGGAGCTGGGGGCGGTCCAGGTCAAGGGCAAGGCCGACCCGGTGCCGGTGTGGCGCGTCGAGGGGGCGCGCAGCCGCACCGGCATCGAGGCCGGCCGCCGGGCCGGCGCGCCCTTCGTCGGCCGCCAGGCCGAGCTCGCCCTGCTCAGGGACCTGTTCGAGCGGACCGCGGCCGAGCGGACGGTGCGGCTGGTCACGGTGGTGGGGGAGCCGGGGGTGGGCAAGTCCCGCTTCGTGGGCGAGCTGGCCGCCCTCCTGGAGGACCGGCGCCGGCTGGTCACCTGGCGCCAGGGCCGCTGCCTGCCCTACGGCGACGGGATCACGTTCTGGGCCCTCGGCGAGATCGTCAAGGCCGAGGCCGGGATCCTGGAGACCGACCCCCCGGCCCAGGCGTCGGACAAGCTCCGGGAGGCGGCGGCCGCCCTGCTCCCCGACCCGTCCGAGCGCGAGTGGGTGCGGGCGCGGCTGGCCCCGCTGCTCGGGATCGCCGACCCGGACGCCGTCAAGCCGGAGCGGGCCGAGCTGTTCGCCGCCTGGCGGCGGCTGATCGAGGCCATGGCCGCCTCCGGCCCGGTGGTGCTGGTGGTCGAGGACCTGCACTGGGCCGACCCGGCGATGCTCGAGTTCCTCGGCCACCTGGTCGAGCGCGCCGGCGGCCTGCCCCTGCTGGTCGTGGCCACCGCCCGGCCCGAGCTGCTGGAACGCCACCCCGGCTGGGGCGACGACGACCCGGCGTCGACCAGGATCCCGCTGGGGGCGCTGAGCGACCTGGAGACGGCCCAGCTGGTGGCCGCCCTGGTGGGCCGGTCGGTGCTGCCCGTCGGGGTCCAGGCCCTGCTGCTGGAGCGGGCCGCCGGCAACCCGCTGTACGCCGAGGAGTTCGCGCGGCTGCTCGCCGACCGCGGCCTGGTGGTCGAGGACCGGGCCGCCACCGTCCCCGAGATCCCCGTCCCCGAGACCGTGCACGGGCTGATCGCGGCCCGCCTCGACACCCTCACCCCCGAGGTCAGGGCGCTGGTCCAGGACGCGGCCGTGGTCGGCCGGGTCTTCTGGCCGGGGGCGGTGGCGGCCATGGACGGCGCCGACGATGGGGTGCTGCAGGCCGGCCTGGCCGAGCTGGAGCGCAAGCAGCTGGTCCAGCGGGCGCGGACCTCATCGGTCCAGCACCAGGACGAGTACGTGTTCTGGCACGCCCTGGTGCGGGACGTCGCCTACGCCCAGATCCCAAGGGCGGGCCGGGCCCGCCGCCACCAGGCGGTGGCCGAGTGGGTCGAGGAGGTGGCCGGGGAGCGGGTCGGGGACCTGGCCGAGGTGGTCGCCCACCACTACGTCCAGGCGCTCGCCTACGCCCGGGCGGCCCGGGAGCCGCAGACCCGGATCGACCAGCTGGTCGAGCCGACCCGCCGCTTCCTGGTCCTGGCCGGGGACCGGACCATCAACCTCGACCTGGACCGGGCCCGTGCCTACTACCGCCAGGCGGTCGAGCTGGGCCAGCCGAGGGACCCCGAGCACCCCCACCTGCTGGTCAGGACCGGGCGGGTGGCGTTCCAGTCCGGCGACTACCCCGAGGCGGTGGCCGTCTACGAGGAGGCCATCGCCGACCTGCGCGAGCGCGGCGACCTCCAGGGCCTCGGCGCCACCCTCGGCCGGCTGGCCACCGTCTTCTGGAACCAGGGCGACACCCGCCGGGCCAACGCCGTCCTCACCGAGGCCATCGAGCTGCTGGAGCGCGAGCCGCCCGGCCCCGAGCTGGTCTCGGCCTATGTCCGTATGGCCGGCGACCGGGTCGTCTCCGGCCACTCCCGGGAGGCCCTGGAATGGGCCGACAAGGGCCTGGCCCTGGCCGACGAGCTCGGCGGGCTGCCGCGGATCCGGCCCCGGGTCCTCGACGCCCGTGGGATGGCCCGCTGCGACCTGGGCGACTTCGCCGGCGGGATGGACGACCTCCGGTCCGGGCTCGCCCTCGGCCTCGAGCTGGGGTCGGGCTACGACACCGCCGTGCTCTACAACAACCTGGCCGAGCCGGTCTGGCTGGTCGAGGGCCCGGACGCCGCCCTGGCCCTGTGCGAGAGCGGGATCGACTTCGCCGAGCGGCGCGGGCTCAGCGAGGCCGCCATGTGGCTGCGCTCCTCGACCGTGGGCCCGCTGCTCGACCAGGGTCGCTGGGAGGAGGCGGTGACCCTGGCCGACGAGGCGATCGCCTGGGACCTGGCCCACGGCGGCGACTACCTGGCCATCGGCTGCCGCCGCTACGTCACCCTGGTCCTGGCCTGGCAGGGCGACCTGATCGCCGCCCGCGACCTGGCCACCCGGGTCCTGCCCCGGGCCAGGGAGATCGACGACCTCCAGCAGCTGGTCCCCGCCCTGGTCAACGCCGCCCTGGTCGAGCACGCCAGCGGCGACAAGGCCGCCGCCCTGGCCCTGGTCGCCGAGGCCGCCCAGCTCACCGCCGACCGGGCCGGCGGCCGCCGCTTCCTGGGCCAGCACCTGGCCGACATGGTCCGGGTCGCCGCCGGCCCCGCCCCCGCCCTGGCCCAGGACCTGATCGACGCCACCGAGCCCACCGCCACCAGGTACCGCCTCGCCGCCGCCACCGCCCGCGCCGTCCTGGCCGAGTCCACCGGCGACCCGTCGGCCGCCGCCGGGCTGTACGCCGAGGCCGCCGAAGGCTGGCACGCCTACGGCCAGGTCCTGGAGCACGCCCTCGCCCTCCTCGGCCAGGGCCGCTGCCTGGCCGCCCTGGGCCACCCCGACGCCGCCGACCTCCTCCAGGCCGCCCACCAGCGCCTGAAGGACCTCGGCGCCCGCTCCTCCGCCGCCGAGGCCAGCACCCTGCTCGGGTAGGGACTTCCCAATCCCGGCGAATCAGGTGACTGGCGACAGGCCAGCAATTTGATATGCATCCCCCCGCAGCTTCGCCGCCGGAAGGGAGCTCGCCATGCCGTTCCCGCCGTAACACCCACGTCCCCGCCTCCTTCCACTCTTCCCCGAGCGAGGTCACCTTGCCGAACCTCCTGCATCGCCGCGCCGGCCGCATGCTCACCGCCATCGCCCTCGCCGCCGGCCTGGCCCTGACGGCCTTGCCGGCCGCGGCCGCCCCCACCGCCGCGGGCGGCCGGGTCGCCCCGGCCATTGGCGTCCACCCCCACTACCGTGCCGCGGGCAAGCCCGGCGCCGCCGGCGACCAGGTGCTGTTCAGCTGCCAGCTGCCGACCGCCGAGCTCCCCTGCTACGGACCGTCCCAGATCCAGAACGCCTACCGGTTCTCCCCCCTCTACAAGGCGGGCATCACCGGCAAGGGCCGGACCATCGCCATCGTCGACGCCTTCCAGAGCCCGGTCATCCGCGACGACCTCGCCCTGTTCGACCAGACCTTCGGCCTGCCTGACCCGAAGTTCACCATCGTGGCCCCGGACGGCCTCACCCCGTTCGACGAGAACGACCCCAACCAGGTCGGCTGGGCCGCCGAGATCTCCCTGGGCGTCCAGTGGGCCCACGCCATCGCCCCCGACGCGGCCATCACCCTGGTGTTGGCCAAGAGCAACGAGGACGCCGACATCCTCAGCGCCACCCGCTACGTGGTCGACCACGGGCTCGCCGACGTCATCTCCCAGAGCTTCGGCGAGGCCGAGGAGTGCATGGACCCGGCGCTCCTGCGCGCCCAGCACCAGCTGTTCCAGCGGGCCACCGCCAAGCGGATCACCCTGGTCGCTTCCTCGGGCGACGACGGCGCCGCCCAGCCGAGCTGCGACGGCGCAGACCTGATCAAGGCCGCCTCCACCCCGGCCAGCGACCCCCTGGTCACCGGCGTCGGCGGTACCCGTCTCGACGCCGACCTGGAGACCGGCGCCTACCACTCCGAGACGAGCTGGAACGACGAGTTCGGCGCCAGCGGCGGCGGCTTCAGCAGGGTCTTCGCCACCCCGGCGTTCCAGCGTCCCCTCCACCTGCCCAGCCGCGGGGTTCCCGACGTGGCCTACAACGGTGACGTGTTCGGCGGGGTGCTGGTCGCCTTCGGCGTCAACGTTGGTCCCGGCACCGGCCCGGGCAGCTTCTTCATCTTCGGCGGCACCAGCGCCGGAGCCCCCCAGTGGTCCGCCCTCAGCGCCCTCACCAACCAGGTGGCCCACCGGCGGGTCGGCTTCCTCAACGACGCCATCTACGACATCGCCAGGAGCCCCCTGTACGCCGCCACCTTCCACGACGTCACCACCGGCGACAACTCCATCGACGGCATCACCGGCTTCGAAGCCACCCGCGGCTGGGACCCCGTCACCGGCTGGGGCACACCCAAGGCCGTCACCCTGGTCCCCCTGCTGGCCCTGAAGGCCGCCTGACCGGCCAGCGGCCCCCGGCCCCCTCAGGCCGGGGGCCGGGTCGAGCCGGACCAGGTTCCATTCGTTGATCCAGGCTCGCACGTACTGGCGCATCCGCGTGGCGGCCAGGCGCTCCAGCCCGGCCACCTCGGGGGGATCCCAGCCGAACGCCTCGCTGTGCAATTCCTTCAGGCGCGAGTAGGCGCGATCCAGCTCTCCTGCGTCGGGCGGCGCGAGCAGCAGCATCTCCCAGTC
>Ga0307290_10000852_pt1 | contig 9868 bp, 7 predicted proteins | sample ER_DNA_144_FD_194472 | JGI IMG/M metagenome (GOLD analysis project Ga0307290, IMG submission 194472) | Bulk soil microbial communities from the East River watershed near Crested Butte, Colorado, United States - ER_DNA_144 | ecosystem: Environmental > Terrestrial > Soil > Floodplain | place: USA... | reverse complement strand
TTCGAGATCTTCTCGAGCGTTTCCTGGGTGAGGGTCACGACGGACAGGCCGCCGACCATCCCCGTGCCGCCGGGGAAGACGGCGTTCTCGACCTTGTTCGCGTTGATCGCGGTGCCGGTGAAGGCGAGGTCGAGCACCTCGTCCAGCGCGAGCGTGGTCGTGCCGTTGCGCACGAACGACGCCGCCCAGATCAGCATCCTGGCCGGGTCCTTGTTGAACTCCTTCTTGAGCTGGGCCAGCGCCGCGACCATCAGCCGGCCCTGGTTCTCCGAGCGCCCGAAGTCGCCGGCCGGCAGATCGTGCCGGTTCCTCGCGAACGCCAGGGCGTTGTCGCCGTCGAGCCGCTGCACGCCCGGGTCGAAGAACGCCCTCGAGGCCTCATCGTTCATCGCGAACGGCACGTCGACCACCAGCCCGTCGACGTCGTCGACCATCTGCTCGAAGCTCGCGAACCCGGTCATCGCCCAGTAGTCCATCTTCAGGTCGGTGAGCTGCTCCACCGTCTGCACGACCAGGTCGGGGCCCCCGTAGAACAGGGCGGTGTTGATCTTGTTCTGTCCGACGCCCGGGATCCCCACGATCGCCGCCCGGTGCTCGGCGGGGTTGATGGACAGGATGTGGATCGAGTCCGCGCGCTGGCTCTCGACCGCCTGGTCGGGCCGGGCGTCCGAGCCGATGATGAGGACGTAGATGGGCTTGGTCCCATCGAGGACGGGGACGTACTCGGCGTGGGCCGGCTCGAGTTGGAACAGCGGCGCCGCGGAGGCGCGCCTGGCCGGTTGGGTCGCGCCGAGCGCGGAGCCGGCGACCCAGGCCGCCACGAGGGCGACGAGGAGCGCGGCTCGGCGGCGGGCTGGGAGCACGCTCATGCGGAGGGAGAGGCCGAGGTCGAGGCCGAGGGCGAGGGCGGATGCGTCTCGTGATCTTCCCGCGTCACGTCGAACGCGGTGATCCTCCACCCGTCGATCTGGCCGAGGAAGAACTCCCCCTCGCTCACGATCGCCAGGTAGGTGCCGTTCTTGCGTTCCGCGGTGGCCCGGAAGATCACGGACACGACGGCGGTGTCCGGCTCGCCGTCGGGGTCGAACAGCACCTGGTAGGAGAGCTTGCTCCTGCCCGGGTCGACGGTGTCGAAGACATCGCCGGCGGTGGCGCCCAGCGTCAGGGTCTCAAGGCTCTGCTCGGCGGTCGCGGCCGCGTCGGGAGCGAACGCCGTGAAGACCTCCTCGTAGTCATCGTGGCGCCAGTTGCTCGGGTCCAGGTAGGCGTTCGTGTACAGGTCGTCGATCATCGGCGTGATCTCTTGCGCCACCTCTTCGGCGCTCGCCGAGAGCGAGGCCTTGTCCGCGTCGGGTGCGGTCGGGACCGCCGTTGCGGGCTTGACGATGAAGTCGAAGGGCGGCGCGGGCTCGTCGCCCCCGCCGATGATCGCGCCATCCCCGCCCCGCAGCGCGAGCAGGATCGCCACACCGATCGCGACGAGCACGACCGGCACGATGAGCAACGCGAGCGGCACTCGGCGCTTCTTGTTCGAGCCACGCTCGACCCGGTTGGGGGTCACGGAAGGGGGTTCGGTGCTGGTGGTCAAAACGCGTGAAGGCTACCCGTGCCCGGGACCCCTCGCAACACAGTTAGGATGGAGATGTTCTGAAGGTGCGCCGGGAAGACTGGTCGGCGGAGGGTTCCGCATGACCGACCGGACCGAACGCCACGACGATCCCGGCCCACCCGACGGTCTCCGGCCGACGTGGTCTCGCTCGGGTCGACGCTTCCCCCGCACGGTCGTGCAGCCCCTGCAGGCGTTCCTGCAGACGGAGACCTCCTCGGCGATCCTCGTGCTCGCCGCGGCCGCCGTCGCGCTCGTCTGGGCGAATCTGCCGGGCGACTCCTACCAGCGCGTCTGGGGCACGGAGCTCACGATCCGTCTCGGCACTCGAGCGTTGACCGGCGACCTGCGGAGCTGGGTGTCCGACGGGCTGATGACCCTGTTCTTCCTGGTCGTGGGTCTGGAGATCAAGCGGGAGCTCGTGACGGGGGAGCTCCGGCAACGCGGGCGGGCCTCGATGCCCGTGATCGCCGCGCTCGGGGGCATGCTGGTGCCCGCCGGCGTCTACCTCGCGATCACCTGGGGGAGCGCGGCGGCCGACGGGTTCGGGATCGCGATGCCGACCGACATCGTCTTCGTCCTCGCCGTCCTGTCCCTGGCAAGGACCGCCTCTCCCGGGCTGAAGGCGCTCCTGCTGGCCCTGGCCATCGTGGACGATCTCGGGAGCATCGTGGTGGTTGCCGCGTTCTACTCCGAGGACATCCAGGCGGCGGCGCTCGTGAGCGCGCTGGCCATCCTCGTCGCGTACGCGCTCTTCTGGCGGATCGGGGTCAGGGCCGTCGTCGTGTATGTGGCCCTGGGGGTCGGCGCCTGGGTGGCGCTCGACGCATCCGGCGTGTCGCCGACGATCGCCGGCGTGGTCATCGCGTTCCTGACGCCCGCGGTTGCGTTCCAGCGTCCGCGGCATGTGAGCATCGAGGCACATCGGGTCGCCGACCTGACCGTCGACGAGCCGGATCCGCCGGACGCCGATGCCGCGCAATGGTTGGACCTCGCCCGCCTGTCGCGGGAGGCGGTCTCGCCGCTCGCCCGAGCCGAGGCGCTCCTGTTGCCCTGGTCCAGCTACGTGGTCGTCCCGATCTTCGCGCTCGCCAACGCCGGTGTCCGACTGTCGGGGCACGCGATCGCCGAGGCCGCCACCGGCCGTCTGGGGCTCGGCATCCTCGCGTCCAGGATCCTCGGGAAGCCCCTGGGGATCACGATCGCGGTGCTCCTCGCCCTGCGATGGGGTCTGGGGAGCCTCCCGGCGGGGGTCGACCGGGGCCACGTCGTGGTCGCCGGCGTGGTGGCCGGGATCCCGTTCACCGTCTCGCTCTTCGTCGCCGAGCTGGCGCTCCCTCCCCGGCTCGTCGAGCCGGCGACGGTCGCGATCATGCTCGCCGCCGCCGCGACCGGCCTGCTCGGGTTCGTCCTCCTGCGGCGGATCGGTCGACGCGCGGAGCCGGCGCCGGAGGACTCTTCGTCGCAGGTCAGCTGACGGTCGACTCCCTATACTTGCCGGGCCCTGGCCGCCCCAACCGGTCCGAGCGCCCCGAAACCCGAGGAGGATCGCAACGTGCTGCACGGTGTCCTGGCCCAGGAAGGCGGCCCGATCGGCGCCGTCTTCGGTTCGTTCGAGACCAAGGCCTTGTGGGTGATCCTGCTCATCTCGCTCGTCGCCCTGGCGTTTGCGTACTACCTGGTCCGCGAGGTGCTGGCCGCCCCCGAGGGCAGCCCGAAGATGCGGGAGATCGCCCGTTCGATCCAGATCGGCGCTAAGGCCTACCTGAACCGGCAGTTCCGCACCGTCGCGGTCTTCATGGCCGTGCTCACGGTCCTGCTGTTCTTCGCACTGCCGGTGCCCGAGAACGCCGCCCACAGCGAGTTCGCGCTGCGGTTCGGCCGCTCGGTCGCGTTCATCCTCGGGGCCGCGTTCAGCGCGATCACCGGGTACACGGGGATGTGGCTCGCGGTCCGCGCCAACGTGCGCACCGCGAACGCGGCCAAGGAGTCGGGCCTGCGACGAGCCCTGCGGATCGCGTTCCGCGCAGGCGGGGTGGCGGGGATGTTCACGGTCGGGCTCGGGCTCCTGGGCGCCACCGTGATCCTGCTCATCTACCAGCAGGATGCGACGGCCGTCCTGGTGGGGTTCGGGTTCGGCGGGGCGCTGCTGGCGATGTTCATGCGGGTCGGCGGCGGCATCTTCACCAAGGCGGCGGACGTGGGTGCGGACCTGGTTGGCAAGGTCGAGGTCGGGATCCCCGAGGACGACCCGCGCAACGCCGCGACGATCGCCGACAACGTGGGCGACAACGTCGGGGACTGCGCCGGGATGGCGGCCGACCTGTTCGAGTCGTACGAGGTGACGCTGGTGGCGTCGCTGATCCTGGGCGCGGCCGCGTTCGCCGGTTCGGAGGTGGGTGCGATCGCCGGGGTGATGTTCCCGCTGTTCGTGCGCGCCGTCGGCGTGATCACGTCGATCATCGGCATCCTAGCCGTGACCCCTCGGAGCGAGGAGGAGCACGGGATGCGCGCGATCAACCGCGGCTTCTTCATCTCGGCCGCGATCTCCGCCGCCGCCGTGTTCGTGATCAGCGCCGTCTACATGGACGATCTGCGGCCCGCCGTGGCCGTGCTGTTCGGACTGATCCTGGCGAGCTTGATCCAACTCCTCACCCAGTACTTCACCGACACGAAGTACAAGCCGGTCCAGGAGATCGCCGAATCCACGCAGACGGGTCCGGCGACGACGATCCTGTCGGGCTTCGCGATCGGGCTCGAGTCGACCGTCTGGTCGATCCTGATCATCGCCGGCGTCATCGCGGGCGCGTTCGTGTTGGGCGACAACGCCCGGGAGGCCCTGTACTTCATCTCGCTCACCGGGATGGGGATGCTCACCACGGTCGGCGTCATCGTCTCGATGGACACCTTCGGCCCGGTGTCCGACAACGCGCAGGGGATCGCCGAGATGTCGGGCGAGTTCGAGGGGCGACCCGCGCAGGTGCTCGGCAGCCTCGACGCCGTCGGCAACTCGACCAAGGCGATCACCAAGGGCTTGGCGATCGCGACCGCCGTGATCGCCGCGACGTCGCTGTTCGGGTCGTTCGAGGAGGCGCTGCGCCTCGCGGGGTTCCCGTTCGAGGGGATCCGCGTGGACGACCCGAGCGTCCTCGTCGGGTTGCTGATCGGCGGCTCGGTCGCGTTCCTGTTCTCGTCGCTCGCGATCCGGGCGGTCGGCCGCGCCGCGTCGCAGGTCGTGGTGGAGGTGCGGAACCAGTTCCGCGACCACCCGGGGATCATGACCTACGAGGAACAACCCGACTACGCGCGCGTCGTCGACATCTGCACGAAGACGTCGCTCCGCGAGCTGATGACCCCCGGGCTGCTCGCGGTCCTGTCGCCGATCATCGCCGGGTTCGCCCTCGGCGCGGAGGCGCTCGGCGCGTTCCTCGCGGGCTCGATCCTCACCGGCCAGCTGCTCGCCGTGATGTTCTCGAACTCCGGTGGCGCGTGGGACAACGCGAAGAAGTACATCGAGGAGGGGCACTACGGCGGCAAGGGCAGCGAGTCGCACAAGGCCGCGGTGATCGGCGACACGGTCGGCGATCCGTTCAAGGACACGGCCGGTCCGGCGCTCAACCCGCTGATCAAGGTGATGAACCTGGTCGCGTTGCTCTTCGCGCCGCTGATCGTCGAGCAGACCGACAACGAGGTGGTCCGCGTGATCGTCGTCGTGATCGGGGTCGCGGTGGTCGCGGCGGCCGTCTGGGTGTCCAAGTCCCGCAAGTCCGAGCTCATGGTGGAGACGCCCGAGCCCTCGGTGCGCGCGGGATAGGCTTCCCCGAACTCGGGACCAGGGGGCGGGCCAAGCCGATGGGACTCCTCGATCCGTTCCGGCGGTTCTTCCGCCGGATGGCGGAGAGCGACGAGCTCCGCTACGCGGAGGAGATCCGGGCGTGGGCCGAGAGCGTCCCCGGCAGCGTTCGGATCGCCGAGGCGTCCCCGCGGTCGCGGGTCAAGCTCGCCGGCGTGGTCCGTCGGATCACGGTCCGGCCGCTCGAGGGCCACGAGTCCCTCGAGGCGATCCTGTCCGACGGGACCGGCGAGGTGACGGTGGTGTGGATGGGTCGTCGGACGATCCGGGGGCTCAGCCTCGGCACCCGCCTCATCGTCGAGGGCCTCCTCGCCGAGCAGCGTGGCGAGGAGCGGATGGTGAACCCAAGCTTCGAGTTCAGCGCGTAGGCGCCCTGGGGGATCCCGAAAGGCCGGTCAAGCTGGCCCCTCCCGCGAGCCGATACCTACGGTATGCAGCGCGGCCACCTCCAGCGTGCGTGGAAGGCGTGGCGAGCCACGATCGTCGCGGTCGCAGCGGTCATCGCGATCGGTTCGCTCGCCTCGGCCAGCCCGTCCCTGCGGGCGCCGCGAGGTCCGCACGAACCGCTCCTCACCGGTCCCACCGGCGCCACCGTGTCCACCGGGCCGAGCGGCCCCACGGGCTTGAGCGGTCCGACCGGCACGACCGGTCCCGAGATCGAGCCCGCCGAGGAGGGCGGCGATCGGTCCTCGGACGGGGCCGACTTCTCTGCGTGTGAGGGTCTGACCGGGCTCGACAACGCGATCTGTCGCCACGAGGCGCTCTTGGTCGTCCAGCCCGACAACCAGGGCCTGCAGAACTCGCTCGCGCACCTGCAGGAGAACAAGGCCAAGCACGATGCCAAGGCCGCGGACGACTCCGACGAGGTTCCGCCGGAGGACAGCGCCTCCTCGTCCAACGGTCAGGGTCACGGACAGAGCGGGGAGCCCCACGGCAACGCCGGGGGCAACGGCAACGCCGGCGGCAACGGCGACGGCCACTAGTCGCCGAACCCGGCTTCCGAACCGCCCGATCGAACCTCGCGACTAGGGAGGGTCACCCTCGCCGAGGACCGCCGCTCGGAGGGCGCTCTCGGCCTCCGGCACCGTGAGCGCGAGCACCTCGTCGCCGTCGGTGATCACGGTTTCGGGTTGGGGGATCACGACGTGGCTCTCGCGGATGATCGCCACGATCGTGGCGTCCGGCGGCAGCCGCAGCTCGTACAGCGGGCGCCCGGCGGACGGCGAGTCGGCCGGGATCGTCAGCTCGACGATCGAGATCCCCCCGCGTTCGAGCGTCATCAACCGGACGAGGTCGCCCACCGTCACCTCCTCCTCCACCATGGCGGTGAGGATGTGCGGCGGCGAGACCGCCGCGTCCACGCCCCACTGGTCGGTGAAGAGCCATTCGTTGTCGGGATGGTTCACGCGCGCGAGCACGCGCGGGACGCCGAACTCCTGCTTTGCCAGCAGCGCGGTCACGAGGTTGTCCTCGTCGTCCCCGGTCGAGGCGACGACCACGTCGGCGGTGTTGAGCTGGGCCTTCTCGAGCACCCAGGGTTCGCACGCGTCGCCGATCATGTGGTCGACCTGCGGCGCCCACTCCTTGGCGATCCGGAGGACCGCGGGGTCTTGCTCGATCAGTGTGACGGTGTGACCGCGGTTCGCCAGATCCGACGCCAGGTGCCGTCCGACCGCGCCGGCACCGCTGATCACCACCCGCATGTCAGTGCTCCACCGTCGGTTGCAGGAGTTCCTCGAGGGCCTCGAGCGCGTCCTTCTGGACGATCACGGCCGCGTAGTCGCCCTCCTGGAACGTGCTCGACGCGACCGGGATGAACCCCTTGCCTCCGCGGTCGACCCCGGCGACGAGGATCTTGCCGTCCACGTCGAGTGAGGAGACGGGCTTGCCGACGAGGTGCTGCGGGATCTCGACGCGCATCCGGAACAGGTCTCCGGCCGCGAGGGTCTCCTTGATCTCCTCGCCGGGGTGCGTGAGCATGAGGATCATCTGTTTGACGCCCCATCGGGTGGTGGAGACCGTCGGGATGTTCAGGCGCTCGTAGATGTCCGCGCGCATCGGGTCGTAGATCCGCGCGATCACCTTCGGGACGTGGTACGTCTCGCGCGCCACGCGGGCCGACAGGATGTTCGAGTTGTCGCCGCTCGAGACCGCGAGGAACGCGTCCGCTTCCTTGATGCCCGCGTCCTCGAGCACGTCCCGGTCGAACCCGAGACCGACGATCGTTCGGGCCTCGAACCCGGGGGGCAGGCGGGAGAACGCCGCGGCGTTCTTGTCGATCACGGTGATCTCGTGTCCGGCCTTCGACAGTTCCTGCGTGAGCAGGATGCCGACACGGCCACAGCCCATGATGATCACGCGCACGGCTGGCTACCTTAGCGCGGTTGGTCGGCGGTCGCAGCCTCGGCGTCCTGCGGCGACGCCGGGGCACCCGTGCTGGACCCGTCCCTGCCGAAGAAGTAGGGCACGACGGTCACGTCCACGTGCTCGTACCGCCCCAGAGCCCGAGCGATGCCGCGGCTCGTCCGGTCGTGGAGCAGGCGCTGGGTCACGCGGGCGAAGTCCCGCCGGGGGGAGCACGACCGTCACCTCGGTGTCGGGTGCCATCAGGTCGACCACGTACCGCTCGACGGACCGGGCGACGTCGCGGTCCCAGCACTCGACCAGGTCGAGCGCGATCGGGACCCGCAGGTCCATCCAGCTCGAGATCAGCTCTTCCTGCTCGTCGGGGTCCACGGCGGCGTGGACGGCCACGACCTCCTCGACCCCGAGCGAGAGCGCGTAGCGCACGGCCTGCATCGCCGCTCGATCCGGTCGATCGACCAGCACGACCACCCGGTGGATCGGCCGCGGGAACAGGCGCACCCCGTCCCGGCCGGCTCCGGGCGGGTGAGGTTCGGGGTGGTCGCGCACGAGGGTCACGCGGACGCGCGGGTTCGGTGCGAGTTCGCGGGCGAGGCGGGCGCCGGTCCGCCCCCGGCGGAGCCGCTCGAGCCGCCCCATCCGGGCCGGGCCGGGGACGATCACCGTGACGTCCCCGTCGCCGGGGAGTTCCTCGGCGTACGCCGCGATCGCCGCGGAGGGCTCGCCGTCGCTCGGGAGGAACCGGAGCGGGACGTCGATCCCGAGCGCCGCCCAGCGCGCCGACAGGCGTTCGTCGTCGGCAGGGTCGCCCTCGAGGTGGACGGCATGGGTGATGCTCGAGCGGATCGTCTTCGCGTACTGGAGGGCGTGCATCGTCTTGCGGTCGAGGTCCTCCACGATCAGCACCGAGATCGGACGCCCGCGCGGGCCCTGCTCGAACGCCTCCAGCCCCACGTCGAGCTCGGCGTGCTCGCGCAGGTACTGGCGGTTCATCCGGACGAGGATCCACACCATCACGGGGACGAACACCATCACCGCCCACGCGCCGTGCTCGAACTTCGTGACCGCGATCACCACGGTGACCACCGCGGTGGTTACGGCGCCGAGACCGTTGATCGCGAGACCGTGGCGCCAGCCGGGTTCGCGCAGCCGAAGGTGGCGCCTGGCCATGCCGGCCTGCGACAGGGTGAACGAGGTGAACACGCCGATCGCGTACAGCGGGATCAGCTTGTGCACGTCGGCCCGGAACAGGATCACGAGCGCGGTCGAGGCGATCGCGAGACCGATGATGCCGTTGGAGAACACCAGCCGCTGCCCGCGCTTGGTGAGCGGCCGGGGCATGAAGTGGTCCTTCGCGTGGAAGTTCGCCAGTCGCGGGAAGTCGGCGAACGACGTGTTCGCGGCCAGGATCAGGATCAGGGTCGTCGCCACCTGGAGCATCAGGAACATCGCGGTCCCGACCGGGCCGCTGCCGAAGATCGCCCGCCCGACCTCGGAGATGACGGTCTTGGTCTCGCTCGGCGTGACCTGGAGCTTCATCGCGAGGAACGAGAGCCCGAGGAACATCACGCCGAGCAGGCTGCCCATCCACATCAGCGTGGTCCGGGCGTTCAGCCACTCGGGCGGCTTGAAGGCCGGGACGCCGTTCGAGATCGCCTCGACCCCGGTGACGGCGGCGCCGCCGGACGCGAACGCGTGCAGGATCAAGAACAGGCCGATCGCGCCGGTGGTCTCGGCCACGTCGGGAGGGATCGGCAGCGAGTGCAGGTCGCCCGCGAGCGCGCGCACCATCCCGGTCCCGAGGAGCACGAACATCATCACGATGAAGAAGTAGGTGGGGACCGCGAACAGGCGTCCGGACTCGCGGACCCCGCGCAGGTTCCCCCACGCGATGAACCAGATGAACGCGACCGAGAGGACGACGCGGTACGGGTACAGCCCCGGGGCGGCCGAGGTGATCGCCGCGACGCCGGCCGCCACCGAGACCGAGACCGTGAGGACGTAGTCGGTGAGCAGCGCGACGCCGGCGAGCTGAGCGGTGAGGA
>Ga0307290_10000850_pt1 | contig 9883 bp, 9 predicted proteins | sample ER_DNA_144_FD_194472 | JGI IMG/M metagenome (GOLD analysis project Ga0307290, IMG submission 194472) | Bulk soil microbial communities from the East River watershed near Crested Butte, Colorado, United States - ER_DNA_144 | ecosystem: Environmental > Terrestrial > Soil > Floodplain | place: USA... | reverse complement strand
CTCCTCGTTGCGGCCGAGGCCCTCGATCACGCGCTTGATCGCCTCACGCAACATCTGAGCAACGATTGTCGGGTCCAGTTCGGCCGAGTCGACGATCTGGGCGATCTGATCATTCAGGTAGCTGCGCAGCCACGGCACTGCGGTGAACTGCACCCGGTGGGTTTCCTCATGCAAGCAAACCCAGAGCCGGAAGTCGGCCGGATCGACATCAAGCTCACGCTCGATGGCAACGATGTTCGGCGCGACGAGCAGCAGTCGGCCGCCAGGTGAGTTGTGATCGGCGCCCGGGAAAAACGGATCGAACTGGCCAAGGACCTTCGACGAGAGATAGCTGAGCAACGCGCCTACCTCGACCCCGGTGATCCGAGGCCCAAGGTTCGCCATGGTGGGATTTGACTGCTTCATCCGGTCAATCACCTTGGCATTGAGTGGCAGCAGGATCTGACGGAAGCCGTCGAGGTTTGCCTGAATCCAGCGCGGCCGATCGACCACCAACACCGGAGCCGTACCGCTGCCGGCTTGCAACCCCGTGACATCGCGGACATACCTCTCCGCCCGGTTTGCATAGCCACGTAGCTCCGCGACGACGGCCGCGGCACCTTCCCTGGAGATCTCTGGGCCCGGCTTGACAAGCCTGGTTGCCGTGTTGAACGCAACGGTCCAGTCGACCATCGAGGTTGTCATGCGGGCGAGTCTATGTGCGCGGTCCGCGCAGGCTCAGTCGGCTTGAGCGACTAGCGACAGCCGCAGGTGCTCAACGCGGCAGTCACCCGATCCAGCCAGATCATGGCGTTGTACTCATTCTTCGGCTTGTTGATCAAGAACGCGTACGCCAGCAGCGACCCGTCGGCGGTGCGGACCAGGCCGGCGCGGGCACGTACCTTGTTGAGGGTTCCGGTCTTGCCGCGTACCACGCCGCGGCCGGCCACACTCTTGTCGTCGAAGTACTGGCGTCGCAGACTGCCCTCGACTCCTGCTACCGACAGTCCAGTGATCACCGCACGCAGCTCAGGATGTTGCGTGCTTGCCGCCGCCCGGAGCATCTTGACCATCGAATCGGCCGGCACTTTGGTTCGGCGGGCAAGCCCGCTGCCGTCGGTGATCGTCATTCCGGGATCCCAGATGCCGAGCTTGGTGAGCTCCGCCCGTACGACGTTGGTTGCCTCCGCGATCGATCCCGGCTTCTTGGCGCCGATCGCTGCCTGGCGGAAGATCACCTCTGCCGCATCGTTGTCACTCACCATGAGCAGGTGCTCCACGATCCGCTCCAGTGGCATCGAGGAGACCCTGGCAACGACCGGAGCGGACTTGGGCGCATGGGCCGACCGCGTCGCGGTGACCCCTATCCCCTGCTTGGACAGGGCTCCGGCGAAGGCCTTGACGGCCTGGTTGGCCGGATCTTTGTAGCGCACGCCACCGTAACCCACATGGCCTTCGTCAACCCAGAGCGCCGAGGTGTGGGAGACCTGATCAGCGTAGAAACCCGGCCAACTCGGGTTCCACGACGGACCGCGGAACAACGAGGCGTCGTACCCCAGACTGACCTTCTTGATCTTGTCGTGCTTCAGGCGACTTGCCGTAGCCCGGGCCAGTCCGGTAATCGTCGCCCGCTTCGGGTAGCCGGCTCGCGACTTGCTGGAAAGGTATGGATCGCCGCCGCCGACCAAAATGATCTGACCCCGCTTCGGACTGACCACCGACGTCTTGAAGGTGTGCTCTGGTCCCAGGATCGACAACGCAGCCGTCGAGGTCAGCAACTTCATTGTTGAGGCCGGGATGTAGCCACGGGTGGCATTGTGGGCGAACACCACTTTCCCGCTGCCCACCTCGACCACCGCTCCCGAGTAGGAGCCAGTCATCCCCTTGAGCTTGACCGTCCGGATCTTGTTGGCGACCGCTGTCTTGTTCGGTACGACGCGCTGTGGGGCCGGAGCGAGGACCGGGCCAGGCAATTCGCCCTCGGCAGGCGTTGGTGCCGTCGTCGCTGTGCTGGGCGCGACAGAAACGCTTGGAGTGCTCGCTGGTGAGGGCGGCGGAGCGTAGCTGGTGTGAGGCCCAACGGCGTAACGGTGCTCTCGCGGGAACACCGCAATTGCTCCGGCAATCATGCTGATCAGTACGACCATGGCTGCGATGACAGCCAAAACGATGGTCGCGGTCCGCTTAGGGCCCATCGGGTCTGCACACCCCCTTACACGCTAGGCTCAGCCATCGGGACACAGCTGGTATGCACTCTCGCAGAAGTCAGTCCTAATCCCAAGGAGGTCAGATGGCCGCACCGGATGTTGAGGGAGGTCTAAGGCCGCTCAGCGGTTTGACCTTCGATGTCACCGTCGAGATTCCCAAGGGTCAGAAGAACAAGTACGAAGTTGATCATGAAACTGGCCGGATCCGGCTGGACCGTACGCTGTTCACCTCGACCCAATATCCGGCCGACTACGGCTTCATCGAAGGAACCCTTGGACAGGACGGCGATCCGCTCGATGCGCTCGTGATGATAGGCGAGCCGACGTTCCCGGGCTGCTTGATTCGCTGCCGGGCAATCGCGATGTTCCGGATGAAGGACGAGGCCGGTGGCGACGACAAGGTGCTGTGTGTACCGGCGTCCGATCCGCGACGTGACCACATCCGGGATCTGTCCGACGTACGCAAGTTCGCGCTGCTCGAGATCGAGCATTTCTTTTCTGTCTACAAGGATCTCGAGCCCGGAAAGTCGGTCGAGGGTGCCACCTGGACCGGCGCTGACGAAGCCGAAGACGAGGTTCGAGCGAGCTTCGAGCGGGCCAAGGAGCACGGCTTCCACGGTGACCGACGCTAGCTGATGGCTGCCCCTATTTTTGGAGCTGCTCGCGCATCGCGCGCTCGTATCCGCCTACTTCGTCGTCGCTCGCAGAGGAAAGAACGCCTCCGCTCTCTCCTCCTCAGCACGGCGGGCATGCGATTCCCGACGCTCGCAGCTGACGACAAGGCCGAATGGCTGACCATCTGATCTTGCTTGCTCCGTCGGCCAACAGGGTGTATGCGTCAGAGGCCGATCGGCTGGTGGCGGCCGAACTGAAGATCATGCTCGGTGCTGATGATCATCCGCCGATCGAGTCTGTTCGCATCGCCCGAATCGGCTATCTAGCCTTGGCCACCGAATGCCTCGACGAGCACGGCTGCGCCACGCTCGGTCGGCTGTCTGGTTGCTATGCCACCTTCCACCGCGAGCATGATCGGCTGCGGCCGATCGAGATCATCCGCCCGGATCTTTTCGACGATGATCTAGTGACGATTCCGAAGTATCCGGGCAAAACCAATGAGCAATTCACCCGATTGTTGATCAACGTCACACTGGCTTCTATGCGACGGCCGAGCAGCGGACCGATTTCGATCCTGGACCCGCTGTGCGGTCGGGGCACCGTGCTCAGCACCGCCATGATGCTCGGGTGCAACGCGGCGGGCGTAGAGGTGGAGGCCAAGGCAGTCGAGGCGTACGCGGCGTACCTACGCAGCTACTTGCGACGCAAGCGGCTCAAACACAACCTCGAGGTCAATCCGGTGCGGCGCGAAGGCAAGATCATTGGCAAACGACTGGAAGCGGCGGTGATCCCGAACGGCAGGGAACGTCCCATCGCCCTGACAGTATTCTCCGGGGACACGCGGCAATCCGGGGCGCTGTTTGGAAAGCGCCGGTTCGAGGCAGTGGTAACCGATGCTCCCTACGGGGTGGTTCATGGCAGCCGGACCGACGTCAGTGGTGTCCGCGGACGGGACCGCTCCGCCGCTGGGTTGATCAGCGAGGCACTCCCTGTCTGGACGATGCAGCTGAAGCCCGGCGGCGCGCTCGGCCTGTCCTTCAACGCCATCGGCTTGCGCCGGGAGCGGCTGCTCGACCTGGTTGCCGCGGCGGGCCTGGAACCACTGGACTCGGGTCCGTATCGGGACTTCGAGCACCGCGTCGACTCCTCGATCCGCCGCGACATCGTTGTGGCACTCAAGCCATAACCCCCTTACTGCTGTTGGCTCACCGGCCACCGGAGGTACACGGCGTATCCAGCGATCCAGGCGAAGGCAAGAGCGACTGCAAGAAAGAGGCGCACACTGAAGCCTGGTCCGACCGGTATGCCGAGCACGAAACATGCCACTGCGATGACCCGAGTCAGCACCGCCGTACGCCTCAACCCCTCCGCAGCAAACCGGCGGGCGATGATCAGGCACGCCGCGATGATGGATAGGAAGGCCAGCGGTGGCGCGAAGGCGTGGATCATGCCATGGACGCTGAGCCGCTCGGGATAGCCAGCTGGCGCACCGCGAGGAAAACCGAGCGCAGGGTCTGCGGTGAAGATGCCGCCAATCACCAGACCAGCCCCGAAGAGCGCGAGCAGCCTCGGTGCCCAGGTGCTGCCGGGTCCAGTTGACAGGCAGCGAGCGACGCCGACAGCAAAGAGCAGACTGAGGACGCCAGCGACGATGAAGTTGGTCACCTGAATCCATCCGTACTCACCCAATGACAGCAGACTGAGCGGGTGGCGGCGTAGATCAAATCCGGTGCGGGTGAACGTCTGCACGGCGGCGACGCCGACGAACAAGGGTCCAGCCACGATTCCCGCGCCAAGTAGCGTTCGGGTGAGGTCGGTCGTCGTAGCAGATGTCGTGGTGGTCATGATCAACACTTTCCTTTCCAAAGGTTGCTTACCTCCGCGTCGACCAGAGTTCGGCGTTCTCGACAGCAGTAGGAAAGAAGTTTGGAGAAATCTCGATTGGCCATGTCGAGATCGCGAATAGCCGCCCGACGCGAAGGTGAAGGCCCGGATGAAGCCGGCCACCACCAGAAAGGAAGAGAGTCATGCGATTCATGGCACTGCTGAAGTTCGACGAGTCCCTGCCCGGAGGACCACCGCCGCCTGAGCTGTTCCAGGCGATGGGCGAGTACGCCGCAGAGGGTGCCCGGAATGGCACGCTGGTCGACCAGGGCGGCTTGCTGCCAAGCGCCGCGGGAGCCATCGTGTCTCTCGTTGACGGCACGATCAAGGCTGTGGACGGCCCATTCACCGAAGCCAAGGAGCTGGTCGGGGGGTACGCCGTGATCGAGGTACGCAGCAAGGCGGAGGCTGTCGAGCTGGCGAAACGGCTGATGCAGATTCACAAAGATCACTGGCCCGGTTGGCAGGGCAGCTGTGAAGTACGCCAGCTCGGCGAGTCGTGATCTGATCGATCGGTGACTGATGGGGCTACGCAGGAGGCCATCGAGGCGGTTTGGCGACTGGAGTCCACGAGGCTGATCGCCGGGCTGGTGCGGATCGTACGAGATGTGGGGCAAGCGGAGGACTTCGCTCAGGACGCGCTCGTAGCCGCGTTGCAGCAATGGCCGACATCCGGCGTACCCGATAACCCCGGCGCCTGGCTGATGACGATCGCCAAGCGCCGGGGAGTCGATCAATTTCGGCGCAGCGACCGCCTTGATCAGATCTATACCGCCATCGCTCGCGGGCAAGGAAACGAGATGTCTGAAGAGGACTTCCTCACCGCAGTTGATCATGTCGAGGACGATGTGCTGCGGCTGATGTTCATCTGCTGCCATCCAGCCCTGACCTCTGAGGCGCAGTGCACCCTGACGCTCAAGCTGGTCGGCGGGTTGACGACCCGAGAGATCGCGCGGGCGTACCTCACGACGGAGGCCACCGTCGCACAACGGGTAGTGCGCGCGAAACGGACGCTTGCCGAGGCGGGTGCAGCGTTGGAGGAACCCAGCGAAGCGGAGCGCGCCGAGCGGCTGACCGCGGTATTGAGCGTGATCTATCTGCTGTACAACGAAGGCTATTCGGCCACAGCTGGCAGTGAGTGGCTGCGGCCCGCGTTGTGTGACGAAGCGCTCCGCCTCGGCCGGATCCTTACCGCGCTGGCTCCGCGGGATCCCGAGGTGCACGGATTGTGTGCGCTGATGGAGTTGCAGTCCTCTCGGCTCGCGGCCCGCACTGCAGCTGATGGGTCACCGATCCTGCTGCTTGATCAAGATCGTTCGCGCTGGGATCCGGTGCATATCGTGCGCGGATTGGCGGCGCTGGATCGCGCGATGATGAGCTCTACCGATCTTGGCCCGTACGCTCTGCAGGCGGCCATCGCGGCCTGCCATGCACGAGCCGAGACGGCTGAGGCGACCGACTGGGTAAGCATAGCCGAGCTATACGAACAGTTGGCGCGGCTCACCGGCTCCCCCGTCGTCGAGGTGAATCGGGCGGTGGCGCTGGGCATGGCGTACGGGCCGGAGGCCGGACTTGAATTGCTTGATCAGTTGGCCGGGCTGCCTGCGCTGCAGGGATATCACCTGCTGCCGAGCGTGCGCGGCGATCTGTTGGCCAAGCTTGGCCGCCACGATGAAGCGAAGGTGGAGTTTGCCCGGGCGGCCAACATGACCCAAAACGAACGCGAACGTTCGTTGCTCTTGGATCGCGCGAGCGAGTCGTCATAGCCAGATAGCCATTGCCATCAGGGCTGCGCCTTAGGCTGCTCGGGTGGACCAGCGACGCATCTTGCTCGTACTTCGCCATGCTGAAACCGAGGACGTACGCCCCGGAAGCCGGGACAGCCAACGGCGACTCACCCCTGACGGCGAACGCCATGCCGAGGAGGTCGGCGACTACCTCCGAGAGCAAGGCATCACGGTCGATGCCGTGCTGTGCTCCAGCGCCACCCGTGCAGAGCAGACGCTCGAGTTGCTGAAATTGGGTGATCAACTTGCACCCGACCGCGTGGAGATTGCCGAGCGCTTCTACAACGCCGGCGCCGATACGTTGATCAATGCCGTACGGGATCTTCCCGCTGATTGCCATGTCGCACTGCTCGTCGGCCACGCTCCAGGCGCACCAGGCCTGGTGCATGACATGGCCGATCCCGACACGTCCGCGCCCAGCGCGGTCAGCGCAATCGAAAGTCGCTTTCCGGCCACTGCCTTGGCCAGGCTGGAGTTCGACGGTGACTGGTCTGAGATCGAGGGCGGCTCGCTCATTTCGGTCCGGATACCCGATGCCACGGGCCGCTGACCCAAGATCATCTTAATGGTGTAGCAAGTCAGCCGAACTGCGCTGACTGCGCACGACTCCATCAGCCGTAGCGGCGTAGCTCGTGGAAGAAATCGTCGATGAGATGTAGGTCGTCGGCTGAGGCCGCCTGGTCGTACACGTACTTGCCGACCGCCAGATCAAGCACCCCCAAACCGAACGGTGAAAAGATCACCGGCCGATCTGTCGGCACCGACACACGTCCATCCATCACATCAGCCAAGGTGCCGGCCAGGAAATCCCGGCTGCCGGTGATCTGCTCAACCAGATGCGGTGAAGTGTTGGCCTTCAGACAATGCTCGATGTCGTCAACCACATTGGTCGACGCAAGCAGAATTTCTGGCGCCAGGTCACGCAGCGACACATGCAGTACCACCGGATTATGGGCAAACCACGACACGTCCCGGATGTGCGGTTCGGCAGCGACGGTGGCGAAGACCACCAGGTCGCTGGACCGGATCAACCCCTCGGCGCTCTCGTAAACCGTCACCTGGCCGGCGGCGCCCGACTGATCCAGGTAGCCACGGAATCCGGCCGCGCTGTCGCCGGACAGGTCATGCACGCCAAGCTCATCGAACAGCCAGCCGGTGCCAGCCAGAAAGGTGTGAATGTAACGCGCGATCAAGCCTGTTCCCACGAACCCGATGCGTCTCGGGCGGGGCCGGTCGCGGGTCAGCCAATCAGCCGCCAACGCCGCCGACGCCGCCGTCCTGGTGGCGCTGATGATCGAGGACTCCAGGCAAGCGAACGGATAGCCAGTGCCGTGATCATTAAGGATCAGCACCGCCGACGCCCGCGGGATCCCGGCCGCGACGTTCTCCGGGAAGCTCGAGATCCACTTCAGGCCGTCCACGCGCAGATTTCCACCGATGGAAGCCGGCAGCGCAATGATCCGGGCGGACGGGCGGTCCGGCAGGCGCAGGAAATAGGACGGCGGGTTCACCGAATCGCCGGCACCATGCAGCCGGTAGGTGGCCTCGACCAGCTCCACAATCTCCTTCTCTTGTCCCTCCAGCGCCTTCTGAACCTGCGCACCAGAGATCACCGCGAACGATGGCACCGTTGGCTGCTCGGCCCCTTCGGCCGCGGTCGCAGCGGTAAGCAAGGTGCTCATCCGTGCGTTACCTCATCGGTGGGCGACGCGTAGAGGCGTACGGGTTCAGCCATCCCGACGAGGATCTCGCGCGGCCCGACGTAGGCCTCCCTGCTGTGCGCGGTACGGAGGTTGTCGACCAGCATCAGGTCACCTGCCTGCCACGGCTCCCGCACGGTGTTGTCCACGTAGATCTGGTTCAGCAGCTCTATGACGTCCTCGCCGATCGGGTCACCATTGCCGAAGCGGGTGTTGAACGGCAGCCCGTCATCGCCGTACATGTCCACCAGGTACTCGCGCACTTCGGGGTCTATCGTCCACTCGTTGAGGAAGGCGATCTGGTTGAACCAGCAGCGCTGGCCGGTAACCGGATGCTGCACCACGGCGCTCCGGCGCTGCCAGGTACGCAGTCCACCGTCGGATTGCCACTCGAACTCGATCGCATTGGCGCGGCAGTAACTCTCCACCGCGCTCCGATCGTCGGTCCCGAACGCCTCCGCCACGGTCGCACCGATCTCGTCGTTGTAGCTGCGGGTGAGCAACCAGCCGTCTCGCTCAAACCGCCCGACCAGGTCGGCCGGTAATGCATTGAGCACCTCTCGCGAGTCGGCCACGGCGGTCGCTCCGCCGCTGGTGGGGGCGTTGAGGCAGGCGAACAGCATCAAGCTGGGCACCTCGAGCCGATAGCTCAGCTCATGATGCATGCACATCGGCTGGTTCGCCGGCCACGTCGCCGACGAATACACGCCGTCGGCGTACACCTGCCGGGCCGCGAAGGCCTCCCTTTCGATCATCAGGCTGCTGGACAGCTGTCGAAAAACCGCACTGATCTCTGCCGCGTCGCTCAGGTCGAGGCCGCGGATCAGAACCGAACCGTGCTCGGCGACGACCTCGCGTAGCGCGTCCCGGTGCTCGGCCGCCCAGCTCGGCGCGTCGGCGGGAGCCTCGGCCAGCAGGATCGGCGCCTTGCCGGATTGCCGGTCCGCGTCGAGGACTGACACTGGGAACAAGGACGACATCTCAAATTTCCTTTCAATTACTACTCAGGAATAGGCACTGCTCAGGAGTAAGCGAACAGCTTGGCTGCGCCGAGCACGGCTTGTGCCGACTCGGCTGGTTGGGTACGGACGAAGTAGTGGCCGCCGTCGGAAAGTTCGTGCAGGTCGACGTGCTCGGCCAGCAGTTCCCAGTCGCGGTGCCGACGCTGGAACGCCGACGTGATCGGGTCGTCCGCAGCGACCACCACTGTGACCGGCACTGACAGTCTCCTCACCGGCGGATTTTCCAGGGCGTCGGCGAAATAGTTGTACGCGGACAAGCAGTCATGCCGGTACGCGGCAGCTACGTGCTCAGCGCGTTGTGCATCCAACTCACCGAGCTCGGTGTAGCCGCCGTCCGCGGTGAGGTCGGTGACGATGTCAGCGTTGCTCCGCCGAGTTAGCTCGGAGATGCTGGCGCGGCGGTCGGCGGCGGCACCGAGCAGTTGCGCAGCGAGGAACACCCGCTGGACCTCGACCCCGCGGTCCTGCAGTCTCTTGGCCGTTTCCACGGCGAGGGCGGTTCCGGAGGAGTGGCCCCATAGCAGGACCTCCTTCAGGCCAAGAGCGGTGATCTCTGCGACAACCTGATCCACAACGCGCTCCATCGGCACGAATGACTCGCTGGTAGAGGCAACGTCATGACCGGGCAGTTCGACCGCGTACACCGCTAGTCCGCTGCCGCGCAGCGCCTGGGCCATCGGCCGAAAGTT
>Ga0307290_10000849_pt1 | contig 9891 bp, 7 predicted proteins | sample ER_DNA_144_FD_194472 | JGI IMG/M metagenome (GOLD analysis project Ga0307290, IMG submission 194472) | Bulk soil microbial communities from the East River watershed near Crested Butte, Colorado, United States - ER_DNA_144 | ecosystem: Environmental > Terrestrial > Soil > Floodplain | place: USA... | reverse complement strand
CTCTGGGCCTTCTGCGAAGCCGAGCTCGTCCCGGGAGCGCCCTTCGTCCTCGACGCAGTCGGCTTCGACGAGAAGCTGGCCGGGGCGACCCTCTGCATCACAGGCGAGGGCTCGCTCGACGACCAGACCGCCGCCGGCAAGATCGTGGCGGAGATCGCCGCACGCTGCCTCGCCGCCGGGATCCCGTGCCATGCGGTCGTCGGCCAGAACCGGCTCGGACCCGGCGCGCTCGACCTCGCCGATGTGATCGAAGCAGCGACGCTAGAGGATCTCGAACAAGCCGGGAAAGCGATTGCCGTCGTGCTGACGGCACTTGCGCTCGACGAGGCTCGCAACCACACTCGTTGAGGACTCCGTTGCTGCAGACCATCCTCGTTGCGTATGACGACCCGACCTCGGAGACGCTCGGGCGCGCCGCCGACCTCGCGGCTGCACTCGGGGCCCGGCTCATCGTCACGAACGTCGCCGCGCCGGTCGAGTCCGCCGAAGCCGAGAACGCCAAAGGCTACGCGAGCGAGCGGCTCGAGCAGGCTCGCAACTTCATCGCCCCGCGTACCCTCGATGCTGAATTCGTCTCGTCCGTCGGCCCCCCCGCGGATGCCATCGTGCGCCTGGCGGAGGAGCGCGACGTCGACCTGATCGTCGTCGGAACGCGTAAGAAGGGGTTCTTCGAGCGCCTCGTCGAGGGGAGCGTCAATCAGGACGTCCTCCGTCGGGCGCCCTGTGACGTCCTCGTCGTCCACTAGACCCCGCCACTGCCTCATTCCGCAGACTCACATCCGATACGACCGAAGCGGCCTCGGGGCCGGCTGACTCTCAGATGAACGATCCACGACTCGCACTCGCAGGTCTTCTCATCGGGATCCTCGTCGGAATGACGGGAATGGGTGGGGGCTCCCTCATGACACCCATCCTCATCTTCCTCTTCAACTTCAATCCGGCCGTCGCGATCGGGACGGACATCCTGCACGGCGCCGTCTTCAAGTCGTTAGGCGCGGTTCGCCACCGGAGACTTGGAACGGTGAAAGCCCGGCTCGGATCCTGGATGCTGCTGGGAAGCGCGCCGATGTCTCTGCTCGGCGTCTGGGCGGCCACCTTCCTAACCGACCGCTATGGCGACAGCGTCGACTCGGTTCAGGGCAAGGTGCTCGGAACCATGCTGATCGTCGGAGCGGTCGGCTTCCTGCTGAAGGCATTCGCTCGCTCGAGTTCGGGTGGCGCGGGGCTCGGTGCACTCACCAGGCGCGATCGAACCGTCGCCATCGCAATCGGAGCCGTCGGCGGCTTCGTCGTCGGCTTGACCTCCGTCGGAAGCGGCACGCTCTTCGCGCTCGCGATGCTCCTCGCGTTTCCCCTCGCTGCGAGAAACATCGTCGGCACGGACATCTTCCATGCGGCAGCGCTCCTCTGGGTTGCCGGCTTCGGCCATCTCGTGGCGGGAAACGTAGACCTGGGCGCCATAGGATGGCTGCTACTGGGATCAGTCCCCGGCGTGCTGATCGGCAGCCAGGTCAGCGTCGGCTTGCCGGAGAAGGCGCTGCGCCTCGCTCTTGCGGGCGCGCTTGCGCTCAGCGGCCTGAAGCTGCTCGACGCGCCCCACTCGTCGCTCATCGTCGTCGTGGCCCTGGGTGTGAGCCTCGCCGGGCTTTGCTGTTACGGAGTCCTCCGACTCGTGGGGCTGTTAACGCGGCAGGGGCCGGAAACTCAGCCGTCGCGCTCGAGCTCGAGTAGCTTCTCGTATGCGGGAAGCGTGAGGAACTCGACGAAACGGTCGGCGAGCGCCACGTCCTCGAAGAGCGCGCGCGAGTCGTCGGGCCGGCCCAGCGAGTAGTACCGCTCGTCGTTCCCGACTTCGGCCCGGATCGTCTCTAGCTCTTCCTCCTCGATCTCCCGGACGAGCTCTGGCGTCACCGCCCGGCCGTCCTCGAGCTTCGCGCCGTGGTGCACCCACTGCCACACCTGCGAGCGCGCGATCTCGGCGGTGGCGGCGTCCTCCATGAGCCCGTGGATGCCGGCGGCTCCGTTCCCGCGGAGCCACGAGGAGATGTACTGGATGCCTACGTTGACGTCGCTTCGGAGCCCCTCTTCCGTCACGGAGCCGGGGGTCGAGCGGACGTCGAGGAGCTCGGCCGCGCCGACCGAGACCTCGTCGCGCATCCGGTCGACCTGGTTGGGGCGCTCGCCGAGGACGGCGTCAAACTCGGCCGTCGCCCTCGGCACCGAGTCGGGGTGCGCGACCCAGGTTCCGTCGAAGCCGTCCGACGCCTCCCGCTCCTTGTCCGCTTTCAGCTTCGCCTGAGCCTGTGCATTCGCCTCGGCGTCGCGACGGCTGGGGATGAACGCGGCCATCCCCCCCATCGCGTGGGCGCCCCGGCGGTGGCATGTCTGCACGAGGAGCTCCGTGTACGCGCGCATGAACGGCACCGTCATCGTGACGGAGTTCCGGTCGGGGAGCAGGAAGTCGGGCCGGCTGCGAAACGTCTTGATGATGCTGAACATGTAGTCCCAGCGGCCGGCGTTCAGGCCCGCCGAGTGCTCGCGAAGCTCCCAGAGGATCTCGTTCATCTCGAAGGCGGCCGGAAGCGTCTCGATCAGCACAGTCGCCTTGATCGTCCCGCGCGGGACCTCGAGCCGTTGCTGCGCCTCGAGAAAGACGTCGTTCCAGAGCCGGGCTTCGAAATGGCTTTGGAGCTTGGGAAGATAGAAGTACGGCCCGGACCCGCGCTCGAGGAGCCGGTGGGCGTTGTGAAAGAAGAAGAGGCCGAAGTCGAGCAGGCTCCCCGAGACAGGCGCACCGTCGACGAGGACGTGCTTGTCCGGTAGATGCCATCCGCGCGGGCGCACGAGCAGGGTGGCCACGTCGTCGTTCAGGCGGTACTCGCGCCCGTCCGGGGCCGTGAACTCGATCGTGCGCTCGATCGCGTCGATCAGGTTCGCCTGGCCGCCGACGACGTTCAGCCAGGTAGGCGAGTTGGCGTCCTCGAAATCGGCCATGAACCCGCGGGCACCCGAGTTGAGGGCGTTGATGACCATCTTCCGGTCGACGGGCCCGGTGATCTCGACGCGCCGGTCGAGGAGGTCGTGCGGCGGCGGCTCGACCTGCCAGTCGCGCTCGCGCACCTCGCGCGTGTCGGGCAGGAAGTCGAGCGTCCCGCCTCGATCGAGCTCGGCCTGACGTGCAGCACGCCGCTCGAGGAGCTCGAGACGACGCTGACCGAACTGCCGCTGCAGGTGCCGGACGAACGAGAGCGCGTCACGGCTCAGGATCTCCGCGAAGCGACCCTGGACGGGCGCCAGGATCTCGACTCCTTCAGGAACCTCCGGCACCGTTGCCTCCCTCGATTGACATGCGAACGAGCTCCACGGGGTGGTAGATCGGAAGCGGTCTCCCCGCTGCCTTCAGGTGGCTCGCGATCTGCAAGGTACAGCCGGGATTGCCTCCGGCGATGGCTTCCGCCCCCGTGGCCAGGAGGTTCGCAGCCTTTCGCTGACCGAGCTCGGAGGCCGCGTCGGGCTGGAGCAGGTTGTAGACGCCCGCGGAGCCGCAGCAGATCTCCCACTCGGCCGGCTCGATCAGCTCGAGCCCCGGAATCGTGCGGAGGAGCGTCCGCGGCTCGGCCCGAAGGGCCTGCGCGTGCGCCAGGTGGCAGGCGTCGTGATAGGCGACGCGCAGCGGCAGCGGATGCCTCGGCGACCTTGGCTCGCCCGTAAGGAGCTCCGAGACGTCGCGGACCTTGGCCGCGAAAGCGAGGGCGCGCTCGGCCCAATCGGGGTCGTCATCGAAGAGGTGCCCGTAGTCCTTCATCGCAGAGCCGCACCCGGCCGCGTTCGCCGCGACGTGGTCACAGCCCTCGAACTGCTCGATCGTCTGCTTGGCGAGCCGCCTGGCCGCGTCCTCGTAGCCCGTGTGGAGGTGCAGGGCACCGCAGCAGCGCGGCCGCTTCGGCGCGGCGACGTCGTAGCCCTCCGCAGCGAGAACTCTGGCGGTCGCCTCGTTCACCTGCGAGAAGAAGACTCTCTGGACGCAGCCCTGGAGGAGCCCGACACGGCCGCGCCGCTCGCCGGCCGCGGGCAGGTCCTCGGGCAGCTGCACCCGGCGGCCCGGCGGAATCCCTCGAGCGAGGCGGGCCAGGCTACCCAGGCGGGTTCGGTCGGAAAGCAGCCGTCCCGGGCCGAGGCGCCGCTCGACTGAGACGAGCGGCGCGAGCGCCCGCAGCCGCCGAGGATGGGGGAAGAGCGCGAAAACGAGCCGGCGGAAGAGCCACTCCCCCGGGGAGCGGCGGTGGTGGCGCTCGACCTGCGCGCGCGTGCGCTCGATCAGCCGGTCGTAGCGAACGCCGGAAGGGCACGCTGTCACGCAGGCCAGGCAGCCGAGGCAGCGGTCGAAGTGCTTCACCATCTCGTCCGAGAGCACGTTGGCGCCCTCCAGTCCTTCCTGCATGAGGACGATGCGCCCGCGCGGCGAGTCCATCTCCTCGTTCCAAAGCGGCGTGTACGTGGGGCAGGTCGGCAGGCAAAAGCCGCAGTGAACGCAGGTCTCGATCACATCGAGCTCCGGGGGACGATGGGCATCGAAGGCGGGCATCGGACGTCTAAATGCCTCCGGCGAAGACGCCCGGGTTCAGGATGCCGGCCGGGTCGAACCGCTCCTTCACGCGGCGCATGAGCCCAGCGGCGGGCGGTTCTGGATCCCAGGCCTCGAGCTCGACACCGGGAGGACGGTCGAGGACGACACCGCCGAACTCTCGGCGTACCTCAGCGAGCCCAGATACGTCCGGAAGCGCCATCCAGGCAACTCCGAGCCCCGCCCGCCCGATGAGCCTGGCTCCCGCGCGCTCGGCCACCTCGAGCAGCCGGCCGAGCCGGGCCGGCAGGACCGAGACGCGCAGCACGATTCCGTCGTCCGAGCGCTGGCCCTCGCGCTGCGCCGCCCAGAGAGCGTCGTCAGCCTCGACCACCTCGCCGCCCCAGCGCTCGACCATGTTCCCCGCCCGGTGGATTGCAGCAGTCCCCGCCGCACGCGCGAGCACGGCTCCACGGCCGCGCTCCCAGCGAACGTCGAGAGCTTCGAGCTCGAGTGGTGCGTGGGCCAGGGCGGCGGCGGTCCTGGCCAGAGCGTCGGGTGCGTCGCTGCGGAAGACCGCCGTCGCCCGCGTTGCAGGCCGCGGATGGAGGCGCACCGCCACACCGAGGATCACTCCGAGCGTGCCGAACGAGCCCGCGAAGAGCTTGCCAAGGTCGTAGCCGGCCACGTTCTTGATCACCTTCCCGCCTGATTTCGCGACGGTGCCGTCCGAGAGAGCAACCGTGATCCCGATCACGAGGTCGCGCGGCGCCCCGTAGCGGTGGCGAAGAGGTCCGGAGTCACCGGTCGCGACGATCCCACCGATCGTCGCAGCAGCTCCCACCCCGAGCGGCGGGTCGAGTGCGAGCATCTGACCCGCCTCGGCGAAGACGTCCTGCACGTGCGCGAGCCGAGCCCCCGCCTCGAGGACCGCGGTCAGGTCGCCGGCGTTGTGCTCGCGGATCGCCGCGAGCGACTCGGTCGAGAGGTCCAGATCGGAGCGGCCCGTGCCGCCCCACGCGAGCTTCGTGCCTCCGCCGACCGGCCGGACAGCGCGGGCCACTTCGCCGCTCGCCTTCAGGAGCTCGGCGGCCTCCTCGTACGACGCGGGCTCCAGCATCACATCCTCTCTGCGACACCATCGCGCTCGAGAGGATGCTGCCGGTAGGGGCCCGGCACCTCGCCGCAGAGCCTGGGCGTCGGCATCACCTTGCCGGGGTTGGCGAGCCCGTCCGGGTCGAACGAGCAGCGGAGCCGCTGGAAGGCGTCGAGGTCCGGCTCGGAGAACATCGACGGCATGTAGTGCTTCTTGTCTACCCCGACCCCGTGCTCGCCGGTGATCGACCCGCCCGCGTCGACGCAGGCCTTCACGATCCTTCCCGCCAGCTCCTCCGCCCGCTCTGCCTCGCCGGTTGTGCTCCCGTCGTAGCAGACCAGCGGATGCAGGTTCCCGTCTCCCGCGTGGAAGACGTTTGCGACCTGCATCCCGTACTCCGCCGACAGCTCGTCGATCAGGCGGAGCACTTCGGGCAGACGCGTTCGAGGCAGCACGCTGTCCTGGACGTAGTAGGTCGTCGAGATCCGGCCCATGGCGCCGAAGGCCGCGCGCCGGGCCTTCCAGAAGAGCTCTCGCTCGCCCTCGTCGCGGGCCACCCGCACTTCGATCGCACCGGCGGCGCTGCAATGGGCGACGACCTCGTCGAGCCCGGAGGCGCATTCGGCTTCGGGTCCGTCCAGCTCCACGATCAGCGCCGCGGCCGCATCGAGCCTGTAGCCGGCGTGCGTGGCCGCCTCGGTCGCCTGGATCGAGAGCCGATCCATCATCTCGATCGCCGCTGGAACGATGCCGGCAGCGACGATCTCCGTCACAGCCTGGCCCGCCTCGTCGGTGTGGCCGAAGAAGGCCACGAGCGTTCTGACCGTCTCGGGCACCGGAACGACGCGGAGGGTCACCTGTGTCGCAACGCCGAGCGTCCCTTCGGACCCGACAAAGGCGCCGACGAGATCGTAGCCGGGGGAGTCGAGCTCCTTGCCGCCCAGCTCGAGGAGCTCACCGTCCGAGAGAACCACCTCTAGACCGGTCACGTAGTTCGTCGTGAAGCCGTACTTGAAGCAGTGCGCGCCACCCGAGTTCTCGGCCACGTTCCCCCCGATCGAGCAGACCACCTGGCTCGACGGATCCGGCGGGTAGAAGTGGGTCGGTCCGACCGCGCGCGACACCTCGAGGTTGGTTACACCCGGCTCGACCACGATCCGCTGGTTCTCGAGATCGACTTCGACGATCCGGCGCAGCCGCGACAGGACGATCAGGATGCCCTCCTCGTGAGGAAGCGCCCCTCCGGAGAGGCCGGTGCCCGCCCCACGGGCGACCCATGGAACGCTGGACTCAAAACACGCGCGCACGACCTGCCGTACCTCCTGGGCCGAGCCGGGGAGCACGACAGCTCGTGGGGCCACGCGATACTGGAGGAGCCCGTCGGACTCGTACGTCCGAAGCTGGTGGGGGTGCGTGACGACATGCTCGTCGCCTGCGATCTCGCCCAGCCGGTGGATCAGCGGATCGACGTCCATCCGCGCCCATTCTGACCGGATCCGTAGGCTGAGGTGGACCGCGGCTAAAGATCCCGGCAGGCCGGGCCGATGGAAAATTCATGAGGACACGTCGCGCCTTCGTACTTCTCGCGCTGCTCGCGACCCTCGCGGGCGCGGAAACCGCGTCCGCCGCGTCCTGGGCGCGCGCCGAGATCCGGGTCGCCGTTCAGAGCGGCCTCATGGGCCCGAGCGTCACCGGCTTCCGTCCCAACTCGGCTTTGACCCGACGCGACCTGGCGCAGATCGTCGCAGGAATCACGCAGAAAGAGCAGGTGGTGGTCGACCCTGGCAAGAGGGTGACCGTCGCGGAGCTCGACCGGGCGCTCGTCCGCGCCCTCGGCCTCGGCCCCGCCGCCCAGAAGGTTCGCGCCGAGCTCGTGGCGTCCGATCTCCGACCGCCGAGCCGGGCCGGCACCGAGGTCCTCGCGCGGCTTCTCGGGCTTCGCTACAACCATCCGCAGCAGGACGACGACCTCGAGCTCCTGCCGAGTAACTCGGTCACGCGCGCTGAGACCGCCTACTCGGTCGCCCAGCTCGTCGGTTTCGACGACTGGAAGCTTCAGTGGGCCAACGACAAGGCGTCATCGTTCAATCTGCCCGCTCTTACGGCATGGCAGACGCGGGTCCTTCGCAGGACGGTCCGCTTCGTCGGCTATCCCTATGTCTGGGGCGGCACGTCGGAGTTCGCCGAATCGCCCTTCGGAGTCGAGGCCCGGGGCGGGTTCGACTGCTCCGGATTCGTGTGGCGCGTCTACAAGCTCGAACGGTGGACAGGCGCGCCGATGCTCGGCTCGACGCTGCTCGGGCGCACGACCTATGCGATGAGCAGGGAGATGCCGAAGGCCCAGCGCATCCTGCGTCGGAGCCTTCGGCCCGCCGACATCGTCTTCTTCGGGGATCTGGGACCACGCTCGCGTCCGGCACAGATCGGCCACATGGGGCTGTACCTGGGTGGCGGCTGGATCGCCCACTCTTCGAGCCAGGGCATGACCCTGGTTCCACTGGAGAACTGGTGGGCCGACAGCTTCGCCTGGGGGCGGCGCCCGCTCGCCGAGGCCGGTCTTTCGTAAAAGTCTCGCAAGACAATAATCCCCCGATTGAGTGATGACCCGCTAAAGGGTGAGATTGATACTGCTTTGTGCTGGCGTCCACTCAAAAGGGGATCACGATGCTTCATTGGAAACTCACAACGGCCGTCATGACAGCTCTTGTCGTCTGCTCCGCCTTCTTCGGCGAGCTCGACGGCTTCATCTGGAGCTAGTCACCCAGTGAACGGCACTTCCGCCCGCTCGGCTCCGAGCGCCGCGGAGCACGCACAGCCGGAGGGGTCTGAGACCCTCCGGCTTCTGCCTGTCGTCGTCCCGGTGACGGCTGCCGGAATCGCCGTGCTGGGCGCGGCGGTCTGGAGCCTGATGACGTCCACTCCGTCGCTCGGGTCCTTCGCGGGCCTCCTGGCCCTTCTCGTGGCCTCGGTCGTCGTCGAGGCCTACCCCGTGCCCGTCGAGGGCGTTCCGGCTGGGTCGGTCTCACTCGGCGCCGTGTTCATCGTCGGGACGGCCGTCGTCTACGGCTGGGTGCCCGCCGTCGTGATCGGGTTCGCGACGCGGGCCCTGGTGGACATCCTGGACCGGCGGCCTCCGATCCGATTCCTCTATAACGCCGGCGTGTACGCGCTCGGCGCTGCGGGCGCCGGCGCGACTGCGTCGCAGTTCGGCGGCAACGAGGTCGTGGACGTATTCCTCGCGGTTCTGGTCGGAGCCGGAACGTTCTACGCGACGAACGTCCTACTCGTCGCGCTCGTTATCTCCGTCTGGGCCCGAGAGCGTTTCTTCGGAGTGCTCCGCCAGTCGGTCTACTGGACGTTCGTCCCGTTTTCGATCATGGCCTCGGTGAGCCTCATGCTCGCCGTCCTCTGGGATCGCTCTCCGCTTCTCTCGGCTGCTCTCATTGGCCCTCTCGTCGCAATCGCTCTTTATCAGCGCTCCGTCCACGAGTCTTTGAAGGCGATGCGCCTCGCGCTCACCGATCCCCTCACGGGGCTCGGAAACCACCGCCACTTCCACGAGCGGCTGCAGCGCAGCCTCGACGAGGCGCAGGAGGACGGCACCCCCGTCACGATCTGCCTCATCGACATCGACCACTTCAAGCAGATCAACGACCGCCACGGTCATCCGGTCGGAGACCGCGTGCTGGCACAGGTTGCGAGCCGGCTCCGGCAGGGCGGCGAAGCGTTCAGGCTCGGCGGCGATGAGTTCGCGATCCTTCTGCCTGGCCGAACCGGAGAGGACACGTTCAAGATCGCCAATGCCGTGCTCGACCGGGTCGCCGCCTCTCCGTGCGAGCACGGCAGCACGGTCAATGTCTCCGCCGGCATCGCCACGTATCCGCAGCATTCGCTCGACCGAAGCGAGCTGGTGCGGGTGGCCGACAACGCGCTCTACTGGTCGAAAGAGCATGGCCGCGGGCGGGCACACGTGTACCGGCCCGACGTCGAGGAGCTGGCCGAGCTTCGCTGGCTCATCGATGGGCGGGATCGAGCCGCCTGCCTGCGTGCCGCCTCGAGTCTCGCCCACGCCGTGGACGCGCGGGACGCCTACACCGGCAGCCACTCCTACGTGGTCGGCGAGCTGGCCGCCCGCGTCGCGATCCGCATGGGCCTCGAGCACGAAGAGATCGAACTCCTCCGGCTCGCGGGCAGCCTGCACGACCTGGGCAAGCTGGCGATCCCCGAGGAG
>Ga0307290_10000838_pt1 | contig 9954 bp, 7 predicted proteins | sample ER_DNA_144_FD_194472 | JGI IMG/M metagenome (GOLD analysis project Ga0307290, IMG submission 194472) | Bulk soil microbial communities from the East River watershed near Crested Butte, Colorado, United States - ER_DNA_144 | ecosystem: Environmental > Terrestrial > Soil > Floodplain | place: USA... | reverse complement strand
TCACGCGGGCGATCGACCGCGTTTCGAGTGACTACCCCGGACTCACGGTCACCCTCCTGACGACAGCCGCTGGCGCCGAGGCCATCCACACCCGCTCGATCCCCGTTGAGGTCGTCGCAGGCAAAAGCCGATGGGTGAACGCGGGGCCTGGCCGACTCGCACTCGAACAGGCCGTCGTCCGGCGGCACGACCAAGACCTGTTCCATTACTTCGACGTCACTGGGCCGCTGTTCTCGCGCCGCCGCTTCACCGCGACCATCCACGACACCGCCTTCGTTTACGGCTACGCGCCACGCAGCAGCACCTACAAGCGCTGGTTGTACCCGTGGGCGCTGCGGCGGGCACGGGCAGCGATTGCGGTGTCGCAGTTCGCGAAGGACGAAGCCGTCCGCCATTTCGCCGCCGATCCGGCGAAGATCAGCGTTGTCCACTCGGGGCCGGGCCTGCGGGCAAGCGGCGACGTCGCGGCGTCCACCGCTGCCGACGGGCCCCCTTTCCTTCTCTACGTCGGCAACCTCGGCGGCAACAAGAATCTGCCGTTCCTAGTGCGCTGCTTCGACCAGGCCGCGAGCCCTGCAAGACTCGCCCTCGTCGGCCGTGCCCGAGGAGACACGAGCGAGCTCCGTGCGGCGATCGACGGTGCTGCGAGCCGCGCGAAAATCGACCTCGTGGGCGACGTCTCAGACGAAGAACTGGAGGGGTTGTACCGATCAGCGAAGGCGCTTTTGCTGCCCTCCGTTTACGAAGGCTTTGGCTTCACCGCTCTCGAGGCGATGGCCCGTGGCTGCCCGGTCCTCGCCAGCGACATCCCGGCGCTGCGTGAGGTCGCCGGCTCCGGCGCGCTCCTATTGCCGCTCGAGGACGAGAACGCGTGGACGGCGGCGATGATGCGGATCGTCAGCGACGAGCAGGCGCGCGCCGACCTGCGTAGCCGGGGTGCGACCACTGTTGAGCGCTACTCGTGGGAACGGACCGCCCGCGGTGTGCTCGACGTCCTCGCGCGAGAAGCTTCACGCCTCTAGCCCCGTAGGCCGGCGACGTACCCGCGCCACCACCCACGCGAGGCCTCGGCGGCGACACGGTCGCGGAGCGCCGCGAACGCAACCGCGCGCGCGCCGACGCCTGCCGCCATCAACCCGAGCGTCAGCGCGGCGCGTCCGCGCGGGAGGTTCTTCCTGATCATCGCGGCCTCTGCCCGCGCGACCCGCTCAGCCCGCTCGGGGTCGCTCCACACTGAGGACGCCGATGCGTTTCCGAGGTGAATGAACTCGGCTTCGGCGACGAAGTGCACCTCCCAGCCGAGCCGCCGCGCACGCCAGCAGAGGTCAAGGTCCTCGGCGTACATGAACTGGGTCTCAGCAAAGCCGCCCAGGGCACGCCACGCGTCGCCGCCGACGGCGAGCACAGCGCCCGTGGCCGCGTTGATCGGCCGCGAGTAGCCATGACCCCAGTGCGTCCCGAGCACCGGCTGCCAGCGATCGGGAACGAAACGCGACAGGCCGGAGGCCCGTACGACCTCCGGTAGGGGCGTGCTCGCGGGAACGACGCTGGGCTGAAGCGTCAAGTCGGAGTTGAGCAAACGGGGTACTGCGATCCCGACGCCGGAAGCGAGCGCCGCGACCAGGCGCGCCGTACTCCCCTCGCGGTGCACGAACGCGTCGCTGTTGACGAAAAGGTAAGCACTACCCCTGAGAACCGCAGCGCCCTCGTTGTTACCGCGCGCAAAGCCGACGTTCTTCTCCATCGCTACAACCGTCGCCCGCGGGAACTCGCTCCGAAAGCGATCGATGCTGCCGTCCGCCGAAGCGTTGTCGACGATCACGATCCGGCTTTCTGCGAGCCCGTCCTGCGCGAGTTGCCGGACGGCGCGGGCCGTATGTTCGGGCGTGCGCCAGTTCAGGACAACCGCTGTGGTGGTCTTGAGCGAGCTGGTCACGCGTCCTCGGCCAAGGCACCTACGATCCGGGTCGGCCCTCGCTCGGTCAGGTCGACGAGCGTGTCCTCGCCGTACCGCAGCGCGACGGCCTCCGCCGCAAGCTCCAGCGTCCTCGCCCCTCTGCCAGGACGGTGCGAGTCGCTGGCGAGCAGATCGACGAGACCGCTGTCGAGAAGGTTCCATGCCGCCCCCGTCACCGCGCTGCCCCAGTTCCCGGCGAGGCTCGGCGCGACCACCTGGACGAGCGCTCCCCTGGCTCGAGCTTCGGCGAGCAGGCGCGGCTGCTCGCGAACGCTGGAACAGCGCTCCGGGTGGGCGAAGATAGGTTGGAGGTCTCGGTTCTCGAGCCTCTCGACGACCGTCCCCAGGACCGCGGCGGGAGTCGTCGGCTCAAGCTCGACGACCAGGAATCCTCCGATCGAGCGCGGGCTGAGCTCCGAGATCGGCTCGGCGGCCGCAAAAGCCGGGCTTATCTCGGCCGCGAGAGACAACGACAGCGGAACCTCGGCCCGAGCGAGGTGTACCTCGAGTTCCCGGACCCGCTCTGCCGCCGTAGCGCGGTCGGTCCTGAAGCGCCGGGAATAGTGCGGTGTGCAGACGACGCGGCGAACGCCGACCCCCACGAGCTCGCGCGCCAGCACGACGGAGTCGCGGAGTGTCCCGGGGCCGTCGTCGAGAGCGTGCAGCAAATGGCAATGGGTGTCGATCACGCGGCTGCTCCGGTGACCGGTGCGGTCATCGCCGATGCGTAGATCTGCTCGTGCTCGTCGAGCCAGCGATCGAAATCACTCGCATCGGCCGTCGGCACCGAAGCGACGACGGCACGAAATTCCTGCTCGGCGCGCAACCGTCTCACGGCCGTAACGACCCCACGAGCCGAGGGCTCGAGCAAAAGGACGCCGCCGAGCGTCGAGGCTGCCTCGGCAAGTCCCCCGCGCTCTGACGCAAGCACGGGCCGGCCGGCCGCGAGCCACTCGCAGACGACATACGGTGGGCCGCTCGGCTCGTCCCATTCCGACGGAACGACTCCGACATCGCAGCCGGCAAAGAACGCTGACTTGGCTGCTCCGTCGACGAAACCGTCGTAGACGACGCTGCCGCGCGCGGCAGCTGCTTCGACCTCGGGGCGCAGCGGTCCGTCGCCTGCGAGCCGCAGGGTGACGCCCAGCTCGGAAAGGGCTGGTGCCGCGTCGACAAGCTGGCGCACGCCTTTGATGGACGTCAATCCTCCGATGTAGCCGATCGTGCGGAGGGCGTCTGGTTGGCGTGGTGCGATGCCAGGCCACGGGACGATAGGCAGTCGCACGACCGAGTTCCGAGCGCCGGGGAAGAAGCCGCGGTGCACGTGGTGAAGGTGCTCCGAGCCGGCGATCACGTCCGTGACTGCGTGGGCGAAGCGCCTGAGGCGGCGCGTTCGAGCGCCGCAGAGCAATGGGTGCGGTTGACACCGTGTGCCGTCGCGCCGCGTGAGCGTCGTCCTCGGGCACAGGAGGTAATAGTCGTGGAGCGTGTGGACAACGGGGAGCGAGCGACGCCGGGCCGAGGCCCAGATAGTGGTCGAGATGCCCGGCAGGTTGTTTGTGTGAACGAGGTCAGGTCGGGCGTCGTCGATGGCTCTCGCTACTCTCGGCGACGGGAGCCCGACCGCGTCGTGCAGATGGTTCCTGAGACGGCGTGTCTCGCTCGTCCGCCAGTCCGACGCATACAGGGCGACGGCGTCAATTCCATTGGGTAGCTGGTGCGGAGGGAAGGCGCTCAGGATGATCGCCTCGTGACCGCGGCCGCGTAGGCCGCGCGCGAGGTCGGCGACGTATCGCTCTGCGCCCCCATAGGACGTGTCCGCACCGTGTGCGCTGACGAGTAGGACCCGCACCTAGGGTGCAAGCGGCGGCGCCGGCGAACGGTCCGCCTCGCTTGCCGCTGCCAGCGCGACGCCTACGAGCAAGAGTCCGAGGAACGCAGTCGGGAAGCCCGTGAACGAAGAACGGGTGACAGCGTCGAGCATCAGGACGATGATCATCGCCGCCGCAAACCAAGCCGCGTCGCGACCGCGTCTGATTCCGTCGTACGCGAGCACGAGCAGCCGGCCGAAGAGGGCGAGCAAGACTGCCACGCCGAAGAGGCCCACATCGGTGATCGTGGCGAGATAACCCGAATCGACGGCGCGGGAAGCCGGTTTCACGTTCGGGCCGGGGACGAGGGTGTAACTCGTGCGATAAGCGGCGGTCCCGACTGCCCCGACGCCGCGTCCGAAAGGCCACTCCGATGGTCGCCCAAGAGCCGCCTTCCAGGCGGACGTGCGCCCGTTCAGCGTGAGCGTCGAACTGCCCGTCGCGTAGGTCTGGGTCTGGGTCGCGCCCGCGGCCGTCACGAGGATCGCTCCCATCGCCGCGGCGGCGGCGGCGATTACGAGGAGGGACGAAGAGCCGAATCCCTTGCGAGCCAGCCAGAGGCCGCCGAGAGCGACGAGGATCAGCGCTGCCGTTCGAACGTACGACACCGCGAGGCCGAGGAGAAACAAAGAAAAGAGGGCCAATGGCACCGTGCCGCGTCGTCTCAGGAAGATCAGGGCGGCGAGCCCGAAGAGAATGAAGGCCGCGTACGCGAATGGGTCGTCGAATGTGCCGAAGCTCCGCAGATGACCGTTGTAGCTTCGGACCTGACTCGTGAAGGAATATCCCCAGCCGACCAACGCCCACTTACCGACCGCCTGCTGGACGAGGCCGTAGCCGGCGGCGACGGCCGCGGTCAGGATCAGCGAAACGCCGGCGAAGCGCAGTGTGCGCGCCGCCTTGTCGAGCGTAAGTCCGACGACCAGAAGAAGAAACGGCTCCGCCATCAGCCGGAGGCCCTGGGCCCAGGCAAGTCCGTGGCCCCCGCCGACGTTGACGACATAGAGCCCCAGGAGGAGACCGACCGAGAGCAACACCCAACGATCGAGCGCAGGCCGGGTTCGCCCGTGCGATCGCTCGAGCACCAAGACGGCCACTGCCGCGACGATCGCTGCGAGCGCGACAATGTCCTTGAGCGGCCCGATCGCCGGCGACACGAAGACCTTTGCCGCCGGGATGAATGCGAACAGCGGGATCATCAAGGCGATCGTCCAGTGCGGGGCGAGGAGGAAGCCGAGCACGGCCAGCGCGAAAAAGCAAAGGAGGAGGACGAGCCCGAAGCCGATCTGGGCGCCCATCTTCACGGCGACGAAGGCAGCGAACACCGTCAGCATGGCCGCCGCCGCACGCACCGTCAGCTCGGCTGCCTCCTGAGGCAGACGTAGCGTCGTCACGGCTTACCGGTTTCCGTAGTACGTGTACTGGTGCTCGGCGGCCTGCGTATCCGTTAGCACCGCGCCGCTGACCCCCGCCGGCCAGGACCGAGCCTGCCGACTGAGCAGGCGAAGATTCCGCTGAGTGACGCGGCCCTGCCGGACGACGACGAGGACGGCGTCGATCAACCGCGAGAGCTCGGCGAGCTCGACGGTGAGCAGCGCTGGCGGGGTGTCGATGATGACGAAGTCCGCGCCTTGCCGTAGCTCCTCGAGGAGCGGCCCGAGCCGTCGGAGCAGTGTGCTGCTGTACGAGCGGACGACGCCACCTGACGGCAAGACGAGGAGCGCGCCCGATCCCGGGTCGATCTCGTGACCATTGGTCGAGCGATCGGCCGCGGGCCCGGGCAGTGCGCCGTTCTTGAAGGTCGTCGGGCGGGCGCCCGTGAGCCGAACCGACCACAGAACGTCGTCCAGGCGCGCCGACCCGCCCACGACCTGAAGCACCCCCGGCGCGTCCGGCGGAATCTGGAAAAGCTCCGAGAGTGCTGGTTTGCGGAAATCGAAATCGCAGAGAGCCACGTTCATACCGCGCCGAGCCAACGAGACGGCAAGGTTCGCGGCCGTCGTCGTCTTGCCCTCCCGGGAGACGGCGCTCGTGACCGCAACCACGGAATGATTGCTCTCGTCGAGAGCCTGCGTCAGGTTGGCGGCGAGTAAGGCGTACGTGTCCGCATAGGTCGGCTCGTAGCGGCCGTACGTCACCATGCGGGTTCGGCGCGGAAGGCTCGGCACCGACGCAAGCACCGGCACGGAGAGCACGTCCTCGACGTCGCTCTCCGAGCGAACGGTCGTGTCAATCGCCTCACGCAATGCGACGGCAAGCAGCGCGATCACAAGCCCGATCGAGAGCCCGAGCAGCGAGTCCCTGAGCGGCGCCGGACTCGTCTTTGTAGCCCCGGCCGCTTGCTCGACAACCTTTGCGTCGCCGGAATTGGCCGTCGACAACGCGTTAAGCCTGTTCAGCAGGCTCTGGATGTCCGTCCTCGCCGGGTCGTTCGGCTTCAGCCCCTTGAGCTTCGACCGGAGCTCGGCAGTCGTCTTCTTGATCGTCGAGCCGTTCAGGTTGTCGCGGAACGTCACATAGGCATTCGCGACGGCGTTTGCGGTCCCGACCGCACGGTTGGCATCGTCGCTCGTCGCCTTGAAAGTCAGGATGTCGTCGTCCGTACCACCGCTGACGGAGGTCGCGCTCTGCAGCTCGGACGCCGACCCGAACGATCCGCCTGTGCGCTGCGCTCCAAGCTTGTAGACCTCGGGCGAGCCGGCCAGTGCGCGGGCGGTCGCCTCAATCCGGTTCGGATCGACAAAGGGCGGCACGGTTTGTGTGATGATCTGCGCAAGCGACGTCGTCGAGATGAGTACGCGCGAGCTCGCCTCATAGCGTGGGCCGGCAATCTGCTTGAAGGCGTTGACGGCAACGATCCCAAGCAGCACGACCAACCCGATCAAGAGCAATGAACGGCGAATTGCCGCCTTGAGAGCTTCTGCTCCTCCGGAGTTCATGGGCTAATGGTCGACGCGGGTCCGTGCCGCATTTTCTGCAGACGCATGTCTGGTTCGTCGGCATTTGGAGTGTAGAGGTTTAGTCGGCCGGTTCGACTGCCGACGTTGTCGAGAAAGGAGACTATGTGCTCGCGCGCAATCCGCACAGCGGGCATTTTTCAGATCATGAGTCGCTCGAGCCACCCACGCGTCGATTTCGCCGACCCCGTCGCAGGCGATCCGCTGCGGCTGCTCTTCCTGACCCCGTTTCCGCCCAGCCTGGAGGGTGCACATGGTGGCTCGCGAGTCATCGCCCAACTACTCGCTCGCCTAGCCAGCCGCCATCGTGTCGGCCTCCTCTCTCTTAAGCGCGCCGGCGAACCGTCGGTCGATCCGAGGCTGAGAAGCGCCCTCGACTTTGCGGTCGAGGTGACTCGCGACGACGCTCCCCGTTCGTTGCGCAGGCGGTCGTTTAGGAGCGTTCGCTCGCGCCTGCGCCTGCTCGCCGGCACACCTCTCTGGGCGAGCGAGCTCGTCAACTCCGAATTCCGCAATCGTCTCCACGAGCTTCGAGCAGATTGGCGGCCGGAGATCGTCCAACTCGAGTATCCGGTCATGGGCATATACCTCGACGAGATCCACGCCGCAGGCTGCGGCACGGTCCTCGCCGTCCACGATCCATCGACTAACGCAGCGATCGACCTCGGCCGCTCCTCGGACGGCGATCGAATGCTGCGGCGACTAGACGTTCGAGCGTGGCGACGCTTCGAAAGCGACGTGCTCACACGAGTCGACGCAGCAGTCGCTTTCACGCCGCGCGACGTCGAAGTCCTCTCGAGCCTTGCGCCGACCGCCGAGGTGGTCCGCATCCCATTCGGGACTGATTTCTTCGAGCAGGCGGACTCGCCGCCTGCGATCGGCGACGACGAGAGCGTTCTTTTCGTCGGCAACTTCGTCCACCCCCCGAACGTCGACGCGGCCAATCGCCTAGTCCGGGTGATCTTTCCGCTCGTCCGCGAGCGTGTGCCGACGGCCAGGCTCACCCTGGTCGGCGACAATCCACCCGCACAGCTCCGCGCCCGGGCCGGCGCCGGGGTGACTGTCACCGGCCGCGTCCCGGACATCGTGCCGTTCATCGAGCGTGCCGCCGTCGTCGCAGCTCCGCTTCGCTTCGGCGGCGGCATGCGGGTCAAGGTCCTCGAGGCGCTCGCCGCCGGCAAGCCGGTCGTCGCCTCGCGGCTCGCGGTCGAGGGCCTCGACGTGGCGGACGGCGACCAACTGCTGATCGCCGAGACGGACGAGGCAGTCGCCGATGCGATCGTCCGCGCGCTGAATAACCGGGAACTCCGTGAGCGGCTCGGTAAACGAGCTTGGTCGTGGGCCCGGGAGAACCTGTCGTGGGATGCATCGGTCGACGCATATGACGAGCTCTACCGGCGGCTGCTGGCGGGGCACCGTCTGCCGCAGTCGCACGAGCCCGCCGAGCTGCTCGGTCGGCGCCGGCACCAGGCCGTTCTTGGCGACAAGTCCGGCCGCTAGTCGAAGAGTCGGTCACGCCAGACGGCGCGCCAGGGCGCCGAGTCTCCCGCCAAACGTGTGCTCGAACCAGCCGGCGTCGTCGTTGGACAGAACAGGCAGGACAGCGGCAACGGCGGCAAAGGCGGCAACGCCGGCCGCGAGTCCGGCAAGCACGCCCGTCGCGCCGCCGATGAGGTCGAGCACACCCCAGGCAACGCAGCCGGCGGCGGCGGATGCGCACGTGGCGCTGAGTAGCGTCCGTGCCTCCCAGCGCACGGGCCTCATGAGCCGACTCGCATAGACGATGGTCGCAACGGCGGTTGCAGCCTGAGCGCATGAGTTCGCGACCGCCGCCCCGACGGCAGCGTGCTGGGGGATCAGAGCGAAATCGAGCGCGATGTTCAAGAGCGCGGAGGCCGTCCCGGCGATGAGCGGAAACCGGATCTTTCCTAATCCCACCACCAGTGAATAGCTGACGTTCATCAACGGGATCAGCGGAAACGGGAGGAGCAGCACGAGCAGGGGCGTCTTGGTGCCGATGAACCCCTGGCCGAAAAGGAGCTTGAGAGTCTCGGGCCCGAGGGCGAGCGCGCCGGCCATCACGGGCAGAGCCGCGATCAGGAGCAGCCGCAGCGCGCGTCCGAAACCGCTCCGAATTCGGTCGTGCTGCCCCGCGCCGAGCAACGTCGCCACAGCCGGCGACACGACTCCGGCGAGTGCCTGCGGCACGAGTACGAGAGTCGTCACCGCGGCGAACGAGACGGAATAAAGGGCGATCTGCCGATCGTCGGCGTAGTGGGCGAGAAAGAAGAACTCGGAGCGCCGGAAGACGATTAGCGTGATCAAGGAGCCTGCTAACGCGGAACCGGCGTAACGGAGCGTGCTCCGCTTCAAGAGCCCCCCGGGGTCTTCGGCCACGGGCGCCAGCGCAGCCAAGCGCCGCTGCGCGACGACGGCGACGACGACGAGGATCGCGATCGCGACGCCGAGCTGGACGGCGATCATGCCCGTGACCCCGCCACCGAGCGCGAGAACGACGATCGTTACTGCCGCACCGGCCGCGTTCGCGGCGATGATCGTCCTCGAGAGGTCGCGCCAATGCTGCAGACCCATCAGCGCGGCACCAGAGAAAGCCGTGAACGTGCCGGCAGCCGCAGTCAGAGCAGCGAGGATCCACGCCGCACGAGGCTGGGCTCCAAGAAGTGCGACCACGAGCAAGACTGCGAACGAGCCGGCAGATGCGAGGACGCCTATCCGCCAGGCCCAGTCGACGAGTCCGCGAGCCACGGGCTTGTGATCCGCTCCGACGGATTCGCCGACCGCGCGCATGACCGCAATCGGCAGGCCCAGCGTGAGCAAGCTCTGGGTCGTGACGATGACGAAGGCAATGAAGCTCTGCCGTCCGAGCCCAGCTGGACCGAGGAAGCGAGCGCCGGCGATCGAGACTGCCAGGGCGAAGATCTGCGGAGCGACTTCGGACCCCGCGCTCCAGAACCCACCTCGGACGACCGACCGGCCGGAGGTCGCGTCGGCGGCTTCGGATCGGGAGTCCCCGGTCGCTTGGCTGCGAGCCGTCGTCTCTGCCATCGGCAGCGAGCCTAACGAGCCGATCTGCGGCATCGGACCGCCGTCCGCACCGCAGCAATCGCTATGCGAGGACTCGGTAGGCTCGTCGTGAAGAGTTTACGAT
>Ga0307290_10000835_pt1 | contig 9972 bp, 11 predicted proteins | sample ER_DNA_144_FD_194472 | JGI IMG/M metagenome (GOLD analysis project Ga0307290, IMG submission 194472) | Bulk soil microbial communities from the East River watershed near Crested Butte, Colorado, United States - ER_DNA_144 | ecosystem: Environmental > Terrestrial > Soil > Floodplain | place: USA... | reverse complement strand
CGACATGTCCGGAACACCGTAGCCCGGGAATACTGTCACCGCAGCCGAACCTGCGGCAGGCGCGACGCCGAACCATTTCTCGTGCATCTTCGCGATCGTGCCATCCAGTTTCATGCATTCGACTGCGACGTCGAGCATCTTGCGTAGCTCTCCGGAATCCTTGCGCAATGGCGCGGCCCAGACCAGACCGGTCGAATGCAAAAAGGACAGTTCGAGCTGCGGGTTGTTCTTGACCGCCCATGCGATGACGGTATTGCCGGCAACATTGGCATCGGCACGCCCGACCAGCACCGCCTGAACCGCATCGGTCTGCGTACCGAAGGACTCGACTTTCCATCCGATTTTTCCCTCAAGGTCACGCGCCCAGGAGTCGTAGGCCGATCCCTTGTTTACCGAAACGGTTTTACCCTTGAGGTCTTCAAGCTTCTCGACTTTCGGCGATCCTTTCTTGATCAGGAACTGAAAGTCAGTGTTGAGATAGCCCTCGGTGAACAGCATGCTTTCGGCGCGCTCCTTGGTCACGGTCGTGGGAGCTGCCAGAAAGTCGTAGGTCCCGGCCTGCAGCGCCGGAACGAGACCAGAGAACTGCGCGGCGTCGATCACGACCTTGCGCTTGAGGCGCTTAGCGATCTCGTTAGCGAGATCAACGTTGAAGCCTTGATAACCGCCGGAAAGATTCGGAAAGGCATGCGGTGCGAAAGTGCCATCGACCGCCGCACGCAGCGGCGGCGGCTCCTGAGCATACGCTGACGTGGCGAGAAGCAAGACGGCGGCGGCAGTCGAAGGCACATAACGGTTCATGGAGTTCCCCCTCGAGCGGGTATGGCGGGCACCATGGACTATAGCAACCAGGCGAAGGTGGACAAGGCGCATGCGCGCGCAACACATCGCAATGCGTGCTTAGTCTCGATGCAGAGGACGGCGGCGATCGGTTGCTCTTCGGCCTATGCGAGGTATACATTTGTTTTGACTGCATTCTCCGCAGACTGCAAAGCGCAGGAGAGCTAGGACTATGAGCCACCTGCTCGATTCGTCCGCAAAGGGCGTGTACACGATCTCAGCAACACCGTTTACCGATTCAGGCGACATCGATTGGCCGAGCGTCGACAGCCTGGTCGAATTCTATCTGCAGTGCCGCGTTCAGGGGCTGACTGTGCTGGGGATGATGGGCGAGGCGCAGAAGCTCAGCGACCAGGAATCGGCCGAGTTCACGCGCCGTTTCCTGCGATGTGTCAACGATCGCGTACCCGTCATCGTCGGCGTGTCGAACCCCGGCACCGCAAATCTCGTCAAGCTCAGCAAGGTCGCGATGGACGCAGGCGCCTGTGGCGTCATGGTCGCGCCACTGACCGGGCTGAAGACGGAAGCGCAGATCGTCACCTACTTCGCCGACGTGATCGCAGCGCTCGGCGAGAAAATTCCGGTGGTTTATCAGGATTATCCACAATCGACGCAGGCCGACATCTCTGCCCAGAGCTTCCTCAAGGTCGTCGACGCGCACCCAAGCGTAGTGATGTTCAAGCACGAGGACTGCCCCGGCCTCAAGAAGCTCACGCAGATACGTACCGCCTGTGATGGCAGCGCGCGGCGCTACATCAGCATCCTGGTCGGCAATGGCGGCCTGTACGTGCCGCAGGAATTGGCTCGCGGCGCCGATGGCGTCATGACCGGCTTTGCCTATCCCGAGATGCTCGTCTCCGTGTGTGCGCTATTTGCGGCCGGACGCAGCGACGAGGCGGAGGATTTGTTCGACGCTTATCTGCCGCTCGTGCGCCATGAACAGCAGCCGGGATTCGGGCTTGCTGTGCGCAAAGAAATTCTCTGCCGGCGCGGCGCCATCCGGTCGGCCGCGGTGCGTTCGCCGGGTCCGAAGCTCGACGCCCACGATGTGGCCGAGCTCGACCGGCTGCTCACCCGCCTCGAAGCGCGGCTGAGAGAAGGTGCCAACGGCCGCCGGCTGGCCGTCGCCTAGCACGTACGGATCGGTAAACGCGCGGACCTCGAGATCCAGGAAAACGGGCACCAAAAGATCATGGCCGAATACGATCTGGTCGTACGCAATGGCACACTGGCGACCGCGTCCGACGTCGCCCGTGCCGACATTGGTGTCATCGACGGCCGTATCGCGACAATCGGCGCCAAGCTCGGCGCCGGCCGCCGGGAGGTCAACGCCGAGGGCCGCATCGTCACGCCGGGCGGCGTCGATAGCCATTGCCATATCGAGCAGCGCTCCTCCATGGGCGTCATGACAGCGGACGACTTCTTCACCGCCACCCGTTCGGCCGCTTGCGGCGGCACCACGACCGTCATTCCCTTCGCCGCGCAATATCGCGGTATGTCGCTACGCCAAGTGGTGAAGGACTATCACGCCTGTGCGGAGCCGAAGGCCGCCGTTGACTATGCCTTCCACCTGATCATTTCCGATCCGAGCGAGCAGGTAACCGGCCAAGAGCTGCCGGCGCTGATCAAGGACGGTTACACATCATTCAAGATTTATACGACATACGACTCTCTCAAGCTTGACGACCGGCAGATTCTCGATGTGCTGTCGGTGGCGCGGCGCGAGCGCGCGCTGGTCATGGTGCATGCCGAAAACCACGACGCAATCGCCTGGCTGAGCGAAAAAATGCTGGCGGCTGGCCACACCGCGCCGCGCTTTCACGGCATGGCGCATGCGCCCATCGCCGAGCGCGAGGCAACTTCTCGCGCGATCTCGTTGGCCGAACTAGTCGACGTGCCCATCCTGATCGTTCACGTCTCCGCGCGCGAGGCAATGGAACAAATCCGCCTGGCCAAAGCACGCGGGCTCAAGGTCTACGGCGAGACTTGCCCCCAGTACCTCTTCCTCACCACGGAGGACCTCGACCAGCCGGGCTTTGAAGGAGCAAAATACATGTGCAGTCCCCCGCCCCGCGACAAGGCGAATCAGGAACAGATCTGGCAGGGGTTAGAAACCGGCGTGTTCGACGTGTTCTCGTCCGATCACGCCGGTTACCGCTACGACGACCCGGAAGGAAAGATGAAGCATGGCCCTAACGCGCCGTTCAAGAAGGTGGCAAATGGCGTCCCCGGCCTCGAAGTGCGGACCGCGCTCCTGTTCTCAGAAGGAGTCGGGAAGGGACGCATCGATCTTCCAAAATTCGTTGCTCTGACCGCCACCAACGCCGCCAAGCTCTACGGCCTGCATCCGCGCAAGGGCACGATCGCGGTCGGCAGCGACGCGGACCTGGCGATCTGGGATCCGGAGAAAGAAGTGACGATCCGGCAGTCGATGATACACGACGCCATGGATTACACGCCCTACGAGGGCAAGACGATCAAGGGCTGGCCAGTCACCACGCTGGTGCGCGGAGAAGTGGTCGCGGAAGCGGGCGAGTTCGTCGGCGCGGCAGGCAGGGGCCGGTTTCTCCGATGCGATATTTCGCCGGCCACCGTGCCGCTCGGGCGACGCACCATCGCATTCGATCCGGCAACAGGATCGGCGGAACCGAGCAAGCACGGTGACCACGTGCATTGATCAACAGGAGCTAGACTAGCCCTCAGTGCGTCACGTCGTTCACCTCCGCCCCGATCGCGTCAAGCAGCACTTCGATCCAATGCTGCGGGATGCGCCGCGTAATGAACACGATCCGGCTGCGACGGTCATCGGACGGCCAGCGCTCGAGCCAGGCCGGCGCATGAAAGACATGCTGGACGCCGTGGATCACCGCCGGCCGATCGGGGCTTTCTACCAGGTTCACAATACCCTTGAGGCGCAGGAGATCAGCGCCGCAGTGCTCGGCAAGCGTTTCGAGAAAGAGTGTCAGAGTGACGGCCCGGATCGGCTCCCCCCGCACGACCGCGTAGGTTTTGATGTCGGCGTCATGCCGGGCGTGGGACTGCCCTTGGCCGTCCTCCGCCAGCCAGGAATGGACCTCAAGCGATGTGGTTTGCTTATCACGGAAATCGGTGCCGAAGAGGATTGGCGCATCGACCCGGCCACGATTCGCACGCAACACCGGCGCGCCGGCGTTTAGCGCCGCAAGGCGGCGGCGCAACTCAGGCTCCGCAGCCCCGGCAAGATCCAGTTTGGTGAGCACGATCCGGTCGGCAATGGCGACCTGCTTTTGTGAGACCTCTTCGCGTTCTAGCGTGCAGGCTCCAGTCATTGCATCGATGGTGGTCACCACACCGCCGAGCACGAGACGGCCGGCCAGCCCGCTGTCCGTCATCAGCGTATGCAGGATTGGCGCGGGGTCGGCCAGTCCGCTCGTCTCGATCACGATGCGATCGAACGGCGTAGAAGTACCTTCGTCAAGCCGCTGCAACAGGCCCTGAAGGGTTTGCGCCAGGTCGGTGCGAACTTTGCAACACAAACAACCAGTCGCGAGTTCGATGACACTGTCTTCGCTCGCTTCGATGAGTTCATGGTCGAGCCCGATCTCGCCGAACTCATTGATGATGACGGCGGTGCGTGAGAATTCCGGTTGGCGTAGCAGATAGCCGAGCATGGTCGTCTTGCCGCTGCCGAGGAAGCCGGTGAGAACCGAAACCGGGATCACACCTGCACTCATGGCGATGGCACCAGTGGATTGACTGCGACGCGGACGCGGCTGCCCGCATAACCGGGATCGAGTGCCTCTCGGACTTGGCGGAGAACGGCCACGAGTGAGATCGCGCCGCGCTTGCGGCCTTCAACTGTTACGATCCAGCGAAACATCAAATCATCCGGCGCGCGAGCGATTCGAATGTCCTTATGGCTTCCGCAAATCACAATAACGCCGCCGGCTTCGCTCCGGATGCTGCCCGCCACGCGCCATGCGGCGAGGCTTTGTGTCAGCAATTCAAGCGCGAGATCGATTGGCATGCCGCTCACAGGGCAACCCCCTTTAAAACGTTTGGCGAAATCTTGCGCTTGAGATAGCGGCCATCTCTCGGGTTTCCGAAATATTGGCCATTCTCCACCATCACCTTGCCGCGCAGGATCGTCACCACCGGCCAGGCGAAGATGTCGTGGCCTTCCCACGGGGTGTAGTCGGTTTCATGTAGGTCGGCGGCGCGCACCTTGCCCCGCCGGGTCGGATCGAGGATCGTGATGTCGGCGTCGCTGCCGGCCGCGATCGCGCCTTTTCTCGGATAAAGGCCCATGATCTTGGCGGCATTTGACGAAACCAGACCGGCGTATTGTGTGAGCGAATAGCCGCGGCGGGAGACCATTTCGGTGTACATGACCGCAAGCCGGGGCTCGACCCCCGAATTGCCGCCAGTGGTGTCGTCGATCCGATTGCCCACGGTCTTATCCTTCAGCGTACAGCACAACTCGTCGGTGGCGATGCAGTGGATCGTGTCATTCGCCGTGCCGCGCCACAGCGCCCTCTGGTCCTCCTCCGACTTAAGCGACGGATAGGTGTGATAAATCTGGCCGTTGGGACGTTTGTAGTCGTTAGCGGAATACAGCAGATACTGGTGCAGTGTCTCGCCGTAAGTAGGTAGCCCTTTGCTCCGCGCCTCTGCGATTGCGGCGACGCCCGTGCCGGCGGAAACGTGCATCATATAGAGCGCAGTGCCAGGCACGCTTTCAGCAAGCCGCAAGATACGGCGAAAGCTTAAGTCCTCTGACAGCTGGTTGTGGACTTCGGCAAGATGCTCAAAACTGACGCGGTTCTCGCGGACGAGCTTGGCGTACATGTGCATGACGATGTCGTTGTCTTCCGCATGGATGACGCCAAGGCCGCCCTCTTTCGCCAGCACTTGGAATGCCTCCCAGATATCACCAAAATCGATCATGCGGCCGCTGCGTGATGGGAGGATGTTTGTGGTGAATATCTTGAGCGTCGGATAGCCGGCCTGGATCGCCTCCGCGAGTTGTTCCGAGAATTCGGGCGGAGGCTCGGAGTGCAGCATGATGTGGTAGGCCCAGTCACACGGACTTTTGCCGACAAAGTCCTGATCGCGTGTTTCGATGGCCTGCCTTGCCGAGGCGCCGTCTCGCCAATAGGCGAAGTCGATGAATGTCGTTGTGCCGCCGAAGAGCGCGGCACGCCCAACCTGCTCGGGTCCGGCCGTGACGAGCGGCGTGCCGTCAGGCTTGATCCACACGTGATGCAGGTGCACATGCGGGTCTATGCCGCCCGGCATGACGATATGCCCCCTTGCATCGATTTCGCGCGTGGCCGATTCGGCTGATAGCGCGCCAGCGGCGGCGATCGCGGCGATAGTCTCGCCGGCAACCGCAACATCGCAGCGCACAACGCCTTGAGGCGTGACGACGTCGCCACCTCGAATGATAAGATCAAACATTACAACTCCTGCGCGGGAAGGCCGGCATTGTTTAGCACAGGCTTTGATCGACGCAGTCCTCGTACGTGTGCATGCGGGAAATGAACCCCCCAGACTTCAGGCTAACGGCAAGTCGTGCGAAGCCCTGCCGCGATACTTCAGGAGAGTCGGCCCACAGGCCCGCATCCCGATAACGCTGAAGCGAACGCACCAGAATGTCACGCGGGACATCAGGGTAGAATTGCGCGACCGCATCCGCCAGTTCCTCCGCGCTGTGCTCGGCAAGCCACGCTAACATCCGACGTGTGGCGCGAATCATGGCGGAAAACGCGGCCCGGTTGCGGCGAATACTGTCGCGCGAGGCAAGGAATGTCGTGTAGACGGTAGGTCCTCGCGCGCTGGCCGCGTAGAGGATGTCTCCCACGCCCATCTGCGACGCCAACGACACGTACGGCTCGAACATTTGCACCACGTCAAGGCCGCCCACGCGCAATGCCTTGAGATTGTCCGCCATCGTCCTTTCGGTCACGCGATTGACTTGTATTGGATCGATGCCTTGCTCGCGCAGGTCGTGCTGGAGACAAAGCCAAGGCGTCGGCACCTCCGAGACCGTCGCGACCCTCAGCCGTGGTAGATCGGCCAGCCGAAAGCCAGCAGCCTTGCCGACCAGAAAGAACGGATCGCGCGCGGCGACCTCGCAAAAGCAGACGAGCGGCGCATGAGGGTCGAGGTCGCGCGCCTTCAGCACCCGCATCGGCCCACCCCACGACGCGTCTATCGACCCGTCAAGCAGACCCGAAGCGGCAGCGGCCGGTGCTGGAGAGTTGAGCAATTCCACCTCGACGCCCTCGCTTGTGTAGAATCCGAGCGCGTGCGTGGCATAGAATGGCGCGTAGAATACTGCGCGAAAATTCTCTGAAAGCTTAATGCGCATGGACGATGACACTCCGGAGGTGGCTGTGATGAATCGCTTTGACGGCGAAATGGGATCGGTGCGAGGCATGAGGAGCCTGTCAAGCCTCTTACTCCTTGCCGCGACGCTTGTCTTTGCTCAGGCGGATATTGCGCGCGGTCAAAACGACTACCCGAACCGCCCCATTCAGCTCGTCGTCACCGTGCCGCCCGGGGGCGCAGCCGATTTCGTCGGCCGGCTGATCGGGGCCAAGCTTGCCGACGCACTCGGACAACCGGTCGTCATCAGCAACCGTGGCGGCGCCGGCGGCACTACAGCCGCAGCGGCCGTCGCCAAATCGGATCCCGATGGCTACACGCTGCTGTTGAATACGATCGCGACCCACGGCATCGGCCCGCACATCTACGCCAACCTGCCCTACGACCCGGTGAAGGATTTTTCTCCCGTCGTCCTGATTGCCAAGCTACCCTTGATCTTGGCGGTCAACGCAGAGCTACCCACCCGCTCGGTCAAGGACGTGATTGCGCTCGCGAAGGCGCGGCCGGGTGAACTTTCCTTTTGCTCGGCCGGCAGCGGCGGCGCGCCGCATCTTGCCGGCGAACTGTTCAAAAGTCTCACTGGAACCGAGCTGTTGCATGTTCCCTACCGGGGCAGCGGCCCTGCGGTGGTCGATCTCATCGCCGGACGGATCACGATGATGTTCGATGCCACACCCTCGCTCCTACCTTTTATCAAGACCGGCAAACTGCGGGCGCTGGCGGCGGCAAGCCCGCACCGTCATCGGCTCCTGCCCGATATCCCGTCCTTCGCGGAACTCGGCTACCCCAGAATGGACATAGCGCTGTGGTATGGCGTAGCCGCCCCGAGTGGAACGCCGCAAGCGATCGTGCAGCGGCTTAATGCCGAGTTGGTCAAAATCCTGGACATGACCGACATTCGCAACCGTCTGACCGACCAGGGAGCAGACGTTCAAGGCGGCATGCCCGAAGATTTCGACGCTTTCATGCGCAATGAGTCCGCTCGTTGGGGAACGGTGGTGAAGCAAGCCGGGATCAAACCCGAGTGAGAGTTCACCCAGCAGTCGTCGAGACCATTAATCCCCTACTCCGCCGATAGCTTGTTGTCGGCGAGGATCTTGCTCCATCTCGCCTGCTCGGCCTTGACGTAGCTGGCGAACGCGTCAGCCGACCCGACGATCGGCTCGAAGAAGTTCGGGGTGAGGAATTTCTCCTGGAAGGTCGGATCGGAGAGGATGCGCTGCACGTCGGCGTTCATATTGCGCACGATGCTCGCAGGTGTTCCCACGGGCGCAAATAGCCCGAACCAAGACACCGCCTGATAGTCCGGTAAGCCACTTTCCGCGATGGTCGGCAGTTCGGGAAACTGCGGCACTCGCTTTCCTCCTCCGACCCCAAGCGCCTTGAGCTGGCCTGCCTTCCATGGCTGGTTCATTAAGGTGACGGAGATAAACAGCACCTGGGTGTGACCGCCGATCACGTCGGTGAGAGCGGGCGCGCCGCCGCGGTAGTGCACCGGCGTGAGTCTCACGCCGGCCATGCTCTCGAAGCTGATGGTGTTGAGGTGGCTCGACGAGCCGATGCCGAGCGTGCCGTAGTTTAATTCACCGGGCTTCGATTTGGCGAGCGCAATGAATTCCGCGACCGTGTTCGCCGACACCGAAGGATGCACCACCAGCGCCTGTGTGATGGTTCCGAGCCCGCTAACCGGCACGAAGTCCTTCGCCTCGTAGGCGAGCTTACGGTAGAGGAACGGATTGACGGCAAGCGTCGCTTCCGACGTCGCGAGGAGCGTGTAGCCGTCGGGAGCAGACTTAGCCACCGCCTCGGCGCCGATCTGCGTGTTGGCACCTCCCTTATTCTCTACGATAATTTGCTGGCCCCACATCTCGGAGAGCCTCTGGCTCACCGCGCGCGCGATGACGTCAGTCGCGCCGCCGGCGGGCAGCGGCACGACGAGCCGGACGGCCTTGGCCGGATAGCTCTGCGCCCGCGCTTGGGGCGAGACCGCTGCCGCGAATGGCAGCAGAAGAACGAGTGCGAGCGCGCTCAAAATGCGTGTTGTCATGACTTCTTCGCCGGAACGCCCCAAGCGCTTTCACCGCGGGGACGAGCTTATCGAGATCGTTCAGGCCGCCGACCGCCGTGGCGATCATCTGAATCAACTTGCGCTTCTGTTCGCGCAGATCCGCGGGAAACAGTTCGCGCAGTTTCGGCGAGACCGCAAACAGGCGGTCGTAGAAAAGGTCGGCAGCCGCGTCCTGAATCGGGACAACCCGCGCAAAACTCGCGCGTACCAGCGCGATGTCATTGGCGCTCAACATTGCATCTTCTCCAGTGATTTCAAAATTTGAAGGACGCTCCGAGCGTGAGGGCTACTGCGTAGTTTCCTCTAATGCCCTAGAACGGTCTTAGCCTCTGAATGCGTTTTAGACGTCCCCCCAACGCACCCCCGGCAGCTCATCGTGCCGGGGGTACATTAAGGTACTTAGCCGCCGCAGCCGAAGCTGCTGGTCCGACCGTATCCCAAGTCTTCCTGGCAGTACGGCCCTGCCGAAGCGGGAACGGTTGCGACCGTGGCAAGGGCCAAAGCGAGGGCCAGAATGATCTTCGTCATCTTCGTTCTCCTTTCAGGTCTATTTGAGCGGAGGCCGCATGGCCAGACCGCCTACTGTTAGTGCCCGACGCGAACCCGTGCTCGATGTGAAGCAGCTCACAGGTAACCGTCCTGTGATCGAGTGCGCTTAGCACGTGGTCGGATTCTTAGCTCGAGCCCAGATGGCA
>Ga0307290_10000833_pt1 | contig 9974 bp, 8 predicted proteins | sample ER_DNA_144_FD_194472 | JGI IMG/M metagenome (GOLD analysis project Ga0307290, IMG submission 194472) | Bulk soil microbial communities from the East River watershed near Crested Butte, Colorado, United States - ER_DNA_144 | ecosystem: Environmental > Terrestrial > Soil > Floodplain | place: USA... | reverse complement strand
CCGGTCCGGGCCGTACGGCCGCCCGGCGCCCGGCTTGGCGCTGGCCGGGAGCAGCGCCCAGGCCAGCAGCAGGGGGAAGACGATCAGGAAGGCCATCCGGAGGTTGCCGAGCCAGGGCGAACCGGCCCGGGCGTGCCGCGGGCGGGCCCTGGAGCCGCTGCCTGGTTCGTTGCGCAAGCTGGCGAGCCTCTCGGGGGGAAGAGGGCCAGGCGTCACCAAAGCAGCAACCACACAACGCGAACGCGCCGCTTGTAGTGCCGTTGGCCCAATTTGGGGGATTGGGGGGGTGGCCGACGACGCGCGTACCCTTCCAAACCAGGCTGTCGCCTGTCAAGCCGGCATGGCGGGCCGCCACCGGCCGGTAGCATGACCGCGTGGGTCAACCATGAAGCGGGCGAGGCGGCCGGCCGGGCTGATGACACCGGCCCGGCGCGGGCTCACCATCGGCCTGGTCCTGACCATCACCCTGGTCGCCTTCGAGGCTCTGGCCGTCATCACCATCCTGCCCGCCATCAAGGACGACCTCCAGGGCATCCGCCTGTACGGCTGGGTGACCAGCGCCTTCCAGCTGGGCGTGCTGGTCGGCATCGTGGTCGCGGGCGGCCAGGCCGACCGGCGCGGCCCGGCCCCGCCGTTCGTGGCCGGGGTGCTGGTGTTCGTGACCGGCCTGACCATCGGCGGCCTGGCCCCCAGCATGCTGGTGCTGGTGCTGGCCCGCGGCCTCCAGGGGCTGGGGGCGGGGGCGATCCCGGCGGTCGCCTATGCGACCATCGGTCGCAGCTACCCGGAGTCGCTGCGGCCGCGGGTGTTCGCGGTCCTGTCCACCGCCTGGGTGGTGCCCGGCCTGGTCGGGCCGGCCGTGTCGGCGCTGGTCGCGGCCCGCTTCGGCTGGCGGGCGGTGTTCCTGGGCCTGCTGCCGCTGGTGCTGGCCTCCGGCGCCCTGGCCTGGCCGTCGCTGCGCCGGCTTGGCCCCCCGGCCGAGCCGCTGGTCCAGCGGGGCCGGCTGGCCAGGGCGGTCGGGGTGGCCGCGGGCGCCGGCCTGGTCCTGGCCGGCCTGACCAGCCCCTCGCCGCTGGCCGGGGCCCTGCTGGTCGCCGCCGGCCTGGCCGTCGGCGTGGTCCCGCTGCGCCGCCTGCTCCCGCCGGGGACGCTCACGGCCAGGCCCGGCCTGCCGGTCACCGTCCTCTCCCGCGGCCTGCTCACCTTCGCCTTCTTCGGCGCCGACACCTACGTGCCCCTGGCCATCACCGCGGTCCGGGGCCGGAGCACGGCCGTGGCCAGCCTGGCCGTGACCGCCGCGACCCTGGCCTGGACGGCCGGGTCCTGGGTCCAGGAGCGCAAGGCGGCCGACTGGCCGGGTCGGCGGCTGATCCGGGCCGGGCTCCTGATCGTCGTCGCCGGCATCGCCTGCCAGACCGCGGCCCTGTTCCCGGCCGTGCCCCTGGCCGTGGCGGTGGCCGGCTGGGCGGTCGGGGGCTTCGGGATCGGCCTGGCCTACTCGCCCATCTCGCTGATCGTGCTCGGCGAGGCCCCCGCCGGCCAGGAGGGGGCGGCCAGCGCCTCGCTCCAGCTGGCCGAGAACCTCGGGGTGGCCCTCGGGGCCGGCCTCGGCGGGGTCCTGGTCGCCGCCGGGGCGGCCGCCGGCTGGCTGCCCAGGGCCGGCATCGCCGGCACCTTCGCCATGACCGCCGCGGTGGCCCTGCTGGCGGCCGTGCTGGCCCGCCGCATCCCGCGTCGTACGATCCCTGCTCCCCAAGCCCCAGCCTGATGAGGTGACTGCCCAGTGCCCGACCGGTACCTGATGGCGATGACCACCACCGACGTCCGCTCGGACGCCGAACGGCTGGCCCGTGACCTGGTCGAGCGGCGTCTGGCCGCCTGCGTGCAGGTGCTCGGCCCGATCTCCAGCACCTACCGGTGGCGGGGGGCGATCGAGACCGCCGACGAGTGGCTGTGCCTGATCAAGACCACCGCCGCCCGCTTCGACGCCCTGGCCGCCCACATCGAGACCAACCACGGCTACGAGACGCCGGAGCTGACCGCCGTCCCCGTCGACCACGGCAGCACCGCCTACCTGTCCTGGGTCAGCTCGGCCACCGCCAATCCCTGACCGGGCTGGCGCCGTTGCTGTAGCGTGCCTGCACGGCAGGCAGGCGCCGAGGTGGAGGAGGCCCGATGGCAGGACAGTGCGAGCTGGGCGTCACCGGCCTGGCCACCATGGGGGCGAACCTGGCCCGCAACGCGGCCGGCAACGGCTTCCCGGTCGCCGTCCACAACCGGACCGAGTCCAGGACCCGCGAGCTGCTGGAGCACCACGGCGACGAGGGTGAGCTGGTCGGGACCTTCTCGACCGAGGAGTTCGTGGCCGCCCTGGCCCGGCCCCGCCGCATCCTGGTCATGGTCAAGGCCGGGCCGCCGGTGGACGCCGTGCTGGAGGAGCTGGCCGGCCACCTGGACGAGGGCGACCTGCTCATCGACGGCGGCAACAGCTTCTTCGAGGACACCGTCCGCCGCGAGCAGGCCATGGCCTCCCGGGGGCTGCGGTTCCTCGGCACCGGCGTGTCCGGGGGCGAGGAGGGCGCGCTGCACGGCCCCAGCATCATGCCCGGGGGCGGCGCCCAGGCCTACGGCATGGTGGAGCGGCTCCTGACCACCATCGCCGCCCAGGTCGACGGGGTGCCCTGCTGCCGGCTGGTCGGCCCGGGTGGCGCCGGCCACTACGTCAAGATGGTCCACAACGGCATCGAGTACGCCGACATGCAGCTCATCGCCGAGGCCTACGACCTGCTCGGCCAGGGCCTGGGGATGGGCGCGGGCGAGCTGGCCGAGGTGTTCGAGCGCTGGAACGCCGGCGACCTCGACTCGTTCCTGATCGAGATCACCGCCAAGGTCCTGCGCCAGGTCGACCAGGCCACCGGCCAGCCGCTGGTCGACGTGATCCTCGACCAGGCCGAGCAGAAGGGCACCGGCCGCTGGACCGTCCAGTCCGCGCTGGAGCTGGGCGTGCCCGTCACCGGGATCACCGAGGCGGTGTTCGCCAGGGTGCTGTCGTCCCAGCGCGACCAGCGCACGGCCGCGGCCAAGGTCCTCCAGGGGCCGTCGGGCCGGCTGGACGCGGCCCGGGCCGACGCCTTCGTCGACGACGTCCGCGACGCCCTCTACGCCTCCAAGGTGGTCGCCTACGCCCAGGGGTTCGAGCAGATGGCGGCCGCCGCCGAGGCCTACGGCTGGGACGTCGAGCTGGGCGGCCTGGCCACCATCTGGCGGGGCGGCTGCATCATCCGGGCCCGGTTCCTGGACCGCATCCGCGAGGCCTACGAGGCCGACGCCGGCCTGCGCAACCTCCTGTTCGCCGAGTACTTCCGCGACGCCGTGGGCGAGGCCCAGGACGCCTGGCGCCGGGTGGTGGCCGCCGCGGTCGAGCTGGGCGTGCCCACCCCGGCCTTCGCCTCGTCGCTGGCCTACTACGACGGCTTCCGGCGCGAGCGCGGCCCGGCCAACCTGCTCCAGGCCCAGCGCGACTTCTTCGGCGCCCACACCTACCGGCGGACCGACCGGTCGGGCGTCTTCCACACCCAGTGGTCCGAGGACGGCCGGGAGGTCGAGGCCTGACCCGGCGCCCCCTCCTGGCGACCGGGCTGCTGCTGGTCTTCTTGCTGGCCGCCTGCGGCCAGGCGCGCGAGAACCCGCCCCCCTCCCGATCCGCAGGCCCCCGGACCGGGAGGGTAGCCGACGGCGAGAAAGGGCGGCTCCAGCTGTCCACAGGCCCCACAGCCCCCGCTGCCTCGGCCGAGCGCTCCTGCGCCGCCCTCCCGCCACTCGAGACCCAGCTGGCCCAGCTGCTGCTGGTCGGCTTCCCCGGCACCACGGCCGGGCCGGTGAGCCGTCGGCTGGTCGACCGGGGGGTGGGCGGGCTGCTGCTGTTCCGCGCCAACGTCGTCTCCGGCCCGCAGGTGCGGGAGCTGGTGGCCGAGCTCCAGGGCCGGGCCGAGATCTCGCTGGAGGTGGCCGTCGACCAGGAGCCCGGCACCCGCGTGGCTCGCCTGGCCGGGATCGTCCGGCCCAGCCCGCCGGCCCGCACGCTCGGCCGCCTGCCCGCCGACCAGGTCCGGCGCCATGGCCTGGCCGCCGGCCGCGACCTGGCCGCCCTGGGCGTCACCGCCGACCTGGCCCCGGTCCTGGACGTCACCGGGGCCCGCTGGGACGGGGTCATCGGCGACCGGTCCTTCGGGGCCGACCCGGCCACCGCGAGCCGGGCCGCCGTGGCCTACCTGCGCGGCCTGGCCGCCGGCGGGGTCGCCCCGGTGGGCAAGCACTTCCCCGGCCACGGGGCCAGCACCGTTGACTCCCATCGCCGACTGCCGGTCGTCGACGCCACCATGGCCCGGCTGGAGGCCCGCGACCTGGCCCCGTTCCGGGCCGCCATCCACGCCGGCCTGGACGCGGTCATGGTCGGCCACCTGCTCGTCCGGGCCCTCGACCCCCGAACCCCGGCCTCCCTGTCCCAGGCCGTGGTCGGCCGCCTGCTCCGCGACCGCCTGGGCTTCCGGGGCCTGGTCGTGTCCGACGCCCTGGAGATGGGCGCCATCGCCGGCACCCTGTCGGTCCCGGCCGCCGCCGAGCGCGCCCTGGCCGCCGGGGTCGACCAGCTCACCCTGTCGGGCCACAGCGCCGTCCCGGCCATCCTCGACCACCTCGAGCGCGCGGTCGCCGCCGGCCGCCTCTCCAGGGCCCGGGTCCGCGAGGCGTTCCTGCGGGTCCAGCGCTTCAAGCGGGTCGACCGCTGGGCCGGCTGCCGGTAGGCACAGCCGCGGCGCCGGGGCGACGGCCGGGGGCTGTGGACGGTCGCGGGAACTTCGCCGTCGGGTCCGCTACCCTCCCCTCCGGGGCGAGGAGGTGGGATGGGCGGCGGGGTGCCCGAGGGGGTCGAGGGGCGGGTCCGGGCGGTGCTGGAGGGGCTGCCGGGGCGGGACGTCGACCTGTTCGTGGTCCGGTTGCGGCGCTGGTGGGGCGACCTGGTCGAGGGGCTGGCGGGGCCGTACGGGGAGCGGCACGACCTGGACGGGCTGCTGGAGCGGGTGGCCGTGCTGCTGGCCGAGCGCTACCGGGAGCGGGGCGAGGAGCTGAAGCTGCTCGACCTGGAGCGCAGCATCCGGCCGGACTGGTTCCAGGACCCGGCGATGGTCGGCTACGTCTGCTACGCGGACCGGTTCGCCGGCACCCTGGACGGGGTCGGCGGGCACCTCGACTACCTGGGCGAGCTGGGCGTCCGCTACCTGCACCTGATGCCGCTGCTGGCCCCGCGCGAGGGCGACTCCGACGGCGGCTACGCGGTGCGCGACTACCGCGCCGTCGACCCCCGGCTCGGGACCATGGAGGACCTGGAGCGGCTGTGCGGGCTGGCCAGGCGCCGGGGGATCAGCGTCTGCGTCGACCTGGTCCTCAACCACTGCGCCGCCGAGCACTCCTGGGCGCTGGCCGCCCGGGCCGGCGACCCAGAGGCCGAGGCGATGTTCTGGGTGTTCCCCGACCGGGAGCTGCCCGACGCCTACGAGCCGACCCTGCCCGAGGTCTTCCCGGACTTCGCCCCGGGCAACTTCAGCTTGCTCCCCGAGACCGGCAAGTGGGTCTGGACCAGCTTCAACACCTTCCAGTGGGACCTGAACTGGTCCAACCCGCGGGTCTTCACAGAGATGGCCGACGTCCTGCTCAACCTGGCCAACCGCGGCGTCGAGGTGCTGCGGCTGGACGCGGTCGGGTTCATCTGGAAGCGGCTCGGCACCAGCTGCCAGAACCAGCCCGAGGTCCACGACCTGCTCCTGGCCCTGCGGGCCTGCGCCCGGATCGTCGCCCCGGCCGTGGTGTTCAAGGCCGAGGCGATCGTGAGCCCGATCGACCTGGCCGCCTACCTGGGCGTGGGCCGCCACCACGGGCGCATCTCCGACCTGGCCTACCACAACAGCCTGATGGTGCAGTTCTGGTCGGCGGTGGCGACCAGGGACGCGCGCCTGGCCACCCTGGTGCTCGGCCGCCTGCCGGCCAAGCCGGCCCCCACCGCCTGGGCGACCTACCTGCGCTGCCACGACGACATCGGCTGGGCGGTCCTGGACGAGGACGCGGCCGCGATCGGCTGGAGCGGGTCCGCCCACCGCCGCTTCCTGGCCGACTTCTACGCCGGCAAGTTCCCCGGCAGCTTCGCCCGCGGCGAGGTGTTCCAGGACAACCCGGTCACCGGGGACCGGCGCACCAGCGGCAGCATGGCCAGCCTGGCCGGGCTCGAGGACGCCCTGGCCGCGGACGACCCCGACCTGGTCGACCTGGCGGTCCGCCGGATCCTGCTCGGCCACGCCCTGGTCTTCGGCTACGACGGCATCCCCCTGCTCTACATGGGCGACGAGCTGGGCCTGCTGAACGACCACGGCTACCTCGACGACCCGGCCCGGGCGGCCGACAACCGCTGGCTACACCGCCCGGTGATGGACTGGGACCTGGCCGGCCGCCGGGCCGAGCCCGGCACCGTGGCCCAGCGCATCTTCTCCGCCCTGGTCGCGCTGGCCGAGGCCCGTCGCCGCACCCCGCACCTGCACGCGGCCACCCCGGTGGAGGTGGTCGACCTCCAGCAGCCGCAGCTGTTCGCGTTCCTGCGCCGCCACCCGCTCGGCACCCTGGTCGCGGTCCACAACGTCACCGAGCAGCCCCAGCGCGCCAGCCCCATGGCCCTCTACCTGGTCGGCCACGACCGGCCAGTGGACCGCATCAGCGGCCGGCCGGCCCGGGTCGACCACGGCCAGGTCGTCCTCGACCCCTACCAGGCCGTCTGGCTCACCGCCCCCGACGGCTGAGCGGCCAGCCTGAAGCGCTGCACCTGACCCGAGGCCGCCCGTTCAGCGCGGCCGGTGGCGGGTGTGGGTGAACTCGCCCTTGCCGAAGGCCAGGACCTTGGCCGGCTTGACCGCGAACACCAGCACCGGACCGCCGCCGTCGGGGTGGGCGAAGCCGCCCTCGGCCACCTCGAACCGCCATTGGCCGTTCCACTTGGTGGCCCAGGCGGCAGCCAGCCGTTCGAGGGTGGCCCGGTCGGTCACGCGCCGGGCCTCGCCCTCGACCATCACGTCCAGTCCCTGGTCCCAGCGGTCGCAGCCGGTGGTCACGACCACCTGGGGGTTGTGGGCCAGGTTCACCGCCTTCTGCTCGTCCGGGCCGGTGCAGAAGTGCAGGGCGTCGTCCAGCCACACCGGCACCAGCGGGGTGACGTGGGGTCGCCCGTCGGCGCGGACGGTGGTGACCCACGACAGCTGGGCCGCCTCCAACACCTCCCGTGTGGTCGCCCACGGCGTCGCCTCGGTCCCGGCGTCGCTGAACCGCTCGTCCAGCTCGGTCACGGGCTCAGACATCGTCACTCCTCTCCTCGGAGGTCGGGTCGTGAGCCTACCTGGGGGTCCCGACGGCGGCGGCGACGCGGTCGACCTCGCCCAGCATCGTCGGGTCGGTGTCGAACCGGCTGCGCATCACGGCCACGGCGACGCCGCTGTCGAGGTCGGCGTAGGCCGCCGACCCGTTCATCCCGACCATGCCGAAGGTCGATCCCGGCCGGGACGGGACGCCACCCGGCCGTTGCGGGCTGAAGCCGAACGCCCACCTCGACGGGAAGCCCATGACCTCGTCCTGGCCCTCGAACTGGACCGCGGCCATGGTGGCCCGCCGCGCCGGCGAGACCAGCTCGACGCCGGCGACGTGGCCGAGCAGGGCGGCATAGAGCCGGGCCGCCCCGCGGCGGTCATGGTGCCCTCCGAGGGGATGTCGGAGGTGAGGACGTCCCGGCGGTTGGCGTAGTCGGCGTCGAGCCGGATACCGGGAGGGAACGCCCGGTCGGCCGGCGATCCCGGCTCGGGCGCCGGGGGCGGCGGCCCGGCCGGTGGCTGCTGGCGGGCCACCCGGTCCACCAGCTCCTCGGGCACGCCGAAGTGGACCTCGTCCCCGATCCCGAGGGGGACGGTGACCACCTCGTGGAGCCACCAGGACAGGGTCCGGCCCGTGGCTCGCCGCACGATCTCGCCGAGCAGGAAGCCGAAGGTCTTGGCGTGGTAGCCGAAGCGGGTGCCAGGCTCCCACCAGGGCTCGGCCTCGGCCAGCACCGCACACATGTGCTCCCAGTCGCACAGCTGCTCGACCGTGGTGTCGTACGGCGGGGCGGGCACCCCGGCGGTGTGCAACAGCACCTGCCGGAGCGTGACCCGGTCCTTGCCGCGGGCGCCGAACTCGGGCCAGACCTCGACCGCCCGCAGGTCGTAGGCGAGCTCGCCCCGCTCCACCAGCACATGGACGACGGCCGAGGCCACCCCCTTGGCCGTGGACGCGGCCCAGAACAGGGTGTCGGGGGCCACGGCCCGCCCTCGCCCGGGGTCCGCGGAACCGCTCACCGCGTCCACCACCACCCGGCCGTGCTCCACCACCGCGACCTGCACCCCGACCTCGTCGCCGCTCGCCACCCGACGGTCGATCATCGCCTGGACGCGCGCCTGGGCATCGGCGGTGCTCATGGCCCCACCCCCAGCGGGTAGACCGGGGTCGGTCCTGGCCAGCCGCTCGCCGGCGCGCGCCTCGCCGTCCCCGCCCGGCTCCTCGATCGCCGTCACAGCGGCAGTGTGCCGGGCCGGGCGCGGAGGCCACAACCGGGTGGCCGGCGGCCGGCCGGTCGGCTACGCGCGCCTGCGTAGCCGGGGCCGCGGCGCCTACGCCCGCGGACGGATGCCCGGCCCGCGCCGCGCGCCTATCGTTGCCGTATGGAACCGAGCGGGCGCCTGCCCCTGGCCCGTGGCCGAGCCCTGGTCCTCGACGTGCTGTTGGCCGCCGGGGTGACCGTCGTCCAGATCGCCGGGTCGGTGGCCTCCCAGCGCATCGGCGCCTCGCCGACCTGGCGGCCGCTTGACGGCTGGGCCTACCTCCTGCTGGTCGTCGGGCCGGCGGCGCTGCTGCTCCGGCGCCGCTGGCCGCTCGGGGTCCTGGCCGTGACCCTGGCCTGCGGCCTTGCCTACGGCGCCCGCACCTACCCGGAGGGGCCGTCCCAGCTAGCCATCTACCCGGCGCTGTGGACGGTGGCCCTCACCGTCCCGCCCGGCCCGGCCTGGCTGGCCGCCGGGGTCTCTGCCCTGGCCGTCGCCGCCGCCGAGCTGTTCTTCTACGGCGCCACCATGTTCGACGGCGAACCGCTGTACGCGGCCGTGACCGTGCTGGCCGCCATGTGGTGGGGCGAGTCGGTGCGGGCCCGCCGGTCGTACGTGGCCGAGCTGCGCGACCGGGCCGAGCGGGCCGAGCGGACCCGGGAGGAGGAGGCGCGCCGCCGGGTCGACGAGGAGCGGCTGCGCATCGCCCGGGAGCTGCACGACGTGGTGTCCCACACCATCGGGGTGATCAGCGTCCAGGCCGGGGTCGCCGCCCACCTGCTGCACCGCCGGCCCGACAAGGCCGCCGACTCGCTGGCCGCGATCCGCCAGGCCAGCGACGAGGCCCTCGGCGAGCTCCACGCCATGCTGGGCGTGCTCCGCGAGCGCGACGGCGACGCTGGCCGGGCCCCGCGGTCCCCGGCCCCCGGGCTGGCCGAGCTGGACGCCCTCGTCGCCCAGGCGGCCGGCGCCGGGGTGGAGGTCCGGGTGTCGCTGGAGGGCGGGCCGCGGCGGCTGCCGCCCGCCGTCGACCTGGCCTGCTACCGAGTGGTGCAGGAGGCGCTCACCAACGTGGTGCGCCACGCCGGGGCCAGCCGGGCCGACATCACCGTCACCCACCACGACGGCCGGGTCGAGGTCAAGGTCGTGGACGACGGGAATGGCGTGGTGCCGCCTTCGGCGGCGACCGATTCATTCCGACCGGCAGGTTCGCCGGTCGGCGACCGGCAGCTTCGCCGGTCGTGCCGACCAGGCCAGGGCCTGGTCGGCATGCGCGAACGGGTGGCCGCCCTGGGTGGCGAGCTCACCGCC
>Ga0307290_10000832_pt1 | contig 9974 bp, 10 predicted proteins | sample ER_DNA_144_FD_194472 | JGI IMG/M metagenome (GOLD analysis project Ga0307290, IMG submission 194472) | Bulk soil microbial communities from the East River watershed near Crested Butte, Colorado, United States - ER_DNA_144 | ecosystem: Environmental > Terrestrial > Soil > Floodplain | place: USA... | reverse complement strand
GTCGCGGCCCGGCCAGCGGGTCCTGCTGGCCGGGCCGTTCGACCGGAGCGGCCGCTGCACCCACCCGCGCGCCGGCCGAGGTGACCACGCCATGAGCGCACCAGCGCAACCGCCTGCCCGCTACCGCATCCGCATTCGCGGCCACCTCGACCCGGTCTGGTCGACATGGTTCGACAACCTGAGCGTCACCCAGGGGGACGACAGCACGACCGAGCTGGTCGGCCCGCTGGTCGACCAGGCGGCGCTGTTCGGGCTGCTGGCCCGGCTGCGCGACCTGGGCGCCACCCTGTTGCTGGTCGAGTACCTGACGGCGGAACCGGGGCAGCCCGACTTGCCAAGGTGCGGGACTGGATGACGAACAATTCCTGGGTGATCCGGCCTCTTCAACCAACCAGAGCGAGCCGGTGGTCCGATGTGTCGGCGGGGATGGTCGTCATGCCGGTCAGGCCAAGCCCGAACTCGACGTAGACGTGCAGGGCGCGGGCCGCCAGCAGCAGGATAGTTCCATTGCGTGTAGGTGTGTCGAAGCTCATGCGACCTCCTCATCCACCAATGCCCGTCTGTCGGTGACAAATCCGACCGGGTGTCCCCCTGGCAGCCAATCCTCAGGCGACGGATCTCGCGTTGTACGACATCGGTTCTCTCAGCCCCCAGCTCACGATGCGCTGGGGAGTGATCCTGAACATCTCGGGTGCGAAGCCCGGCCCCAGCTCGGTGCCTCCGGTGTCCAGGACTTCTGCCTGGCCTCGTATCTCGATGCCCCGGACACGCCAGGGGCTCACCGAGGCGATGTCGTCGATCACGAAGGCCACCATGGGGTGCCTGAGGACGTCCCGGTACTTCTTGCGCGTGGTGAAATCGTGGCCACCGACGTCGATGGTGTCGTGGTCCTGGTTGTAGCGGAAGGCGGTCGGGACCACATGCGGCATTGCATCTGGACCAACGGTCGCCAGACGCCCCAGGCGGACACCGGAGGCCAGGTAGTCACGTTCTTCGTCGGTGAAGACACTCACAGGGAGCCTCCTTTCCAAAGCTTCTCTTTCGGGCGGCGGGCGCAACGGGACGGTGGAGGCCTCCTTGCGCATCGCGAGCCGGCTGGGATCTTGGCCAGCAGGTGCCGCGACTCGACGAGCGGCCCGCTGTGGACGCCAGCGCGGTACCAGGTCATAGCTCCCTCCGGCTACACGCTGCGGCGGTAGCGGCGCACCGCGACCGGCACGAACACCAGCAGGATCCCCACGCACCAGGCCAGCGACTGCAGCACATAGGAGGTGGTGGGCCCGCCGATCATCAGCGCCCGGACCGCCGAGGCGGTCACCGACACCGGCTGGTGCTCGGCGAACGGCTGCAGCCAGGAAGGCATGGAGCTGACCGGCACGAATGCCGAGGAGGCGAACACCAGCGGCGCCATCACGGGGAACGCCGCGGCCTGGGCGGTCTCGGGGTCACCGACCGCCAGCCCGACGGTGGCGAAGATCCAGGACATCACATAGCCGAACAGCAGCACCAACAGCATCCCGGCCACGAACGCCAGCGCGCCGGTGTGGATGCGAAAGCCGACCAGGAAGCCGACCGCGGCCATCAGCGAGGCGACGAAGACGTTGCGGGCCAGGTCGGCGCCGGTGCGGCCCGCCAGGACCGCCGAGCGCGCCATGGGCAGCGACCGGAAGCGCTCCAGCAGGCCGCTCTTGAGGTCGGTCGCCAGGCCGACCGCGGCCCCGATGGCGCCGAACACGGTGGTCTGGACGAAGATGCCCGGCATCAGGTAGTCGACGTAGGGGATACCCGGGATCGACGACTGCACCGCCCCGCCGAACACGTAGGTGAACAGCAGCACGAAGATCACCGGCTGGATGGTGGAGAACACCAACAGCTGCGGCACCCGCCGGTAGGCGATCAGGTTGCGCTCGGCGACCGCCAGCGCGTCGCGGACGGGCCGCAGCGGGCCGCGCGGCACGCGGCGGACCCCGGCGGTGGTGATGCTCACGGGCCACCTCGGCGGCCTGGGCCCCTGCCGGCGCGGCCCGGGCCGGCGGCGGCGGCCTCGCCCTCGGCGGCCGCCTCGTCCTCGGCGCGGTGGCCGGTGAGGGCCAGGAACACGTCGTCCATGCTGGGCTCGCGCACGGCCAGGGTGGTCGGGGCGAGCTGGTGGTCGTCGAGCAGGCGCAGCACGTCGATCAGCTGGCGTGCGCCGTCGCCGGAGGTCAGCCGCACGGTGGCGCCGTCCCGCTCGGGCCGGGTGCGTAGGCGCTCGGCGAGCAGGTCGCCGGCCTTCAGGGCGCGGGCCGCCTCGCCCATCCCCAGCTCGATCACGGTGCTGCCGAGCTGGGCCTTGAGCGCCGCCGGGGTGTCGTTGGCGATCACCTTCCCGCCGTCGACGACCGCGATGCGCTCGGCCAGCCGGTCGGCCTCCTCCAGGTACTGGGTGGTCAGCAGGACGGTGGTGCCGTCGGCGACCAGTTCGCGGATCATCTCCCACAGCGCGTTGCGGCTGGGGAGGTCCAGCCCGGTGGTCGGCTCGTCGAGGAAGACGACCTGGGGGCGCTGCACCAGCGCGGCGGCCACGTCCAGGCGGCGGCGCATCCCGCCCGAGTAGGTGCGGGCGGGCCGGTCGGCGGCGTCGGTCAGCGCGAACCGCTCCAGCAGCTCGTCGGCGCGGGCGCGGGCGTCGGCGCCGGGAAGCTGGGCCAGGCGGCCGGTCAGCCGCAGGTTCTCCCGGCCGGTCAGGTTCGGGTCGATGGCCGCGTACTGGCCGGCGAGCCCGATCCGGTAGCGGACGTCGTCGGCCTGGACGACGACGTCCAGGCCGAGGACCTCGGCACGGCCGCCGTCGGGGGCCAGGATGGTGGTGAGGATGCGGATGGCGGTGGTCTTGCCGGCGCCGTTGGGGCCGAGCAGGCCGAACACGGTGCCCGCCGGCACCTGGAAGTCAATGCCGTCCAGTGCGACCACGTCGCCGAAGCGTTTGGCCAGGCCCTCCACCAGGATGGCGGTGTCGCTCATGACCGTCGATGGTCGCACGATACTTGGAGAAGATCAAGTATCGAGTGCTTCAATGATTGAGATACTGGAAACGCCTGTGGCGACCGCCTAGGATGGGGGGGTGATCGACAAGCGGGGCGGCACCAAGGCGGCGATCGCGGCCGAGGCCTGGGGCGCGCTGCTGGACCTGACCATGGGCCAGCGCAACCGCTTCTTCCACATCCTGCAGAAGTTCGGCCTCACCCCCGGCGACCTGCGTGCGCTCGTCGCCCTCGACGAGGAAACCCCCCGCCCCATGCGGACCCTGGCCCGGGCGTGGGCGTGCGACCCCTCCAACGTGACCTGGATGGTCGACCGGCTGGAGCGCCGCGGCCTGGTCGAGCGGCGAATGCTGCCCAGCGACCGGCGCGTGAAGACGGTGACCCTCACCCCCCTGGGGGCCAGCACCAAGGCCGAGCTGTTCACGCGGCTGCACGAGCCGCCCGCCGACTTCCTGGCCCTGGACCGGGAAACCCTCCAGGCACTGCGCGACGCGCTGGCCCGCCTGCCGGCGTCGCTGCGCGCCACCGGCCCGCACGAGCGCCCATCCGACGGCGCGCCCCCGCATCGCCCGCGCGCCTGAGGCGGCGAGGCTGGCAAATCTCTGGCAAATGGCGGTTGGAAGCGCTCCGGGCATGCAAGAGGCCGGGTGCTGGACCCGGCCTGAGCTGCGGTGTTGAGGTGGAGCCCCCCGCTGGGGGCGAACCGGCGACCCCATCCTTACCATTCGTGCTGCCGCGCACCTGTAACAGAGGACGCCGAGGTCAAGTGGCCGGGAGTTTCCGTGGCTGACCGTGGCAGACCGGTGGCGTCGTGCTCGGAACGGCACGGAGACGGCACGGGCGGTGAGGATGACCCTGTGTCGTAGTACCGCTGTACGCGGCGCGCTGCCGCTTTGTGAGGAGGTTGTCCGTCCACAGCGGACGGCAAAAGAAAAAGGCAAGGAGTTACGCGCTCCTTGCCACTCCTAATTTATAGCGCACCGGGGGGCTTGCGGCAAGACCCGGGTCGTGCGGCAGAATCTCCGGCCGAAGCCAGAACCTGCGGAAATCAGGGAGTCACGAAGTACGTGTGCTCGTGTCGACGTATGGGCCTCGCTGAACGTCGAACCGACGGTGGGACTCGCCGTGCGTTGCGGGCACTCGGCGCGAAGGTGCGGGGTGCGCGCCGCCGGACTACGGAGCAGCTGGCCGAACTGCAACCTTGTGGAACGGGGGTTTCATGATTGACGTGATCGTTGCCGGCGGCGGACCGACCGGCGTGATGCTGGCGGGCGAGTTGCGGCTGCAGGGCGTGCACGTGGTCGTGCTGGAGAAGGAAGCGGCGCCGACCAAAGTTGTCCGGTCGCTCGGCCTGCACGTGCGCAGCATCGAGGTGATGGACCAGCGCGGCCTGCTGGAGCGGTTCCTCGCGCTCGGCCAGCAGTACCCGGTCGGTGGTTTCTTCGCCGGCATCAGCAAGCCGACGCCGGACCGGCTGGACACCGCACATCCGTACATCCTCGGCATCCCGCAGACCACCACCGAGCGCCTGCTGACCGAGCACGCCACCGAGCTCGGCGCCGAGATCCGGCGCGGCTGCGAACTGGTCGGGCTGAGCCAGGACGACCACGGGGTGACCGTCGAGCTGGCCGACGACACGCAGCTGCGCTCGCGCTACCTGGTCGGCTGCGACGGCGGCCGCAGCACGGTGCGCAAGCTGCTCGGGGTCGGCTTCCCCGGCGAGCCCGCCAGGATCGAGTGGCTGCTGGGCGTGGTGGAGCTGACCGCGCCGCCGGAGGAGTTGGCCGCCGTGGTGGCCGAAGTCCGCAAGACCCATAAGGGGTTCGGCGCCGGGCCCCTCGGGGACGGGGTGTACCGCGTCGTCGTGCCCGCCGAGGGGGTGGCCGAGGACCGCACGGTCCCGCCGACCCTCGAGGAGGTCCAACAGCAGCTGCGGGTGTTCGCCGGCACCGACTTCGGCCTGCACTCACCGCGCTGGCTCTCCCGCTTCGGCGACGCCACCCGGCTGGCCGAGCGCTACCGGGTCGGCCGGGTGCTGCTGGCCGGCGACGCGGCGCACGTCCACCCGCCGCTGGGCGGGCAGGGGCTCAACCTCGGCATCCAGGACGCGTTCAACCTGGGCTGGAAACTGGCCGCCGAGGTCAACGGCTGGGCACCGGAGGGGCTGCTGGACAGCTACCACCCCGAACGGCACCCGGTGGCCGCCGACGTGCTGGACAACACCCGCGCGCTGGTCGAGCTGACGTCCATCGAGCCGGGCCCCCAGGCAGTGCGCCGACTGGTGTCGGAACTGATGGACTTCGAGGAGGTGAACCGGTACCTGATCGAGAAGATCACCGCCATCGGGGTCCGCTACGACTTCGGCCAGGGCCACGAACTGCTCGGCCGGCGGCTGCGGGACCTGGGGCTGAAGCGCGGTCGCCTGTACGGGCTGATGCACGGCGGCCGGGGACTGCTGCTCGACCAGACCGGCCGGCTCTCGGTCGCCGGGTGGGCAGATCGGGTCGACCACGTCGTCGACGTCAGCGAGGAACTGGACGTGCCCGCGGTGCTGCTGCGGCCGGACGGCCACGTGGCGTGGGTCGGCGAGGACCAGACGGAGCTGCTCAGCCAGCTGCCCAAGTGGTTCGGCGCGCCCGTCAACTGAACGCGCAGTCCGGCCTTGAGTTCGTAGAGAAACTCCTCACCGACCCAATGGTTGCCTTGCTGGACGGAGGGGAAGGCAGTGCCTCGCGGAGTGGTGGGCTTTGAGGTTGATCCTCGGTGTCAACTCGCCACTGTCGATCGCGGCGATGCCGCCAGTATCGCAGGTTGGTTTGAGTTGGCCATGGACCCTTCGGACAGGTCGTGCGCTCGCCTGATTGCCACTCGTGGTGCATGTCGGCCGCCGGTTTAGCGGTGCCGGCGGTAGTGCAGCCCGACGGTCCCGTTGCTGAACTCGGTGCTGGAGACCAGGTCGAGCCAGTAGGACTTGGGGACGTCGTCGAACAGCCGAGTACCCTCGCCCGCAACGTAGGGGTGCAGGTCCAGGCGGAACTCGTCGATCAAGTCGAGTTGCATGAGCGACCGCCAGAAGCTGACGCCGCCCCAGACCACGATGTGGCCGTCGCCGCCTCGCCTGAGCTTGTCGATCTCTTCTGTCGTGTCACCAGCGGCGATGGTGGTGTTGGCCCACTCGGCCGTCCTCAGAGTCCGGGAGAAGACGACCTTGCGCGCGGCGTTCATGATGCCGGTGAACGGGTGGTCGGCCGTCGGCAAGGCTCCGGCCATGGCCTCGTAGGTGGCGCGGCCCATGATGTGCGCGTACGCGCTCTGGTAAACGCCGAGTTTCTGCTCCAGGTCCGCCGGGTCGACGGGATCGAGGCGAGCGCCTGATGGCCGGCCGTCAGGGACGCCGCCGCTTCGGGGCCATCCGCCGGCTGCCATCCGGCCGCTACCAGGTGCGCTACCGCACCGCCGATGGCCGCTACGTCACCGTCCCGACGACCTTCGACACCAAGGCCGACGCCGGCCGCTACCTGTCCAAGATCGAGACTGACATGCTCCGGGGCGAGTGGGCCGACCCGCGTCTTGGCCGCACGACCTTCGGGGAGTGGGCCGACCGCTGGCTGGACAGCACTGTCAACCTGCCAACACCAAAGCCGGCTACCGCAGCATCCTGCGCCAGTACCTGCGGCCCGCGTTCGCGGCTTACCCGCTGGCCCGCATCGACGTGCTGGCCGTGCGGACCTGGCTGGCCAAGATGGAGGTTGATGGCGTGGGTCAGGCCACCCGCGCCAAGGCGTACCGGCTGCTGGCTCGCATCCTGGGCGCAGCGGTGGAGGCGCGCTACCTTGCGGTCAACCCCTGCGGCATCCGCCGGGCGGCCAGCGAGGGCGTACCGGAGATGCGCATCGCCACCGTCGGCCAGGTGGCCGCCATCGCCAACCGGGTGCCGCCCCGCTACCGGGCGCTGGTCCTGGTGGCCGCCTTCGGTGGGCTGCGCTGGGGCGAGCTGGTCGGCCTGCGCCGCAAGCGCGTCGACCTGGAGCGCGGTACGGTGACGGTGGCCGAGCAGCTCCTGGAGGTCAACGGCGCATTCTCAGTCGGGCCGCCCAAGAGCGCCGCCGGTCGCCGCACCGTCACCCTGCCCGCCGTCGTGGTCGAGGCCCTGGCCGAGCACCTGCGCCGCTACACGGCCAAGTCGCCGGAGGCGTTCGTCTTCCTGAGCAGCCAGGGCAAGCATCTCCGGCGCAGTAACTTCAACCGTCGGGTCTGGCAGCCAGCTGCACGGGCCGCCGGGATCGAGGGCCTGCGCGTCCATGACCTGCGCCACACCGCCGGCACCCTGGTCACCGCCGCCGGCGGCTCGCTCCGTGAGGTCATGGACCGGCTGGGCCACTCCACCACGGTCGCGGCCGTGCGCTACCAGCACGTCATGGCCGACCAGGACGCCGCCATCGCCCGCGAGCTGAACCGGCTGATCGAGGGCACATGAGCGCCGCTATGTGCTCAGTTGACCGGCGCCTGCAAGCGATGAGCGCGTCACGATCCTGCGACCGGTGGATGCTTCGGATTCGTCCCTGAGGCCGGGCTCAGGTAACCGAGCGCGACCATCCCAACCGAGAGCCCGAGCGCGGCAATGATCAGGGGCGACTCGAGCGCGTCCCAACCTGCTGGGCGGAGCCGTTGCCGCACCAGCCGCTCGCCCAGGTAGCCGGCCACCATGGTGAGGCCAACGATACGGAGCCCCTGCGCCGCACGCCGAGTCGGGTGCCGGGCCATGGCGGCGGTCAGCGCCGCCTGGGTGACGAGGGTGGACACCGGGGCCGACAGGGCGGTTCCTTTGAAGAGGGTGTCGCGGGCGATCGCCTCCGGTTGTCCATGCATCCAGAACACGTCGTAGGGATGCACCCGCCGCAGCGCGACCACCATGCCGGCGATGCCAGCGCCGAGTTGGCCAGCCGAGACCACGGCCAGGGTTCGAGCGCGATCCATGGGCAGACCTCCTGTCCGCTGGCACAGCTCCCGCCATGGCCGTGGATGGCAGCTCGAGTATGCGCGGCACGGCCTCCCTCCGACAGTGCCGCCACGCCACGCCCCACCAGGACCAGCTGCGGCCCGCGCGACATGCAGCGACCATGGGGTGCGCCTGCCACCAGATCCGTAGTCTGGCGGCGGCCGGAAACCTAGCGTCGTCCTGGTAAGACAGCACAGGTGGGAAGGTCCACCGTTTAGGTAGGCGCAGGGTATTGAGATAGCGCCTGTGTAGAGGGCGTGGGACGGTCGTCAGTGCCCGGGGATGGCGAGGTCGGCCATGATCGGCACTGGCGTCCGCAGCAGGCGGGCGAGCAACTCGACGGGATCGCGGCCCTGCTGGCTGGCGGTGCGGAGCACACTCGCGAGGACCTGCCAGGTGTCGGCCCCGGCCCAGGTACGGTTGCCGCCCCAGACTTTGCGGGTGACGACCGCGGGGCGGATGGCCTGCTCGGCGCGCCAGTTGGTGGCCTGTACGCCGGGGATGCGCAGGAAGGTGAACAGGTGCCCACGCTCTCGGGCCAGGTGGTCCAGCAGCCGACGGTTGGGCGGGTAGCAAGTGCGGCCGGCCACCAGCTTGTCGAGCTGCGCCTCAAGGCGGCCGGCTTCGGCGGCTAGCGTGGCCGCGTCCAGGGTGCCGGCGTGGTGGGCGTCCCGCAGCCACAGCGCGTGCTCCAGCATGCGGCGCACCGCGTGCGGGGTCTTGGCCTGCCCCCGGTCGGCGTCAGCGACCAGCTCCCGGCAGCGTCGCAGCAGGTGCGCCAGGCAGGTCTGGTGGGTCGCATGGACGAAGCGGCGATACGGCGCCCAGCCGTCGCGTTCGATCGTCCCGGCGTAGTCGGCGCCCAGCACCGCCACGGCGTCGAGGTAGCCACGCCCACCGGCGACGCGGTAGACGGTGACGCCCTGGCCGACGAAGGCCCATAGCCACGCCTTGGCGCCGCCGACCCGCCAGCCGGTCTCATCAGGGGCGACCACGGGGCTGGCCCGCACGCCCTGGGCCAGGGCCTGGTAGGTCGGCTGGCAGGCCCGGCCGGTACGGGCGACCGCCTGGACGACCCCACCGGCGGTGATGCGCAGCCCCAGCTGACCGAACAGCCGGGCGATCTTGCCTGCCGGCACGCCCAGCCCCTTGCTGAGCCACGAGGCCAGCGCCACCGCCCGGGGACCAACCTGCGTCCCGGCCGCCCCGAGGGCGTCGGAGGTCTGGCCGGGGTGGCGGGGTTGGACCCTGCGGCCGCACGCACGGCAGCGGCCGACCTGGAGCTCGTAGCGGGTCACCAGCGGAGGGGTGGGCGGTAGGTCCTCGACGTACTGCACCGCCACCCGCTCCAGCGCCAACTCACCGCCGCAGTCGGGACAGCACGCCGGCAGCCGCACCGTGACGACCTGGTCGACCTGCTCGGGGACGGGCCGGTGGGCGTGGCGACCGTAGGCCGCACCCCGCTTGCGGCCAGGGCGCCTGGGATGAGGCGTGGGGTCGCCCTTGGAGAACGGAGCGGCCTGGCGTTTCGCCGCCCGACGCAACGCCTCGACCTCGCCTCCCAGCCGCTCGTTGATCTCTTGGAGCCGCTCACGCTCGGCCCGCAACCGCTCGTTCTCCGCCCGCAGCCGTTCCCGCTCTTGCCCCAGCTGCCGCTGCTGTTCGCGCAACCCGGCGTTCTCGTCCTCAAGCCGAACGATGCGCCAGCGCAACCCGCCCGGGCCAGCCGGATCCCGACCGGTCTGTGTACCTCTCGCCTGCCTCGACATAAGGCCGGAAGGCTACAGCCGTCGCATCCGGCGTCAAGAACCGGGACCCGCTATCTCAATACCAGTGACCTTGCTTGCCGTCGCCGTCTGGGCGCCGGCGGGCAGGACACCGGCCACCACCACGATGACGAGGGCACACATCACGACGCTGAGGCGTCTGACCGGAAGAGCGCGCCGCATGTC
>Ga0307290_10000805_pt1 | contig 10153 bp, 9 predicted proteins | sample ER_DNA_144_FD_194472 | JGI IMG/M metagenome (GOLD analysis project Ga0307290, IMG submission 194472) | Bulk soil microbial communities from the East River watershed near Crested Butte, Colorado, United States - ER_DNA_144 | ecosystem: Environmental > Terrestrial > Soil > Floodplain | place: USA... | reverse complement strand
GTCGGCGAGTTCGCCGGCGAGCTCGATCATCCGAGGACCGCGGCCGGAGATGAAGATCGGGATGGGGCCCGGATGCCACCCGAGCCTCGCGCCGGAAGCCGTGAGCACGCGGCCCGTATGGTTCGCGTCCCCGTCGAGCAGAGCCCGGATGATCGAGATGGAGTCCCGCATCAGGCTCAGAGGGCTCTCCGGACGCATCCGGAACTGGGCCGGGAATTCGAATCCGCCGGGTCCGATCCCGATGAGCGCTCGCCCGCCGGAGAGCTCGTGGAGCGTCGCGGCGGAGCTGGCGATCAGCGCTGGGTGACGGAGCTGCACGGCGGCGACGCCGGTCCCGAGTCCGATCCGTGTCGTGCGCTCGGCCATCAACGCCTGGGCCACGTACACGTCCCGCAGGAAGTAGTGATCGGGCAGCCAGACGTCGGCGAAGCCCGCGTCCTCCGCGAACATCGCGAGCTCGGCGAGGTCCGCGACCGGCCGGTCGAGCCAGACCAAGATCCCTGCTCTCATCGCCCCCCCTCGAACGTCGACCCAGGATGGCACGCTCCGCTCGCGTCCACTCCGGCCTGCCGGATTTGACAGCCGACCGACCGTTGGGCCAACTTGTCTGACAACCGAACCGGTCGAGGAGGTGAGGGTGGACGCGATCGCCGCGTTCCGGCGCGCCGTGCATCGGGGCCCCGACCGGACCTTCGTCTTCGACGCCGAGAGATCGATCACCTACGCGGAGGCAGACCTCCGTTCGGAGGCGGTGGCGACGGCCCTCGTGGAGGCGGGACTCGAGGCCGGGGACACGCTCGGTCTCTCGTCCCCGGACAGCGTCGAACAGCTGATCGCGATCCTCGCCGCGTGGAAGGCCGGCCTGCTCCCCGGGCTGATCGACGCCCGTACCAGCGACGAGGACCTGCCCTACTTCACGGGCGATGTCGGTGCGAGGCTCGTCCTGGCGGTGCCGGAGCTCCACGAACGGTTGCGGCGTGCCGGCGCCCCCGACGTTGCCGATATCGCGACGTTCGGCGACGACACCGCCGGGACCGGCGTCGATCGGCACGGTCCCGACGCGCCGCTCTACCTCTCCTACACGTCCGGCACCACCGGGGCCCCGAAGGGGGCGATCTTGGCCTCGTGCCCCGTCACGATCGGGACCTCGTGCATCGCCGACCGGCTCGGGGTCGGTCGGGACGACGTGCTGCTCGCCACGACGCCGACGGCGAGCAGCTTCCAGCTGGTGGCGGCGTTCCTCCCGGCGGTGCACGTCGGCGCGACGGTCGGCCTCGTGGCCGGATGCTCGACGGATGAGATCTGGGCGATCGCGCGCGAGCGACGGGCGAGCGTACTCGTGGGCTACCCGCTGACCCTCGCCGATGTCGTCAACGCGCCGCAGGCGTTCGAGGCGGGGTCGCCGTTCCGGGTGGCGCTGTCCGGTGGGTCGCCGCTCGCCCCCCGGCTCAAGCGCGACTTCATGGAGCGCTTGGGGATCCCGCTGCTCGAGAGCTACGGGCAGAGCGAGCTGGGCGGGTTCATGGCACTCGGCGGCTGGAGAGACGGTGAGCGCGCGCTCGCCGGCTTCGTGGGACGCCCCCTCCCGGACCGGCTGGCCTACGTAGGCGACACCGATGGGGTCGAGCTGCCGTCCGGCGAGATCGGCGAGGTCGTGGTCCCGTCGGGCTACTTCGCCGCGTATCGCAACAAGCCCGACGAGACCACTCAGGCGCTCGCGGGTGGGGTGCTTCACTGCGGCGACCTCGGGGTGGCCGACCCGGACGGGTACCTCAAGGTCCTGGGCCGAACGAGGGAGGCCGCCGCGGCGACGTGCCGGGGAGGGTTCCTGCGCGAGCTCGAGGATTCGTTCTACGAGCACGAGGACGTGAAGCACGCGGCGGTCGTCGAGCGCGTCTCAGACGATCAGGTCGTGTCCTTCGTGGAGCTCCGCGAGGGGCGGGGGACCTCGGTGGACGAGCTCGCGTCGTTCGCCGCTGGCAAGGTTGCCGAGGGCCTCCGGCCGGCGGCCACGACGATCCTGGAGCGCATGCCCCGGACGTTCAGCGGCAAGGCGAACCGCATGCTGCTCTCGACCGAGAGCTGACGGAGGAGCCTCGATGAAGACGGCGGTCCTCGGGTCCGGCGGCGGCGCCCTCGCCGTCGCTGCCGATCTTGCGCGCGGCGGCCGCGAGGTGGTGCTGGCCGACCTCCCCGAGTTCGCGGCGAACCTCGACGCCGTTCGCGACCAGGGCGGCGTGAAGGTGTCCACTGGATGGCTCGGGCTCCAGCAGGAGACCGTGGAGGTCGCGCCGTCCATCGAGGACGCGGTCGACGGCGCTCGGTTGATCGTCGTCGTCGTGCCGTGTTTCGGCCACGAGCCCTTCATGGACGTGCTGGCCCCGCTCCTGGTGTCGGGCCAATGGTTGCTCTTCCTCGGCGAGGGGAGTGGCTCCATCGTCGCCCGGCGGGCGTTGGCGGTCGCGGGGGCCGAGGGGGTCGTGGTCGGTGAGACCAACACGCTGCCGTACCTCGCTCGGCCGGTGCGGCCCGGCGTCGTGACGGCGGATCGGAAGACCGGAGGCGTGCTCCTCGCGGCTACGCCGTCCTCCGACACCTCCAGGCTGCTCGAACTCGTGGCCGACGTGTGGCCGTACGTGACCCCCACCGGGTCCGTGTGGGACACCGTGCTGATCAACTACAACGCGATCGACCACGTCGCCACGATGCTCGCGAACGCCGGGACCCTCGAGGCACGCGGCGGCGGGATGCTGCTCTGGGGCGAGGGGGCGACGCCCGCCGTCGTCCGTGTGATCGAGGCGGTCGACGCCGAGCTTCTGGAGATCCGAAGGGCGCTCGGACTGTCGGAGGCGCGTCGCTACCGCGACTTCCTGATCGCCCAGGGCTTCGCTCCGGACGCGGGGCCGGAGCTGTACGCGGTCGTTCGCGCCAGCAAGCTGATCGTGTCCTATTGCCCGACGGGTCCCGATGCCCTGCAGAGCCGATACCTCACCGAGGACATCCCCTACGCACTGGTTCTCGCGTCCTCGATCGGCGAGGAGGTCGGCGTGGCGACGCCGGTGATCGACGGGTTGATCGCGATCGGCGGGGCCATGCTCGGCAGGGACTTCCGAGCCGAGGGCCGGACGCTTGCCACGCTGGGGCTCGCCGGCGGGGGGGTCGACGGGCTGCGCGAGTTCGCCGAGAGCGGGCGGTTCCCCCGATAGCAGCGATGACGGACGCCCCTGTGGTCGACCGGATCACGAACGTGACGGCGTTCGTCGGCGACAGGTTCGAGCCGCGCGTGGTCGACCTCCGGCTCGCGGACGGCCGGATCGCCGATGTCGTAGCACCCGGGCCGGCGCAGGCCGAGTCGCGGCAAGAGGAGAGGACGCTCGACGGCCGCGGTCTGTTCGCGTTCCCGGGGATGATCGATTGCCACGATCACCTCAGGACCCTGACGCCGGGTCTCGCGAGCGCCGAGGGCCTCAGCCTCGACGACTTCCTCAGGGTCCTGTGGGCGAACGGCGCCGAGATGGGTCGCGAGGAATACCGGATCGGCGCGACGCTTGGATCTCTCCAGCGGCTCAAGACCGGGATCACCACGGTCGTCGATCACTGCTACACGTTCCACGCCCCCGGGCTCGACGAGGCGAGCATCGAGGGGTACGGCGCGTCGGGGGTCCGATGGTTCTACGCGCGGGGGATCATGACCCGGCCGTTCGAGCCCGTATGCGAGGCGTGGGACGACGCGGAGGCGAAGATCCGGGACCTCGTGGCGAGCGGGCTCGTCGCTCGGGACCGGCTGTTCGTGGCTCCCGTGAGCATCAGACAGGCGCTGCCGGAGGAATTCGCGAGGGCCCGTTCCCTTGCCGACGATCTCGGTGTCGGTCTCTATACCCACGTCGCCGAGACGGCGGAAGAGGTCGACGTCTGGAAACGAGAGGCCGGCGCCTCGCCGATCCGCGCGCTCGACAGCCTCGGGTTCCTGACCGAAGGGACCGTGCTCGTCCATTGCGTGTACCTGGACGACGGGGAGATCGAGCTCCTGGCCGAGCGCGGCGCACACGTGATCCACTGCCCGACCAACAACATGAAGCTTGCGAAGGGCTTCACGAGGGTTCCGGATCTGCTTGCCGCCGGCGTGAACGTTGCGCTCGGCGTCGACATGATGCTCGACCTGCTGATCGAGATGCGCACCGAGATCGGGATGCAGGCCGCCCACCGCCTCGATCCGAACGCCGTGAGCAAGCTCGACGCGTTCCGGATGGCGACGAGCAGCGGCGCTCGGGCCCTGGGCTGGGGCGATCGGACGGGCCTCATCGAGTCGGGCCGGCTCGCCGACCTGGCGTTGCTCGACGCGCGATCGCTCCTTCAGGCCCCCCTCATCGACCCGGCCTACGCCCTGTTGTACGCGACCCACCCCGGCATGGTTCGCCACGTGCTGGTCGAGGGCCGGCTGGTGGTACGCGACGGGCGGTCGACGCTCCTCGACGAGGACGCGCTCATCGCCGAAGCCGAGTCGATCACCCGCGCCTACATGGAGCGGATCGGCTTCCCCGAGGGACCGTGGTTCCGCGGATGAGGGCCGCCGTCTGCGGATCCGGCCCGGGTGGCATGGCGATCGCGGCCCACCTGGCAGCCGCCGGGCGCGACGTCACGATCGTGGATCTGGCCGAGTTCCCCGAGAACCTGGGCGCCATCGCCGAGCGCGGCGGCGTCGAGGTCCGCTCGGCGTGGACGGGCGCCTCCATCGCGCCCGTGGAGAGCTCGAGCCGGGTGCCGGACACCGTGGGGGAGGCCGAGATCGTCGTCGTCAGCGTCCCCGCGTTCGCACACGATCGGTGGGTCGCCGAGATCGTGCCCGCCATGCGTGACACCGCGGCCCTGCTGTTCGTGGGCGAGGGGAGCGGCTCGCTCGTCGCCCGGCGGGCGCTGCTCGACGCGCGTCGGCCCGGGGTCTTGGTGGGCGAGACCAACTGCCTGCCGTTGATCGCTCGAGCTGCCGGCCCCGGAGCGGTCACCGGCGACCGGAAGACCGGCGGTGTCCTGCTTGCGGCGATCCCGGCTTCGCGCACCGACGAGTTGCTCGCGATGATCCACGACGTGTGGCCGTTCGTGGAGCCTGCCGGATCCGTCTTCGAGACGACGCTCGTGAACTACGACGCGATCGATGTCGTCCCCGTTGCGATCGCGAACGCCGCGACGATCGAGAACCGCGCCGGAGGGATCCTCCTGTGGGGTGAGGGCGCGACGCCATCGGTCGTGCGGTTGATCGAAGCCCTGGACGGTGAACTGTTCGAGATCCGGCGCGCCCTGGGTGGCAAGGATCCCCGCCGCTACCGGGACCTGCTCGTCGCGCAGGGGCTGGCGCCCGACCGGGGCGACCTGTACGCGGTCATGCGGGCGGGCGGCATCGTGCGCAGCTACCGCCCGAGCGGCTCGCCCGCGGACCTCGAGGCGAGGCTGGCGCTGGAGGTGCCATGGTCGCTCGTCCTCGCGTCGTCGATCGGCGCCGCCGTTGGTGTCGCGACCCCCGTGATCGACGGGCTGATCGATGTGGCGGCCCGGATGCTGGACCGAGACTTCCGCACGGAAGGCCGAACGCTCGGATCGCTGGGGCTCGACGGCCTCGGTGCCGCGGAGCTCGCGGCGTTCGCCCGAGATGGCACGTCGTCAGGTCGGTGAGCCGGCCTCCGCGAGCGCCTTGAGTTCGACCAGCCACTTCCGGTACTCGAGCGAGATCTTGTCCACTCCGCGGACGTGGAGCTCAGCGGACAGATCCATCGGCAGCTCCTCCGGCCGCTGCGATTCCGCGACCGGAAGATCCTGGCTCACGATGAGCTGCTGGAACTCGATGTACGCCGCATCGTCGCCCTCCAGGTCGTAGTTCCGGGCGTGGAACGTGAAGCTCCGGACGCGTCTGCGACTGGTCGGTGAGGCCGCCATCAGCAGCGAGGACTCCCTCCCGTCGTCGTAAACCTGATGGAGCCAGACGGTGAACGGCATGAAGAGTCGGTATTCGGTGCGGCTGTGGACCGGCTCGCCCTCGCCCTCGATCGACGGCTTGTTCGTCGATGGCGGCTCCATCCGAACCCCCTCGAAGCGGAGCTCTGCGCCTTCGCGCCACACGGGATGGTCGGGGACCTCCGGGTGCTCCCTGCTGGCGAGGATCCCGTCGTGGAGCCACGGGAGGTGCGCGAAGTCGACGTAGTTCTCCACTCGTCGAGTGGCGGAGCAGTTCCAGTCGTAGGAAGGGATCGTCGCGACCCGGAAGCCCTCACGGCTCCACTCGGCGAACTCCGGCAGCGGGTAGTGTGGCTCGTCCGAGAGGCAGACCCACACGAGCCCGTCTCGCTCCTCGCAGTGGTATCCGAACAGCCGCGCGCGGCTGGGGATGTTGGCTCCGAACCTCGAGGGGATCTTGGTGCAGACGCCATCCCATCCGTAGGTCCAGCCGTGATACGCGCATCGGAGCTCGTCATCCTCGATCGAACCGAGCGACAGCGCCGTCCCTCGGTGCACGCAGAGATCTCTGAAGCAGCGAACCGCTCCGGCGAGCCGCACGAGCACGAGTTGCTCGTCGAGGAGGGTCGCCCGCACCGGGCGGTCCGTGACGGCAGCCCCGTACGCTACCGCGTGCCAGAACCGTCGCATCGCGCGGTAGAGCTGCTGCTCGCCGGTCTCATCGAGCTCGTTCGCGAGGGAGTGCTCGTCGAGTGCGGTCTCGTCGGTCAACCTCGGTGCTCCTCGATCTCCGCGTCTCCGTATGGTGTCACGGATCCTCGGGGACAGCAGGTTCGGTCAAGGCTTCCGGCCGCGGCTTCGGCCTGGTGATCGTGGATCTGCGGGAACCATCCCGAAGGTGCAAGATGAAAGGGACGCAGGACGCGGGAAGGAGGCCGTGATGGAGGTCAACGACGTCATCACGCAGGCCCGGGACACGCTCACCGTCAAGCGCGTGTTCGGCGACCCCTATGAGAAGAACGGCGTGACGGTGATCCCCGCCGCCAGGGTCCAGGGTGGCGCCGGTGGAGGAGGCGGGGAGGGTCCCGAGGGCCAGGGCAAGGGCTCGGGAAGCGGGTTCGGAGTCAGCGCCCGGCCGGTGGGCGCGTTCCTCATCGAGGGCGACGAGGTGACCTGGCGGCCCGCCGTCGATCTCAACAAGATCATCCTCGGGGCCCAGGTCGTCGCCGTCGTCGCCCTGCTCACGATCCGGGCGATCGTCAAAGCTCGGTCGAAGGCCTGAGCGCGCGTCTCGCGTTTCGGCGAACCCGATGGCGCGCGTCCCAAAGCCGAAGGTCGACAAGACCGGCCGCACCAGTGCCGGCATCCTGCTGTGGCGCCGGCGGGAGGGCCGGGTGGAGGTGCTGCTCGGCCACCCCGGGGGTCCGTATTTTGCCGGGAAGGACAAGGATCACTGGACCGTGCTGAAGGGGGAGGTGGATCCGGGCGAGGACCTACTGGCCGTCGCCCGGCGCGAGTTCGAGGAGGAGACGGGACATCCGCTGCCGGAGGGTCCGACGATCGAGCTCGGCGAGATCCGTCAGAAGTCCGGCAAGCGCGTCCTGGTCTGGGCGGTTGAGGGGGATCTCGACACCCAGACCGCCGTGAGCAACTCGTTCGAGATGGAATGGCCGCCCCGGTCAGGACGTATCCGGGAGTTCCCGGAGATCGATCGCGTCGCCTGGTTCGACCTGGGCGAGGCGCGCGTGAAGATCAAGGCCGCACAAGCCCCGTTCCTGGACCGCATCGAACGGCGCGACGGGGGCGACGGGTCCCGGGGAAGCTGACGCGTCCGGGGTCGTGGTGCAGGCCGCGGCATCGAGCACAGCGAGGGCTCGACCCGGGCGGGGCTAGAGACGCCTCAGGGACTCCACGAGTCGATCGACGTCGTCGCCGTCGTTGTAGGCGTGGAGGGAGATCCTGAGCCCGCCCGCTCGACGGCCGCAGATGATCCGGGACTCGGAAGCGAGACGTTCCGCGGTCACCCCCGGGTCGTGATCGGCGTGCCGCAGGGACACGATATGAGGCGCCGCCGATGCATCGCTCGGTGGCCGGAACGGGCGCCATCCCAGCTCGGCGACCCGATCGACGAGGTGCGTCGCCAGACGCCGCGCGTGCTGATCGATGCGGTCGAACCCCAGCGACGAGAGCATCGCGATCGATGCCTCGAGCCCGATGGCGGAGACGTAGGACATCGTCGAAAGCTCGAAGCGGCGCGCGTCATCGGCCAGGCGAAGCGTGAGCGGGTCGAGATCGAACGGGTCCTGAGCACCCATCCAGCCGACGAGGCCTGGAAGGCGGAGCACCAGATCGGGACCGAGCGCCAGCAGCGCCACGCCTCCGTGGGATGAGAGCCACTTGTAGCCGCTCGTCACCAGTGCGTCCGCGCCCCATCCGACGGTGTCGACGACCCCGGCACCGGCGAGTTGCGTCGCATCCACGACGACGCGGGCGCCGACCTCGTGCGCCCGCTCCGCCACCCGCCCGGCGTCGACCCGTGTGCCCGTCGCGTACTGGACCACGCTGAAGGCCACGACCACGGTCCCCGGTTCGATCGCCTCGACGAGATCCTGTGTGAGGTCCCGGTCTGCGCGGTCGTCGATGAACCGCAACGAGATCCCACGACGCTCTGCGGCCGCGAGCCACGGGTACGTCACGCTCGGGAAGTCCGATCCGACGAGGAGGACGGTCCCATGCTCGGGCTCGAGCAGCGCGGTCACCTGGCCGAGTCCCTCGCTCGCGCCTGCCACGATGGCCACCGCCTCGGATGAGGTTCCGAGCACCTCGGCGCCGGCCGAACGGACGCCGTCCAGGATCGCAGCCTCCTGGTCGTCGCTGAGGTAGAGGTTCCCGAACTGCGCCGTCTGCCTCAGGAAGCTCTCCATCGCATCGATCGTCGGTTCGGGGATCAGCCCCAGGGACGCCTGGTTGAGGTAGGTGCAGCGCTCGAGGGCGGCGTACCGATCGCGCCGAACGAGCGAGGGGATCGAGGACATCCGCGCCTCCAAAGGGGAACCGGGCCCATCGGATGATGGATCATCGCCGCGACGCTTGCGGCCTAGATGCGGTCGAAGTGGCCGCCGCCCTTGCCGGACTTCCAGATGCTGCCGCCATCGGTATCGGGGGGCTGCATCTCTCGCCCGGCCCTTTGGAGAGCGGCCTCCCGGCGGGTCGCGGCCTTCGATCGCCGCCTGTCCACGAGGACCATCAGGAACCGTTTCATACCCGAATGTTCCGGCGAGCGCGCAAGGCGTCCCGTGTCTCCATTTTCGGGGAACGGTATCGCTCGCCGGCAGCTCTCTGCCGGTCGCGGGCGGGTTCGCTCGTCCGGCAGGCTGCGGATCGCATGATCGGTGACCAGGTTTGGAATCACAGGCGCTGGTGAAACACAATCCGTCGAGCGCGCCTTGGTTCACGAGGAGGCGTCATGAATATCGCTGAGCGGATCGCGCGTGGTGCGGACCGAGCACATCAGCGCCGGCCGTGGATCGCGTTCCCCTACGCGGTCGTGAAAAAGTTCGGCGACGATCAGGCGGGCAACCTCGCGGCGCTGGTGTCGTACTACGGGTTCTTCTCCCTGTTCCCACTGATGCTCGTCCTGGTCACGGTTCTGGGCATGATGCTCCAGGGCAACATCGAACTCCAGGAGAGGATCGAAAGCTCCGCGCTCGTGAACTTCCCGGTGATCGGGGACCAGATCTCGAGCAACGTGCACCCGCTGCAAGGGAGCGGGCTCGCGCTCGGGATCGGGATCGCATTGTCGCTGTGGGCGGGACTCGGCGTCCTGAAGGTGATGCAGACGTCGATGAACGCGGTCTGGAACGTGCCGTACCGCTACCGTCCGAACTTCGTCCGTTCGATCCTCAAAGCCGCGATCATGCTCGGTGTCCTCGGGGTCCTCACCCTTGCTTCCGCAGCGGCGGGAAGCGTCGGTGCGGGGAGCGACAACTGGCTGTTCGGCATCCTGGGGGTCGCGATCTCGCTGCTGTTGAACTTCATCCTGTTCATGCTGGCCTTCCGGATCCTCACGACGGAGGACGTTGACTGGGCAGACGTACGCCCGGGCGCCATCGTCGCCGCCGCCGCGTGGACCGCACTCCAGGCCCTCGGTGGCTACTTCGTCAGTCATCAGTTGCAGGGAGCAACCGAGACGTACGGCACGTTCGCG
>Ga0307290_10000792_pt1 | contig 10246 bp, 7 predicted proteins | sample ER_DNA_144_FD_194472 | JGI IMG/M metagenome (GOLD analysis project Ga0307290, IMG submission 194472) | Bulk soil microbial communities from the East River watershed near Crested Butte, Colorado, United States - ER_DNA_144 | ecosystem: Environmental > Terrestrial > Soil > Floodplain | place: USA... | reverse complement strand
GGCTTCGCGTTCGGCGAGCTCGCGATGGGCGGGGATCCCGCAGTACTTCGAGCCGGGAAGCGCGGTGTTGGGACAACGCTTTCCGGTCGAGAGCAGCGCAGCGCAGCGGCCCGAAAACTCCTCGGCACCGACGCCCCCGAAGGCGGCGTCCGCCTCCGTCCGCGCGAACTCCGTCTCCGACTGGATGTCGATCTTCCAGCCCGTGAGGCGCGCGGCCAGGCGGGCGTTCAGCCCCTCCTTGCCGATGGCAAGCGAGAGTTGGTCGTCGGGCACGACAACCGTTGCTTCCTTCGTCTCGTCGTCAACGAGCACCTCACGGACGCGCGCGGGCGAGAGCGCCTTGGCGACAAAACGGGCCGGCTCCGGGTTCCAGGGGATGATGTCGATCTTCTCGCCGCGGAGCTCGGAGACGACCATCCGGACGCGAGAACCGCGCGGGCCGACGCAGGCGCCGACCGGGTCGACACCCTGGACATGCGACTCGACTGCGATCTTCGATCGATAGCCCGGCTCGCGAGCGACGCCGCGGATCTCCACGAGGCCGTCGGCGATCTCGGGCACTTCGAGCTCGAAGAGCGTCTTGATCAGCTCGGGATCGCGCCGGGAGAGAATGACTTGCGGGCCCTTGGTACCCGACCGCACCTCCGTGATCACGGCCTTGATTCGGCTGCCCTGTTCGTAGCGCTCGCCGTCCACCTGTTCGGAGCGCGGCAGGAGCGCCTCGACCTTGCCGAGGTCGACGAGAACGTTGTTGCGGTCACCTGCCTGTTGGACGATCCCCGTAACAACCTCAGTCACGCGGTCGACGTACTCGTCGTACATCATCTCGCGCTCGGCTTCGCGGATCCGCTGCAAGATGACCTGTTTGGCCGTCTGCGCGGCAATCCGACCGAAATTCTCGGGTGTGACGTCGGCGCGCTTGACCTGCTCTTCGGGCACGCCCGACCAGTCGATGTTGAGATCCTCGTCCGTGACGAGCGTGTGGGAGCGCTCGCCGCTCTCCTCCTCGGCTGCCTCGAGCTCCGAGATCGCGCGCTCGCGAGCCTCCTCGAGCAGGCGCTCCTCGATGTCGGACGGCAGCTCAATCGACCAGACACGGAAGTCGCCGCTTCCCTGGTCGAGCTCGACCGTCGCATGCCGGGACGCACCTGGCGTCTTCTTGTACGCGGCTAGCAAGGCATCCTCGAGTGCGCGGACGAGGGTTTCGTCCTCAATGCCTTTCTCGCGCTCGATCTGCCTGACTGCCTCGAGAATCTCTCGACTCACGCCTTACCGCCTTCCTCGATCAAATTTCCGCGCACGATCGCCTCGTACGGGATCTCTACGCGCTCTTCGCCGATCGCGATCGCGGCCTCGCTCTCCCCCGCGTCCACGACCTCACCGCGGAAGCGCTTTCGTCCGCCGACCTCGACCGCCGTACGGACGGCGACGCGCTGTCCCACTGCACGTTCGAAATGGGCGCGCGTACGCAACGGCCGCTCGAAGCCCGGCGAGGAGACGTCCACGCGGTAGCGGTCGAGAAACGAGCGCAGCTCGCTCGTCACCCGCTCGCAGAGCGCATGGTCGACGCCCGCTGGATGATCGACGTAGACCGTGATGTGCTCAGGCCCGCCGAGCTCGACGGCCAGCACCTCCACCTCGGGGATGCTGGCTTCGACGGTCTCGGCGACCTCGCGGTGAAGTTGTCTTTCCCTTTCGTGAACCTGGGTCAAATTTGGCTTCTTTCGCAAAAAATGGGCGCCGCGCGCCCACTTCTCCAAACGGGAAAATGTGGTCGCAGACAGGATAGCACCTAGGTTTCGAGCACGATTGTCACCGTCTGCCCTCTAGCGCCTCGCCACCGTGCGCTCCACAATTTCATCAAGAGAGAGGGTTCTTCCTCGCTCGCGGCCGTGCTCGAACTCGGGCCCCCCGTGGGCGAGGACGGGACCTGAAAGCCGATCCCGCTCCTTTGCCCACGCGCCCATACGGCTGCGTGCTTCCTCGGCTTCGATCGCACCCCAGAGGAGACCTGCCTCCTCTTTCCGACCCGATTCGGCAGCGATGCGGGCGACGCGAGCCAGTGCAAAGACCATCATCTGCCGGTCGCCGACCCCTTGGATGAGTTGCAACGACTCTCGCGCCCAGGCTTCGACGCCGCTTGGCTCTCCAAGTTCGAGCTTGCAGTCGACGAGCTTGCGCAGCATTCGCGAGCGCCACCACGGGAACCCCACGTCACCGGCCAAGGTGGCGCTTTGCTCGATCAGCTCGGCGCCGGTCTCGCGATTCCCCTGCGCATACTCGACCTCGCCGGCGAGGCCGAGTGCCTGGGACTCCACCGCGCGGTAATTCACCTTGCGGCTCAGCGCCAGACTCTTCCCGGCCAGCTCGCCGGCCAGGTTCCAATCTTCCCTGTAGAAGGCGCTATAGCCGAGCCGGAGAAGGGACACGGCCACCCCTCGCTCGTCGCCTACCTCACGAAACGCATCGTGGCTCTGCTGATAGAGGCGCTCGGCTAACGCATCGTCGCCGGCCGGGTTGGCCGAACCCCCATACGCCAGCAAAGCGCGCGCGCGGAGGTCGAGCGGCGCATCAGGGGCCTTGTCCAGAAGCGTCTCGTACCAGCGCATGCCTTCGGATGGATCGGTGACGAGCCAGAAGGCGTCGAGCGCCGTGGCGAGTCGCAGGGCGAGCTCGGGCTGGGTTTCGAACCACCAGCCCAGCGCGGCGCGCAGGTTGTCGATCTCACGACTCGCCATGTCATAGCGCTGCTCGACGAGGGGCTCAAGCGAGAGGCCGGCGGACTCTGCGAGCTGGAGGAAATAGTGGGCATGGCGGGTTCGGAGGTTCTCCACCTCTCCCGAGTCCTCGAGGTGCTCCGAGGCGTACTCGCGAATCGACTCGAGCATCCAGTAACGCTCGCCCGTATGGCGAACCAGACTCTTGTCTACGAGCGACTGCAGCGGATCGATATCGGCGTCCGCGACGGCCTCTGCCGCGTCGAGAGTGCAGCCGCCGACGAAGACAGCGAGGCGGCGGAAGAGTCGCTGCTCGTCCTCGGTCAGTAAGTCGTAGCTCCACTCGATCGTCGCCCTGAGGGTGCGCTGCCGCTCCGGTCGGTCTCTAGCGCCGCCCGTGAGAAGCGGCAAGCGTTGCTCGAGCCGCTCGAAAATCTGGTTCGGTGAGAGCGCCTTGACCCGGGCGGCGGCGAGCTCGAGCGCGAGCGGCAGGTCGTCGAGGCGGCGGCAGATTTCGGAGACGACCGCGTCTTCCTGGAAGTCCGGGTCCACTGCTCGTGCTCTGGCGGAAAAGAACGCGACCGCCTCGCGTGGAGCCAGGGGCGGCACCGCATACTCTTGCTCCGCGACAAGGTGTAGCGCCTCCCGGCTCGTCACCAGCACGTTCAGCTTGGGGCAGGCGCCCAGCACCTCGCCGAGGCCGGAGCTTGCCTCGACCACCTGCTCGAAGTTGTCGAACAGAATCAGCATCCGCCGGTCGCCGATGAACTCGGCAAGCCCCTCCCTCGCCTCGAGAATTTGTGCTGCGGTAGGTAGGACAAGCTCCGGGTCACGGAGTGCGGCCAGCGGCACCCACCAGACGCCGTCCGGGTAATCGTCGGAGGCCAGCCCCCCGGTTTGCAACGCCAGGCGCGTCTTCCCTGAGCCGCCGGGGCCCGTGAGCGTGACGAGCCGCACTTCTTCACGGGAGAGGAGCCCGACAACCGCTGCGAGTTCTTCTGCCCGGCCGAGGAAGGGTGTCGAGGGAACCGGCAGGTTTGTCTGATAGAGGCTCTTGAGAGACGGGAAGTCCTCGCGTCCGAGCTGGTAGATGCGTTCGGGAGCCGAGAGGTCTTTCAGGCGATGTTCGCCCAGGTCGCGCATAGCGTCTTGGTCGGCAAGCGCGGCTGTGGCGGCAGACACGAGTACCTGGCCGCCGTGGCCGCAGGCAGCAATCCGGGCGGCTCGGTGGACGTCTGCGCCAACGTAGCCCTCCTCGGTTACGTGCGGCGTCCCGGTGTGAACCCCCATGCGCACACGTACCGGGGTCGCCGTGAGTCCTTGCTGCGCCTCCCGCACGGCCTCGAGCGCGCCCGGTGCCGTCGGGAAGGCATAGAAAAACGCGTCCCCCTGGGTGTCGACCTCGATCCCGTCGTGGCGATCAAATACGTCTCGCAGCAGGCGCCGATGCTCGGCAAGGGCCTCGGCGTAGGCCTCCGCGCCGAGCTCACCGAGAAGCCGAGTAGAGCCTTCGATGTCCGTGAAGACGAAGGTGACCGTGCCTGTCGGCAGCTCGCGCATCCGGCAAAGGATCAGCCCTGTGGCGCTGATTTCCAAGGGTCTTACACATCGAGGACGATCGTCATCGGACCGTCGTTTACGAGTTCAACAGCCATCCCGGCACCGAACCGGCCGGTCGCGACTTGGACGCCCTCGTTGGCGAGGGCGCTGCAGAAGGCTTCGTAGAGCGGCTCGGCCTGTTCAGGCCGCGCCGCGTGCGAGAAGCTCGGGCGGTTGCCCTTGTCCGTGTCCGCGATGAGGGTGAACTGGCTGACGACGAGCGCCTCACCGCCGACGTCCACTAGCGACCGGTCGAACTTGCCGTCCGCATTCTCGAAGACACGCAGCCCGGCGACCTTTCCCGCCAGCCGACCTGCAAGGTCCTCCTCGTCGTCCTCAGCGATTCCGAGCAGGACGCATAAGCCGCTTCCGATCGCGCCCACGCTCTCTCCCTCGACGAGCACGCGCGCCGACGACACGCGCTGGACAACTGCCCGCAAAACGCCTACGCGGCTTCGAGCGACTCGAGCGCCTGGCGGTATTCCTTGCTCTGCGGACGGAAGAAGGCAGCCATCTTGTAGTGGCTGACGGCCTCTTCTGGCTTGCCTTGCTTCTCCAGGCAGCGGCCGAGAGCGAAGTGCGCGTAGTGGTCGACGGGCTTCAGCTCGAGGATGTCGCGGAACTCCTGCTCGGCCTCGGCGAAGCGTCGGATGCGGAAGTAGGCGATTCCAAGGGCCTCGAGAATCGAGGTTTTGTCCGGCTCGCGGCGCTTGGCCTTCTCGAGCGCGACCGTGGCCTGGGCGTTCATGCCCTTCGCCATGTGGTCGCGGCCTTGCCGGAAGAGTTCGTAGGTCTCGCTCATTGCTCCCACCTCAAAAGATACGGGAAGTTGTTGGCCAGAAGGTCGGCCGGGTGCGTGAGATCGCGCGTGGGCCCCAGCTCGAGCGCCAGAATCTCCTCCCCGGCTGCGAGAGCGTCCTGAACTGCGCTGGCCACTTCGAACGGAGGGCCGGGAACGCCGTCCAGGCGGTCGGTGATCTCCTGGGACAGGAGCCAGAGCGGGGCCGCGGTGTGGTCGCTCGGAGCTCCCAACTCCCTAATCCGGTTTGCTTCCACGCGAACCGGAGTCTGGTTCGGGCGGCCGCCTCGACGCACGCCGAGCCCGCCGACCGTCCCCGAGTCGAGCCAGCGCTCTGCGGCAGCACGGATATCCCCGGGAACGAAGACCGTGTCGGCAGCGGTCACGAGCAGCGGCGGCTTGGCGCCCTTCCGCAGCGCACGCCGAATTGCATCCGCCGAGCCGAGCGGCTGGGGCTGGCGCACGAATCGGATCTCGAGCCCGAAGGAGGTTCCGCCTCCCACGAGGGACTCCACCTGCTCGGCCAGATGACCCGTGACGACGCTGACTTCTTCGAACCCTGCAGCCGCGAGCTCGCGGAGGAGCGTTGCGAGCACCGGGCGCCCGTCGATGGGGAGCACAGGCTTCGCCCACCGCTCCGTCAGCGGCCGCAGTCGCATGCCCTCGCCCGCGGCCATGACGACCGCCTCTAGGCCCTTCACATCGTGAGGGAGCGCAGGCTGACGGCGCCCCGGATGCGGCTCATCGCGCTCATCTGGTTACGGAGATCGCGACGGACCCTTCTAAGCTCGCGCCGAGCCCGTTCCACAGCCTTCTCGGCCTCCTTCGGCGGGCCGAATCGCGCCACGGTCGCCGAGCGGACGAAGGGAGCCGCATCCACGGCGAAATACCGTTCGATCGCTCGGCCGACGTCCGCAAGCGTGGCGCTGGGCGGAAGGTCGAATCCCTGATCGGCCAGAAAGCCGATGACGTCCCGCCGGCACGCGGTCGCGAGTGCGCGTGGATCCCGTCCGGCAAAGCGAAGGGCCCGGCGCACCGCCTTCAAGCCAATCACGACACCGGCGGCAGCAAGCAAAACGAGTAACGCGAGCATGACGATGCTCGGCCCCTTGTCGCGAACGACGGTCACACCGCCTACCCCCGTGCTGGGGTTCGCGGCACCCGACGCACCCTGCTGGCCCGGGCGACCTTGACTTCTGAGGCCTTCGACCACGGCGCTCGAACCGAGGAAGCCCTGGAGGTCGGGATTACCGAAATCGCGGGCGTCGAAGACGGGTGACGCCGAGGAGTAGGCGGCGTTCAGGAGCCCCCGGCCGGGCGTTGGGTCGAACGGCAGCCAGCCCCAGCCGGGGAAGTAGACCTCGACCCAGGTGTGCGCCTCGTGGTCGGTCACCTTCCACTCGTGCTTGCTCGAGTCGTAGCTCCCGCTCGTAAAGCCTGCGGCCACGCGCGCGGGAATCCCGAGGTAGCGAAGCATCAGCGTCATTGCCCCGGCGAAATGCTGGCAGTAGCCCCGCTTCGTGTTCGTCACGAAATCCACGAGGGCCGGCTCGCCGAGGACGGGCGTGGGCGGCTGCTCGTCATAGCGAAATCCGCCCTCTTTGAACGTGCGGAACCAGCTTTCCAGCGCCACAGTGGCCGCATACGGGGTCGGGGCGTCGCCGACGACCCGTTTCGCGACGTCGTAGAGCACGCGATTCGCTTGAACGAGCGCGTCGTCCTGGTACGTCGCGTCGAGGAAGACGTGCATGAGGTCGTCCCGGTTGGGCGTGGCGAAGGGGAGCACCCGCGCTCCTCCCTGAATGACCTCGAGGTAGCGCTCGATCCCAGTCGGATAGACGACTCCCGCCTTCGCCAGCTGGCTCGGCTTGACGCGAGGGACGTAGCTCCAGACCGTGTAGCGCTGATCGCGGTGGAGCGCGTTCGAGAGGACGACGATGTTGCCCCGCACATCTGCGGACGCCGTGCCGCTGGGCGGGCGCCAGCGGACCGGCTGCGCGGAGCCGACCAGGTGCGTGTCGCGGATCGAGGCGACCGTCACGTCCTGGCGCACCCAGTTCTTCTGGTCGCGCGCCTTCGTCGTTAGCCCGGCCGCATCGATCTGGTCGCGCTCGCTCGCGGGCCCCAGGTTGAGGTTCTCCTGCCACCCGTTGCCGGTGTAGTCGTCGAGGGTCGTCGCCCGCCAGTAGAGACCTCGCTCCGGGCCTGGCACGCGGATCCGGTAGACGACCGTCTTCTTCTTGGGGAAGTGGATGCCGCCGTAGTGCGAGTTCCACACGTAACCCACGCCGACCGGAGTGTCGGGGCGGTTGTAGAAATCCCAGCGTTGCCAGTCGAGGAAGGCTCCCTTGGAGACGGCGCCGGACGTCGACGCCGCTGCTGCGGCCGCCAGAAGGACGAGAGCTACCGCGACGCCCTGCCCGAGCCCGCGCACCGGCCGCGCGCCGGCCCGGAAGAGGAAGAGCACGGCGAGAACGCCGGCGAGCGCGAGCACCCCGAGCGTCACAGGTTGCGTTCCCGGAACGAGAGTCGCGGGCCAGCCGATCGCGAATACCAGCGCGAGCGCAGCGCCAACGGGCTTCCGCGCTGCCACGAGTACGCCTGCAACGGCGCAGAAGGCGAAGATGGCCACGAGAACGACGTCGTGCATGAAGGGGAAGGCATCGGGCCGGAAGGGAAGATCGGTGTCGTAGAAGTTCAGAAATCCATCCTTGAAGGCGCCGAGCACCGGTCCGAAGAAGTCGTGCTGGCTGCCCGGACGGGCCTCTGTCACCGCGATGCCGAAAGCTTCCGAGCAGGCGGCGAGCAGGCTCGCAGCCCCCACGGCGATCGCCCATCGGGGCTTGCCGACGGCAACCGCGACGGCGGGCAGGAAGGCGAGCGCGACCATGAGGGCGACCTCGCGGAGCTCGTGCCCGCCGTTCTCGAGCCGAAGCCACGCGGTCGCGACCAGAAGCGCGGACAGGATGTAGAGGAGGGCCGTCCTAGCCAACCGCTGCTCCCACGGGCTGCGCGCCGATCTTCGAGGCGAGGTCGTCGCCACGCCGGAGAATCGCTACGGGAACGCCGGCGCGTTCAAGCCTGAGAATCTGGGCGCCGACCAGGGGATCGAGCTGTGCCGGGCGGTCTTCGCCGAAGCTTTCTCGCTCGACGTACACGAGGGTTGCGGAATGTCGGCTCAGCATCCGCTGCAGCAGCCGATCCGTGAGCCGCGGCGTCAGGCTCGCCGTGACGACGGTGAGCTCGAGCGCGCGGCCTGCCTGTCCCCCCTCGTCCGCGAGCATGGCCGTCACCGGTGTGGGCCCGTCGGCCTCCACTGCAGCGAGGAGCTCGAGCGCCCGCAGCCAGTCGCCGTCGAAGGAATGCACGCGCTGATACGGGCGCGACGCGGAGTTGACGATGAGCGCCGCGCGACGCCCGCGGCTGGCGTGCGCCTTCAGAATCGACCCCGCCGCGCGCACCTGCAGCTCGAAGCTCGAGTCGGGTGCCTCGCCGGCGACCGCGGCCGCATCCGCGTCCAAGAGAACTGCCGTCTCGTCGCGAGGCGCATCCTCGAGCTCCTTCACCATCAGATGGCCGCGCTTCGCAGTCGACGGCCAGTGCACTCGCCGGAGCGACTCCCCTTGCTCGTAGTCGCGCACACTGTGGAGGTCGAAGCCCGTCGGTCTCCTGAGCAGAAGCCGGCGGCCTTCGAGTGCCCGCGCGCCCGAGTCGGAAAAGAGCTGGTCCAAGTCGACCAGGCGCGGATACACGAGCAGAGAATCGCCGCTCGGCAGAGCGGCTTCGACCCTCTCGAGGCCAAATGGATCCTCCAGCACGGCCGAGACGGCCTCAACCGGATAGCGGCCGCGGGGCAAGCTCTCGAGTCTGTAGTTGCCGCGCAGGCGCCCGCGCCGGTTGACCATGACCGTCTCCACCTCCCCGATGCGGGCGATCTCCTCGCGGATCACGAGCGATCCCGAGGGGATGCGTCCGTCCACGTCCACCTCGAGTCGAACGGCGACGTCGTCACCTGCGTAGCGTTGCCCCTCCGGAAGGATCCGGTTGAGCGCCATCGGCTTCGACAGGAAACGAACCCAGAGCGCGGCGGTCGCTACTGCAAGCACGAGGCCGAGCGCGATCGGATAAAGAGCGTCCGAGCCGAACGCCCAAGCGGCCAGATACACGCCGCCGCCGAACGCGAGAATCCAGCGGCCGCGGTCGGTCAGCATCCGCGCCGAGCTAGACGGGGACCGGCGTGCGCTCGAGCACGCTCCGGACGAGGTCCTCGGCGTCGAGGCCTGACGAGCGCGCCTCGGGCGCGAGGATGAGCCTGTGCGCCAGCACGGTCGGGGCGACGACCTTCACATCCTCGGGCTGGACGAATTCGCGGCCGGAGACGAGCGCGCGGGCCTTGGCGACGCGCAGCAGCGCGATGCCCGCTCGGGGGCTCGCGCCGAGGTAGAGGCGAGAGTCAGACCGCGTCTGCCGGAGCAACGCGACGACGTAGCGGTTGAGGCTCTCTTCGACGAAGACTCGTCGTGCGTCCTCGATCGCGTTCATCAGCTCCTCGGCGCTTGCGACCGGCTCGAGGCGATCGAGCAGCGTCGTATCCATCGTCTGCTCCGAGAGCATCTGCGCCTCGTCGGCGAGGGGCGGATAGCCGATCGCGATCCGCATCGTGAAGCGGTCGAGTTCCGCCTCGGGAAGCGGGTAGGTCCCCTCGTACTCGATCGGGTTCTGCGTCGCCATGACCATGAATGGGGGTGGCAGCTGGTACGAGATGCCGTCGACGGTCACCTGGCGCTCCTGCATGCACTCGAGCAGAGCGGCCTGCGTCTTCGGTGACGCACGATTGATCTCGTCGACGAGCAGGATGTTCGCGAAGACTGGGCCAGGCCTGAACTCGAACTCGTTCGAGCGCTGGTTGAAGACGTTGACGCCGGTGACGTCGGAGGGGAGCAGGTCGGGGGTGAACTGGAGGCGGGAAAAGGCGCAATCGATCGAGCGTGCAAGCGCCTTGGCCAGGCTCGTCTTCCCCACGCCCGGGAAGTCTTCGATGATGAGATGCCCCTCGGCGAGTAGGCAGAGAACGGAGAACTGAAGCGTCTCGTCCGGAGCGTGCATGACCCGCTGGAGGTTCTCGATGACC
>Ga0307290_10000789_pt1 | contig 10268 bp, 10 predicted proteins | sample ER_DNA_144_FD_194472 | JGI IMG/M metagenome (GOLD analysis project Ga0307290, IMG submission 194472) | Bulk soil microbial communities from the East River watershed near Crested Butte, Colorado, United States - ER_DNA_144 | ecosystem: Environmental > Terrestrial > Soil > Floodplain | place... | reverse complement strand
GGGGATCTAGTGCCCTTCAGCGTCAGCTTGAAGGGCTTCGACGTGAAGTTCGAAACTGGGCCGGTGCAGCGCGGGGCGGCCCGGTTGTTCCGGGCGGACGTCGAGGTGACTGATGGGCCCGGCGCAGCACCTCGACAGGAGATTCTCGAGGTCAACAAGCCGCTCCACGTCGGTGGCACCACCGTGCACCTGATCGGCCACGGCTACGCCCCCAAGGTCACAGTCAAGGACGCTCAGGGCAACGTCGCGTTCTCTGGCCCTGTCGTGATGTTGCCCCAAGATGGCAACTTCAGCTCGATGGGCGCTATCAAAGCCCCGGACGCTCGACCGGAGCGCCTCGCTTTTGAAGGGTTCTTCCTCCCGACTGCTGCGCTTAACGAGGAAGGGCCGCACTCGATCTTCCCTGATGCCCTCAACCCTGCTTTGTTCGTGAATGTTTGGTATGGACCGCCGAAAGTGGAGACCGGAAAGCCGGAGAACGTCTACTCCCTCGACACCGCCGGCCTCAGCCAGCTCAAGGAGGCCGACGGTGAGCCGGTGCGGATAGGCCTCAAGGTCGGAGATGGTGTGAACCTTCCCGACGGCAAGGGCTCGATCCAGCTGGACGGCTGGGTTCGCTGGGTCAAGCTGCAGATCGGTGCCACGCCAGGCGTACCGATCTCCCTGATCGCACTCGGGTTCGCCGTCACCGGCTTGTGCTTGTCGCTGTTCGTCCGTCCCCGCCGGGTCTGGATTCGGGTACGCGGCGGTGAGGCAGCCCGTAATGTGGTGGAGGTCGGCGGCCTGGACCGTGCCGACGCTCGGGCCGGCCTCACCGAGGACGTGGCCGAGCTGGCTGCCGAGCTGTCCCGCAGGCCTGAGGATGTGAGCCCGAGATGACCTACGAGTACTACTCCAGTCTCGCGCTGGTCAGCTCCGTGGTTGTCTATGCGCTCGCGATGCTCGCGCACGCCGCCGAATGGGCCGCGGCGCGGCGGCTTGGTGTGACCAAGCCTGCTGCGCGTGAGCTGGTCGATGTCGTGGCGGCTGAGATGCGCCGTCCTGAGCTTGCCCAGACCGGCCCTGAGCTTGTCGAAGGGCCGGATCAGCCTGACTCCGGTCTCGCCGTCGACTCCGAAAACGATCCGGCTGCTAGTCGTCGAGTCGAGCAGTTCGGCCGGATTGGTGTGGCGCTGACCATCATCGGCTTCCTGCTGAGCGTTGCTGGCGTCGTGACCCGGGCGCTGGCCGCGCATCGGGCACCGTGGGGCAACATGTTCGAGTTCACGATCACCGCGATGGTCCTCTTCGTCGGCGTGTACCTGATCTTGGTCTGGCGAGCCGGACTCCGCTGGCTCGGACTACCTGTCACGCTGCTCGCCGCCGTTGGAAACGGCCTGGCGGTGACGGTGTTCTATGTCGCGGTGGCGCCGCTGGTGCCGGCGTTGCATTCGGTTTGGTTCCTGATCCACATCGTGGCTGCGGCCATCTCGGGGGCTGCCTTCACTGTCGGCGGAGTGATGTCGATCCTCTATCTGATCAAGAAGCGCGCCGAGGAGCGCGGGACTGTCCGCGGCTACTTCGGGCGGCTCCCGGACTCGCGCAGGATCGACTTGATCGCCTACCGCTTCCTCGCTTTCGCTTTCCCGTTGTGGACCTTCACGGTTGCCGCAGGAGCGATCTGGGCCCAGTACGCGTGGGGACGCTACTGGGGCTGGGATCCCAAGGAAACCTGGGCCCTGGTGACCTGGGTGATCTATGCGTGTTATCTGCACGCTCGCTCAACGGCCGGTTGGCGCGGCACCAAGGCCGCCGTGATTGCGATCATTGGCCTCGCTTCATTCTGGTTCAACTTTGTCGGGATCAACCTGTTGGTCTCGGGCTTGCACTCCTACGCGGGAATCTGAGCCCCTTGTTTTGAGCTGCGCGCGCATCGCGCGGTGTTGACAGCTCGCTCCGCTCGCGCGATTTCCCGACGCTCGCGGCTGTTGCTCAGCCTCATGAAAGCTTGGCGTGCGCTTCCTTACTCAAAGGAGTTCACGCCAAGCGGCGTATCCGCCGATCACGTCGGTCGCTCGATGGATACCGAGATCGTGCAACGAGGCGGCGGCGAGGCTCGAGGTGTAGCCCTCCTGACAAATCACGATGACCTCAAGGTCGTAGTCGGCCATCGGTAGTCGAGCATCGCTTGTGGGATCGAAGCGCCACTCCAAAACGTTGCGCTCGATGACCAGGGCGCCAGTAAAGCCCGCCTTCAGCCTCCCGTTGGGCCGCCGGCCTGATGTCGACGACGACCGCACCGCCGTGCAAGTCGTTCTTCGCCTGGGCTGGAGTAAGCCTCGTAAAGCGCGCTCGGGCCGATTGGAGCACCTCGTCAATGGTGCGGCGACCGGTCGGTGCCGGGCTCTCCGGTAGTGCAGAAGCGCTCACCAATTCACTCCGACCAGTTGGGAGGTCACGACATGGAGCAGATCGTCTCGTACCTCGTACTGGTGCATCTCGACCAGTGACGGCGCATAGACGTGCATGCTCACTGCCGGTTCGATTCCGCGGTTTGTGACCTCATGGATGTGCCGCGAACCAAAGGAACGCAGCGTTCCCGCCACCAGCTCTCGATCTCCTGGAACGATTCGCGGTAGGCCGTAGCTGACCTCGGCATGCCGCTCGGTCAGCGCCCCACGAAGGGTGACGAAGGCGCCAGCACTGCCACCGTGATCGTGCCAATCGGTGCCCTGGCCAGGCAGCCAGGTCAGCAGCCAAGCCTCGAACTCCTGCTCACGGGCGAGGCGGACATAGTAGCGAGCAACCGGATCGTAGGACACCAGCGGCTCCCACAACGCTCGCTGGTTGGCCAAGCTGGTGGCGATCTTGACAAGGTTGATTGGACTTCTGTTCTTCTTGGGCATGGAAGCTTCTTTCGACGCAGGATTGATGATCAAGTAGTCGCGGACAGATTGCCGCGGTGGAATGACTGAGCGTTCCTGAGATCAGCGAGAAGGCGAGAGCGGGTCCGTGCTCCCGGGCCTCGCGGGTCGGCCCTCGCTCAGCGCGGAGAGGGACAGGCCGAGCTGGCGGTGCGCCGCAAGTCGAGATGGATCCTGCGGTACAGAAGGATCTTCACGTCGAGTCCTCGTCCTTGATACCTACCGAGCGCAACGAAAGGGCGGGGGCCATCGCCCGGCACTTCCCACCGCCGCGGCGCCGGCCAGCAGGTTGTGCGCTGGGCAAATGACCTGGACCAACCGTAGACAGAGCCCGACACGGCCACAATTCCTCGTCTCACTATAGGAAATATGTGGTTTTGGGAATCATGGAAAGATGACAATGCTCGGTCAAGCACGAGAGTCAGGATCGCGTGGCATCGTGGCGATCGTGGATGACCTCATACGGGCCATGAACGCTGCCGCCAGCCCAGAGAATGCACAGGCGCTCGCCAGATACTTCAAGGTGGGGCCCGGCAGCTACGGGGAAGGGGACATCTTCCTCGGTCTCAAAGTTGGTGAGCTCCGCCAGCTGGCCAAGCCGTACCTCAACTCATCCTTCGATGCGGATCAGTGGCTTCCGATGCTGCGCAGCCCCATTCATGAGCATCGGTTGATCACATTGGTCGTCATGAGCGAACGGGCGAAGAAGATTGTCAAGCGCGCCGACGGTGACGAATTCCAGCTGATCTATAACAACTATCTGGGCAACACCCGCCATGTGAACAACTGGGATCTGGTCGACGTCAGCTGCGGCCCGATCGTCGGGGGTTATCTGCTCGATCGCGACCGGTCCCCGCTCTACGAGCTGGTCGGATCGGACCTGCTGTGGGACCGCCGGATTGCGATGGTCGGCAGTCAACGCTTCCTGGCCCGCGGTGAAACCTCCGACCTCTACCGCCTGGCCGAGATCTTGCTGCCCGACCGTGAGGACCTGATTCACAAGGCCGTTGGCTGGTCGCTCCGAGAGGCGGGCAAGCGCGTCGATGCAAACGGGCTGCGGCGCTTCCTTGATCAGTACGCCTCAACCATGCCGCGTACGGCGCTGCGCTATGCGATCGAGCATTTCGACCCGGCCGAGCGTCAGCATTACCTGGCCATTCCCCGTACGCCGGCACCAAGCGGCAAGCGCGGGCGAAGCTAGTGCAGGCCACTAGTCTCGGTAGCCGCGTCGTCGGGTACCGGGCGACATCACTGTCGAGAGATCCGGCGCGGTCAGAAAATGACGGTGCTCGGCGGCGAAGGCCGCCAAGATGCCCTTCTTGTTCCTCGTACGACCCGGGTGCGGGATGTCGTGGAACTTTTCATTGAATTGGATGGCGGCCTCGGTGGCACGATCTTTGAAGCCTCGCAGGCTGCTCGAATCGACACGCAGCAACTCGGCGACAAGCGCCATGTCACCGGCAGCGTCGCGGATTGCCCGCCAGATTCTCACCCACGATGCGTCAGCCAGCAGGTTGTCGATGAGCGGAGCCCACTGCAGCCGCCGCTGCCAGGGCACGGGCGTCGGGTTGATGCCGTTGCAGATCGACTCGCGATAGTGCACCAGCGTGCCAGGATCGTTCTTCGTCTTGTCCATCAGCGCAGCCGCCTTGAACCAGTGATGCGCCGCAGCCGCGTAGAGCGTCCGTCCGCTCTCGGTGAACTGGCTGTACGTGACGATCTGGGTAGCCGGACGCTCGTGGTGAAGACGGAGCAAGGCGGTCAGCCCAGTGCTGGTCTGGGAGCTGAGGTTGAAGTCAACAAAGGCGAGATCCCAGACCAGACCGCGGCGCAGCTGCTCGTTCAGCTGGTCGATCGAAGGAGCCACCGTGAGGTCGCGACCGAACACGTGCTCGAAGTTCGCACGCTCGCCGGGAACGTCGTCCACCAGCAACACACCACCCCCGGCGGTCATCGCTGGTCCCTGCTGTACTTGATCATCTGTCGACGCCTGATCCTCTGCGGGACTTGATCACTTACTTTCTGGTAGCCAGCGGGCCGTGACCGTCTTGGTAGCCCCATTCTGCGCTGAGGTCAGCGACCCGGAGAGGCCTCCCAGACGAGCCTCCAGGCGCGCCGAGCTTGTTCCGGGAGTCTTCCATACTCCGTGCACCATAGGCGGAGCATCATCAGTCACTGAGATCGCCACCTGTGCTCCATCGGGTGCGACGGTCACCCGGATGGCGCCGGCTCCCGCGTTCAGCGCATTGCCGACCAGGTCGTTCAGTACCAAATGCGCAAGATCACGATCACCGGCCTGCAGCGTATCGACACTGATGTCGATGTCGGCCTTGGCCCCGACGGCCCGCGCCAATGTGAGAATCGGTGCCTCGAGCTTCTGCACGTTCCTCGAACTGTCACGGCCGAGCTGGCCCAGCGTCAGCGTCTCCCGCAGCCGGCTGTTGGCCGAGACGGCAAGTTCGTAAAGGGACGGAGCAACCTCGCGGATCTCACGAGCCCGCTGCTCGATGAGACGGAGATTGGTGGAAAGTGCGCCATGCGTCTCGCTGAGCACCAGCTCGCGCCCTGCGTGGGACTCCTCCTGAACGAGATCGGGCAGCGCCTTCATGATCAGGTCAGTGTCTAAGATGCGGGAGCCCACGACCGCCAGCGGCATCAACGAAATAGCCAATGCGGCAAGCCAGCCGTTCGGTCCCCAGTCGGCCGGCAGCGCGATCAAGCAGACAGGCAACGCGGTGATCGGCCCGGCCAATCGCCGGAAGATCTCGTGCCAGGCTGGAGGATCAGTCTCGTCGGGATTGAACCACGTGTGGTCGTTGAAGATCAGCAAGGACGTTGTGATCAAGAAGACAGTGGCCGCGGCCAACATGATGAGGCGTGCCCAGAGCGGATCATCAGTCGCTATCCATGAAGGGATCGCGATCAGGACGAAGGCCTCTGGAATCTCAAAGTACGAGCCGAGACTCAGTCGATGCCGACCGTCCGTCTTGATCACGTTCCGGAGGTAGGCCTGCGACAACCAGAACCGCGGTTGGGTACCGCGTCGCAGGTGCCGTTCATTGACCCACAGCAGAAAGCTGCCAAGGGAGGCAGCCAGACACAAGGCGATCGCCAGCACGCTGCTGCGACTGCCAATGGACAAACCGGCGATGATCACCAAGGTGACCACTCGGAGGTACCACGCGTGCATGACGTAGTCGCTGGAGCGCCGACCTAACGCGAGGTAGGAGATCCGGTTCCGCCGATGACGGCTCATCCTGCCGCCGAGGCTTGTGCCACCCACGCCTTATGGTGTGCCGAAATTCCGGTACACGGCAAGGGCTACCGAGCAGTAACGCTGCGGCATGCTGGCACGATGGCTGGGTGCGTCATTTCGATCTCTGCATTATCGGCACCGGATCTGGCAACTCGATCGTCGACGCGAGGTTCGATCACCTCGCTGTGGCAGTGGTGGAGATGGGCACGTTCGGCGGGACGTGCCTCAATGTTGGGTGCATTCCGAGCAAGATGCTCGTCCACCCGGCCGATCTTGCTGCCTCCACAGTCCATGCGACCAGGCTCGGGGTTGATCTTGAGCTCCGCGGCGTCCGGTGGCGAGAGATCCAGGATCGGATCTTCGGTCGGATTGACCCGATGGCTGCAAACGGACGCGGCTACCGCGAACGAAGTGACAACGTCACGGTTTTCGACGCGCGGGCCCGCTTCGTCGGCCCGCGGGAGTTGGATATCGGGGCGACGGAGACGATCACTGCCGACCAGGTGGTGATTGCGGCCGGCAGCCGCCCGGTCGTTCCTTATCTGCCGGGTCTGAGCTCGGTGGAGTTTCACACGTCCGACACGGTGATGAGGTTGCCCGAGCTGCCCCGATCCATGATCATCATCGGCGGCGGGTACGTCGCGGCCGAATTTGCGCACATCTTCTCCGCATTCGGAACGTCGGTGACCGTGTTGAACCGCTCCGACGTCTTGTTGCGGAAGGAGGACGCTGACGTTGCAAAGCGCTTTACCGAACTCCTCAGCCGGCGAGTGGATGTCCGCCTAGAAACGAGTGTCGAGGCGGTCGAGAGCACTGACGCCGGGGGCGTACGCCTGCATTGCGTGGGCCCGGAGGGAAAGCGCGAAGACCTCGAGGCGGAGGCGCTCTTGATCGCGACTGGCCGGGCACCGAACGGCGACACGCTCGACCTCGCGCAAGGAGGGATCGAGATCGATGACGATGGGTTGATCGTTGTCGACGAGTACTTGAGGACAAGCGCAGCAGGGGTCTTCGCGCTGGGCGACGTCTGCTCACACGAGCAGCTCAAGCACGTGGCCAACAAAGATGCTCGAGTCGTCCAACACAATCTGCTTCATCCCGACTCGATGATCACCAGTGCGCGAAGGATCGTGCCCCACGCTGTGTTCTCCATGCCGCAGGTGGCTTCGGTTGGCCTGACGGAGGCCCAGGCGGAGCAGCAGGGGATCGACTACGTCGTATCCCGCCAGAACTACGGGGAGACGGCATTCGGCTGGGCGATGGAGGACATCGACCATTTCGTCAAGATCATCGCCGATGCCAAATCAAAGATCATCCTCGGGGCCCATGTGATCGGGCCGCAGGCAGCATCGCTGATTCAGCCACTAATCCAGGCCATGAGCTTCGAGCAGTCCGGCCTCGAAGTGGCCCGCGGACAGTACTGGATCCATCCAGCGATGACCGAGGTGCTCGAGAATGCCCTGCTGGGCCTCGACGACTGAACCCGCGGGCGCCCGGTCGCTCACCCTCCGTCGGCAACCTGGGTTAACCCAGGTTTCAGTCGCTCTGCATAGGTTGCATCGTATGTAGAGCGCACGGAAGCTGGGTTAACCCAGGTTTCGAACGGAGGCCTGACGGGGTTCGTGGGAGTCCACGTGTGAGAGCGGCTGCGGCTATCCGGGAGCCATCCAGCTCGCTCGGCCAGCGTTCATCGAGGCTCGGTCAGCCGTTTGATGGTCTTGGCTACTCGATCAGCACGGGTTTCCGGCTTCTTCCCCTCGTCGATCCACCGTGCGTACTCGTTGCGGTGGGTGAAGGGCAGATGCTCGTACGCGGCCTTGGCCGCCGGGTTGTCTGCGAGCGCTTGGGTGAGCTCAGACGGCTCCACGACGACTCGCTCCTGTTGGTCCTCAACGAGTTCAACCTGGACCAGGTCGCCGACCGTCACATCAAGCTGCCGGAGCAGATCTTTCCGGAGGCCGAGATAGCTCTGACCGCCATAAACCATGAGCCGGGAGCGGTATTCGACGCCGTTGACATGCGCCAGGACCGGAGGCCGCTTGGAGCTGAATGTTTGGGCGATCTCTCTGGGTACGATTACCGCGTGGCCGCCACCCTGGCCCGTCGAGAGGACTTCGGCCGAGAACGGCATGGGCCTGCGATCTATGAGCTACGGCGGGAGTTGATCAGCTTCCAGGTGCCAGGCAAGAGCACCGCAGCGAGCAGCATCTTGATCGCGTCGCCAATCAGGAAGGGCAGCACTCCCAAAGTCAGCGCCTTGCCGAAGGACATATCCGCTAGCACCATCAAGCCGGCTATCCCGAAGACGTAGATGACCAGGTTGCCGAGCGCCATCATGCCAATGGTTGGCACCACGCGGCGGTCAGCTCCCCGCTCGGCAAGCCGCCCGACCAACCATGCCGCCGCAACGAAGCCCAGAATGTAGCCAAAGGAGGCGAAGGCCCAGCCGCTCTGGTGATTCGCGAACCATGGCACACCAGCCACCCCGGCCAGCAGATACAGGGCCATGGAGGACACGCCGCGGACACTGCCCAGAGCAGCACCAACAAGTAAGACGGAGAAGGTCTGGAGCGTGAGGGGTACCGGCGTGAACGGCAAGGGGATCGAGACCTGAGCAGTCAGACCAACGAAAATAGCCCCGCCAATCACCAGAGCGATGCTACGGACCAAGCCGCCGGGAACTACGTCGGCCAGAGTGCGTGGGCTTACGCTGGTGACGCTCGACATGGGGTTGTCCTCCAAACCGTGTTGGCCTGCAGGTGTGGATGCGCCGTCGCGTCCGCACCGGGATGCGACAACCCTAGTGTCCGGACTGCTGTGGCCGCCAACGGGCTCATGCCGTGAAATCTGACGTGGATCGAGGTGCTGTGCGTCCAGCGACAGGGCGGCGTGAATGGCTCGTCGGTTGCGTGATGATGATCATTGCCGCACTCAATGCGTGCGGCGTGGCACCGGCCGAGGCGCCGACGGTCGCCGCGACGCCGTCGGGGTCCGCCACTTCGCAGGCCGTGGCCGTCACGCCGTCGCCGAGCGACACAGCTACGCCAACGGAATCATTCACCGTGCATCCCAGCTGCGCAAAGGTTGTTTCCAGCATGAGTCTGTCCGAGCGGGTCGGCCAGCTGCTGATGGTCGGTATCAGCTCCGGTGGGATCAGTCCGTCTGAGAAGACGATTCTCGCGCGCACCCGAGCAGGAAGCGTCATCCTGCTGGGTAACTCCACTGCCGGAACGCATGCCATCCGAGGAGTCGCCGGTCGGGTACGGTCGGCCACGCGTAGTCCCGAAGGCGTAATGGTGATGCTTGCGGCGGATCAGGAGGGCGGGCTCGTCCAGCGGCTCAAGGGCCCGGGCTTCGCCGCGATTCCATCGGCAACCCTCCAGGCTAAGCAGTCCGACGCAGAGCTCCGTAGGAACGCCTACAACTGGGGCCGCCAGCTCAAGGCCGCCGGTATCAGCGCCAATCTGGCACCCGTGGCGGATGTCGTGCCCACGGCCATGGTGTCGGTCAACCAGCCGATCGGCCGACTTCGACGTGGATACGGACCATCTGCCAAGACGGTCGCAGCAAAAGTGACTGCATTCACCGAAGGTATGGAGCGTGCCGGTGTTGCCACCGCCGTCAAGCACTTCCCCGGGCTCGGGCGAGTACGCGGCAACACCGACTTCGTGAGCCGAGTCGTCGACACCACCACCACGCGACGCGATCATGCTCTCGCTGGCTTCAGCGCGGCCATCGATGCCGACGTCGACATGGTGATGATGTCGTCGGCGTTCTACAGCAAGATCGACGCAGAACACCGAGCCGCGTTCTCGGCCATGATCATTGATGAGATGCTGCGCAAGAATCTCCGATTCTCGGGGGTTGTCATCTCCGATGATCTAGCGGCCGTCGCCATGCGTAATCTCACTCCGGAGGAACGCGCACGCCGGTTCATTCGGGCAGGAGGCGACCTGCTGATTGTCGGCGATGCGAGCCTTGCGACCACGATGGCCGACGCGATCAAGGACAAGGCATCGGATGACCCAGCTTTCGCAAAGCGGGTCACGGAAAGCGCCACGCGCGTGGTGGCCATGAAAGAGCGCCGCGGCCTCGCGCGCTGCTAAGCC
>Ga0307290_10000779_pt1 | contig 10374 bp, 9 predicted proteins | sample ER_DNA_144_FD_194472 | JGI IMG/M metagenome (GOLD analysis project Ga0307290, IMG submission 194472) | Bulk soil microbial communities from the East River watershed near Crested Butte, Colorado, United States - ER_DNA_144 | ecosystem: Environmental > Terrestrial > Soil > Floodplain | place: USA... | reverse complement strand
GCCCCAGTTGTTCCGCTACGTCCGACCGGATGGCCGTTCCGACGGGCCGTTCTCGATCGAGACCACGCCCCTCGGCAATCGCTTCATCTCGGGGCTACACGCGACGGCGGCGGCCCTGGCCGACGTCGGCCTGAACGTCATCGTCGACCATGTCATCCTCGAGCGAGCCTGGCTCGAGGAGTGTGCCCGGCTCTGGGCGAAACTTGACGTGTTGTTCGTGGGCGTGCGCTGTCCGCTCGAGGTCGTTCTCAGGCGGGAGCTCGAGCGCGAGGAAGCTCGGACGCACGGGCAGGCGGAGGCCCAGTTCGAGGTCGTTCACCGCTGGGCCACCTACGACATCGAGGTCGACACCTCGGTGTTGACTCCGGACGAAGCCGTGGCTCGGATCATGGCCGCCTTCGGCGGGCTAACGGGCCGGCGGACCATCGGGCTCGGCCCTGGCTAGTCCCGAGTTTGTCCCGGCTGGTCATCAGCCGTCATCGCTGTCGCAGGCACTCTGTTACGGCCGGTGCGTTTCGCCTCATGCAGGGCGCTATCCGCGCGCGCAAATCCATTGCTCGTCCGATGTCGCTCGGGTCAGAATCGGCCTTGAAGCGGGCGAAGCCGGGGGTCCAGACGAGGCGTCGTTCGGCGGTGATCATGCATCCGTCATAACCCCCCAGCGAATCGAGCCAGGTCAGGCCTCCCGGGCCCATGGCGAATGCCGCGGTTGCGTAGGCGTCGGCCTCGGACAGATCCGGGCCGACGACTGTCACGCTCAACAGGCCTGAGGGCGGTCGTCCCGTGTGCGGGTCGATGATGTGGTCGCCGCGCTCGTACCCGCCCGAGGTCGCGACAGCCACGTCGCGGGCCTCGATCACGGTCGCGAGTCGGTCCGGCAGCTCCGGATGGCGGACACCGATACGCCACGGCCGGCCCGGCTCCGATTCGCCGCGGGCGATGACGTCGCCGCCGGCGTTGAGACAGAAGTTCCGGGCCCCGGCGGCGGCGAGGATTCCTGCGGCCGATTCGGCGGCCCAGCCCTTGACGAAACCGGACGGGTCGAGCCGGCCGTCGGGCCGATGGCCCCGGATGTCGAAGAACCCGTGCGTTACAGCTCGGAGTCGCTCGCACTGCTCCAGGACGACTCGGACATCCGGGCTGCATTTCTCCGCCGACAGCTCGCCCCGTCCGAGCCGGCTGATCTCGCTCTCCGTCTTCCAGGTGCTGAAGCGCATGTCGATGTCACGGAGGTGATCGAAGGCTGCGTCGACCGCGGCGGGCGCGATCGATCGGTCACGGAGGTCGAGGCTCATGGCCGTGCCCATGATCTGTTCGACGCGGATCCTTCGGCTCAGACCGCCGGAGCCCGACAGGGTGGACGACGTGGCCATCTCGGCGCAGCTCAGGGAGGCGTCAGCTGTGGACACGATCGAGCGCCGACTGGAGCGATTCACGGTAGGCCTCGCTCGTGTAGGTGGCGCCTGAGACCGTGTCGATCTGGGCGCTCTGGGCCTGGAGCGCCTCGCTGTGGAGGATCGGCTCCGAGAACTGGCTGATCTGGGCCGAGCGACGGCGGTCGTTCGGCAGCTGCAATGCCTGGACGTCGACGATCTTGCTGCCGGAGACGATCAGGCGGACCTGGATGTCGCCGAACTGCGTGCCGATGACGTCGCCATCGACCTGCTGGCTGGCCGCGGTCGCCTGTGGCGGGCTCGAGGCCGGTGGCGCCGGGGTCGGGTTGACGTCGTCACCAGCTGACGTCACGTCTGGGGTGGCGGGCGACGTGGCACCGGGAGCCGGCGTGCCGAACGCAATCGCCGCCGGACCCCCCGGAGCCGGTATCTCATCCGGTGTCTTGAAGCTGAAGAGGAGCACGAGCCCGAGAGCAGTCGCGACGATCGTCACGACCGCCCGCCGCGGCGGAAGCGCCAGTGGTGCGGGCCGTGAGACCGAGTCGGCGGATCGGCGTGCAGGATCAGTACGCAAAGCGCTCCTCGTGGATCTGCGAGCTGGGAATCCGGAGCTGGCGAAGGCTCCGCTGGACCGTCTCGATCATCCCGACCGGGCCGCAGACGTAGATCTCGCGCTCGGCGATGTCTCGCACGTTGTGGCGGAGGTGGCCGGCGTCGAGGGGATCGCGTCGCAGCTCGGAACGGCGGCCGATCAGGTAGTGAACTCGTCCCCCACGGGACTTCATGAGCTCGTCGAGCTCGTCGCGGAATACGACGTCCTCCCAGCGGCTGGCGCGATACACGAGCGTGATGGCGCCACGCGGCGCGGGCATGTCCTCGAGGAGCGCGCGCAATGGCGCAATCCCGATTCCTCCCGCAATCAGGAGCACGCGCGGCAGCGCCCGGTCGGCGGCAGTGAAGGCGCCATACGGGCCCTCCACGAAGACGCGGGTGCCGACCTGGAGCCGTTGCATCACGCTCGTATCGTCCCCGGTCGCCTTCACCGTCAACCGCAGGTAGCGGTCATTCGGTGCGGCGGAAAGGGAGAACGGATGGGCTCGCCACCAGCCGTCGCCGGCGAGGAACCGCCACAGGAAATACTGGCCGGCCTGGGCGGTCAGCTGGTCCAGCCGGCGGCCGGTGATGTAGACCGACACAACGCCCGGTCCCTCGGCGGCGACCTCGGCCACCCGAAGTCGATGTCGGAAGAAGAGCTGCACCGGCTGCCCGACGCGGAACACGACGATCGCCACGATCGTGGCGAGGTAGAGCCCGACCCAGTACGCCACCGCGAGCGGATCCGACAGGAAGTCCGTGCCAACGGCGAGCTGGTGAGCGAATCCGAGGGCCATTCCCAGGTACGCGTACAGGTGGATGTAGTACCAGGTCTCGTACGTCAGGCGCCGGCGGGCGATACGGACCGATGTCACGCCGACAGCCACCAGCATGACCAGCCCGACGGTCGCCATGAGCACGTACGGATAGGTCGTCAGGAGCGACCACGTTTCGGTCAGCGCATCGCTGCCGGTGGTAAGAGCGAAGCCGAGGGTCGTCAGGATCGTGTGGGCGACGAGCAGCCATACACATCCGAACCCCACCCAGCGATGCCAGGAGGCGAGACGTGGCAACCCGATCATCCGCTCGAGCCACGGGCTGCGCGACATGAGGACGAGCCCGATCAGGGCGAGGTAGGTCCCCAGGAGCGCGGTGACCTGTCCGCCGGCGATGAGCACGGTGCCCGCGGACGTCAGGTCGCTTAGTCCGCCGTGTCGGATCCACATCCCGACGATCAGCAGGCCGTTGGCGCCGGCAATCGCGAGGATGTCTCCTGGCCGGAGGGAGCGCGCTCGGGGCACGGGCACGCGCGGGCGGCTGGACGCGAGATCCGTCATCGTGCGGACGTTAGGCAGGCGTTTCTTTCGATTCCATGACAGCGGCCAACGCGGCGAGCCTTGCGTGGGTCGCTGGCAATCGCCGATCACGGTCGCCAGTCGGTGAACCCTTCGACGCCGGTCATCACAATGCCGCGTAGCGTTCCGGCGGGGGCCAAAGGACGGAAGAGAGAGCGGAGGCGGTCTGACGATGATCAAGATCTGGAGTGAGATGCGGGTCGCCAGGCTGAAGGAGCAGGCAGCGGACCTCCTTACGCTCCTGTGGGTGGTGTTCTGGGGGAACATTGTCTGGCAGCTGTTCCAGTTCCTCGCCAGCTTCGCCGAGGCCGGCCGGGCGGTCCGCGCCGGCGGTCAGGCGATGGCCCAGGGCGGGCGCGACCTCGGCGAGTCGCTGGCCGGCCTGCCGGTCGTCGGGTCGCAGGTCCGCGACCTTGCCCGTGACGCCTTCGCCGGCGCCAGCCGGCCGCTGTCGGACTTCGGTACGGAACTCGAGCAGTTCATCGTCGTGGTCTCGCTCGTGCTCGCCCTGTTGCTCGCCCTCGTGACGCTGACGCCATGGCTGTCCCGCTACCTCCCCTGGCGCTGGGAGCGACTTCGGCGAGTCCGCGACGCCCACCGGGCCATCCGTCGGTCACCGGACATTGGCGACGTCGCCATGGAGCGGACGCTGGCGATGCGAGCCGTGACCCGTCTCGACTATTCGACGCTGCTCGAGTACACCCCCGATCCCCTCGGCGACTGGGCGAGCGGCCGCCATGACCGGCTCGCCCGAGCCGAGCTCGCCAGCGTCGGACTGCGACCCTGACGCACGCCGCTCGCCCACGGGTGAGCCTCCGGATTCTGTTCTGCACCCTCGGCTACGACACGTTGGCGGCGGGTGGGGCCGAACGCCAGGCTCGGCTCCAGGCTGAGGAGCTGGTCCGGCGCGGCCACAGGGTCACCGTGATTGCGCCGCTGCTCGAGGGCTCCAGGTCGGAAACCATCAACGGGGTCGAGGTTCGTCGCCTGCCGATGATCGATCGGCGGATCATCCGCAACGTCACCTACCTTCCGCTTCTCGCGATGTACCTCATGCTCCGAATGCGCCGGTTCGACGTGATCCACGTGCACGTGGCGAATCTCCAGGCGGATGTCGCCGCGATCGCCGCCCGTCTCCTTTGCCGACCGCTCTATGTGAAGGTGGCCACGGGCGGACCCTTGGGCGAGGTGCAGCGGTTTCGCCGAGTCGCCCGGCTCACGCGCTACGTCGGGCTGCGCACGGCGGCGCGGGTCCAGGCAATCTCCGACGAGATCGAGTCCGACCTCCTGTCCATCGGTGTGCCGCGAGCCCGCCTCCTGCGTATCCCCAACGGGACCGACCTGACCGAATTGAACGATGCTGGGGAGGGTGATTCGGGCGAGCGGGCGCGCCTGCGGCTGCCCGGTGACGCGGTGGTCACCCTGTTTGTCGGACGGTTCGCCGCTTACAAGGGGCTCGACGACCTGCTGGCCGCCTGGACTCGACTACGAGGTAGTCGTTCCAGGCGTCTCGTTGTGGTCGGACAGCGCGACGGCGCGCCCGACCATGCCATGGCCCAGAGCGACGACGTGCTGATCCGACCCTGGACGGCAGATATCGGGTCCTACTTCCGTGCCGCCGACATCTTCGTGCTGCCGTCGCATTCCGAGGGAATGTCCAACGCTCTCCTCGAGGCGATGGCGTGCGGCCTGCCGGCAGTCGCCACGCGAGTCGGGGCCGCCGAGACGATGATCGAGCACGGCCGCAACGGTGTTCTCGTCGAGCCAGCCGATCCCGAGGGACTGGCGCAAGCCCTGGGTCGACTCATCGAGGATCCTGGGAGGCGACGAAGCATGGGTCTCGCGGCGGCAGCGTCGATCCGAGACCGGTTCGACATCCGCGGCGTGGTCGATGCGGTGGAGGCGGCCTATTTCGAAATAGCCGGCTCAGCGCGACGCCGCCCCCGCTGATCGACCCAGACGCCCTCACGGGCGACGGGCTGAGCCGTGCGATGATCGTCCCATGACCTCCTCGACGCGCGCCCTCTTCCTGGTCCTTGCACTCGCGCTTGCCGCGTGCTCGAGTTCCGCGAGCGCCTACACCCCGCCGCCCATATCCGGGCAACCATCAGCCGCAGCCTCGTCGGGCGCGGCAGCCGGGGGCCCCGTTTCGACGCCGGAGGAAGCCGCCCAGCGGGTCATCGATCTCGACCCGCGCTTCGCTGGGATCGGGCCGAAGAACCCGGACGTCATCGGTGGTTGCTGCTTCTACGAGGCGACACCATCCGCCGACGGCTACCGGGTCACCGTCGAGCTCGGCTGGGGCGATTGCCCGGCGGGCTGCATCAACCGGCATCGCTGGAGCTACGCGGTTGGCACCGACGGTACGACGACGCTCCTGTCCGAGTCGGGCGACCCGGTGCCGTCCGGTTTCCCGGACGCCGTCGGCGGGACGAGCTACTGACAGCGGCCCGCAATGAGCGGAGCCGCGCCCCATACGGGACGCGGCTCCATGAGTCCGGCGAGCCAGGGTGGACGGTCGACGCCGTGAGGCGCCGCACCCAAGCCCAGGAATAGCGATGTGACGGTTGCTACCTGATGAGCTGGATCCCGATGGCGCCGGCACCCTCGATGTTGCCGGAGCCGACCGGGCCTGACGTGATGTAGCGAACGAACCAGCCGACGAGGCAGCTGCTGCTGCCATTTCCGGCGATCGGGACGAGGGTCGTGCCGTTGCCCTGGCACAGCGGGTCGTGGCCGCTGCCTCCGGGGTTCTCGGCGACCATGTAGTCGAGGTAGAAGGCGGCGACCCGGATGATGTGGTACGTCGCGTTGCTTCCGCCCGTGGTCGTGCAGTAGCCGTCGCAGATCGGGATGAGGACGATCTTTCCGGCAAGCTTGTTGACTTCATCGGCCATCGGCTTCGCACAGTTGTTGCCGTTGTCGGAAGCGACGTCAGCGGGGAAGGCGGCGAACTGGAGCTTCGGCGGATTCCGGACCTCCTCGTCGCAGTTGTTGGGGGTCCCGTCGAGGTCGAGGACCATGAACGAACCGGCGCCGGTCTTGCAGAGGGGCACGATGTACTCCTGCCCGATCGGTGGCTCGCCCGGCTCGCTGATATCCCAGGTCGTCTCGCCGCTCCCCAGGGATCCGGAAGCGTCGCAGTCGACGATGTTCACCGGGAATACGACCGGCAGGAAGATGCCACCGGTCAGGGCACCGGCCACGGCGGTCGAGTCGGCCGAGGCTCGGAAGTCATTCATTCCGATGACGCGAGCGAAGGTCGTCGGGAACATCTGCGTTCCGGTGACCTGGATCCCCTGCGCTCCAGGCGGGACCAGGTTCGCTACGTTGCCAACCTGCGCGGCACTGGCCGTGTTCGGCGCGAGCGTGCCCGCGAGAGTCAGCAGGTGCCCCTTGACGTCGGAGTAGTAGGCGGCGAAGCCATCGAGCAGGTTCGATCCCGACATCGCCATCGCGGCTGCCTTGACGTCTGCATCGGTCTTGATAGCGCCGCCGAGGCGTTCAGCGATCACCATCGCGCCGGCGTTGGCGACCGAATCCGACCCGTTCTGGACGACGCGCTGATGGGCGTAGGCGTTGCCGCCTTCGAGGACGAGGGAGATACCGCCGATCATCGCGATCATTGAAATCACGGCGATGACGAGGATCTGTCCGCGCTGGCCGTCGCGACCGGGGCGTGTGCGGCGGGAGCGTTTCATGCTGACCTCTGAAGACTTCGGGCGAGAGGGGTGGCCGTTCATGGCTGCTTCGGACAAGCGGCGGCGGCCACGCCGTCGGCTGGATTTGTCGGACAGCTGTACTCGACCGATAGCTGCGATGTCGCCTTGAACGTCACGCCGTTCTTGAACAGGATGTTGCTGACAATCGGCGTGATCGGCTGGTAGGTTGCCTCGAACGAGACGACTGCAAGGCAGCCGACCGCGACCAGCGCGCATGGCGTCGTGGTGTCGGGGGTGCCATCGTCATTCGTCTGCCAGAAGTGAACCTCGACGTTCGGGACGTTGAGCTCGACGATCGCGCTGGCGTTCTTGGCTCGCTGAATGATGCTGGGCTCGTACTGGTTGACGATCGCCATGCGCGCGCCTTCGCGAGCTGCGTTGGTCAGCGTGTTGTAGGCGAAGACCGCTCGGCCGAGATCGAACAGGGCCACGAGCAGCAGCAGGAAGATCGGGATGATGAGGGCGAACTCGACCATCGCCTGGCCACGGCCGCGACGATCCGCTCGCCGCCGGAGGCGCCGCTCCATGTTCATTGTCGGTTCACCTGGATGTTGGTGTTGCATGGATAGAGCAACGTCGCCTGGATCGACTGCGACGTGATCACGTAGTTGCCATTCGGCGGGTTCGGCCCGTCAGAGACGGTGCCCGTGAAGCCGGCTGCATTCCAGGTGCTTTGAGCACTATTCCGATGGACCCCGTCGAATGACGGCACCACGCAGTTGGCGGCACTGACGGAGATGTATGCCGGTCTGTTCAGCAACACCGGACCGCTGGCATAGGTAACCGTCAGCGAGACGGCGTAGGTGCCGGCAGTGTTGTACCGGTGAGTGACAGGCCCGACTCCGGTGGCGGTGCCCTCACCGGCCCCGAACGTCCAGGCGTAGGAGATCCCGGGGCTGGATGTATCTGTGAAGGTAACCGTGGTGCCGACCGTTACCGACTGCCGATCGGCATGGAAGTCGACGCTCGTGGCGTCGGTCACCGTGATCGTCATGAAGGCAGTGCTCGAGCCGTAGGCGTTGGACGCCTGCATCGACACCACATAGGAGCCAGCGTTGTTGAAGGTGTGGCCGAGCGGGTCCCGCAGGGGCGATGTGGGGCTCGCCGACGTCGGATCGTTGAAGTCCCATGCCCAGGCGGTCGGGGCGCCACCACCGGACGTGTCGCGGAAGACCACGGTGAACGGGGCGGTTCCCGACAGGGTCGACGGCGAGACCGCGGCGTTGCCGGTGAAGGCAGCGGTGGGCGGGATGCCAGGGCCGGCGCCGGCTCCAGGGTCCGTCATGCCGGATTTGACCGGGAACACCGATGACGCCGAGACGCTCACCGATCCGCCGACGATATTGGAGATGACCGGCGTGATCACGTGGAACTGGCAGGTGATGCTGACCTGCGCCGTGTCACCAATCTCATACTTGCCGTCCGCGTCCGCGTCCGAGAAGGTCGGCGGCGGGGCGGTCTGGACGCCGGCGACCTTGGGCAGGTCGCAGTTCGAGGCGACAGCGTCACCGAGAATCTGATTCTGGTAGGCAAGCTTGGCGTCTGCGTCGCCTGCCCCGGACCACGCCTCCGGGTGGTTTGCCGCGGCGTTGGCCGCGATCCGGGCCATGTTCTGGAGGTTGATGTAGCCCAGGTAGACGCGACCGAAATCGAGCGCCGTCAGGGTGAGCAAGAGCATGATCGGCAGGACGAGCGCGAACTCGACCAGGCTCTGGCCGCGTGTTCGGTCGTGAAGGTGCGTGCGCAGGCGCGTCGCGAGACGGTGCATCGATGACCCCGTGAGGGAGAGGTGACAGTTCCGGCATCGTCTGCCGGGCACCTTTCACCATCCCTTGAATCGGTGCGCCGCTGCATAGCCCGAACGGCCCAGCGCCGATCAGTGATCGTCCGGTCCGGGTCCTACTCGCAACCCCGAGTCACGTCACTCAATCGCACAATTCAAGAGCCGCGCCCTTGCCGGACGCGGCTCTTGATCGGTCAGCGTGGGTGCCCTCGAGGGCGCTTCGGGTCCGAGGGCCCAGTTACGGATTACAGGCAGTACCTGGAGCCGTGCACGCGGCGTCGAGTCTCAGGATGCCGAGGTCTGGGCCATTCGGGCCGTCCTGCCGGATCGTCGACCCACCTGTGTAGAAGACGGTCCACGCGATGATCTGGCCGACGTATCCCCCCGAGGACGTGTTTCCTGCGATCTTCATGTTGTCGGACGGACCGTACTGAACACCGGCGAGGTAGAGGGCGCTGCCTCCGGAGAGGTCGATCGCGTCATTCTGATTCTCGGCAGTGTTGTCACAGGCAGACGGGAATGGCCAAACGGGTGTACATCTTGTATCTCGCTGGACGATGAGCGTCATCAGAAGCTTCGGGTTCGTGTTGGTCTCAACCAGCCCGAACGGCGATGCATAGTCGTGGGCGGCAGTCGCTTCCGTTCCGCTACCGCTACCTAGCTTCGTGCCCGCGTTCAACGAGATCATGGTCGCGTTTCGACCCTTGAACTGCTCGTCTCGTGGAAACACCAGCGCAACACCCTGGCTGCCGGCTTGGTAACCACCGATCAAACTACCGTTCAGCCCACCTGAGCCGGTGCCTCCGATTCCTTGTTTGAAGAAGTAGAGGCCCGGCTCGAGGACCGACAGGTCACTGTTGTTGTCCGTCAACGAGAAGTCGTAGACACCGGGCCGATAACAAAAGACGTGCGACCAGTCGATTGCACCGGTTCCCAGCTTGGGGATGACACTCTTGGTCCCGACGAGCACGTCGTAACCGGGGTCCCCGCTCAAATACGTGTTCACGATTGCCTGGCAGGCGGCTGATGGGCTGGACGCGGCTCCATCAAGTGCCGCCGCCCGAGACGCGTAATGAGTCCCGCCTGTCTCCAACGGGATGAAGTAGCCCGGGTCCTGAATGAGGCTGCCGATTTTGTTCCCCGCGGGACTGGCCGGTGACGGCGGAGTCCACAACGGTCCATGAAATGGGTCGTAGTAGTCCATTCGGTAGTCGGGCGAATCGACGATGAGTCGACTCCCTGACCCGGCGTAAATCATGTTGGCATTCGAACCAACATCACCCTGGTTGATCGTGACGCGCGTCCCACCATTGATTTCGATATCTCGGACGCCAGGGACGGAGTCGGCACTGGGTGGGCGCAGGGTGACAAGCGCATAGCTTGCCCCGAAGCCCAGGCCGGCGACCGACGTCGTCGCAACGTTCCAATGATCAATGCCCAGGACGCGCGAAAACGACAGCTGGAACGTCGGATTGCTGACCGTCACCTGGACCGCGTGGGCGGGATTGCAAGTGGCGACCTGGGCG
>Ga0307290_10000774_pt1 | contig 10416 bp, 9 predicted proteins | sample ER_DNA_144_FD_194472 | JGI IMG/M metagenome (GOLD analysis project Ga0307290, IMG submission 194472) | Bulk soil microbial communities from the East River watershed near Crested Butte, Colorado, United States - ER_DNA_144 | ecosystem: Environmental > Terrestrial > Soil > Floodplain | place: USA... | reverse complement strand
CCAGGTCGGCTCGGTCGATGTCCCGGCCGATACCTTCGGCCAGGCGCTGGCCGGTGCTGGCCTGCCCGGGTGGTTGGTCGAGCGCCTGGTCGAGCTCAACATCATGATGGCGGACGGCCACGCCGCCGGGGTCACTGATGAGGTGGCCAGGCTGATCGGACGCCAGCCCCGGACCTTTGCGGAGTTCGCCGCCGAGCACCGCGTCGCCTTCGGCGGCCAGCCATGACACCGGCCAGCGGCGTCGGGGTTGCCGCCTGGCTTCGGCCGTGGCCTCCGAGCAGATCCGGACAGCCGCGCCAGTCGGGTTGGTCCCAGCCGCTACTCCAGGTAGTCGCGGACCATAAGCGGCTGAACGCTGTGCAAGCCGCAGGTCGCGCAGGTCAGGGCCGCAATTTCCTGGAGTGTCGATGTACATGATCGACGCAGATGTATGCGATCGCCGTAAACCGTTGGAGATGCTGCTCGTGCCCGAGACCATCTCCTCCATCAGTTCTCTGAACCTCTCGAGCGCGCCCTCTTTCACCGCCAGCTCGTTCACCCACGAGACGGTTCCCTTCGTCGGGTCCTCGCGCTCTTGGACTTCGCTATCCACGTCAAACTCCTCGTGTTGATAGGGCTCGTCAGTTCACCTTGAGGTGAAGGCGGCGGCTTTCGCCGCCGTTTCACCATTACTCGGTTCCGGAACTCAGTTCCGGTTCCGTCGCTGGTCCGGATGTGGAGTCAGCGGGTAGCTCTGTCTGCGTCCAGGATCAGGCGGGTGACCACGCCGGGGTGGGAGATCATGGCGACGTGGGAGGAGTCGATCTGGATGGTGTGGGCGCCCATGCGTTCGGCCATGAAGCGCTCAGCCGCCGGTGGGATGGCGCGGTCCTGGTTGGCGACCAGGTACCAGGAGGGGATGGTCTTCCAGGCCGGGACACCGGACGGCTCGCCCAGGGTCGACAGCGACCCCGGACGTTGCGATGCGGCCATCACGGCCGCTGTGGTCTTGGGGAGGTCGGCGCAAAAGACGCTGCGAAAGACGGTTGGGTTGATGTAGGCGTCGGTGCCGGTGGTGCCGTCTGGCTGCGGGAAGGGCCGGAGGATGAGGTTGTCGGGGGTGAGTGCGCTGCCGGGGAACTTGGTGGCAAGCTCGCCGGCAGTCTCGTCCTGGTCGGGGGCGAAGGCAGCGACGTAGACCAGCGCCTTGACGTTGGGGTTGCCGGTGGCGGCGTTGGTGATCACCTCACCGCCGTAGGAGTGCCCGACCAGGACGATCGGTCCAGGGATGGTGGCCAGGACGCTGGCGATGTAGGCGGCGTCGCCGGCGACCGAGCGTAGGGGGTTGGCAGGAGCGAGCACGCTGTAGCCGCGGTCCTGCAGCCGGGTGATGACCCCAGCCCAGCCGGAGGCGTCGGCGAAGGCACCGTGGATCAGGACGATGGTCGGCTTGACGCCGTTGTTGTGGTGCGCGGCCCCCGCTGCTGCGGCGGAGTTGGCAGGGCTGGCTGAGGCGCCGAGTCCGGCGAACAGGGTCACGCCGATGATCGCTGCCAGCGCCACGAGCGCGATTCTCCTCAGCCTGGGACTGGTAATGGAGTTGCGGACGTTCATGAGACCTCCTCGGTTGGTCCTGGGCAGGTCCGAGCGGCCAGGTGGGAAGCTGTCCCGGTCGCGGTCTGGGGTTAGGTGACGAAGCGCTTCACGAACGCGAGCGCCTCCTCCGCGACCTCGCGCCAGCCGCTGTCGACGGTGAGGGCGTGGCCGCGGCCCTTGGCCTCGGCGATCTCGGTCACGCCCTCGTTGCCCTGCTGCTGCTGGAAGGAGGCGTTGGCGACCGCCCAGGGCACGGTGTGGTCCTTCTCGCCCGAGATGATCAGCAGCGGGCCACGGTCGGGGTTCTTGGTGTCGACCTTGGCCTCGGTCCACGGGTTCAGGTTGGCCGACGCCGCCTGGAACAGCGGCTTCCCCGAAGCGGGCACGGCGAAGTCCTCGTACAGCTGCCTGGCCTCGTCCTCGCTGACGGCGTTGGCGAAGCCATAGCGGAACTGCTCGTAGGTGAGCGGCACGGCCCGGTTGCGGTTGGCCGGGTTACCCAGCACCGGAAAGGCCGACCTCAACGCCGAGATCGGCAGCGGCAGCACCCCGCGGAACGGGGCCGGGTCGATCGCCACCGACACCGCCGCCAGCCCCCGCCCGGCCAGGATCTGGGCTAGCAGCCCGCCGAAGGAGTGGCCGATGATGGCCGGCTTGTGGTCGAGGCCGCGGATGATCGTCTCGAAGTGGTCGGCGACCTGGCCGATCGACTTGCCGGCGAACACCTCGGGATGGGCATTGGCCTCCTGGACGGTGTCGGGGTCGTCGGGCCAGCCCGGGGTCAGGGCCGTGTACCCGTGCTCCTCGAACAGGGCCGCCCACCGGTCCCAGCTGCTGGGCAGCAGCCACAGGCCGTGGACGAACACGACCGGGGTGCGCCCGGTCTGGTTGGCGCGCTCGCATTGCTGGAGCTCGTGCTCGGTGATCGTCTTGTCGCTCGGCGGGGTGGGCGATCCGGCGCTGGTCATGGCGTTCCTCCTGGTTCGGCCGCGGGTTTGAGGTTAGGGTCAGGCGTCGGCGGCTGTGCCGTCGGGGCGGACCAAGGTGGCGTCCAGGACGGCGTCGTTGACGGCCAGGTTGATGTCGACTAGGGCCTGGCCGATTCGCTGCCTGAGCTGGTCACGGGACTTGGTGGCGGCAGCCTGTGCCGCCGACCTGGCGTCCGCGACGCGCTGCTGGAGCGCGTCGAGCTATGCGGAGAGGTCCATGCTTCCTCCTTGCCTTTGTGTCGATTGCTGGTCTGGCTGCAAGCAAACGCTGACCGGCTGCTCACCCCCATGCGTCGAGTCGATTGTCCAGGCCTGCAGTCCTTCAATTGGGCCGTTCGCGGTCACAGGTGGACTATGCCGGCTTTGCGCTGCACGTAGACGGCGTGGACGGAGGGCAGCATCAGGGCGTCGGCCTCGCTCTGACCTGGAAGGCCTCCCATCCCTAGAAGGCGACCATCACGTCGGTGAGCCTGGCGGCCATGTCGTGCTTTTGCTTCTCGGTGAAGACCCCCTCGGCGAGCGTGACGTTGACCAACGGCATGAGATGCTCCTGTGCGGGCGGGTTGATCCCCCGTGCCTGGGGCGGGCGGATTGCCCATGCCAGAACCATGCGCCCGAGGTGAGCGCGGTCGCGTCTGTGGGATCCCTAGCTCACACCCCAGCTCCCGAGCCCAGAATGCCGGGGTATTCCGGCGCCAGGACGGTTCTACGATGGCCACAGAGCCGCCGAAAGGGGTGCCGCATGCTGTTGCGGAGCCGCAGAGAGCAGTGTGGGGTCCTTGACGGGCTACTCGCGGACGTCCGGGCGGGGCGCAGCCGGGTGCTGCTGGTGCGTGGCGAGCCCGGCATCGGCAAGACCGCGTTGCTGGGTTACGCGGCCGATACGGCACAAGACTTCCGAGTGGCCCGCGCTGAGGGTGCCGAGTCGGAGATGGAGCTGCCGTTTGCGGCGCTGCACCAGCTGTGCGGCCGGATGCTGGATCGCCTGGACCGGCTGCCCGGCCCGCAGCGCGAGGCTCTCGGCGTGGCGTTCGGCCTGCGGTCTGGCAGCGCGCCGGATCGTTTCCTGGTCGGCCTGGCTGTCCTGGGCCTGCTGTCCGACGTGGCGGCGGATCAGCCGCTGTTGTGCCTGATCGACGATGCGCAGTGGCTGGACCAGACCTCGGCCCAGGTGCTGGCGTTCGTGGCCCGCCGGCTGGACGCCGAATCGGTCGCCGTGCTATTTGGCACCCGTGATCGCGGTCCGGGAGGCGAGCTGGCTGGCCTTCCGGAGCTGGTGCTTGACGGACTGTCCGATGCTGACGCCCGGGCCATGCTGGCCTCGGTCATCCCTGGGCGGCTGGATGAGCGAGTCCGCGACCGCATCATCGCTGAGTCCGGCGGCAACCCGCTCGCGCTGCTCGAGCTGCCCCACGGGGTGACGGTGGCGGAGCTGGCCGGCGGGTTCGGCGTGGCCGGCCCACAGCCCGTGGCCGGCAGGATCCAGCAGAGTTACCTGCGCCGGATCGCCCCGCTTCCGGAGATGACCCAGCGCCTGCTGCTGCTTGCCGCTGCCGAGCCTACCGGCGACCCGGCGCTGCTGTGGCGGGCTGCCGGAACGCTTGGCATCAGCGCCGAGGACGCCGCCGCCCCGGCCGAGGCAGACGGGCTGCTCACCGTTGGCGCCCAGGTCACCTTCCGCCACCCGCTGGTCCGCTCCGCCGTCTACCAGGCAGCGCCGGTCGGCGACCGCCGCCGCGCCCACCACGCCATCGCCGAGGCCACCGAAGCGGGCACCGATCCCGACCGTCGGGCCTGGCACTGGGCCCAGGCAGCAGCAGGGCCCGATGAGGACATCGCCGCCGAGCTGGAGCGATCCGCCAGCCGGGCCCAGTCGCGCGGCGGCCTGGCCGCGGCAGCGGCGTTCCTCGAGCGCGCCGCCACGCTGACACCCGAGCCGGCGCGCCGGGCGGAGCGGGCGCTGGCCGCGGCGCAGGCCAAGTACCAGGCCGGCGCGTTCGATGCGGCACTGCGACTGGTGGCCACCGCAGAGTCGGGACCGCTGGACGAGTTCCGACGCACCCGGGCGGACCTGCTGCGCGGCCAGATCGCGTTCGCGTCCAGCCGCGGCAGCGACGCACCCCCGCTGCTGCTCAAGGCGGCCCGCCAGTTTGAGCCACTCGACGTGGGGCTGGCCCGCGAGACCTACCTGGAGGCGCTGTCGGCGGCGCTGTTCGCCGGCCGCCTCGCCCTTGGCGGCGGTGTGCGGGAGGTGGCCGAGGCCGCGCGTGCCGCGCCGCCGTCGCCGCAGCCCGCGCGCCCGCCCGACCTGTTGCTGGATGGCCTGGCGGTGCTGCTCACGGAGGGCTACCCGGCAGGGGCGCCGCTGCTCCAGCGGGCGGTACGCGCCTTCCGCGGTGAAGACGTATCCATGGGGGAGCGGGTGCGCTGGCTCTGGGTCGCCTGCCACGCTGCCATCGTTGTGTGGGATTACGAGACCTGGGACGTGCTCGCCGCTCGCCAGGTCCAGCTCGCCCGTGATGCCGGCGCGCTCGCCGTGCTGCCCATGGCCCTCAACTCGCTGGCCGCCGCGGTCGTCTGGACCGGCGACTTCGCTACGTCAGCGGCGCTGATCGCGGAGGCGGAGACGCTCACCGAGGCGACCGGGAGCCAGCTTCCGCCCTACAGCGCGCTGGCGCTTGCCGCCTGGCAAGGCCGCGAAGTCGAGGTGAGGGGATTGATCGAGGCCAGCGCAAACGGCGTGGTGCGCCGGGGCGAGGGAATGGGGCTGGCCAACATGCAGTGGGCCACCGCGGCGCTTTACAACGGCCTCGGCCGGTATGAGGAGGCGCTGGCCGCGGCGCAGCAGGCGGGCGAGTACCCGCAGGAGCTGTGGTCCACTTTGGTGCTGCCCGAGCTGATCGAGGCGGCAGCCCGGAGCGGAAAGACGGCGAATGCGGCTGACGCCCTGCAGCGGCTCTCGCAGACCACCCGGGCCAGTGGCACCGAGTGGGCGCTAGGCACCGAAGCGCGCTCGCGCGCGCTGCTGACCAACGGTGAGGCGGCCGAGAGCCTCTACCGGGAGGCGATCGGCCGGCTCGGCCATAGTCGCCTGCGCGTTGCGCTGGCCCGCGACCACCTCGTGTATGGCGAATGGCTGCGCCGGCAGGGCCGTCGACTCGACGCGCGCGAGCAGTTGCGCAGCGCCCACCAGATGTTCACGGAATTCGGCATGCGGGGGTTCGCCGAGCGTGCGCGGGTCGAGCTCAATGCGACCGGCGTGCGGATACGCACACTCGCCACCGACACCCCCGCCCAGCTCACCGCCCGGGAAACCCAGATCGCCCGGCTGGCCAGCGACGGCCTGTCCAACCCCGACATCGCCGCCCAGCTATTCATGAGCCCGCGCACCGTCGAATACCACCTGCACAAGGTCTTCACCAAGCTCGCCATCAACTCCCGCAACCAGCTCCATGGCGCCCTGGCCAACAGCACAAGCGACGCATGGCGGCAAACCCCGTAGCCTCGATTCCCGCGAGACGGCAACCACCGCGGGCCGACACCTACCACGCCCGGTCGCCGACAACCTCATCGCTCGCCGGTGCCAGGCAACCGCATGCGGGCTGTGCGACCGGCACGAGCCTTCAGCGGCCAGCGGCGATGCGAGACACGCTCGTCCTGCCCGAGCTTCCGCTACTGCGTTGAACCTGAACCCAGGTGAACGCGTCTAGCAACGCTCGCCTCGGACTATCAGCACACGGCTGCGCCCCGCCCGGACGTCCGCGAGCAGCCCATCCAGGGCCCTGCACTGCTCTCTGCGGCCCCGCAACAGCATGCGGCACCCCTCTTCGGCGGCTCTGTGCCATCGTAGAACCGTCCTGGCACCCAGCACACCCCCTGGGAACCGGAGCCCACAAGCCGGGGTGCCGGCTAGGGATCTCGCGGACGCGAACACACCCACCCCGGGCAGAGAGTGCTGGCATGGGCAATCCGCCTGCACCCCCGGGCGCCAAGAGCACCAGCCAGTAGCGAAGACGGCGACGCTGCGCGGGAGTGGACCGGTTGAGGGGAGCTGACGGCAATGTTCGGAACATCATGGCGTGTAGCAAGGATCTTCGGCATCGAGGTTCGCGTCGACAGCTCCTGGGCCGTCATCGCCCTGCTCATCACCTACAGCATGTACTTGCGGATCTCCCTCCTGTACCGGGACCTGTCGGGCGGAGCCGCGGTCGGGCTCGCCGTCCTGGCGACCGTGCTGTTCTTCGGCTCGGTCCTCACCCACGAACTGGCCCACGCTCTGGTCTCCCAGGCCCGGGGGATCCGGGTCCAGGACATCACGCTGTTCCTGTTCGGCGGGGCGACGCGGGCCAGGGTGGAGTCCCGCGGGCCGGGCGACGAGTTCCTGATCGCGGTGGTGGGGCCGCTCACCAGCCTGCTGCTGGCCGGGCTGTTTTGGCTCATCGACGTCGTCGGGCGTGGCGTGCTATCCACACCGGTGGCCGGCATGTTCGGCTACCTCGGCTGGGTGAACCTGCTGCTGGCCGCGTTCAACTTGGTCCCGGGGTTCCCGCTGGACGGGGGGCGGCTGCTGCGCTCGGCCATCTGGAAGGCCACCGGCAGCTTCGGCCAGGCCACCCGGATCGCTTCCCTGGCCGGCCAGGGGGTGGGCTGGCTGCTGGTGGCCGCCGGGGTGGCCTTCCTGCTGGGCGGCAACCTCGCCGGGGGCATCTGGTTCGCGTTCATCGGCTGGTTCCTGGTCCAGGCCGCCCGGTCCTCCTACGAGGACCTCCAGCTGCGGGAGATGCTCCGCGGCGTGGAGGCCGAGGACGTGATGGCCGGTAACCTGCTGCGGATCCCGCCGGAGCTGTCGCTGCAGGACGCGGTGGACGACTACTTCATGCGGTATGACCACGGCGCGTTCCCGGTTGACGAGCAGGGACAGACGATTGGCCTGCTGACGCTGCGGGGGGTCCGGCGGGTCCCCAGGGAGCAGTGGCCGATCCGTCGGGTGCGTGACCTTATGGTCCCGCTCGGCGACCAGGTCGTGGTGGCGCCGGATGCCCGGATGGACGGCGTGCTGGGCAAGCTCCAGGACGGTGAGGCCGGGCGGGTGCTGGTGGTCCAACGCGGCGAGGTGGTGGGCATCATCACCCCATCTGACCTGAGCCGGTGGCTGCGCCGCTGGCGGACGCTCGACAGCAAAGCGCTCGACAGCAGAGCACGCTGAGCGGACAGCCGGAGCCTGGACAGGTGGTACGAGGATGACCGATGCGTTGCCCGAGATCGTCCCGGTGAGGACCGGAGGTGTCCCTGCACGACCTGCCTGGTACGCGCCCAACGCCTGGCGCTGTCGCTGCGGCATTGGGATATCGGCCGGCACGGTGTCTGGGGGCGGCCTGGTCGCAGCCGAACGCGCGGCATTTGCGCCGCCGGACGCATGCGAACTTTACCCGCAAGGCGCGCCGCGAGCGCCAGCCATGTCAGTCCAACGGCGCGTGTATCCGAATCGGGAAGGAGTACAGCGATGGCGGAGCAGAACGGGTTCTGGCCAGACGGCGCCGGATGGCGGTGAGCGTGTCCGTGCAGTTCGAAGCCGGCGGGCAGCCGGTCAGCGGCGCGGGCGGGCCGATCACCGAGCCGATCCTGCCCGGCTTCGCCGACCTGGGGCAGAACAGCTTTTATTGAGTATGGGGCCCGCGAGGGCGTCCCCCGGATCCTGGACCTGTCGGGACGGAGCGCATGAGGCCAGGATCCGGCACCTGCCTCTTAGCAGTCGGCTGGCCGGGCTGAGTTCTCCGTTGGGATTGGGCTGCTTGGGTGGTGGGTGTCTGCGCCCTGGTAGCGATCGCATGGGCGTCAGCGCCTCACGCATCCGCCAGTCCTGCCCGCTGCCAATGTTCGAGCGGCGCCGTCCTCGGCCAGCGCACATACCCCCACAGGGAAAGGAAGACGACATGGAAAGCCCTCGCCTTGAATACACCTCGGAACTCCTATGCCATTTCGCTGATCTGCGAGATGGCACTCACGGCGGCGCCAGCTCCCGACAGGGCAAGGAACATCTCTTTACCGCAGCCGTCGCACTGCTCGATCCCCACGCTCGGCAGCCACTCCAGGAGATCAACACAGACTTGCTTCTCAGCACCGGCGAGGTGACCGCAACAGGGGTACGCCGCCGCCGCGACGGCGTCGAGGCGATTTGGACTCTTTCGTGGCCCGAGCAGCAGGCCGCCGGGATCAACCCGATAGTCATCCGCGCCTATTACAGCGCTGGAGCTCACCACCCGCATCTGCAGGCAGGCACCGTCGGCGATTGGCCGCTCAATGTGTTCGACGAGGAGCAGGCGGCGGCACAGTTGCCGACCCTGCGTGCGATGGCGTCGGCCGACCTTCACAACTTGGTCTTCCAGCGTGACTATCGCATCATTCCGGCTATCTTGAACGAATGGACGCCGTGACCTTACGGCTCCCGGTCCTCGGCGAGGGATGCTCATCCGCCTCGCCGTCTGCGACGAGCGCTACAGAGACACGTCCGGTCGATTTGGACAAGCTCGTCCACCTTGCCCTAGCCGAAAACTCATCCGCCCTGGCCGGAGCCGGTGTGCGGGATGTCGGCTGCGTCGAGCGCCCACGGCCACCTGTATCCCGAGTCCGATGCCGCCCTCCGCGACCGGCTGGACGCCATCTACACGGCCGTCCAGCGCGACCAAGACGCCGCCGTGGCGGACCTATTTCAGGAGCGCTGCCTCACCGCCGCTCAGGCAAGCCCCGCCCGCCTGGCTGACTCGCGCGCGGTGGGACATCGAGGCGCTGCACCACATCCGCGACACCACCTTCGCCGAGGACACCTGCCAGGTCCGCACCGGCACTGCCCCACGGGCCATGGCCAGCCTGGGCAACCTCGCCATCGGCATCCTGCGCGCTCACGGCGACCACAACATCGCCGCTGGGCTGCGCGGCAACGCCCGCGATGCCACCCGGGTCCTGCCACTGCTTGGCATCACTAGCCCATGAACCGACACTCCGGGACGTTGCCGAGGCTCTGAGTTGGTGCAGGACGTGGACGGCGACGGGGGCCGCGCCCACCAGCACGCCGCCGGCGCACCACGCCAGCCGAGCATGGCGGACCGCAACGGGGAAGCCCACATCCGCAACTTGAGGCCCTGGGGGACAGGTGCGGCGGCTGAGCAGCAAGCTGCATCTGCGCGCCGAGGCGGTGGTGGCCCCCGGCGATCCCGGTCACCGCCGGGCAGACGAACGCGCCGCGATCGCGCACCGCCTTGCCCCCGCGACACCCGCCGGGCCGAGCGAACTGCCTGGTTGACACGATGCCGTCCAGCAAGGCATCACCCGAATAGGTCCAAGGCAAGAGACCGCGCACTGGGCGCCTGGCCAAGGCCCTTGGCGACCGAGACCGGCCGCCGGTCGACTCGGCCACGGGTTCGTGCCGGTCGCGCCTCCGGCTGATCCGCCATCGGCGTTGCCGCTGCGCACGCCTCCTCGCCGTGTCCTGTCAGACCAGCACCCACCTGGCACTCGGAGCGTGGGACTGTTGGCGTTCTGTTGGCAGGACGCCCTGAAATCTGATGGTGCTGTTCAGAGGATTATTGTCCTCGAACTGGACTGGGGTATCCGCGCGTCGGGACTTGCGCCCAACCCACCCCAACCTCACCAACCAGTCAAGCCCCGACTATGCCGGGGCCCTGGCACGACGGCACGCATGGTCGCGGTCATGTCCGGTCTCCCTGGTCATCGAGCACAGCTGGTTGTCGAGCGACTTGACCTCGTTGGTGGCCACTGGGCGCAAGATCGATTGCCCGCGACCATCGAGAGCAGAGGATCATTGGCCCTCGGCTTGGCGCAGCGGGCTAGGCCT
>Ga0307290_10000773_pt1 | contig 10425 bp, 11 predicted proteins | sample ER_DNA_144_FD_194472 | JGI IMG/M metagenome (GOLD analysis project Ga0307290, IMG submission 194472) | Bulk soil microbial communities from the East River watershed near Crested Butte, Colorado, United States - ER_DNA_144 | ecosystem: Environmental > Terrestrial > Soil > Floodplain | place... | reverse complement strand
CGGCCCCTTTCCCCCCTGGGAGCCGCCCACAGCCCTCCTAACCTTTCCCCTACTCCATTAGATCCCGGTCGGCGCGAAAACTTTCTCGCTGTTCGCAAACTCGGAACCTGTACACATCGCTAGACCCCCCATACCTCCGTACCCGCGGGCGCCGTTTCTCCCTCAGCGAGACCATTTTTGGCGCAGTCGCTCGCGAACGCTCGCGACGTGTGTCGGAACCAGCTATTCGCTGCGACGAGCCAGCAGGTCGCTGTCAGCCCGCATGATGAAGTCGCCCGCGGAGTCGCCCTTGTGCAGTTCGCTGAAGCCGACGCTCACCGAGCCGCCCCCGGAGTCCTTCAACTCCGCGTCGAGTAGATCGAAGCGCTTTCGCAACTTATCGAGGGTGATGTTGGGCAGCGCACAGACGAATTCATCGCCGCCGAGTCGCACGAGCAGGTCGTAGGGGCGCATCTGGCGCCTGATCCCGTTCGCGACGCTTACAAGGAGCGCGTCTCCTGCCGCGTGGCCGTGCTTGTCGTTGACGGACTTGAGTTCGTCCACGTCCACGTAGGCGGCCCAAAGGCTGTCGCCTTGTCGCCAGGCGCGGTTCATCTCGTTGTTCAGGTCTTCGAGTCCGACTCCTCGTCGCCTCGCGCCGGTCAGCTCGTCGGTTGCCGCGTGCTCACGGTCGGAGGCGGCCTCCTTGCGGTCACGCGCCGCCTGCTCGCGATCTCGTGTCGCCTGCTCACGGTCCCGCGCTGCCCGGGCCCGGTCGCCCTTCGCGCGAATCCGGCTCGCACGCGAAGTCCTGCGTACCTCCTCTAGCCGAAAGGCGTGCCTGTCCGTGAGATCGTCGCCGGCATCCAGGTCGGCCGCCTCTTGGTCGTGGTCGCGAGCAATCTCGTCGCGGAGCATCGAAAGTTCGTCGCGTCGCTCCGCGGAGATGTCTCGCTCCTGGTTCGTTCGATCGCGCAGGTGCGAGGTTTCTTCACGGTCTCGCGATGTTTCGGCGCGTGTGGCCGTCGTCCGTGCGTGCGTGGGCTTCTCACCGGCTTCGGCGCGGGCCAAGTCAGCCGAAACCTGGTCCTCATCAGAGGCCTCTTGATCGCGGTCACTCGCCGTCTGGTCGCGGTCGGCGAGCGTCTGCTCGTTGTCAGCGAGCGTCTGGCCAGCATCGGCCAGACCCTCTTCGGCGAGGTGCGTAACTGGTCCCTTGCCAGGCGAGCCGTCGTCCATCGCTAGTCCTCTCTCTCAGCAGGGCCGAGAGCTGCCAACGGCAGCGATCGACACGACTGCAACTAAGTGTACTGCTGCCCGCAAGTCACACCGCAGAAAATCGCCGCACCAGTCCAAACCTTGCCTCTCCGCAAACCCGCACGATCACTAGAGGACGCGAAAAGCGACGCTTTTATCTATTATCGCGTCCGTCCGTGCCGAAAGGAGAGGGCGACGTGGCCACGTTTCCGGAGATCCGACCCGTCGAGACGCGCTTCCGTCTCACCCCAGAGCTGGCGGCTGGGGCGATCTACCGGAAGTACGAGAAGGCCTCCCGAAAAGTCTGGGACCCCAAGCAGCTCGACTACGAGCAGGACCGGGCCGACTGGGAGCGGATGACGGACGCCCAGCGCGAAGGCATCGTCACGATCACCGTCCGGTTCGAGGCCGGCGAGCAGGAGGTGACGGACGAGCTTCTCCCCATGCTCGCCGCCGCGCACGCGCTCGGCCGGTTCGACTGGGTGATGTTCATCGCGACGTTCCTGCTCGAGGAGGCTCGGCACTCGGAGTTCTTCTGCCTCTGGCACGAGCGCTCCCTCGGTCTGAGCAGCCCCGCGGAGAAGGCGCGGTACTGGCCCCTGCGCGAGCATACGGTCGACCCGCAGGGCCGCTTCACCGTCGGCGAGCCCGTCTACGAGGGGCTGCCGAAGTACGGCCAGAAGCTGACGGCGGCAGTGCAGTCGGGGGAAGAGACCGCGATCGAGGCCGCCTTTGTTCAGTTCGCGACGCTCTACTGCGCCTGGGTCGAGGGCGTCCTGACGATGCCGTCATACGAGATCGTGATCGACACGACCGAGATGTGGGGCGTCCTGCCGGCGCTCCGGCTCGGCTTCAAGAACATCCTCGGCGACGAAGGACGCCACATCACCTTTGGAACGGAGGCGACGCGGATCCTGATCGAGAAGGATCCTGCGTACGAGGCGCTTGCGCACGACGTGATCGACGAGTACCGCGGGAACGCGGTCGGCATGCTCGAGTACCAGCGGAACGTGCCCGGCCTCGATCTCGACAAGTACCAGCGTCAGAAGGCGCGGCACTACCTGAACCGCTGCCGCGAGATGCGCATCACGGCCGACCAGAGGCTCGTGGACGAGATCCTCGACCCGGAGATCGACTTCGTCGTCGGCGTCGAGGCAGGGTAGAGGAGTCGTGGTGAAGCGCTGGCAGTGCCTCGACGTGGGCTGTGGAGCCGTCGTCTCGGCCGGGTCTGACGAAGAGCTCGTCGAGGCCGCCAACGCGCACATGCGAGAAGTGCACGGAAGCTACGAGCTCGAGGAGATGATCCTCGCCGTCGCCGAGGACGCGCCCGACGAGGGCGAGCCCATCCGCGAGGAGGCGACGAGGTGAGCGTCGCGGCCGTGGACCCGGTCGCCAGGCTCCTGCAGCAGACCGTCTACACGCCGGTACGGCAAGGGAGCGCGGTCGCCGAGACGGTCGCACGCCTGGGGCGCGCGATCGGCATGGGTCTCCTCCGGCCCGGCGACCGCATGCCTTCCGGCGGGCCGCTCGCGGGCGCCCTCGGGATCTCGCCGGTGACACTCCGGAGCGCGCTCGCGATCCTGCGGAGCGCCGGCCTCGTCGAGACGCGCCGGGGGAGAGGAGGGGGAACGTTTGTGAGCGCGGACGGCGCCGCGGCCGGGCTACTCGAGGTAGGGCCGCTTCCGAGCGAGGACGATCTGCGGGACCTCGTCGACTTCAGGCGCGTGGTCGAGGGCGGCGCCGCCTGGCTCGCTGCCGAGCGGGCCACGCCCGAGCAAGTCGCATACCTCGGTGCGCTGGTCGAAGAGATGGCCGAGATCCGGAGCTTCGACCCCTGGAGCGAGCGCGACGCGCTCTTCCACCTCATCCTCGCCGACGCATCCGGGTCGCGCCGGCTGGTGGAGCAGGTCGCCGCCGCCCGCGCGGAGGTCTACCGGCTGGCCAGACTCGGCTCTGTCCCACGGCCCGTCCTCGAGCTGGCCGACCAGGAGCACGGCGAGGTGCTGCGCGCCGTCGCCGCGCGCCGCCCGGCACGAGCGCGCGATGCGATGATCCGGCACGTGGTGTCGACAGGCGCGCTCTGGCTGGGCCTCGGCCGCGTTGCCGATGTTAAGGCCGCAAGCAAACCAAAAGCGGAGGGCGGGCGATGACACTCGTTCAGGACGACCTCGCCGAGGTCGACGTCGCAAGTCCCAGCGTCTATGCGGAGGGCGTGCCACACGAGACGCTCGGGGCCCTGCGGGAGCACGACCCGGTGCACTGGCACCCGTTCGAGGGGACCCGCGGCGGCTTCTGGCTCCTCACCACGCACGCCGACGTCGTCGCGATCGGGAAGGACCCGGAGGCGTTCTCGTCGCAGCTCGGCCACATCGCACTCGAAGACCGGGAGCCCGACGCGCTCGCCGCGCGGCAGTCCCTGATCGAAACTGATCCGCCCGACCACACGCGCCTGCGCAAGCTCGTGAGCTACGCGTTCACACGCAGCAAGGTGCAGGAGTACGAGGCGTACACGAGGAAGATCGCGCAGGAGCTCCTCGACCGGGCGATCGCGCAGGGCGAGTTCGACTTCGTCACCGAGATCTCCGAGCCCCTCCCGATCAGCGTCCTCATCTCGATCCTCGGGCTTCCCGAAGAGGACGCCCCGATGCTCATCGAGCTGACGAGCGAGATGGCCGCGGCGACCGACCCGGACTATCTCCCGGACCCGGAGAAGTACCCGACCGACGTTGACCCGCGGCTCCTGCCGTTCGGCACCCCGGCGGGCTGGCACGTCTTCGAGTACGGGCGGAAGATCGGGCAGGAGCGGCGGGAGCACCCGACCGACGACCTCGTGTCGCGCCTGGTCCATGCGGAGGTCGACGGTGAGCACCTGACCGAGACCGAGTACCGCAACTTCTTCGAGCTCTTCATCTTCGCCGGGAACGAGACGACGCGGACCGGCATCTCCCAGGGCAGCCTCGCCCTCATGGAGCATCCCGACGAGTTCGACCGCCTCGCCGCCGATTCGTCCCTCATGCCGACGGCCGTGGACGAGATCCTGCGCTACGGGACGCCGATCATCTACTTTCGGCGCACCGCGACCCGCGACACCGAGATCCGCGGCGTCCCGATCCGCGCCGGCGACCGCGTTGCACTCTGGTACGTCGCGGCGAACTTCGACGAGACGGTGTTCCCGGACCCGTATCGCTTCGACGTGAGCCGCCATCCGAACCCGCACGTGACCTTCGGTCGCGGCGGGCCGCACTTCTGTCTCGGCTCGTTCCTCGCTCGGCTCGAGATCCGAATTCTCCTCGAGGAGATCCTGGCGAGGAACGTCCGCTTTGAGCTGACCGGCGCGCCGGTTCGGCTCAGCTCGAACTTCATCAACGGCTTCAAGTCGTTGCCCGTGCGCGTCGTCGACGCGCGTTGAAAGGAGACGCCATGGCTACTGTCGAAGCTCCACAGACCACGCGCAGGATCTTCCTTGCGGGAGAGTGGATCGACACCGGCTCCTCGCTGGAGGTGCTGTCGCCCTACTCGGGGGAGGTGGTCGCGACCGTGGCACGCGCAGGTGCCGAGGAGGCGCGCCGGGCGATCGATGCCGCCGTCGAGGCGATGCGCGAGCCGCTGCCGCCCTGGCGGCGGGCGGAGATCCTCGAGCGGGTCGCGCAGCTTGTTCGCGAGCACGGCGAGGAGCTCGCGCAAACGATCTGTGCGGAGGCCGGCAAGCCGATCAAGGCTGCTCGCGTCGAGGCGGCGCGAGCGGTCAACACGTACACGCTCGCGGCCGGCGAGGCCCGGACGCTTTCGGGCGAGTCGGTTCCGATCAGGGGAACCCAGCCGGGTGACGGCCATATCGCCTGGACCGTCCGGGTCCCGATCGGTGTGATCGGCGCAATCACGCCGTTCAACTTCCCGCTCAACCTCGTCGCCCACAAGCTGGCACCGGCCCTCGCGGCCGGCTGCGCAGTCGTTCTGAAGCCGGCGAGCCAGACCCCTGTATCGGCCCTCCGGCTGGCGGCGCTCTGCGAGGAGGCCGGGCTTCCCGCCGGCTGGCTCAGCGTGCTCCCGGGCAAGGCCTCCGAGATCGGCGACGTGCTCGTCGAGGACGAGCGTGTCCGCATGCTGACGTTCACCGGCTCGGCCGAGGTGGGCTGGGATCTCCGCTCCCGGGCCTCGCGGAAGAAGGTGACGCTCGAGCTCGGTAACGCCTCGCCGGTCCTGGTCGAGCCTGACGCCGATCTCGAGCTCGCCACGGCGAAGGTGGCGACGCACGCGTTCTCGTTCGCGGGCCAGACCTGTGTCTCGATTCAGCGGGTCTACGTCCATCGCGACGTGGTTGACGACTTCCTGGCGAACCTCGTCCCGAAGGTCGAGGCGCTGTCCGTCGGCGATCCGGCCGACGACACCACCGACGTCGGGCCGGTCATCGACGGCGGGAACCGCGACCGCATCCGCGAGTGGCTCGAGGAGGCGACATCCTCGGGTGCTGAAGTCGTGGCCGGAGGCGGCGAGGAGGAGGGGCTGCTCCGCCCGACCGTCCTCACCGGAGTCGCGCCGGAAATGAAGGTCTGCGCGCAGGAGATCTTCGGGCCCGTGTGCTCCGTCATCCCCTACGACTCGCTCGAGGAGGCCTTCGAGCTGGCGAACGGGACGGAGTATGGGCTCCAGGCGGCGATCTTCACGCGCTCGATCGATCCGGCCGTGAAGGCCTCCGGGGCGCTCGAGTTCGGCAGCGTCATGATCAACGAGGCTCCCGAGTGGCGCGTCGACCAGATGCCCTACGGGGGCACGAAGGCCTCCGGGAACACGAAGGAGGGTCCGGCCTACACAGTCCGGGAGATGACGGAGGAGCGCCTCATCGTCCTCGGCGGCGTCTGATGAGCGAGCACATCAGGGCCGCCGTCCTGCGGGCGTTCGGCGAGCCGCTCGTCGTCGAGGAGCTCGAGCTCGACCCGCCGAAGGCCGGCGAGGTGCTCGTGCGGATGGCGGCGAGCGGTGTCTGCCACTCCGATCTCCACGTCGCCCAGGGGATCCACCCGACCGAGCTTCCCGTCGTGCTGGGGCACGAGGGCGCGGGCGTCGTCGAGGAGGTGGGGTCGGGCGTGGACGGACTAGAGCTTGGGGATCACGTCCTCCTGACCTGGCTCCCCTATTGCGGCCACTGCCGTGAGTGTGCGCGCGGGAAGCTGAACCTCTGCGAGAACGTCGGCTGGTATGACGCCACGATGGAGGACGGTACGTGCCGCTTCCACCGCAATGGCACAGAGATCCACCACTACAACACGTCGTCGTTCGCCGAGCGGTCGGTCGTGCCTGCCCGCACCGCGATCCCGGTCGACCGCGACCTTCCGCTCACCGAGCTTGCGCTGATGGGCTGCGCGGTGATGACCGGCGTCGGCGCCGTGCTGAACACGGCCGGCGTCCGGCCGGGCGACACGGTCGCGGTGGTCGGGTGCGGCGGGGTGGGGCTGAACGTCGTCCAGGGAGCCCGCATCGCGGGCGCGACGACGATCGTCGCCGTCGACGTGGTCTCCGGGAAGCTCGACCTCGCGCGCGAGCTCGGCGCGACACATGTCGTCGACGCGAGCTCGGCCGATCCCGTCGAGGCGGTACAAGACCTGTCACACGGCGGCGTCGACCACGCATTCGAGGCGCTCGGACGCCCGGAGACGATCGAGACGGCGCTCCGCCTGACCGGCCGGGGTGGCCAGTCGGTCCTGATCGGCATGGCGCCGCCGGGTGCGAGCGTCCCGCTCGACGCGCTCACGACCACCCTGGAGGAGCGGTGCGTTCGCGGCTCCTGGTACGGCTCGTGCCTGCCCCTCCGCGACTTCCCGCTGCTGATCGACTTCTACCGTGATGGCCGCCTCCGGCTCGATCCGCTCATCGCCACCTGCACGCTCGAGGACGTCAACGAGGCGTTCGATCGCATGGAGCGCGGCGAGGCGGCCCGTAGCGTGATCGTCTACTCCTAACGCAGCGGCCGCCGGGCCGCCACCCGTGCCGCGGCCTGCCCGAAGGAGCGCCCCCGCGTTGCCGGGGCCTCCAGGTAGGGCCGCCCGGGCGCGGCTGCGAGGACGAGCACGAGCCGTGTCTCGTCGCCGCCGATCCCCAGCCCGAGCGCTGCCTGCCCGGCCGCTTCACGTGCGAGTGCTGCAGCCTCGCCCGGCTCGCGTCGCACGGACAGCGGGACGCCTTCCTCCTCGAATCCGGCGGCGAGGGCAGGCGCCGGTGCGCCGTCCGCGAGCAGCGCGACGACCAGGTCTGCGTTCACCGGCCGTCCGCCTCCGCGAAGGCGAGCACGAGCCCGACCGCGACTGCGGCCCGCGGGCCGTGCCGGCCGAGGACGTCGCCGCGCGCGACGGCGAGCTCGAGGTCGGCCAGCTCCGCCGCGACGACGTCGACCACCTCCCCGTCCGAAGCCGATCCGCCCACGAGGGTGACGAGCTCGCCAGGCGGCACGCCCCCGATGGCGTCGATCGCGCGCCGGACGTTCCGGGCCAGGACTTCCCGCTTGGCTGCCCGCCGCAGCCCGCGCCAGACCTCCGGTGCGAGCGGGACGAGCAGCGGCACGAGTCCGCGCCCGTCCACCAGGCAGAGGTGCGCCAGCGCCTCGGGCGGTGCCGGCTCCCCCAGGAAGCTGCGGCTGCCGTCTTCATGGTGGAGGACGAACGGCGTCTCGACCCGTGCCGAGCGGCGGCGCTTCGCTCGCTCCGCGAGCACGGAGTCGCAGTCGAGGAGCCCGGCACAGATCCTGGTCACGAGGTCGCCCGCTCCGGCGGTCGAGACAGCGCCCTCGGCCCGGTGCAGGTCGACGGTTCCGCCGCCAAGGTCGAGGACGAACGGCGCGCGTCCGGCCCCCGGCGTCGTCGACGCGCCCAGCACGGCCGCGTCCGACTCGCGGGCGACGACGCGCGCACCACCGGGACAGAGGCGACCGATCGCCTCGACGAGCCCGCTGCTCTCGCCGCGCGCGAGGAGCGCGAGCGCGACGGCTCGACGGCGAATGAGGCGGCGGGCGAAGCCGGGATCGTCCACCGGCACGGGGAGGGTGTGCCAGTAGATGTCGAGGAGCCCGTCCCTGTCGCCGGCTGATCCGCGGATCGCAGCCACCGCGCCCGGCGGCGGTGGCGAGGCGTGCTCGTCGAGCGTCTTCTCGCCGCCATCGGAGCCCACGAGGACGATCGAAAGCTCGGTCGGGGCAGATCCGGTCGCGGCGCTCCGCGGCACGCGAACGGCGACCGCGGCGCGGTGGCCGGCGAGTGCCCGAGCTGCGGTGCGTGCCGCTCGAGCCTCCTCGGGCCCAAAGCCGAGGAGGACGCCGAGGCGAAGCGGGTCGGACAGCTCTTCGACGGACGCTCCCGGCTCGGCCACTTCGACGGCGGCGCGGGCGCCTAGCGGGAGCGACGCAGCGTCGGCCACCTCGTCCACTATCGGCAAGGAGCGGTCGAACCGGTTTCCGATCAAAACCGCGTCGTCGGCCTCGACGATCGCCGCGATGATGTTCCAGCCGCCTGCGCGGGCGTCCCGCAGCCGCCCCGCCGCGTCCTCGTAGTCGATCCCCGCAGCGACGACGGGCACGATGGGCTCGGCCCGGGGCGGACCGTCGAGCTCGTCCACGGCAACGAGCGTCCCGGCGCCGACGCCGGTCCCCGAGGGTGTGTCGCTCGCCGGGCGCGCGATCGCAGTCTGCTCGAGCACGAGCTCCTCCAACCGTCCGAGCTCGACGAGGCCGGTCTCGACTGGATGGAGCTCGGCAAACAGCGCGACGTGAGCCCGCTCGCCGACGCGCCGTTCCGCGGCGGCGAGGAGCTCCGCGATCCCCACGGCGCAGCCCTCTGACCCCTTGGCGCCGGTGGTCGGGCGCCGCGCGACGAAGAGCCATTCAGGCTCGCGACCCGGCTCCGTCCGGGCGACGGCGATCTCGGTCGTCGAGTTGCCGACGTCTACGCCGGCGACGAGCACCCAGTTAGCGCGCGGCCAGTGTGGGCGTCTTTTCCCCCTGAGCCGCGCTGTCGGCGAGCGTGTCGATGAGCAGGCGCTCGACCGTGTCGCGCCACGCCGCTTCGTCGAGGACCCGCAGCAGCCCACGCCGGCGCAGAAACCGGCGCTTCCCGAGGGCGTCGAGCGCGCGGATCGCGCTCATGACCAGGTGGAAATCCTCGTCCGGGACGTAGTCCTTGATCTCCGGCTTGGCGGCCGACGAGGGCGCGAAGGTGCCCTCGGCGACCCCCTGCCAGTACGCCTGCTGGAAGACGCACCCGGAGACGCCGCCTGTCGGCTTGACCCAGCAGCCGATGGTGAGCCCGTGTCCGCCCTCCTGGATCCCCCGGAGTGCAAGCTGGAGCAGGCTGCGGCCCCGTTCGTGCGATGCGAGTGCGGCGAGCTGGCTGCGCGCGGTTCTCTCCTCGCGGGTCATTGGCTGCACCTCCTGGGAGATTGCTCGCCGCAATGCTACGCGATGAGCCCGCGCCGGACGTAGGCAGCGCGAGCCTCTTGGACCATCGCCGCGCAGCGCTCGGCCCCGCGCTCGGCCAGGGTCGCGGCGAGCTCGTCGAGCTCGGCGTCCGACGACCGGCCTGGCCGCAGCATCTCGTAGAAGCGCAGCAGCTCGTCGTCCGAGAAGGCGACCAGCTCGGCGCCTCGGCGCAGGTTCTCGGCGAGCTGCGGATTTCCACCGTGCTCCGCGAAGTCGGCCTGGAGAGCGAGCGTCTCCGGCGCGATGCGCATGTCGTCTGCGGTCACGTCACCGGTGAGAACGGCCTCTAGCGTGAGCTGGGACACGCGTTTCCCGCTCGCCGTGCGAACGGCGTCCCGCGCGCCGGCGGAGAGGGGGTAGCTCAGCTCGGCCACGTCACCTCCAGCTCGACCGGCTCCGCCGCGCTCGAGAGCCGCCGCTCCGTGGCGACGAGTTGCACGACTCGAGCGTGGTAGCGGGGTCCAAGCGGCTCGCTCGACTCGGGGAGGAGCAACGGCTCGGGGGCTGCGCCTTTCGCGTAGCGGGCCGCGTTCCGGCCCAGGGCGCGGTACAGCTCCGGGGTCAGGCGCGGTGCGATCGAGAAGAGCTCGAGGTTCGCGAGTGGCGGGAGGTCGGCGCGATGGATGAGGGCCGTCCCCTTCGCCTGGAGCCCAACCGAGACGCTGGAGCCCGAGAGGCGTGCCGCTGTCGAGCCGATGTAGCCGAGGTCGATCGAGCGCCGGATACGG
>Ga0307290_10000760_pt1 | contig 10520 bp, 13 predicted proteins | sample ER_DNA_144_FD_194472 | JGI IMG/M metagenome (GOLD analysis project Ga0307290, IMG submission 194472) | Bulk soil microbial communities from the East River watershed near Crested Butte, Colorado, United States - ER_DNA_144 | ecosystem: Environmental > Terrestrial > Soil > Floodplain | place... | reverse complement strand
GGTCGGCGGGGCCGCGGTCGTGCTCACGATCGGCCCGCCCGGAAGGTGCGAACGGGCCGCGATTGTGCTGCTCGCCGCCGGGCCGGCGCCTCGGCGGGCAGCGGCGGCGGAAGCCTCTCTGGAGGGTCGACCTGCGAATGCCAAAAACCTTCGAGAGGCAGCCGGCCTGGCGGCCGCGGAGGTCGAGGCGCCTTTCGACCGCGAGTTCCGGCGCGCGCTCGCCTGCGAGCTCGCCGAGCGGGCGTTGACCAAAGCCGCCGCCCGCGCCAAGGAAGCCGCGTGACCCGGCCGATCTCGCTCGAGATCAACGGCCGGCGGTACGAGGCGGTCGTCGAACCTCGCACACTTCTGTCCGACTTCATCCGGCACGAGGTGGGGCTGACCGGGACGAACGTGGGCTGCGAACACGGCGTCTGCGGTGCCTGCACCGTCCAGCTCGACGAGGAGCCGGTGCGTTCCTGCCTGATGCTGGCCGTACAAGCGGACGGCCGCTCTGTACGGACCGTCGAGGCCCTGGCCGGCCCCGACGGCCACTTGCACCCGCTCCAGGAGGCCTTTCGAGAGACGCACGCGCTTCAGTGCGGCTTCTGCACTCCCGGCTTCCTCATGTCGCTCGAGTCGTACCTGCGCGAGCACCAGGATCCAGATGAGCACCAGATCAGAGAGGCGCTCGCCGGCAACATTTGCCGCTGCACCGGCTACGCCGGCATCGTTGAGGCCGTCAGCCTCGCGGCGCGGCGCCTGCGGGCACGAACGGACGGCGCACGAGACTCAACGCAGCAGGCGCGCGAGACCGACGCCTAGGGGCGGAGGGGAGCCATGACGCTCCTCACCCTGCCGTGGCCACTACGATTTTCGGCCCAGGCGACACGACGAGACTCGATCGAGAGACCCAAGGGTGTAACCGGCGCGATGAAGAGCAGTTGCTTTGCTCCCGTCACCGCGTCGATCAGCCGGATCGCGCGCCCTGTCCTGTAGACGATCCACTCGCCGGCGATGTCGAGGTCGGGTGCGACTCCCCGACTTAACGGGGTCGCGCCGAGAAGGGCTCCGGTGACCGCGTCGTAGCGCTCCACTCGCTTCGACCCGTCCGGCGCCTCGACCAGCACGACGGCCCTTGTCCCGGAGAGCGCCAGCGCTCGGACAGTTCCCGCGGGCGAGAACGCGGCGAGGAGAGCACCGTCAATTGCGGCGCGGATTTCCACGGTCCCGTCCGGAGCCGGGGTAAGCACCGCGGCCGAGCAGATCCCCAGGTCCGCGGGAACGACCGCGACTCGCCCTGCCGAGACCGCAAGCTGGACGGGCGGGGCGCTGCCGGGAACCGCAACTGAGCTCGAGCCGACGACGCGGCGCGTGGCTCCAAGCGCGACTCGCGAGCCGCAGTCCCCGACGTTCTGGAATGTGACTGTCGTCAAGGCGAGCGTCGCGGCATCGCCGCCGACCGCCGTGGTCACCGACCCCTCGACTTCGCAGAACGTCATGTCGGTGACGCCGGCGGGGGGCTTTCCGTCGCCGAGGGTTGCCGTCTGCACAAACGTCTCGACGCAGTTGCCGCCGCTTTGGACGGTCCAGAGAGCTTGCTTCCCTGCGAGTGCCAGGAGGTGATTGCGGTAGCCGATCGGGAAACCACCGGCGCCGCCTCCCTGCGTTCGGGCACTGCCGACGACCTCGCTTCGCCCCGTCGCGATCGTCTTGACGTGAACTCGCTCGCGATAGCCGATCCAGGCGATCCGCCGGCCGTCCTGGGCAAAGGAAATGATCCTGCCTTGAGCCGGGGCGGCGAGCGTGACCGGCGCGGCAACGGCGTCGCTGCCCGCTACGCCCGCCGCGATCACGAGAGCCGCGAGGAAGGCCACGCGCCGGCATTTCAACGGCAATCTCGAAGACCCCAAGCCTGGACCGTACATGTGTCAAGGAGCCCAGGCCACTGGGCGCCCAGGTCTTGCCTCGGTCCCTCCGGGCCTCGGCTAGGTTAGGTTCGACCTGTGCCGCTGAATTTTCGTGGGAAGCAATGAACGCCTTCGAGACGTGAGGCGGGAAGAGGCGCACCGCCTGCTCCAGCGTTCCCGCGAGGAGCGTTGGAGGTTTCCGTCTTCTTCGGGCAGTCCGGTGCTGGCGGGCCGGGACGCCTGGGTGGAGCAGCTCCTCGCGGAGACGGAGTCCTTCGCGGCTGCGGCCCGGTCGCTGATCGAGAGTGGAGACGGTCACGAAGCGACTGAGCTCGCCGCAAATGTCTGGCGCCTCTGGGTGGTGGCCCGCGACCCGCTCGGAGGCCGGGCGTTTCTGGCCACGGTGCTGGACGGCCGGGAGGAAGAACCTTCGCGCGCGAGGGCGCTTGCGCTGTACGGCGACGCGCTCCTCGCATTCATGATGGGCGCCCAGGAGGATTCGCGAGCGAGAAGCGAGGCATCCCTTGAAGCCGCTCGTGCGGTCCAGGACCCGGAAGCGCTGGCACTCGCCCACCTCGGGCTCAGCCGGGTTGCCTTCCTCGACGGCGAGTATGACCACGCCCGCTCGCTTGCAGCCCAGGCGCGCGAGTTTGCCCGTACGCTCGAGCCGGCAATGGGGCAGGCGCCGCTGCACATGCACGCCCAGGGCACTCGCCTGACCGGCGATTACGACCGGGCCGCGGCTCTCTTCGAAGAGAGCCTGGCCCTGAATCGACACCTCGGCGACCTGGGGATGGTGGGCGTCGAGCTCCACAACCTCGGCCACGTCGAGATCCATCGGGGAAACATCGACGCTGCGGAGCGCTACTTTGCAGAGTGTGAGAAGCTCGGCGCTTCCGACGACGCATATGGCGCTGCGATGACGCACTTGAACCGAGCCGTCGTCGCCTTCGCTCGGGGCGAAGACGACCGGGCACGGGAGCTTCTTGGCGACGCCGAGTCGCTCCTCGGCGGGACCGACTTCTATCCGGCTCCGGACGACCGCTTCGAGCTCGAAGGGCTTCGCAAGCGGCTGGCTGAAGCATCCGGGGCTCGAGGCGTGTAGTGAGCGACCCGAAGACCCCGCACGACGAAAAGTGGCGGCGGGTCCTCATGGGCGAGGCCCGCGGGCACATGTGCTGGAGCCCGTGGATGCGCCGGATTTCGCGAGCGATCCCCACCGACCCGCGCTGCAAGCTCTGCGACACCCCCTTCGGCCCGCCCGGGAACCTGATGCGGTTCATCGGCTTCGGCCCCTCGCGTCTCAACCGGCGCATCTGCCGCGGCTGCATCCACGCGCTGGAAAAGCGGCCCGGCGGCGCCGAGATCGAGCTCTCGCTTCTCTTCGCGGACGTCCGCGGCTCGACGGCTCTCGCGGAGCACATGGGCTCCGGGGAATTCTCCCAACTGATGGCGCGCTTCTACGGGGCCGCGGCTGCCGCCGTCGATCGAAGGAACGGCATCGTGGACAAGTTCGTCGGGGATCAGGTCGTCGCCCTCTTCATCCCCGGCTTCGCCGGCACCGATCACGCTGCGGACGCGATCGACGCTGCGCGCGAGCTGCTCGCGCAGACAGGTCACGACCAGGGTGAGCCCTGGATCCCGGTGGGCGCAGGTGTTCACACCGGTGTCGCCTTCGTCGGCACGGTCGGCGAGGGTGACGCGGTCGACTTCACCGCACTTGGCGACTCGGTGAACACTGCAGCCCGGCTCGCCTCGTGCGCAAAGGCGGGGGAAATCGTCATCAGCAGCGGTGCGGCTAAGGCCTCGAAGCTCGACACTGCCGGACTCGAGGAGCGGACGCTGGATCTCCGAGGCCGCGCCGAAAGCGTCACCGCCTGGGTGACGGTTCCCGGTGAAGCGGTCGACCGCGATGCCTCAGTAGGTGTCGGCTGACAGAAGACCGCTACGTGAGCATGACGCGGTGCTCAGCTCAATCGTCGATGCGACCGGCAAAGTGCTCCGCAGCCCGCGGTCTCGTCAGCTCGTAGACCGCTAGCCGCTGCCCGCCCTCGGCCTCGAAGCTCGCACACGGGCCATGCGGAATCTCGAGCTCCCGTACGTCGATTCCAACGGCCCGAAGGCCTGAGACCGCGGAGACGTAGTCGGGCACGCGGTAGATCAGAATCGGATCGGTGCCCTCGAGATGGCCGCTCAGCAGAATCAGCGGCCCTGCATCCGAGGTCCGGAGGCAGGCGACGACGGTTCCCATCCCTCGCACTTTCCAGACCAGTTCCGCACCCAACTGCTCGACGTACCGGTTCGCGGCGGCATCGACGTCTCGGGCCGGGACGTAGACGAAGTCGAGCGACTGGAACACGACGGTGTCAGGATCTGGGGTCGAGCCTCTCGGCGACCTCGCCGGCGTCCCCGATCTTCTGGACAACGTAGTGGCTCTCCCGCTCCAAGACTCGCTCGAAGTCGGGCAGCTCGTGTCCGGGCTTGACCACGAAGCGCCTGGGGTCGGAGCGGATCTCTTCGTACTCCTCGACGGTGAGCTCCATGAGCTCGACGCAATCGGCATCGCCGCACTCGCAGAAGAAACCGGAATGCGACGACTTGAACATCGTCTCGGCGATCTCCTCGATCCGCTCGTTGACCTCACGGAAGAGGCTCTCGTTTCGGGCGACTTGCTTTGCGCGCGCATCCATGCGCTTTGGAGTCTGCCCGATAGCCCCTGGTGCGGAAACTGACTCGATCACTTCCACGATCCTCACTCACTAGGATTGCAACCGCAGGCTGACGGCGGTTGAGACTCGGCTTCCCGGGTGCGCCCTCTGACAAGGAGGTGGCTGGATGAGATTTCTATTCCTCGGAGGAGCGCTCGGCCTAGTGGTCGCTTTCCTGCTCCGGAACCGGGACGCGGTCCGCGGAATGCTCGACCAGACACCGCTGAGCCGTGGTCGCGCCTCGAATCTCGAGGACATGACGAAGGACGAGCTCTACGAGCGGGCCCAGAAGGCTGACATTCCGGGCCGCTCAGAGATGACGAAGGGCGAGCTCATCGAAGCTCTTCGTTCCGCCTCTTAGGCCGCCGCCGAACTCAGGCGGCGTCGAACAGCCACAATGGGGGCATGCCGAAGACCCTCTTCGACCGCGTGTGGGAAAGCCGCCTGGTGGCCGAGCCGCCGGGCGAGCCCGCCTTGCTCTGGGTCGACCTGCATCTCGTGCACGAGGTCACCTCGCCGCAGGCCTTCGAGGGGCTTCGACTCGCCGGTCGAAGGGTGCGTCGCCAGGACCTGACGCTTGCGACGATGGATCACAATGTCGCTACCGGCGCAGGGCCGGCCGACCCTCTTTCGCAGGCACAGCTCGAAGCGCTCGAGCGAAACTGCGCGGAGTTCGGCGTGCCCCTCTACGCAACCGGGAGCGGCCGAGAAGGGATCGTTCACGTGATCGGGCCTGAGCTCGGGCTGACGCAGCCGGGACTCACGATCGTGTGTGGAGACTCGCATACCTCCACACACGGCGCGTTCGGCGCGCTGGCGTTCGGTATCGGAACGTCCGAGGTCGAGCACGTGCTCGCAACGCAATGCCTGCCCCAAGTGAAGCCACGAGCGATGCGCGTCCTGTTCCAGGGCGAGCTGCCGCCCGGCCTCACGGCCAAGGACGTCATTCTCGGGGCGATCGGACGGCTCGGGGTCTCGGGCGGGGCCGGCCACGTCCTCGAGTATGCAGGCGATGTCATCCGCGGCTTTTCGATGGAGAGTCGGATGACCATCTGCAACATGTCGATCGAAGCCGGGGCCCGGGCCGGCATGGTGGCGCCGGACGACACGACGTTCGCCTACCTCGAAGGGCGCCCGGCAGCTCCGCAGGGAGCCGAGTGGGAGAGCGCCCTGGACCGCTGGAGCACCCTCGCGTCCGACTCGGACGCGGTCTTCGACACGGAGATCGAGATCGACGTGGCCGACCTGGCGCCGCAGGTCACCTGGGGAACGAACCCGGGGATGGTGGCGCCGATCGACGGCGTCGTCCCGGATCCGGCGGACTACCCGGACGCGGAAGAGCGCGAGACCGTCGAGCGGGCGCTCGTCTACATGAACCTCGAACCCGGCACGCCGATCCAGGACATCGCAATCGACCGCGTCTTCATCGGCTCCTGCACGAACGCGCGCATCGAGGATCTCCGCATCGCAGCCCGTGTCGTAGCGGGGAAACGCGTTCGCAACGGCGTCCGGGCAATGGTGGTTCCCGGGTCGGCCGGAGTGAAGCGCCAGGCCGAGGACGAGGGGCTCGACCGGATCTTCGAGGCGGCCGGGTTCGAATGGCGTCGGGCGGGGTGCTCCATGTGCCTCGGGATGAACCCGGACATCCTCGCGCCGGGCGAACGGTGCGCCTCGACCTCCAACCGGAACTTCGAGGGCAGGCAGGGACGCGGCGGGCGCACACACCTGGTTTCTCCCGCGCTCGCTGCGGCGGCCGCGCTCGAGGGGCGCTTCGTCGACATCCGCGACCTGGCGGCGGCCCGGTGAGAGCGTTCCGCTCGGTGACAGCCGCCACGGCCGTCCTCGATCGCGCGGACGTGGACACGGACCAGATCGTCCCGAAGCAATTCTTGAAGCGCGTCGAGCGGTCAGGCTTCGGCGAGTTCCTCTTCTTCGACTGGGCGAAGGACCCCGACTTCGAGCTGAACCGACCCGAGGCGCAGGACGCGAAGATCCTGCTCGCAGGCCGGAACTTTGGCTGCGGCTCCTCTCGCGAGCACGCCCCCTGGGCGCTTCAGGACTACGGGTTCGAGGTTGTGGTCGCCCCGTCGTTTGCGGACATCTTCATCTCGAACTGCGTGAAGATCGGGCTCGTCCCCGTCGCCCTGCCGCCGGACCGGGTAAAGGCGCTCATGAGCTCGGTAGCAGGGGGCGGCGAGCTGACTGTCGACCTCGAGACGAAGACGATCTCCGCCCCAGGCAACCTCGTCGTGCCGTTCGAGTTCGACGACTTCCAGCGGCACTGCCTCTTGCACGGCCTCGACGACATCGCTCGAGCCCTGACGCATGAAGCCGAGATCATCGCGTACGAACAGAACCACCCGGCGCCGTTCGAAACCACGGCCCTTCCGTAGCGCCGACGGTGCCTCTCAAACCCCCGGGGGATCCCCCTTTAGTTACCCCCTGCGGTCAGCGTAGCGCGGTCTTCCGCACGCGATTCGCGCCGGAAGTGCCGACTTGGACGCGAGGCGGCTGCTGTGTCCTTGGAGTACCGCTCAACCAGCCGACCCCTGAAGCATCAGCGACACGAGCCACACGACGAAGAGCACCACCACGAGCGCGAAGAGAAGGGCCGTACGCGGGCTCGCCCGCTCGGAGATCTCCCGGAGCCACCCCTGGAGCCCTTTCATCCGCTCAGCCGTTCAAGGACTCCGGCACCGAACTCGGTTGTCGTCGCAGTGCCGCCGAGATCCGGCGTCGGGCGTTCGCGCATTACCTCCTCGACAGCCCGCTCCAAGCGACGCGCCTCCTCGGGCATCGCGAGCGCGTGCTCGAGCAGGAGTGCCGTCGAACGGAGCATGGCGGCCGGATTGGCGATACCTCTTCCGGCAATGTCCGGAGCCGAACCGTGCACAGGCTCGAAGATCCCGGGCCCGTCGTCTCCGAGGCTCGCGGACGGCGCGAGCCCGAGCCCGCCGGTCACGGCCGCTGCCAGGTCGCTCAGGATGTCTCCGAACATGTTCTCCATGACGAGGACATCGAACTGCTCCGGCCGGCTCGCAAGCTGCATCGCCGCGTTGTCGACGAGCATGTGGTCCAACTGGACGTCCGGGTAATCCGCGGAAATCTCGCTCACCACTCGCCTCCACATGCGCGATGTGTCGAGAACGTTCGCCTTGTCGACGGACGTGAGCCGCCCCTGCCGTGACCGTGCAAGCTCGAATCCGCGCCGCGCGATTCGCACCACCTCGCGCGGGTGGTACTCGAGCGTGTCGAACACCGTTCCGTCCTCCCTGACACCACGAGCTCCGTAGTAAAGCCCGCCGACGAGCTCTCTGACGATCAGCAGATCGATCCTGCCGTCGCGCGCCGGCCGCAGGTTCGCGTAGACGTCGAGGCTCGAGCGGAGACTCAGCATTCCGTGCTCCGGACGAACCTCCGCCGCGTCGAACTCCGGGTCACCGATCGGCGCCTTCAGGACGCCGTCGGACTCACGGCAGGCCGCCAGCGTCTCGGCGGGAAGCGGATCGCCGCTCTCGCGGATCGCGGCTCCCCCGAAGGGCCGCTCCTCGAGCTCGACCTCGGGTGCGAGCTCTCGGAGCGCGCGCACCGCCTCGCGGGCCACCTCGGGGCCGATGCCGTCGCCCGGAAGGACGACGATCCTCATGCAGCGACCCCGACGAGGTCGAGGAGCGCTTCCGCGTCGGGCTCGACCTCGATGGGAGCGAGCCTCCCAGAGACCGGGTCGGGCGTCTTCAGTCCGTCGCCCGTGACCAGAAGGACGACGCGTTCGGACGCGCCGACGGTCCCCCCGGCCACGGCAGTCCTGAGAGCACCCAGGGCCACACCCGCGGCGGTCTCTCCGAAGATCCCGGTCGTCTCGGCCAGAAGCCCCATGTTGACGCCGATCTCGTCCTCAGGCACGGCGTGAATCGCTCCCCCGCTGCCCCGCGCCGTTGCGAGCGCAAGGTCGGCGTCAGCCGGGTTGCCGATCGCGAGCGAACGGGCCAGCGTCGCAGGCCGGACCGGCCTCGCCCGGCCGCCTTCGGCAAAGGCCGTCGCGACCGGGGCACATCCCTCCGCCTGGCCGCCGACGAGCCGTGGGCCGTGGCCGTCCACGAGGCCGAGCCGGCGAAGCTCGCCGAACCCCTGCCCGACCTTTCCGAAGAGCGCGCCGGACGCGATGGGGCCGACGACGACGTCGGGCTGCTCCCAGCTGAGCTGCTCGACGATCTCATACGCGAGGGTCTTTGAGCCCTCGGCGTAGTACGCGCGGAGCCCGACGTTCACAAAGCCCCAATCGAGCTCGAAGGAGAGCTCCAGGCTGAGGCGCGAGCAGTCGTCGTACGTCCCGCGGACGGCATAAATCGTCGTGCCGTAGACGGCGGTTGCGAGCAGCTTCTCAGGCTCGAGGTCGGCCGGGCAGAGGACGACTGCCTCGAGCCCCTCGGCGGCCGCGCGCGCGCCCACCGCGTTCGCCAGATTTCCGGTAGAGGAGCACGCGAGCGTTCCGAGCCCAAGCTCCGTCGCCTTCGCGGCGGCGATCGCGACCACCCTGTCCTTGAACGAGTGGGTCGGGTTCGCCGTGTCGCACTTGAGCCAGAGCTCGGCCACACCGACCTGGGCGGCGAGGCGCGGCGCCGGCAGGAGGGGCGTCAACCCGGGCGCCAGGCGCTGCTCGGCGGGCGCCTCGACCGGCAGAAGCGGCGCGTAGCGCCAGAGCGAGGGCGGACCAGAGGCGATCGACTCCCGGGACACGGTGCGGGCGAGTGCCTCCCAGTCATAGGTCGGCTCGAGCGGTGCCAGGCACTTCGAGCAGACAGCCAGCTGCTCGAGCGGGTGGTCTGTGGCGCAGTTCCTACAGCGGAGCGCGGTGGCGGGCAACGGATCCTCCTTCGGTTGGCTCGACATCCTCCGGGCGACGCCCGGCCGGGCTTGGCACCTTGCTCCGAGGAGCAGGTTGCCGAGGCTTCACAGGGCCGGTTCCCTCAGCCTCTCTCGATGCGGAGCAGGACGGACCCGCTCACGCCGCAAGTATAGAGCCCGTCTGCGGTTCGGGTAGCGTGCCGGGGTGGATTTCGGGCCGCTCCCCGACTGGTTCGACCGGGTTTTCTGGGCCGCGGTGGTTGCCGCCGTCGGCTTCGCGCTCTCGCGCCTCCTCAACGTGTTCGTGCACCGCTGGGCCTCCGGGAGCCCGAGCGACACGGCCGACCTCGTGCGCCTGCGGCGCCGGGAGACGGCGTTTGCCCTGCTCGCGACGATTATTCGCTACGTCTTCTTCGTCGCCGCCGCGGGCATCCTCGTAACGATCCTCGTGCGGGACCGCGTCTCGGCTGCGGCCGGCGCGACGCTGATCATCCTGATCATCGCGTTCTCGGCGCAGAGGCTCTTGACCGACATCATCGCGGGCTTCTTCATCCTCTTCGAGAACCAGTACGGAGTGGGTGACTTCATCGAGGTCGAGCCCTCGAAGTACTCGGGCGTCGTCGAGGCGGTGGGGCTCCGGACGACGGTCATGCGCGACCTGAACGGCGATACCTACTTCATCCCGAACGGCCAGATCATCGCCGTGAAGCGAAGCAGGCGGCGCTATCGCACCTTCATCGTCGAACTACTCACGCGCGACCGAGATCATGCCCGGGACGTGGTGCGCCAGATCTCAGGGCTCGCTCCGATCGGCGGCGCACGGTTCCTGCGTCCGCCCGAGGTCGCGGACGAGCAGGAGCTCGACGAGGGGCTCTGGCGGATCAGTGTCCAGGCGGACGTGCCCCCGAGCATGGAATGGCTCGCGGAGCGTTACCTCGTCGATTCCCTGAAGAACCGGCTCGACGGCGACCTGGTCACCGAGCCGACCGCGATGGCGCTCGACGACTCGGCCGTGCAGCGCTACCGCAGAACGGTCTTGATTCGATAGCGACGGAGGGGTGATGGGAACCAACGACGA
>Ga0307290_10000756_pt1 | contig 10561 bp, 13 predicted proteins | sample ER_DNA_144_FD_194472 | JGI IMG/M metagenome (GOLD analysis project Ga0307290, IMG submission 194472) | Bulk soil microbial communities from the East River watershed near Crested Butte, Colorado, United States - ER_DNA_144 | ecosystem: Environmental > Terrestrial > Soil > Floodplain | place... | reverse complement strand
TGGTGCCGCGGCCGCCGAGGGTGACCTTGCGGAGGGGGGTGGCGCAGCGGGGGCAGGGGCGGCCGGCCTGGCCGTAGGCGATCAGGAAGTCGGCGTTGCGGCCGCTCTCGCCGTTGACCATGCGGTAGTCGCGGAAGGTGGTGCCTTCGCGGTCGATGGCCTCGGCCAGGACCCGGCGGATGGCGCCGTGCAGGGCGAGGGCGCGCCGAGGGCCGACCCGGCGCGAGGCCGGGTGGATGCCCGCCAGCCACAGCGCCTCGTCGGCGTAGATGTTGCCGACCCCGGCCACCGGCCGCTGGCTGAGCAGGTAGGGCTTGACCGGGGCGCGGGTGGCGGCCAGGTCACGGGCGAAGCGGCCCGGGTCGAAGTCCTCCGAAAGCGGTTCGGGGCCGAGCCGGGCCAGCGTCGGCAGCGGCCCGTAGGCGCCGGCCTCGACCACGGCCAGGCCGCCGAAGCGGCGCACGTCCCGGAAGACCAGCTCCCGGCCGTCGTCCAGGGTGACCCGGGCCCGGGAGTAGGCGTCGGCCACCCCGAAGTGGAGCACCCCGGTCATGCCCAGGTGCAGCACCAGCTCCAGGCCCTGGTCGAGCGGGCAGAGCAGGAACTTGCCCCGCCGCCCCACCGCCTCCACGGTCCGCCCCAGCAGCCGGTCGGGCGCGTGGAAGCGCCGCTGGGTGTCGGCCCAGACGGCCAGCACCCGCCGGCCCCGCAGCTCCGGTTCGAGCTGCCGGCGGACCGACTCGACCTCGGGAAGCTCCGGCATGCCTCCAGCCTACCGGGGAGGTGCGTCAGGGGAGGTCGTCGGGGACCGGGGCGCCCTCGGGCCAGCAGCCGATGCCGGCCAGGAACCCGGCCAGCCCGGGCGACAGCGAGTAGCCGGGCAGCTCGTCGAGGCCGACCAGCCGGGCGTCGGCCGCGTCGCCGCCGGCCACCGGCACGGCGTCGTCGCCCAGCTCCGCCCAGAGGTCGACGATCAGGTAGTGGAACCCCTCGCCGATCCGCTCCACGACCCCGGCGATCTCGCCCACGGCCGCCTCCAGCCCCGTCTCCTCGCGAAGCTCCCTGGCCGCGGCCACGGCGATGGTCTCGCCCCCCTCGACCCGCCCCCCGGGGAGCGACCACCGCCCCTGGTGCGGCGGATGCCCCCGCTCGACCAGCAGCAGCCGCCCTGCCCGGTCCCGGGCCACCAGCCCGACCGCCACCACCGGCCGCCCGGGCGGCCGCTCAGAAGGTGGTGGCACTGGAGAACGAGAACCGGTCGATGGCCAGGGCGGGGGCGCGGGCGGCGCCGTAGCCGTCCTCGGCGGCCAGCTCGGTCTCGGCGCCGACGGCCCGGACCGAGGACAGGGCCTCGAGGATCGACTGGGTGAAGCGGAGGTTGCGGACGGCGCCGGCGACCTTGCCGTCCTCGACCCAGAAGGTGCCGTCGCGGGTCATGCCGGTGATGGTGGTGTCCATCAGGTTGACCAGGTTGGTGTAGTGGAAGCGGGTGACCAGCAGGCCCCGTTCCAGGCCGGCGACCAGGTCGGCCTGGGGGGTGTGGCCGGGCAGCATGGCCAGGTGCATGGGCAGGGCGCCCTCGGCCGAGGGGGCGGGGAGGCCGTGGCCGGTGGGCTCGACCCCGTGGCCGGTGGCGGCCCGGAAGTCGTAGACCAGGCTGGCCGCGACCCCCTCGTCGATCAGGGTCACGCGGCGCTTGGGGACGCCCTCGAAGTCGAACCCGACGGCGATGGTGTCGGCCGCGGTGGCGTCGTCGACGATGGTGACCAGGGGCGAGCAGACCCGCTGGCCGAGCCGGCCGACCAGGAAGCTGCGCCCCTCGTCGTAGGCCTTGGCCCCGAACCCGAGCCAGCCCAGCCACTGGACCATGACCGAGGCCGCGGTGGGCTCCAGCACCACCGGGTAGGCGCCGGGGGCGAGCTCGCGGGGCTCGCGGCTGTCCACCGCCTTGCGGGCGGCCCGCTCCCCGAGGGCGGCCACGTCCAGGTCGGCCAGGGCCGGCTCGGTCCCCTCGGCCCAGCCGGTGCCCGACCCGGCGTCGGCCAGGATCGAGAAGCTGGCCGCGGTCGTGGCCCCGGCGGCCCGCACCCCGCGGGTGTTGGCCAGGGCGAGCTCCAGCTCCCGGGTCTCGCAGGCCCCGGCGGCGACGACCGCGGCCGGGAGCCGGCGGACCACCCCGGCGACCAGCCCGGCCCGGGTCGCGGGGTCGGCGGCGGCGGTGGCCTCGTCGTGGCGGCCGGCCTTGGGGTAGGCGGCCGGGCCGGGCATGCCCGGGTAGCCGGGGTCGGGCGGCATCGTCCTGGCCACCTCGGCCGCCCGCCTGGCCGTCCTGCGCACCGCGTCGGCGTCGGCGGCGTGCACGGTGGCCGTCCCGACCCGGTTGCCGTCGACCGCCACCCGGACCCGGACCCACAGGTCCTCGCGCCAGGCCGACTGGTGGATGCGGCTGGAGGCGAACCGGGTGAGCCCGCCGGCCTGCCGGTAGACCAGGGCCTCGACGTCGTCGGCGCCCCCGGTCCCGAGCGCGGCCTCGGCCACCTCCAGCAGCCGCTCCGAGCCGAACGCGGTCACCGTCCGACCCCGACGTGCACCTTGTGGAACCGGGCCGGGGCGGCGCCGTGGCCGACCCGGGCGTTCTGGAAGGGCTGGCCCTTGCCGCAGTTGGGGACGCCCCACACGACCCAGGACTCCGGGCCGCTGACGGCGTCCAGGGAGCTCCAGAACTCCGTCGTCCGGCCGTCGTAGGTGGCGTTGCGGTACAGCCGGCCCAGGCGGCCGCCCTTGATCTCCCAGGCCGCCTCGACCCCGAACTGGAAATTGACCCGGCGGTCGTCGATCGACCACGACCGGTTGACGCTCAGCAGCAGCCCGTCGGGGGTGTCGGCGACCAGGTCGTCGAGGCTGCCCTGGCCGGGCTCCAGGTGCACGTTGGTCATGCGGATCAGGGGCATGCTGCCCCAGCCGTCGGCCCGCATGGCCCCGCCCGAGCCGGCGCCGACCTCGGCCGCCGTCTCCCGGCTGGTCAGGAAGCCGGCGACCAGGCCGTCGGTGACCAGCGGCGACCGCTGGGCCGGGATGCCCTCGTCGTCGAAGGCGAAGGTGCCGAGCCCGCCCGGGGTGGTGGCGTCGGCCGTGACCGACATGGCCGGGGAGCCGTAGCGCAGCCGGCCCAGGTCCTCGGGACCCACGAACGAGGTGCCGGCGTACGCCGCCTCCATGCCGAGGATCCGGTCCAGCTCCAGGGGGTGGCCGACCGACTCGTGCACCTGGAGGGCGAGCTGCTGGCCGTCGAGGATCACCGTGGTCACCCGCTCGGGGAGCGGGGGCGCCCGGAGGAGCTGGACCGCCTCGGCGGCGACCCGCGGGCCGTTGCCGACCAGGTCGGCGGCCTCGACCACCTCCCACCCGCCGGCCTGGTACTGGCCCCGGAACGAGTTGGGCCAGCTGCGCTGCTGGAGGTCGCCGTCGCCGACCGCCGCCGCCTCGATGCCGGCGCCGGTCTGGGTCACGGTCTGGTCGAGCCGGGTCCCCTCGGTCGACCAGAGCACGGTCCGCCGGCGCCACAGGTCCACGGTGGCCTTGGCGTGGGCCAGCCCGGGCACGGACCGCTGGGCGTCGCAGGCGGCCAGCAGCAGCTCCACCCGCTCGCCCAGGGGCACGGCGAACGGGTCGTGGTCCAGCGGGGTCGACCAGGTGGCCACCGCCGGGTCGGCCGGGGCCAGCCGCACCGGCTCCCCGGGCAGCGCCGCCGACGCCCGTGCCACCTCGACGGCCCGCGCGGCCAGCTCGCGGGCTCGGGCCGGGTCGAGCACGGCGCTGGCCGCGAACCCCCAGCGCCCGTCGACCAGCACCCGCACCCCGAGGCCGCTCGACTCCTCGGCCTCCAGGTCGTCGACCCGGCCGTCGGTGACGGTGAGCCCCTCGGTCTCCTCCCGTACCCAGCGGGCATCCGCATAGCCGGCCCCGGCCGCCACCGCCGCCTCCAGGGCCAGCCCGGTCAGCTCCTCGGGCTCCATCGCCCTCCTTCCCGCTCCGCCAGGAGGGGAATGCTACCTGGAAGCCGACCCGAGCTCCCCGGCGACCACGGCCAGGTCGGCCACGAAGCCCTTGTAGGCGAGGGCGCGGGCCTCCTCGTCGGGGGCGCGCAGGATGGAGGAGGGGTGGACGGTGGCCAGGACCCGGGGGGCGAGGTCGGAGTCGAGGAACTCGCCCCGCTGGCGGCTGACCCGGAACGAGCTCCCGAGCAGGGCCTGGGCGGCGGTCGCGCCCAGGAGCACGAGCACGCGGGGCTGGACCACGGCCAGCTCCGCCTCCAGCCACGGGAAGCAGGCGTGGACCTGCTCGGCGTTGGGCTTCTTGTGCAGGCGCAGCCTGCCGCGGCGCTCGAACTTGAAGTGCTTGACGACGTTGGTGACGTACGCCAGCTCGCGGTCGATGCCGGCCTCCTCCAGGGCCTGGTCGAGCATGCGCCCGGCGGGGCCGACGAACGGGCGCCCCTCCCGGTCCTCGCCGTCGCCCGGCTGCTCCCCGACCAGCATCACCCCGGCCCCGGCGGCGCCCTCGCCGAACACGGTCTGGGTGGCGTCGCGGTACAGGTCGCAGGCCGTGCACCCGGCCGCGGCCGACCGGAGGGCGCCGAGGTCGGGCCGGTCGGGGAGCAGGTCGCGGGCCGCGCTGGGCGGCCGCTGGCGGGCTGGCATGGCGGGGTCCTCGGCTGACGGCGGTGACACGCTCCATCCACCGCCCTACCACCCGGCCGGGCCGCGGAAACGCCCGGCCGGCTAGCGCCGGTCCCGTGGGGCCGGCCGCTCCCCGGTGCCAGCCCTGGAGGTGGAGTCGCCCACCATCCGCCGCTCCATGCCGGACGTGATCAGCAGCAGGGCCAGCAGCACGACCGGAAAGAGCGCGACAACGGCGAGCATCAGGAGCGACACGACCGGGCAACCTCCTCGACAGTCCGACCCATGCAGTCTGCCAGGAATCCCGGCGGCCGGCCGGCGGACCGGGGGTCCGTTATGGGATCGGTACCGGACCGGCGCGGCGACGCGCTGCGCTATCGTCGGGGCATGCCCGGGTTCGACCTGCACACCCACTCGACCTTCTCGGACGGCACCCTGGCCCCCGAGCAGGTGGTCGAGCTGGCCACGACCCGCGGCCTGACCGGGATCGCCCTCACCGACCACGACAACACCGGCGGGGTCGAACAGGCCCAGGCCGCGGCCAGGGGCACCGGCCTGACCGTCCTGCTCGGCTGCGAGCTGTCGGCCGAGCACGACGGCAACCCGGTCCACGTCCTCGGCTACGGCTTCGACCCCGAGGAGCCGGCCTTCGCGGCCAGGCGGGCCTGGATCGCCGAGGGCCGGGTCACCCGGACGCGCCGGATGGTGGAGCGGCTGCGCGAGCTGGGCGCCCCGGTCGAGCTCGACCGGGTCAGGGAGCTGGCCGGCGGCGGCGCCGTCGGGCGGCCGCACGTGGCCAGGGCCATGGTCGAGGCCGGGGTGGTGGAGGACATGGCCGCCGCCTTCGGCCCCGACTGGATCGGCACCGGCGGCCGCGCCTACGTGCCCAAGGACGCCGTCACTCCGGTCGAGGCGGTCGAGCTGATCCACGGGGCCGGCGGGGTGGCGGTGCTGGCCCATCCCTCGGTCCACGCCGGCGCCGCCGCCGTCCCCGAGCCGGTCATCCGGGCCATGGCCGCCGCCGGCCTGGACGGCCTCGAGGTCGACCACCCCGACCAGCCACCCCCCGACCGGGCCCACTGGCGGGCCCTGGCGGCCGAGCTGGGCCTGGAGACGACCGGCGCCTCCGACTGCCACGGCGCCCTCTACGGCTACCGCCTGGGCAGCGAGCGCACCCCCGACGCGACCGTCGAGCGCCTCCTGGCCCGCGCCTAGCTCCCGCCGCCAGGGTGCCGCTGGCCCTGCCGGCTGGGCCTCTGTATGGTTCGGGCATGGAGCTCGAGGTTGGGCCGTTCGACCCGGCGCTGCACATCAGGAGCAGGGACCATTACGAGGCCCTGCGCCGCGAGGCGCAGCTGATCTCGCAGGACTCCGAGGCGCCCTCGGCGCGGCTCGAGGACCTGATCGACCGGCTCACCCGCCAGTTCCCCCGCAGCCCGGTCGATGAGGTCGCCGACCGCGCCTACCTGGCCAAGCAGCCCAGCTTCGCGGCGCGCTACGCCCTGCCCGACGAGCTCGTCCCGGCCGCCCTGGCCGCCTGCGACGAGCTCGAGGAGCTGCTGGACGAGTTCGACCGCTGGTCGGACGCCGAAGGGGTGCGCCTGCTGGAGGCGCCCGAGGACATCAAGCGCTACCGCCAGGCCTACCTCGACCAGGTCCGGGCCCAGCTCCAGGAGGCGAATGGCTGACGCCGGCGCGACCCCGGAGGGGCGGCCCTGGGCGGTCGCGGGCCTGGTCCTGGCCGGTCTGGGGCTGGCCATGTTCCCCATCGGCGGCCTGGTCGGGGTCGTCTGCGGGGGGATCGCCCGCTCCAAGGGCGAGGGGCCCCTCGGCCTGGCCGCGATCGTGGCCGGCGTGGTCAGCTTCTTCGCCAGCTTCGGGGTCGCCGCCCTCGTCCTGACCTGACCGAGTGTGGCAGGCCGGGCGTAGCCTCGAAGGATGAATGGCGCAGAGCAGCAGAGCCTGCCAGGCATGGACCTGGGCCGGGTGACGTTCCTGAGCCCCTCGGCCCTGGAGCGCTACCGGCTCTGCCCGCGCCTGTACCGGTTCCTGTACGTGGACGGGCTCTGGCGGCTGTCTCGCTCCACCGCCCAGCAGGCGTTCGGGACCAGCGTGCACGCGGCCCTGCGCGAGTTCTACCGCCTTCCCGTCGGCCGCCGCAGCCTGCGCATGCTGCTGGAGCTGTTCCGCCGGGGGTGGGTGCGCGACGGCTACCGGGGCAAGGAGGAGCAGCAGCGCGAGCGGGAACGGGGCGCCGAGGCCCTGCGGGCCTGGTACGCGCGGACCGACACCACCGTCGTGGCCCACGCCACCGAGCTTGGCCTCCAGGCCGCCTGGGGTGACATCGTCCTCAAGGGGCGGCTGGACCGGGTCGACGCCGACCCGGGCAGCGACCGCGGCCTGGTCGTGGTCGACTACAAGACCGGCCGCCGCCCGGTCACCCAGGAGGCGGCCGACGCCGACGAGGCCCTCACCATCTACGCCGCCCTGGTCGAGCGGCGCCTGGGCCGGCCGGTGACCAGCATGGTGCTCGACTACGTGGTCGCCGGCGCCCAGGTGGTCACCGAGCGGCCGCCCGAGGTGCTGCGCCGGCGCCTGGACGAGGTGCTCGCCACCGGGGCCACCCTCCGCGCCGACCAGGAGTTCCGGCCGCGCACCGGGCCCTGGTGCGCCGGCTGTGACCTGCTCAAGCGCTGCCCGGAGGGCCAGCGGGAGGTGGCCGGCGCGACCGCCCGGTTGGACTGAATGCCGCCGCTCGTGTATTCAGAGACCGTGGAGGAGGCGACGCACGGCCGGCTGGGGCGCCCGACGGCGCACCTGCTGCTGCCATGCCGCAGCGACTCGGTGCCGGTCGTGCGGGCCCTGCTCCACCGCGACCTGGAACGCTGGGGCGTCCCCGAGGAGGTCGCCGACGCCATCCTGCTGGCCAGCGGTGAGGCGGTCACCAACGCGGTCGTCCACGGCTCCTGGGGCCAGCACGACTCGGCCATGGTGATCCGCTGGGCCTTGGCCGGGGGGCGGTACTCGTTCTCGGTCCAGGACCGGGGGCCGGGCTTCGACAGCTCGCGGGCGGCCATGTCGCGGCGCGCCCATCCCTCCCAGAACCGCGGCCGCGGCCTGTACATCATGCATGCCCTGATGGACCGGGTGGTGGTCGACTCCGGCCTCAACGGCACCCGCATCCTGATCGAGAAGGCGCTGGATGGGGCGCCGGCGGGCTAGGAGGGCCGAGCCGGGCCGGGCCCGGCCCTCGGAAGCCTTACTGGGACTCGACCCGACGAGGCTCCTCGACCGTCGGCCACATCCGCAGCTCGTCCGCCAGGGCGCGGATCTCGTTGTCCGGATAGCGCCGGTGACCCCCCAAGGTCCGCAGGAAGGGAAGCTTGCCCTCCTGGGCCCACCGGGACACGGTCTTCGGCGACACGTGGAGAAGACCGGCCACCTCGGAGGTCCGCAGGTACGTTGGCCTGCTGGTCCGGCTCATCGCTCGACACCCCTTCACGGTTGTCGTCCCGGTTGAGGACTTTCTGTTGTCCCCGGGGGAGACTACCGCCCTCCAGCAAACCTACTGAATCAGTTGTTCTACCTAGCAAGGTTCGATCCAGTCGTACTGCCCGCTACGTACGATTGTGAACTTGCTCTTGACCCGTATCGTTTCGCACCCTCAGGACGCCTGGAAGCAGTACGGGAGGCGCGGCGTCGTGGCCGCCGGGGGACCCGTTCAGCGTCCGGCGCATCGGGGGGAGCCGGCGCTGACGGTAGGCCACGGCGTCGCGTTCACCTTTTCCCCCTCCGCCTCCGACCGGCCGACCGACGGGAGGAGCGATGGGAGCGCTGGACGGCAAGGTGGTGGTCGTCACCGGGGCCGGGCAGGGCATCGGGCGCGAGGAGGCGCTGGCCTGCGCGCGGGCCGGGGCCGCGGTGGTGGTCGACGACCTGGCCGGGGCGGCCGACACGGCGGCGGCGGTGACCGCCGCCGGCGGGCGGGCGCTCGCCCTCGAGCACGACGTCGCCGACTTCGAGGCCGCCGGGCGGCTGCTGGCCGCGGCCACAGAGACCTTCGGCGGCCTGGACGGCCTGGTCAACAACGCCGGGGTGGTCCGCGACCGCATGGTGTTCAACATGTCGCCCGAGGAGTTCGACCTCGTGGTCAGGGTCAACCTGCGCGCCACCTTCGCCATGACCAGGCACGCCGCCGGCTGGTGGAAGGACCAGGGCCGGCCCGGGGCGATCGTGAACACCACCTCGACCTCGGGCATCCTCGGCAACCTGGGCCAGTCCAACTACGGCGCGGCCAAGGGCGGGGTGGCCACCTTCACCGTCATCTGCGCCCTGGAGCTGGCCAGGTACGGGGTCCGGGTGAACGCGATCGCGCCCGGGGCCCGGACCCGGATGACCGAGGGTGCCTTCGGCCGGCTCGACCTCGGGGGCGAGTTCGACCCGCTCGACCCGGCGAACGTCGCCCCGGTGGTGGTGTGGCTGCTGTCGGACGCCGCCGCCGAGGTCTCCGGCCAGGTCGTCGGGATCACCGGGGGCCTGGTCGAGCTGTACGAGGGCTGGCACGTGGTCGCCAGCCAGGAGGCCCGCGGCCGCTGGACCCCCGAGGCGCTGGCCGAGGCCGCGCCCCGCCTGTTCGGCGACCGCCCGACCCGCGCCCCCTGGCGTCCCTCCAGCCTGCGCCGGATCATCGAGGCGGCCCGCCGCGGCCCCCAGGAGGAGATGCGGTAGCGGCGGCCCGACCGGCATCATCGCCGGGAGCGAGCAGCCCCCACCGGAGGAGACCCATGGACGACAAGCAGGTCATGGACCGCATCGGCGCGCTGGTCGAGGAGGAGCACACCCTGGAGCGCCAGGCCACCGGCGGCGGCCTCGACGAGGGCCAGGAGGCCCGGCTCCGCGAGCTCGAGGTCCAGCTCGACCAGTGCTGGGACCTCCTCCGCCAGCGCCGGGCCCGCCGCGACGCCGGCCAGGACCCCGACACCGCCCACGTCCGCCCCGAGGGCACGGTCGAGGGCTACCTCCAGTAACGGCGTGGAGTCTGGCCGACGGCCGACGATCAATCGGTTCCGACCGGCGAACTCGCCGGTCGGCTAGGCGGCCTGGGTGGCCTCGCCTTCGGAGGCCAGGGCGTGGGACAGGACCTGGCCGATCTCGCTGGCCAGGTGGAAGGTCATCTCGGCCCGGACCGACTCGGGGACGTCCTCGAGGTCGGCGCCGTTGCGCTCGGGGAGGATGACCTCCTTGAGGCCGGCCCGGTGGGCGGCCAGGACCTTCTGCTTGACCCCGCCGATGGGCAGGACCCGGCCCTGGAGGGTGACCTCGCCGGTCATGCCGACCTCGGAGCGGACCGGGCGGCCGGTGAGCAGGCTGGCCAGGGCGGTGGTCATGGTCACGCCGGCGCTGGGGCCGTCCTTGGGGACCGCGCCCGCGGGCACGTGGACGTGGAAGCGGCGGCCGGCGATGCCGGGGTCGGTGATGCCGAGCTCGTCGGCGTGGGCGCGGACATAGGAGAGGGCGATCGAGGCCGACTCCTTCATCACGTCGCCCAGCTGGCCGGTCAGGGTCAGCCCCGGCTCCCCGTCCATCACGCTGGCCTCGATGAACAGCACGTCGCCGCCGGTGCCGGTGACGGCCAGGCCGGTCGCGACCCCGGGCACGGCGGTCCGCTCGGCCGCCTCGAAGAAGAACCGCTGGCGTCCCAGGTAGCCGCGCACGTCGCCGTCGTCGACGACCAGCGGGGTGGCCGCCTCAGCGGAGGCGATCCTGGTGGCCGCCTTGCGCAGCAGCTTGCCGATCTCGCGCTCCAGGTTGCGGACCCCGGCCTCGCGCGTGTAGTCGCCGACCACGGCGCGCAGGGCCGCCTCGGTGACGATCACCTCGTC
>Ga0307290_10000748_pt1 | contig 10626 bp, 8 predicted proteins | sample ER_DNA_144_FD_194472 | JGI IMG/M metagenome (GOLD analysis project Ga0307290, IMG submission 194472) | Bulk soil microbial communities from the East River watershed near Crested Butte, Colorado, United States - ER_DNA_144 | ecosystem: Environmental > Terrestrial > Soil > Floodplain | place: USA... | reverse complement strand
CTCGTTCCTACCTGCGCGCCTTCCTCAGGCGAGGTCCTCGTCCGACGCCGAGCGACGGCGCGACACCCCGATCACCCCGGCGATCACGATCCCCACACCGGCGATGATAGCCACCCACACGATCGCAGGGATCCCGCCGCTCGAGGTCGTGCTCCCGGCCCCGCGAGGCGCCAGCGTGAGGGCCGAGTACGGCGTGTACTGACCCCACAGGAACCCGTCCGGCTGCGGAGAGACGTTCTCCTCGAGCCCTGTCCACTTGGCGCTGTTGTAGGCCTCCAGCGAGTTGTAGTAGTCGAGCACGATCTCCGGAGCGTCCTTGTACAGGATGTTCTGCATCTGCTGGATGATCGCCACCCGGTCCTGCTGGGTCGTGGCCGTCGCTTGTCCCTTGTACAGCTGGTCGTACTCCGGGTTGGCGTAGCACGTGTCGCTCCACGAGCCGCACTGACCGGACGTGAAGGTCGACAGGATGAAGTCCGGGTCCGGGTCGGGCGCCCATCCCCAGATGTAGAGGTCGTAGTCGTTCGCGTACCAGGCGTTGACGAGCTTGCTGTCCGTCAGCACCTCGGTCTTCGTTCCGATGCCGATCTGCTTCAACCATCCGGCGACGTACTTCCCCAACTGAGGTTCGACGCCGCTCTCCGATCGCAAGATGAACCGGAAGTTGAGATCGTTGCCTCCGCCCTTGTCGTTGCGGATCCCATTCCCGTCGGTGTCGGTGTACCCGGCCTGATCCAAGAGTTGGTTCGCTCCGTCGATCGAGAACGTGCGCGGCTCGGCCGGGTCGATGTGGTACTGGGATGCGAAGGGGGGAACCACCGTCGTCCCCGGCGTCGCATAGCCTTGGTAGACCCTGCTCACGATCGTGTTCGTATCGATCGCCATCTGGATCGCTTGTCGCACGGTCGGATCTTGGAGGGCCGGGTTCCCGGTCGAGCCCGTCTGCTTGCAGTACGGAGCGGCATCCGCCGCCGTCGGGAAACACATGTTGAAGCTCATCTGGTCGAACTGGGTCAGTGGCCCCACGTGCGTCGTGATGCCGCCCGAGCCGCTCTCGGCCTGGAGCTGGTTGAAGAGGTCGACCGGGATCGCTGAGTCGTTGCCGATGTAGTCGACGTCGCCTGCCTTGAGCGCGGTCAGCATCGCCTCATTGTTGTTGTACTTCTTCACGATGAACCGATCGATGTGTGGCGCGCCGCCCCAGTAGCTCTTGTTCGCGGTCATCGTCCACGATTCGCCCTTGTTCCAGTCGGTCATCTCGAACGGGCCGCTGCCGATCATCTCGCCGTTCTCGAAGAACGGAGCCTTCTTGATCTCGCCGCACGACTTCCCGCTCCAGATGTGCTCGGGCACGATGTAGACCCACGGCGGCCGAAGCGGTGCCGTGTTCGCCACCTTCATGGTCCACACGAGGGTGGTGTCGTTCGGCGCGGTGATCTTGTCGGTGTAGCTCGGCACGAGGTAGTCGAGGGAGTTGCCGAGCTTGCAATCGAGCGTCGTGTTGTAGGTGTAGGCGACGTCCTTCGCCGTCAACGGCTGGCCGTCCTGCCACGTCGCGTCGTTCCGGATCGTGAACGTCCACGTGAGACCGTCCGGCGACTGCGTCCAGGCGGTTGCCAGGCCCGGCGATGACGCCAGGTTGGCCTTGTCGAAGTTGAGGAGCAGATCGAAGTTCAGGCTGAGCACCTCGTACTCCGGGGTCTCGAGCGCGTTCCAAGGATTGACCGTGCTGATGTCGTTCGTGGTCCCTTCGACGAAATCGATCGATCCGCCGGATCCCGACGCGCTGCTCGAGGTGCTCGCGCTCTGTGCGAGCGCGGTCCCCGCGAACGACATCGCCAGGAGGGTGCCGAGCGCAGCGATGCCCACTACCACGCGACGTCCCCTCTTCATCCCGTGTCTCCCTTCCATGGCTCCTTGTCTCCTTCCTCTGGTGCTACGAGCGAGCGCGTACTCCGGGTTGGTCGATCGTCAGGGTCCGGGCGTCGGCGTCGAGCGTGGCCGTGACCCCCAAGGGGATCGTGGCCAGGTGTTTCCCGTGACCGAGGGGCAGCTTGTATAACACCGGCACCCCCAGCGGCACCAGGCAACGCTCCAGTACGTCCTCGATCGATCGGGTCCGTGGCGACTCCGGCCGGGCCGGCCGCCAATCGCAGTCCTTGAGCTCCCCGATCACCACGCCGGCGACGTGATCGAGCTTGCCCGCGAGGCGGAGCTGATGGAGGTGAACCTCCATGATGTACGGCGGCTCGTTCACCTCTTCGAAGAACAAGATCGCGTCGTCGAACACCGGGTCCCACGGGGTGCCGATCAGGTGGACCATCGTGAAGAGGTTGCCGCCGACGATCGGGGCGGTCACCGTTCCGCCGACGAGGGCGCGGACGTACGGATCGTCGGGGTCGCGAGGTACGGGCCCCGTGGCGCCCGTTCGGAAGGCCTCGAGGGCGAGGTCCCAGGTGAACGCGGTGCGTTCGGGGACCCCCATGGACCCGAACCCGGGGCCGTGGAGGGTGGCTAGTCCTGCCCGTTGGCGGAGCGCGATGTGCAGGTTCGTGATGTCCGAGAACCCCATCAACGCCTTCGGGTTCGCCGCGATCGTCCCGTAGTCGAGGTGCGGCAGGATCTCGATCGCGCCGGTGCCGCCCCACAGGACCTGGATCACGTCGACCTCGGGGTCTGCGAACAGACCGGTCAGATCCTCCGCGCGTTTCTCGGGAGGTCCCGCGACGTAGTCATCCTGTGCCCAGGTCGAGTCCATCACCTTCAGGCGGTATCCGCGGTCGCGCCACCACTCCTCCGGGCGGAGAACGTCGCTGCGGTTGAAGTGCGGACCAGAGGGCGCCATGACGCCGACGGTGCCGCCGTCGGGGAGCGGGGCGCCGAACCGGCTCGCCGCGACCGGCGCCGTCATGCCGACAGCTCCGCGATGTCGATGCTCTCGTACTCGTGCTCGCAGGGGTTGCCCATGGCGACCCACATCCGGCTTGCCCCCAGGTCGGCCACCATCGAGAACATGACCGCCGAGGCCTCGTCGCCCTCGTTCGTGTCCGGATGGAGGCAGATCGACTGCGGCGCCGAGCTGTGGTCGCGCATGATCGTCATCAGGTCCTCGGCGGAGGTCGGCGGTTCCTCCTCCACGAGCTCCAGGAGCCGCCGCAACCGTGCGACCGAGCCCTCCGACGGCTCGGGGGCCAACTCGGCCAGGTCGCTCCGGTAGTGGTTCGTGTGTGGCGCGGCTCCATCGACCAGCCGGTGCTCGCGCCCGGAGGTCTCGAGGGTGAAGCAGTCGCCGTCCGCGAACGCGAAGACGTGACCGTAGCCGCCGGCCCGCCCGGGCATCGCGCCCCGAGCCACCGCGTCCCGACGGTCCCTCGCCTCGAGGGAGCTCCGCGAGACCAGGACCCGAGGCACGCCGACCCCGTCGTCGGAGGCGGTGAGGGAGCCGATCCCCTGCGCGGCTCCGTGCCCGTTGACGCCTACCGCCGGCAGGCAGCAGACGACCGTGGGGCTCGCGACCGAGACACGCCCGTCCGCGGGGTGGTCGACGACTACGGCGACGTTACCGGCATCGCCGGCGAGCCAGTGCTCGTTGTGCGCCAGCAGGGTTCCGCCGTCCGGTGTTCGGAGCGAGATGCTCGAGCACCGATCGGGAGCCGCGGGACGCTGCGTGTACCCCTCCTTCCTCTGGAGGAAGAGGAGCTCGCCTTCCGGAGACTCCAGGAGGGGCTCGAGCTCTTCGAAGGCGTTGATCGCGAACAGCTCGAGGACGGGAACGAGCGCAGCGACCGACATACCTTTGAGGACGTTCATCATGTCCGGGTAGGCGGTTTCCGCCGCCAGCAGGTAGGGCGTGAGGAGGTCCTGGAGCTGCTCCGACGACACGCCTCGTCGGTCGAGGTACCGGTGGTAGAAGGAGATCGAGTCCTGGATCAGGTCCTGCAGCTCCGCGCCCACCTGCATCCCGCGGGAGAAACCGTCTCCGCGGGCGTGGACGACCCGGATCTCGCTCACCGTTCCCGAGCCTCGTCGCGCACGCCGAGTGTGAGCCTATCCTTCGGCCCGGTCATCGGCTCGCTGTTGGCCGCACGTTGGTGCGACGGCTGGTGACCCGGTCCACGCCGGAGATCATCCGCCAACGAGCGCGCTCGACCGTGGATACGTGCCCTCCCGTGCCGAGGAGCCGTGATCCGTCCGGACCACCGCCCCGTGCGATGGCGCGGATTATCCAGGTATCGGGCCGAACTGACTAGTCCTCTCTCCGACCCCTCAAACCGCTCCGGAGGCGGCGGCGAGCACCTGGGCTTCGATCGACCGGATGAACCCGGTCTTCGCCTCGGTGTAGGTGTGGACGTCGTTCGGATGCGTTGCCGCGAGCTCTCGCTTGAGCTCCCCGTAGGCGGCGGCGTCCTCCGGATGCGTTCGGAGCCAGTCCCGGAAGGCGAGGTGCCTCCGTTCGAACCGGCTCCCGGCCAGGCAGAGATGCACGTGGAAGCACCGCTGGCCGTCCAGATCGAGGCTGGCGAACTCGTGGTCGGGGTCGGAGGGATCCAAGACCGTTCGATACCCCAGACCGTGCAACACCGGCACGTACGCACCTCGGGGCTCCATCGAGGAGAGCCCGACGGAGATGTCGACGATGGGCTTGGCCGGAAGCCCCCGGACCGAGGTCGAGCCGATGTGCTCGATCCGGACGACCTGTGCTCCAAGCGCGACCCGGAGGCGAGCGGCTTCCTGCTCGAAACGCTCCGCCCACGCCGTGTCCGGCTCCACGATCGAATACGCGCGCGTCCGGCCGACGCCGTGATGCTCGGCCTTCGAGCCGCGCACCCTCGCGAGGAGCGCGAGACCGTCGAACAGTGCTTGTTGCGCGGGGTCGTCGTTGGCCGTGTCCTCCGGGTGCCACTGCACGCCGACCATCCACCGATCCAAGTCGACTTCCAGGTCGTGGTCGCGTTCGATCGCCTCCACGAGGCCGTCGGAGGTCCGGCCGGACACCAGCAATCCGCCCCCGACGCGGTCCACCCCCTGGTGATGATGCGAGGCCGCCGCGAGGGTGGAGACCTTGGTGGTCGCGAACAGGCGGCTGGCGTGCTCGACCTGCACGTCGTGCAGCGACTGCGTGTCGAGGACGGGGACGCCGTGCTCGAGCATCCCGGGCAGGTCCGGCACGTGGGGGTGGAGCGTGCCGCCGAACGCGACGTTCATGACCTGCATCCCGCGACAGATGCAGAGGGCAGGCAGCCGCATCCGGTCGGCCGCCAGGAGCAGCTGGATCTCGAGCTCGTCGCGATCGTGCTCGACCCCGTAGAGGCGGCCGTCGCGGGCATCGCCGCCGTATCGGGCCGGATCGATGTCGCCGCCGCCCACGAGGAGGAGCCCATCGAAGGGTTCGAGGAGCTCCTCGAGCGTGCCGTCCTCGCCGGGGGAGACGATCGCCGTCCTGGCTCCGGCGCGGCGGAGGCATTCGATGTACGGGCCGGGGACGCCGTATCCGCCGTGGGGCCAGCGGGCGACACGATCGTCTCCGAGGTGGTACGCGACGACCGCGATGAGCGGGCGGTAGGTCATGACCGCTGCCGGGTGACCTCGACGAACCGCCGGAACGTTTCTCGGCCGCGGCGCTCGTGACCGGCCATGTGGAGCCGGATCTCTTCACGCACCCGCCCGGGGGACTTGCCCCACGTCTCCTCCAGATCCTGCTGGGCGCTCGCTTCGGCGACCCACATCTCGGCCTCCGCGGCGTCGACCTCTGCGTGGAACTGGGTCGCCCACGCCGTCTCGCCGACCCGGTAGGCCTGATTCGGGACCCCCTCACCAGTGGCCAGGAGCGTCGCGTCCGGAGGAAGTTCGAACGTGTCCTCGTGCCAGTGGAACACCGGGTCGCCGTCCGCGTAGTGGCTGAGCACCGGGTCATCGGCCGCCGCTGCGAGCGTGCGGATCGGCTCGAAGCCGAGCTCGCGGACCGGTGCCTTGATCACGTCCGCGCCGAGCGCCCACGCCAGCACCTGCGCCCCGAAGCACAGGCCGAGGAGCGGCACGCCGCGTTCGACGGCCTCGTGCGTCAGATCGGCGACCTCTTTGATGAACGGCCGCTCGTCCGCCTGATCCACGTTCGAGGTGCTGCCGAACAGCACGACACCGGACACATCTCCGAGGTTCGGTCGTTCCTCGGCTGGGTCCGTGGCATCCCAGATCCGCGTCGTCGCTCCCGCCGCTCCGAGGGCGGAGGGGGCGACGCCGTAGGTCTCGAACGCGTCGCAACGAACGAGCAGGATCGGCTCCATCCCGGCGAGTGTAATGCCGCTCAGTCGGTGGCTCCCGAGAGCGTGGCTTCGGCCAAGAGCGTTGCGACGTCGGCGACACGGACCTCCGACCCTGCCGCCTTGGCTGCGTCGTCGAGCATCACGAAGCAGTACGGACACGCCGTCGCGACCGTGTCGGCACCCGTCGCCGTCGCCTCCGCGAAGCGTGTGTCGTTGATGCGCGTTCCCTCGGTCTCCTCCATCCACATCCGGGCGCCGCCGGCGCCGCAGCAGAAGGCGCGCTCGCGGTTCCGAGGCATCTCGATCGCTGCGGCGCCGGCGGCGCGGACCACGTCGCGCGGAGCGTCGAAGCGCCCGTTGTGCCGGCCGAGGTAACACGCGTCGTGGTAGGTGACGGAGCCCCCATCACCGGCAGGCTTCGGCGCGAGCCGCCCCTCGGCCACCAACGCCGACAGCAGCTCGGTGTGATGCACGACCTCGTACGTTCCGCCGTAGTCGGGATACTCGTTCGCGAGCGTGTTGAAGCAATGGGCGCAGCTCGCGACGATCTTCGTCACGCCCGCGCCGTTCAGGGTCTCGACGTTGGCCTCCGCCAACATCTGGAACAGGTACTCGTGTCCCATCCGGCGAGCCGGATCGCCGGTGCACCGCTCGCGCGGTCCCAAGATCGCGTAGTCGACACCGGCCGCGGTGAGCAGCCGAGCGATGCTCTGGGTGGTCCGTTGGGCGCGTTCGTCGAAGGCACCCGCGCACCCCACCCAGAACAGGACCTCGGGCGCCGGGTCGCCCGGTTGCAGCACGCGGATCTCCTCGACGGAAGCCGTCCAGTCGGTGCGCGCGCTCGCCGGCTGGCCCCACGGGTTCTCGGCCGTCTCGACACCGCGGAGCATCGCCTCGGCCTCACGCGGGAACCGCGATTCGGCCATCACGAGGTTCCGACGAAGATCGACGATCGTGTCGACGTGCTCGATGTCGACCGGACATTCGCGGACGCACGCGCCGCACGTCACGCAGTCCCAGACCACCTGATCGGCCACCGCGTTCGGGACGAGGGGCTGCAGCTCGACGATCCCCGTCCCGCCCGCGGTGATCAGCGGGGCTTCGTTCGCCACCTGGTCGCGGAGATCCATGATCAGCAGCTTCGGCGAGAGCGCTTTCCCGGTGTTCCAGGCCGGGCAGACCTCCTGGCAGCGACCGCACTCCGTGCACGAGAAGAGATCCAGCACCTGCTTGCGTGAGAGGTCGGTCGCGACCGACGCGCCGAGCCGCACGTCGGTGTCCGCTGCCCCGAGGTCGATCCGGAGCGGTTCGAGGTAGCCGCGAGGTTGGTTCTTCGCGAGATAGACGTTCGGGGCGGCCGTGATGATGTGCAGGTGCTTCGACCGCGGCAGGTAGGTGAGGAACCCCAGGACGATCAGCAGGTGTGACCACACCAGGACGCGCTCGGCCACCTCGGTGCCTCGGCCGCCACCGAACAGCCCGGAGAGCGCGTCGGCGACCGGCGCGGCGGCGGGATGATCCGCGAACCCGAGCGCGATCCGGCTCGCGTTCCACAGCAACAACGTCGTGACGATCCCGAGGATCGCGAGCAGGATCCGGTCCGCCTCCTCCATGTGCGAGCCACGGAACCGGTCCGGCCGCTGGACCTTGCGGATCGTGAACGCGATCGCGACGCCGAGGACCACGAGGATCGCGAAGAGATCCTGGAGGAACGCGAACCAGGCTACGTGGCCGAGGTAGGGGAGCGTCCAGTGGGGGTCGATCGCCGCGAGCATCGCCTCGACGATCGTGGGCAACAGGACGAGGAAGCCCCAGAAGATGAACGCGTGCATCACGCCGGGGGCGGCCTTCTGGAAGAGCTTGCGCTGCCCGAGCACGTGGGAGAGCTCCCGGCGCGCCCGCGCGCCGGGGTCGTCCGTGCGCGCGGCGGGCCGCGCCGCGCGCAGGACGTCGAGCCGCGCACGGGCGCGCCTCCAGAACAGGGTGACCGCCACCGTCAGGACGGCCGCGAGGGCGAGGGCGCTCAGGAGCCTTTGCGTCGGCGGATCTCCTCCGTGAGGGCGGGCAGCACCTGGAACAGGTCGCCGACCACGCCCAGATCAGCCATCGCGAGGAGCGGAGCGTCCGCGTCCTTGTTGATCGCGACGATCCGCTTCGCGCCCTTCATCCCCACGATGTGCTGCAAGGCGCCGCTGATCCCGGCGGCGAGGTAGACCTCGGGCTTGACGGTCTTGCCCGTCTGCCCGATCTGGTAGCTGTACGGCACCCAGCCGGCGTCGACGGCGGCGCGAGAGGCACCGACGGCCGCGCCACCGATCGCGCTCGCCAGCTCGTCGAGCATCGCGAACGCGTCGGGCCCACCCAATCCGCGCCCCCCGGCCAGCACCACCTTCGCGTCCTCGAGCCGAGGCCCGGTCGCCGCTTCCTCGTGGCGCTCCACGACCCGCGCGCCCCGGATGTCCTCGGGCACGTCGGCGTCGACCGGCAGGACCCGCGCCGTCCCCCCCGTGGGTTCGGCGGCGATGCTCTTCGGTCGCAGGAGGATCAGCGTCGGCGACGGCCCGGCGAGCTCGACATCGACGATCTTCGTGCCGCCGAAGATCTCCGCGCGCGCGTGTCGGGGATCCGCGATGCTCGTGGCGTTGCCCATCAGGGCCGATCCGATCCTCCCCTGGAGCCGGCCGGCCACATCGCGCGAGTCGTAGGTCTGTGCGAACAATACGACGTCGGGAGCCTCCGCCTCGATCAGGCCCGCCAGCACGTGGGCGGCCGGCCTGCCGGGGTGCTCGGTGAAGACGGGATCGTCGGAGGCGTACACCGTGGCGGCGCCGTGCGCCCCGAGCTCGGCTGCCGCCTCGGTCGCGCCGGGACCCAACGCGATCGCCGCCGGGTCTTCGTCGAACGACCGGGCGTGGGTCAGCAGCTCGAACGAGGCCGGGTGCGGGCCGTCCGGGGTGATCTCGGCGAAGACCCAGGCCCCGGCCACGTCAGATCACCTTCGCCTCGGCGAGGAGGTCGGCGATCCTTCCGACGGCCTCGTCACCCTGCACGACCGCGCCGCCGACCTTGGTCGGTGCATCCGTCACCGCGGTGACGGTCTGCGTCGCGGTCAGGTTCGACAGTCCGAGGTCCTGCAGGCTCGGCCGGTCGACCGGCTTCTGCTTCGCCTGCATGATGCCTTTGAGGCTCGGGTACCGCGGTTCGACCGAGCCGGCGGTGACCGTCACGACGGCGGGGAGCGGGCACTCATAGACGTCGTACCCGCGCTCGGTCATCCGTTCGATGCGGGCCCCCGCGTCGGAGGGCTCGAGACGCCGGACGGCGGTCACGCTCGCGATCCCGAGGATCTCGGCAACGGTCACGGGCACCGTCCCGGTGTACCCGTCGGTCGATTCGACGCCGGCAACGACGAGATCGAAGGGATACGTCGCGATCGCCGCGGCGAGGACACGGGCGGTCACGAGCGCGTCCGCTCCGCGGAGCGCCGGATCGCTCACGAGCACCCCGCGGCCAGCGCCCATCGCGAGCGCGCGTTGGAGGGCCTGTGCCGCTTCCTCGGGCCCCATCGAGACGACGGTCACGTCCCCGCCGTGCTGTTCGGTGAGCTGCAGCGCGAGCTCCAAACCGTACTCGTCGCCGGGGTCCAGTATCCCCTCGACGCCGCTTCGCACCACGAGGTGATCCGGACCGAGGGTCGGCGTGCCGGTCGGGACGAGCTTCGCGCACACGACGACGTTCACCATCGCAGCCTACCGGGCACGCCCCATCGAGGGGCGCACGGATACAGTCTGACCCGTGCCTGACGAGGTTCGCCCACCGAGCGCTCTCGACGGCGTTCTCGTCGCCGACTTCTCCCGCGTCCTGGCCGGACCGCTCGCGACGATGATCCTCGGTGACCTCGGGGCCGAGGTCCTCAAGGTGGAGCACCCAGGCGGCGGCGACGACACGCGCGCGTGGGGCCCGCCGTGGTCCCCGGAGGGCGATTCCAGCTACTACCTGGGGCTCAACCGGAACAAGCGGAGCGTGACCCTCGACCTCAAGGACCCGACGGACCTGGACGCCGCCAAGGATCTCGCCCGGCGGGCCGACGTCGTGATCGAGAACTTCCGACCCGGCGTGATGCACCGCCTCGGTCTGGACGAGCCGGCGATCCGGGCTTCGAACCCAGCCGTCGTGTACTGCAGCATCCTGGGGATCGGTCGCGGGGACGTCGCCGGCTACGACTTCCTGGCGCAGGCGGTCGGCGGCCTGATGAGCGTCACGGGTGATCCCGAGGGCGAGCCTCGGAAGGTCGGCGTGGCGCTCGTGGACGTGATGGCGGGTCTGCACGCGGCGATCGGGATCGTGGCAGCGCTCCGCCACC
>Ga0307290_10000746_pt1 | contig 10647 bp, 8 predicted proteins | sample ER_DNA_144_FD_194472 | JGI IMG/M metagenome (GOLD analysis project Ga0307290, IMG submission 194472) | Bulk soil microbial communities from the East River watershed near Crested Butte, Colorado, United States - ER_DNA_144 | ecosystem: Environmental > Terrestrial > Soil > Floodplain | place: USA... | reverse complement strand
CAATGACGCCCTGAACCACATTCGGCTGGCCTAGTTCTCCTGCGTCGCGACGATGCTCGGCCAGACCTGGCCGAGCGCGCCGCGCAGTGTGCAGCGCGCGATCGGCTGGCCGCCCTCATCGCTGTCGTTCGCCGAAGAGATGCGCGCGACGGCGCGGTAGCCGGTGCAGAAGTCGGCGGCGCGACGGGAGTAGCCGACCACGAGCGCGCGGCGCCCGGCCGCGCGCGGCCGCCAGTAGCGCATCGTCACCTCGGCCGACGCCACGGGTGGCAGGTCGCGGCCGAACAGGACGAGTGCGCCCGCTTCGCCGTAGTTGTCCGTCACGATCACGTCTGTTCCCGCCGCGTGCCGCTCCACCAGACGAACGTAGACGGGCCAGCCGACCTCGGACTGATAGTCGCCGCGTGCCTTGATGATCCCGTGCCGGACGGCCGTTCGTAGGGGCAGTACCGGCAGCGTGAGTGGCAGGACGAGCAGGCCGATCGCCGCGAACACGGCGCCTGCGACCAGGAGACGGCGAGACGTCAGCCAGCGATTGAGTGGGATCGCACCGGCGGCGAGTGCGAACAGCAGCACCGGCAGGGCGTAGTACGACTTTCCTCCGAGCACGAAGTACGCGACGACGGTGCCGACGACCGTCCAGCCGAGCGGGCGCAGCGCGCGATCGCGGACGAGCGACACGACTCCGGCGACAGCGACCGGAAACGCCACCGCCGTGAGCAGGACTACATTGACGAGGAACTGCGGCCGCGTCTCATCGCTGCCGCTCGGCGGCGGGTTCAGGAACCAATGCACGCTCGTCCAGCCATGCCGCGCCTCCCAGACCAGATTCGGGACGAGCAAAACGGCCGCGATCGCCACTGCTAGCGGGAAGCCCGACGAGCGCAGGACGTCGCGACGCCAGACAAGGAACGTCGCGATCAGCAGGACGAGGACGACCGCGAGCGTGTACTTGGTCTCCAGCCCGATGCCGGCGGCGACTCCGAGCAGCGGCCACGAGCCGCGCCCAAGCGCGAGCCGCAGCGCGATCCAGAGGACGACCATCGTCGTCAGCTGATCGAGCGCGACCGGCTGGAACAACAGGTTTGTTCCCAACATCCCTGGCGAGAACCCGATCACTACCGCCGCGAGCGTTTGCGCACGGCGCGTCGCCCCGAGTTCCCGGGCCACGAGGACACCGACCACAACCGTTCCCTCGCTTGCGAGGATCGTGAACGCGCGAAGACCGATCAGCGACCAGCCGAATAGCTCTCGGGCCAAGGCCGCGACCAGCGCCGTCACCGGCGGAAACTCGACGTACCCGCCCTGAAGATGCAACCCGGCGACGGCGTAGTACAGCTCGTCGCGGTGCCAGCCGTATCGTCCGGCGACGGCAAGCTCCAGCGCGCACTTCAACGCGACGACGATGAGAACGGGCCTGACGGCGAACGGAACGACCGCTTTCACCGCGCACCGCTATGCACGGCACCCAGCCTAGAACCCCAGCGACACCCTCGCGTTCCTGGTCGGAAAGAGACTCGGCCAGCTGACGAGATATCGCCTGGGCCAATGTGCGGGAATGTCACCCGAAGGCGAGTGCTTCGGGGCTGTGGGTCGCCGTCGTGGCAGCTCGCTAGGACTGTCCTGCCGGCGGCGATTCGTTGGGATCATTCTTTTGCCGGCTCGTGCCGCACTCGTGCCACCATTCACGCGCCGTGGAGCCGCGCGATTATGCGTACCTTTGGGCTTGGGAGCCGCTCCAACCCGCCGACCTCGCTGGCCTTCTCGACGGGTTGAGGGCGTCTTGGTGGATCTGCGGAGGCTGGGCTCTCGATCTCTATCTCGGGCGTGAAACTCGCCGCCACGACGACCTCGATGTCGCCGTTCTGCGGCGCGATCAGCGCGCGCTGTTCCGCCACTTGCGGGGCTGGGACTTCCGCTACGCCACACACGCGCACACGCTCGAGCCTTGGGACGGAAGGCATCTCGAGCCACCGATCCACGGGATTTGGGCGCGTCGCTCCAGCGAGGCTACTGCACCCTGGACGTGCGAGTTTCTCCTCAACGAACAGACAGACCAGACTGGATCTTCGGCCGGGAGGAAGCCGTGAGGCGATCCCTCGCTGAAGTCGGGGCCGAGCGGGGTGGCGTTCCATTTCTTCGGCCAGAGATCGTCTTGCTCTACAAGGCAAGCGAGCTATCGCCGAAGAACGAGGCCGACTTTGCCGCTGTTAGACCGCAGCTGACCCAGACCGCAACCCAGTGGCTGCGCGAGGCGCTCGAAGTGATCGATCCTCGGCATCCCTGGGTTCCCCGTCTCCAGTCGAGTTTCACATCCAGCCCCTAGCTCTTGCCTGGGCCAGTGTGCTCTCGCTCGGTTTGGCGGAAGACTAGGCGGGGGTTTCGGCGGCGACGCCGGCCGCCTCGCGTAGAGCGGCGGCCTTATCGGTGCGCTCCCACGTGAAGTCGTGGTCTTCGCGGCCGAAGTGGCCATACGCGGCGGTCTTCGTGTAGATCGGCCGCAGCAGGTCGAGGTCGCGCAGGATCGCGGCCGGCCGCAGGTCGAAGTGGTCGCCGATCAGTTGCTCGATGCGGGCGACCGGGATGCGCTCGGTGCCGAAGGTGCGCACCGAGACCGAGACCGGCCGCGCGACACCGATCGCGTAGGCGACGTTCACCTCGCAGCGCTCCGCGAGGTCGGCCGCGACCACGTTCTTCGCCACATAGCGCGCCGCGTAGGCCGCAGACCGGTCGACCTTCGTCGGGTCCTTGCCGGAGAACGCGCCGCCGCCGTGCCGCGCCGCGCCGCCGTACGTGTCGACGATGATCTTGCGCCCGGTGAGGCCCGTGTCCCCCATCGGCCCGCCGATCACGAACTTGCCGGTCGGATTGACGTAGACGAAGTCGCGCTCCTCGAGGCGACGCTCGTCATAGAGATCGTGCGGGAGGATCGGCCGCAGGACACGGTCGATCAGGTCGGGCTTGATCAGCGTTCCGGCGTCGCAGCCCTCCGCGTGCTGGGTCGAGATCAGGATGCGCTCGATCTCGACCGGCGTCTGGTGCCCGTCCTCGTCGACCTCGTAGCGGACCGTGACCTGGGCCTTGCCGTCGGGCCGCAGGTACGGCAGCTCGCCGACCTTGCGCACCTCGGCGAGCCGCTTGCAGATCTTGTGCGCGAGCATGATCGGCAGCGGCATGAGCTCCGGCGTCTCGCTCGAGGCGTAGCCGAACATCATCCCCTGGTCGCCGGCGCCGACACGGTCGAGCGGATCCTCGTCCGCCGGATCGTGCTGCACCTCGTACGACGAGTCGACTCCCTGCGCAATGTCCGGCGACTGCTCGTCGATCGCGACCACGACGCCGCAGGTGTGCGCGTCGAAGCCCCACTCCGAGTGCGTGTAGCCGATCTCGGCGATCCGGTCGCGCACGAGGCGCGGGATGTCGACGTAGATCTCCGTCGTGATCTCTCCGGCCACGACGACGAGACCGGTCGTGATCAGCGTCTCGCAAGCGACCCGGCCACCCGCATCGCCGGAGAGAACCGCGTCGAGCACCGTGTCCGAGATCTGGTCGGCGACCTTGTCGGGATGCCCTTCGGTGACCGACTCGGAGGTGAACAGGAATTCGCGCACCGCCATCAGTGCCCCGTCCGGTAATGCCGCCGAGTCTCTGGGTCGCGAGCACCAAGCCAGAGTTCGCACTTGACCGCAGCAAGGCTGGACTGCCTTGCTAAGGGCAAGGGTGGGCTCTGGCGCCGCGTGATCGCGGGCCAGAGGCCGGCATGTATTGCCGGACGGGGCACCGGGGGCAGGCTACTTGATCGCCAGGAAGCCGGAGAGCGTGAAGCGCTTCCCGTCCTGTTGCGCCCAGAGCAACGCGTGGCTGAGCGCCTCGGTGTTCGCGCGGGCCTCCGGCGGAACGACGTTGCCGTTCGCCTGGGCGAGGTCGAACGCGAAGGGCAGACCGTGCGCGAGGTCCGCGTAGGCCATGCCGACGACCTCGGACGGCATCTTCGAGTCGGCGAGGGCCTGCTTGTAGAGCGGATCCTCCGCGAGCTTCGGGCCTGTGCCCGCGATCAGCGTCGGCAAGAGCCCGCGCGCGGTCGAGACGATCAGCTTTGCGTGACCGACGGCGACGAAGACGTGGACGCCGCCGCCCGGCTGAGACACGTCGTCGACCTCGACGCCGCCGAGGCTGAACGTGGACACGTTCAGCTCGCCGCTGAGCTTCGCCAGCGACAGCACGTGCCCCAGCACCTCGCGCGCACGCCCCTCGTCCGGAGCCTTCGCGACGAACACGATCTTCGGAATCGGCGCCTCGCGGTAGAGCGCGAACGCCTCTTCCTGTGAGAGCAGCGGGTAGATGTCCCGCTCGAGGCTGAGCCCGACGACCGTCTCCACCTGGTGCAGTTGCGTCTCGAACTTGGGATTGCTGCGCGAGACCAGCTCGAGGATCGTGCGCGTCGGCGCGGCGAGGTCGGCCGTGTCGACGTAGAGAAGCGCTCCTGACGGGAGGCTGCCGGCGAGTGTTGGCTTGACCGTCTTCGGGCTCGCGGCCGGATCGGTGGTCAGCGCCGACTCGGCGCGCACTCCGCCGCGCTCGATCAGCCCTGCGGCCGAGATCGACTCCATCTGCGCCAGGTCACGCGTCAGGTTTGCCGGCGAGCCCGCCCGGCCCAGCGCGCGATCGAGCTCCCGCTGGACCGGCTCGCCGGCCACGTACGCGCGCACCGCTGCGTTGGCGTCGAGCTTCGCCATCGCATCCTTGAACTCCGAGACGCCGTCGAGCTTGTCCCCCGACGAGGCCCGGCGGAACGCGTCGATCTGCGCCTGGGTGTCGGCGAAGACGCTCCACCCGTTCACCTCGCCGGTGGCCGACTTGTCCTGGCCCTTGTTTGCGAGCGCCTTGAACTTCGCCTTGTCCTTCGGCTGCGTCAGGCCGACGACGTCGTTGCCGCCGTTCTTGAAGTCGAGCCAGACGACGTCGAACTCGGGGCCGAGTGCCGGCTTGACGTCGCGGGCGAAGTCGACGTGGCCGTTCTGCGCGCTGGCCCGGCGAAGGGCCGGGAAGGCGCCCGGGAACTTCCGCAGCAGCACGAGCGCGTTCTTGAACTGGGACGAGTTGAAGTCGGTCCTGATCGAGATCAGGGCCGGTGCGCTCGCGGGCACGACCTTCGCGGCGGCCGGAAGCCCTTCGCCTCCTCCGCCTCCGCCGCAGCCCGCGGCGGCGAGGGCCACTCCGGCGAACAGGGACGCGGCGGCGACCCGCATCGCCCTACTTGATCTCGAGGAACGCGTCGAACGTGGATGCGTCGCCGGAGCGCTGGGCCCAGGCGACGAAAGAGCGCAGCGGCCGGAGGTTCTCGGCGGCCTTCGGCGGGAGCGAGGAGCCGGCGAGACCGGAAAGACTTTCGGCGAGCGCGATCGCGTTCTTCAGGTCGACGTAGACGAACCCGGAGTTGGAGCTCGGCAGCCCGGCCGCGGACTTCGCGTCCTTGAAGTCGGCCGAGTCCGAGAGCTTCGAGCCGGAGTCCGTGTAGGCGCCGATCCCGTTCAGGCCGCTCGTGATCAGAATCTTGTCGCCGAGCCCCGCGTAGCGGATCGCGAAGCGCATGAAGTCGATCGTCTTGACGTCGCGGCCGCCCTCGTGCGAGGTCGAGACCTTCGCGTGCGTGTACGCCGCGAGCCGGGCGGCGAGCTTGTCCAGAGTCGCGAGCGCAGCGCCCTGGTCGGCTGTTCCGAGCACCAGCGAGGCCTCCGGGAGCGCGCCGCCCGGGCGCACGTAGAACGCGACCTCGCCGTGAAGCAGCGCGAGCACGTCGGCCAGCTTGACCCCGAGCGCCTGCTCGAACTGGGGCAGCGCCTGCGAGAAGGTCGGGTTCGTCTCGAGCTGGTCTTTGACCTGGTCGACGCTCTTGCCGCCGCGGAAGGTGAAGAAGGCGAGCGCGTCCGCGGGAACCCCGTCGACCAGCTTCGACTCGTAGTCGCCGCTCGCGAGGCTGCTCGAGCCCTCTCCCGCGCTCGCGCCGTGCAAGCGGAGCCCGTCGTCCTCCGCGCTCAGCGCGGCGGCGATGAAGTCGAGCTTGGTCAGGCCGGTCGTGCTGGCCGCGAGGCCGTTGCCCTTGCCCTGCTCGAACTGCTGTACCAACTTGCCGAACTGCGGCCCGTTGACGTACGCCTTCACGAGCGCATCGGACGGGAGCGTCGCGAGGGCGTCCTTGAAGGTCGACTCGTCGGACAGCGACTTGTCGCCGCTCTTGAGCACCTGGTCGATGTGCGCCTGGCTGTCGCTCAGCGCGTACCAGCCGTTCACCTCACGGTAGACCGCTGACTGGCCGGAGCTGTCCGACTCGTTCAGCTTCTTGACGAGGGCCTTGAACTTGCCCGGGTCATCGGGCTTCGTCAGGCCGACGACTGCGACGTCGCTGAGGTTCGGGCTCGGCACGATCGCGAGGTCGACCTCGGGCCCGAGGGCAGGGTCGACGTCGCGCTTGAAGTCGACCTGGTTCTTCTCGAGCTCGTTCTCGATCCCCGCGAGCGCCACCTCCCGGTCGGGAAACTTCTTCGAGAGGGCGTCGACCTGCTTCCACTGGCTCGAGCCGAGATCGCTGTCGAACGAGACGAAGGCGAGCGCGTCGGGACGCACGAGCGACGCGCCGTCCGGGCCCGAGGATCCGGACGTCGTCGCGCCGCCGCAACCGGCGGCGAGCAGCGCGATCGCGCCCAAGAGCGCGAAGGCCATAGTCCGCAGCCTGAGAATCATTCTCTCGTCGGCTCTCTACCCATCAGGCTCGCAGCTAACTCGTGGAGATCGGTTCCGTCGAGGACGCGGCATACGCCCTCCGTGATCGGCAACTCGATGCCGAGCCTGTAGGAGAGATCGCGAAGAACCGGCGCCGTCGTCAGGCCTTCCACGGTACCGATCTCCCCGGCTGCCTCCTCCGGAGACGAGCCGCGGGCGATCATCTCCCCCGCCTGGCGGTTCCGCCCGTGGCGGCTCCAGCAGGTGACGATCAGGTCGCCCATGCCCGCGAGGCCCGCGAAGGTCTCCGGCCGTGCGCCGCAGGCCTCGCCGAGCCTCGCCATCTCCGCCAGGCCGCGGGCGATCAGCGCCGCCTTCGCGTTGTCGCCGAGCCCGAGGCCGTCGACGCCGCCCGCCGCGAGCGCGATCACGTTCTTCGCGGCCGCGCAGAGCTCGACGCCGGTGGGGTCGTCGTTCGCGTACACCCGGAAGGCGAGTGAGTTGATCGCCTGCTGCAGCTCGAGCGTCAGGCGCTCGTCCTCGCTTGCGATCACCGCGGCCGCGGGGAGGCCGTCGGCGATCTCCTCGGCGAAGTTCGGGCCGGAGAGGACGGCGACGGCGCGCCGCTCGACGAGCTGCGAGAGACGTCCGCCCGTTTCGGGGTCGAGACCCTTAGTGAGGCTCAGGACCGGCGCAGCGCCGGGGAGGGCGCGCACGACCTCGCCGAAGGCCTGGCTAGGGACGGCCACGACGTGCAGGTCTGCGCCTGCGAGCGTCGGATCGTCGAGGGTCGTGGCCGAGACCTGAGAGAGGTCGGCGTTCGGGAGATACCGCGGGTTGCGCCCCGTCGCCTCGATCGTGCGGGCCTGCTCGGGGTCTCTGGAGGCCAGCATGACGTCGTGGCCGCGCGCCGCGAGCAGGGAAGCGAAGGCGGTCCCCCACGCGCCGGCTCCTGCAACGACGGTCCTCATGAGCGACGCACGAAGTCGATTGCCACCGGCACCCCCTGGAGGTCGAACCGGTCGCGCACCTGGTTCTCGACCCAGTAGCCGTAGTCGCGGGTGATCAGGCCGGGATCGTTGACGAAAAAGCGGAAGCGCGGAGGGCGGCTCTGGGTCTGCGTGCCGTAGAGCAGGTTCAGGCGGCGCCCACTGCGGGACGGCGGCTCCCGGGCCTCCCGGAGCTCTGCGAGGAACCGGTTGAGCTCGCCGGTGCCGATCCGGTTCGTGTGCTTCTCGAACTGCTCCTCGATCCGGTCGAGGAGGCGGGAGATGCCGCGGCCGCTGTGGGCCGAGGTCGTGACGATCGGCGGCCGCTGGCGGAGCCGCGCCTCGATCCTGGGCCGCACCTCCTCGAGCTTCGTCTCGGAGACGTCCCACTTCGAGAGGACGACGATCGTCGAGCACTGCGCCTTGCGAGCGACGTCCGCCACGGCGAGATCCTGATCGACCAGGCCCTCGCTCGCATCGACGAGCACCAGGGCCGCGTCGGCGCGCTCGGCGGCCGCGAGTGCGCGGAGCTCCGAGTAGTACTCGATCCCCTGGCGCTGCCTGCGCTTGCGGCGGAGTCCTGCGGTGTCGACGAGCACGAAGTCGCGGTCGCCGCGGTGCAGCACGGTGTCGATCGCGTCGCGGGTCGTGCCGGGCTGCTCCGAGACGATCACCCGTTCCTCGCCGAGGATCGCGTTCAGGAGGCTCGACTTGCCGACGTTCGGGCGGCCGAGGATCGCGACGCGGATCGCTGCCTCGCCGATCTCCTGCGGGCCGGCGCCGGGAAGCATGGTCACGATCGCGTCGAGGAGGTCGCCGCTGCCATGGCCGTGGAGGGCTGAGATCGGGACCGGGTCGCCGAGCCCGAGGCGGTGGAATTCGAGCGCGAACGTGTCCTGGGCCGGGTCGTCGATCTTGTTCACGAGCAGGAGCACCGGCTTGCGCGAGCGGCGCAGGATCGCGGCGATCTCCTCGTCGCCGGGCATGACGCCCGCCTGCGCGTCGGTGACGAAGAGGACGAGGTCTGCCTCGTGGATCGCTGTTTGCGCCTGCTCGGCGATCGAGCGCGTCAGCGGAGTGGGATCGGCGACGTCGACCCCGCCGGTGTCGATCAGGCGGAAGCGGCGGCCGTTCCACTCGCAGATGAGCTCCTTGCGGTCGCGCGTCACCCCAGGGGTCTCGTGCACGACCGCGGCGCGGGTGTCGGTCAGGCGGTTGACGAGCGTCGACTTGCCGACGTTCGGGAAGCCGACGATCGCAACCGTGCCCAGCAGCGGGCCTTCCTCGGCCGGCGCTGGAGCGCTACTCGGAGAACGGAAGTTGCGTGGCACCGGTCGCCACCTCCCAGAGGTAGCCCTCCGGGTCGGCGAAGTAGCCGCTGTAGCCGCCCCACTCTCTGCGCCGCGCCGGTTGGGGGATCGTGGCTCCCGCACGCTCGGCCTCGGCGAGCACCTGGTCGACGCGCTCTGCGGAGTGGACGTTGTACGCGAACGTCACGCCGCGGAAGCCGCTGCCCTCGGCGGGCACGCCTGCGTCTTCGGCGAGCTCGTCCCACGGGTAGAACGCGAGAGAGGTCGCGCCGTCGGCAAGCAGGAAGCAGGCCCAGTTGTCGGTTTCCTGGCTCAGCGGCCAGCCGAGCTGCTCACCGTAGAAGCGCTTCTGCCGCTCGAGGTTTCGCACGCCGAGAGTGATAACGCTGACGTGTGGGTTCATCAGGCCGGCTGGCGAGCTCGGACGAGCTCCTCGATCTGGTCGACGACGTCCTCGACGTCGAGGTCTGTCGTGTCGATCTGGATCGCGTCCTCGGCCGGCCGCATCCGGGCGGCGTCGCTCTCGTCGCGGAGGCGGAGGTCGGTGGCGAGCGCGTCGGCGCCGATCTCGGGGCGCTCGGCCATGCGCCGCTTGGCGCGGATGTCGCGCTCGGCGTTGAGGTAGATCTTGACCTCGGCGTCGGGCGCGACGACGGTGCCGATGTCGCGGCCTTCGATCACGACGTTACCGTCGTCCGCGAGCTCGCGTTGGCGTTCGCGCATCACCTTCCGCACAGCGGGATGGCGGGCGACGACGGGCACCATTCGGTCGATGTCGGACTTGCGGATCGACGAGGTGACGTCGGTGTCGGCGATCCAGACCCGCCGCTGGGCGTCGAGGGTCACGGGGTACTCGTCGGCCAGCTCCCCGAGCCGGTCGCCCTGCGCGAGCGGGACGCTGCGGCTAATCGCGAGCCAGGTGAGCGCGCGGTACATCGCGCCGGTATCGAGGTAGCGGAAGCCGAGCCGCTCCGCGAGCCGCTGGGCGACCGTGCTTTTGCCGGCCCCTGCCGGCCCGTCGATGGCGACGATCATCGTTGTGTGACCGAGTCGAGCAGCTCGAAAAACCCGGGGAAGCTTACAGCGACCGCCTCGGCGTCTTTGAGCTCGACACCCTCTCGTGACACAAGCCCGGCAACGGCGCCAAGCATCGCAATCCGATGATCGCCGTGAGAACCCATTCCCCCACCCTTAGGGCGGGTGGGTACTCCCCTCACCCCGAAGCCATCGTCGCGTTTTCTGATGCGAATTCCTAGGGCTCGGAGCGAAGTCGTCACGGTTTCGATGCGGTCCGTTTCCTTTACGCGCAACTCTCGTGCGCCTTCGACCCAGCTCTCGCCTCGCGCGCAGGCGGCAGCCAACGCGAACAGCGGCAGCTCGTCGACCATCCGCGGCACCTCCTCCGCCTTCACGGTCGTCGCGACCAGAGGCGCCGACTGCACGAGAAGGTCGCCCGCCGGCTCGCCCCCGTTCCGGTGCCTGTGCATCGCCGTGATCCGGGCGCCCATTCGCTCGAGGACGTCCAGCAGCCCGATGCGGCGCGGGTTCAAGCCGACGTCGTGAACCGTCAGCTCCGATCCGGGCAGCAGCGCGGCCGCCACCACGAATGGCGCTGCCGCCGAAAAGTC
>Ga0307290_10000742_pt1 | contig 10707 bp, 8 predicted proteins | sample ER_DNA_144_FD_194472 | JGI IMG/M metagenome (GOLD analysis project Ga0307290, IMG submission 194472) | Bulk soil microbial communities from the East River watershed near Crested Butte, Colorado, United States - ER_DNA_144 | ecosystem: Environmental > Terrestrial > Soil > Floodplain | place: USA... | reverse complement strand
CGGCTTACCTTCCGCTCGGCGGATCGTCTTCGGGAGCGCGTGGTAGGCGCGGTGCGCGAGCGAGTCGCCGTCGATCACGAGCAGCGGGCGCTTCACAGCGACGCCTCGAGCTCGCGGATTTCAGCCATCAGCCGTTCGGTCGCCTCACGAGCGGCGGGGCTGATCTCCTGCCCGCGAAGATCGTCCAGCGGGATCGGCGGGCCGTAGGCGACCCGCAGGGGGCCGAGCCGGGTGAGGCGGTCGGTTCCCTTGATCGCAGCCGGTACGAGCGGGGCTCCCGCGGTCAGCGCGATCCGCGCCGCGCCGGTGTGCGCGCGGGCCTCGTGCTTCTTGCGCAGCCCCTTTTGGCGCCGCGTCCCCTCCGGGAACATGACCACGATCTCCCCGTCCCGGACGAGCTCGACCGCGCGGCGAACGGCCTCGATGTCGGCCTCGCCGCGGCGAACCGGGAAGGCGCCGCCGCCGAGGAGCATCGGCTTCAGAATCGGATTGAACAGCTCGCTCTTCGCCATGAAGCGGACCTGCCGTCGGGGGAAGAGCGGGAGCGCGAGCGGCCAGGGGTCGAAGTTCGACGTGTGGTTGGCGGCGAGCACGAAGCCGCCCTCCGGCAGGTGCTCGGTTCCGCGCGCACGCAGGCGGAAGCCGACCTTGACGACGGGCCAGCTGATCGTGGCGGCAAGCAGGTAAACGGGTAGCACGGCGCGAAAGGATCGTTCCATTTTCGGCTCGTTTGCGTGATCCTGCGTCGTGCGAGCCCTTCGCTACTGTGTCTCGCGTGAAGACTTTAGTCGTCGCCGAAAAGCCATCCGTCGCCCGCGATCTCGCGGACGCGCTGCCTGGTTCCTTCACGAACGAGGAGACCCATTACGAGGGAGACGAGTACGTCGTCACCTTCGCCGTCGGCCATCTCGTTCAACTCGTCGACCCGGAGGTCTACGACGAGAAGCTGAAGAAATGGCGCATGGCCGACCTGCCGATCGTCCCCGAGGAGTTCAAGCTGGCGCCGCGCGACGCCAAGGCGAAGAAGCAGCTCAAGGCGATCCACAAGCTGATGAAGCGCGAGGACGTCGACCGGATCATCAACGCCTGCGACGCCGGCCGCGAGGGCGAGCTGATCTTCGCGTACATCTACGAGACCGCCGGCATCGACAAGCCCGTGCAGCGTCTCTGGGTCAGCTCGATGACGAAGCAGGCGATTCGCGAGGGCTTCGAGAGATTGCGCCCCGGCGAGGAACTGCAACCGCTCGAGGCAGCGGCGCGCTCCCGCTCCGAGGCCGACTGGCTGATCGGGATGAACGCGACCCGGGCCGCGACGATCCGCGGCCGCGCCTGGGTGGGCGGCGTCGTCTCGCTCGGCCGCGTGCAGACGCCGACGCTGGCGATGATGGTCAAGCGCGAGCGCGAGATCCAGGCCTTCACGCCGGAGCCGTACCGCCTCGTCCGCGCTCGGTTCGACCCCCGCTACGAAGGCATGTGGTTCGAGGGCGACGAGAGCCGGATCTTCGGCGACCTCGCCCGCGCCGAGCAGATCGTCGACAAGGTGACCGGGAAGGACGGCACCGTCGAGAAGATGGAACAGAAGGAGCAGTCCGAGCGGCCGCCGCTTCTCTACGACCTGACCTCACTGCAGCGCGACGCGAACCGCCGCTTCGGCTTCTCCGCGCGGCGCACGCTCCAGGCCGCGCAGTCGCTCTACGAGGACAAGAAGGCGATCACTTACCCACGGACGTCCTCGCGGTACCTGTCCGGGGACCTGGTCCCGCAGCTGAAGCCGACCGCCGAGACGCTCCTGCCGATCGGCGACTACGCCGCCGGCGCCCGCTACGTGCTAGGCCTCGACCAGTTGCCGCTGCAGCGCGTCGTCAACGACGCGCGCGTCGACGACCACCACGCGATCATTCCGACCGACGTCGAGCACGAGGTCGACCGTTACTCACCCGACGAGCGGCGGATCTTCGACCTGGTCGCCCGCCGCTTCCTGGCGGTCTTCCACCCGGCCGCGCGCTACCAGCGCACCGAGGTCGTCACGCTCGTCGAGGAGGAGCGCTTCCGCACCCGCGGCAAGATCACGCTGGAGCCTGGCTGGCGCGGCGTCTACGGGCTCGAGTCAGACCTCGACAAGCAGGCCGGCAAAACGGCCGACGAAGATGCGGGCGACGAGAGCCCGGAGCTGCCCAAGCTCGAGCAGGGGCAGAGCGTCAAGTGCGTCAAGGCAGAGTTCGAGGACAAGCAGACGAAGCCGCCGCCGCGCTACACGGAGGCGACGCTGCTCTCCGCGATGGAGACCGCCGGCAAGCGGATCGACGACGAGGAGCTACGCGAGGCGATGAAGGATTCAGGGCTCGGCACTCCGGCGACGCGCGCCGAGACGATCGAGGTGCTGATCCGTCGGGAGTACATCGAGCGCGCCGGCAAGGAGCTCCAGCCGACCCCGAAGGGCCTGCAGGTGATCACGATGCTCGAGGAGCATCCGCTCACCTCGCCCGAGCTGACCGGCGACTGGGAGAAGCGCCTCTCGGACATCGAGCACGGAAGTGGCGACCGCAAGGATTTCATCAAGGGGATCGTCGACCTGACGACGCAGACCGTTGAGCAGATCGCCGCGCTCGACAAGGAGAAGCTCCGCCCCGAGCGCGTCGAGCTCGGCCCGTGCCCGCGCTGCGGCGCCGAGACGGGCGAGATCATCAAGGAGAACTCGCGTGCGTACGGCTGCACGAGCTGGAAGAGCCGCGAGGAGCCCGGTTGCGGCTACGTGATCTGGAAGCGCGTCGCCGGCCGGACGATCACGCCCGAAGTCGCGCGCCAGTTGATCGAGAACGGCCGCACGAACGAAGTGCTTTCCGGTTTCCGGTCGAAGGCCGGCAAACCTTTCCGCGCGCGCCTCGTCTTGAACGATGAAGGGAAGGTCGAGTTCGACTTTCCGGCCCGGGCGCAAACCAAAGAGCCCGCGGTGGCGGAATAAGAAAACGCTGCACCCGTTTTTGATGTAACGAGGTCGTTAAGGGTCGCGGTAGACCCTAGTCGGCCGAGGAGATTCCACCTACAGTGCGAAAGATCGATAGAGCCGCAACTTCGAGAGAGTCAGAGGAGAAATTGACGCAAAACCAGATGCACGAGTTGCTCGAATCCGAGCATGCCCGCACATTCGTGGAGGGCGCTGAAGAGCGCGGTTTCGTCGAGCCGGCTGAAATCGAGGCTTTCGCGCTGGAGCACGACCTCGGCGAGGAAGACGCCGAGCAGTTTCAGCGTGAGCTCGAGGCGATCGGCCTCGAGATTCGCCAGCCGGTCGAGGAAGCCGAGCCCAAGGCCGAGAAGCCCGAGGAGAAGCCCGTGGAGGCGCAGCCCCAGGTTCTCGTCGGCTCCGCGGACAGCTTGCAGCTCTTCCTCGCCGACATCGGCCGCCACAAGCTGCTGACCGCGGCCGAGGAGGTCACGCTCGCGAAGGCGATCGAGCGCGGCGACCTGACCGCGAAGCGCCGCATGATCGAATCGAACCTCCGCCTGGTCGTCTCGATCGCGAAGGGCTACCGCGGCCTCGGCGTGCCGTTCCTGGATCTGATCCAGGAAGGAACGCTCGGTCTGAACCGCGCGGTCGAGAAGTTCGACTGGCGGCGCGGCTACAAGTTCTCGACATACGCGACCTGGTGGATCCGCCAGTCGGTGCAGCGTGCCGTCGCCAATCACGCCCGCACGATCCGGGTGCCTGTGCACGTCGTCGAGCGCCAGCAGAAGCTGGGCCGCGCGGCGCGCCGGCTCGAGGTCGAGCTGGGACGCGAGGCGACGAAGCAGGAGCTGGCCGAGGCGACGGGACTGCCGCTGCAGCACGTCGACGAGGCGCTGGGCGCCGCCCAGGCGTCGGTCTCGCTGAACCAGACGGTCGGCGCGGACGACGAGGGTGAGCTCGGCGATCTCTTCGCTGACCGCGAGGCCCCCGACCCGTTCGACGAGGCCGAGGAGTCACTGCGCAAGCAGGGAGTCCGCCGCGCGCTCGACGCTCTGCCCGAGCGGGAGCGCCGGATCCTCGAGCTCCGCTTCGGCTTCGAGGGCGAGCCGTGGACGCTGGAGGCGATCGGTCACGAGCTCGACCTGACCCGCGAGCGGGTCCGGCAGCTCGAGAGCCAGGCTCTCGCCCGGCTCGCCGCGCTGCGCGATCTCCAGACCGCCGCGGCGTAGGCATCACTCAGACACTGCTCTGCCGTTCGGGGGTTGCGCCTGTGCGCGCGGCCCCCGACGAGTCTTCGGAGCAGGTCACTCAGGCGCTCGCCGGCGAGCCGCTCACCGTCGAGGAGCGCCGCGGCGGCTGGGCGCGCATCTGCACCGCCTACGACTACCCCGGCTGGATCCGGGAGGAGGCGCTCGGCGACCCGGCCAGCCCCGAGCCGTGGCCTGGTGATCTAGATCACGATGTTCTGGCCGCGGCCCGTGCCTACCTCGGCGCGCCGTACGAGTGGGGCGGGATGACGGAGCGCGGGATCGACTGCTCCGGTCTCGTCCATATGGCCTACCGCCGGCTGGGCCGGCTCGTGCCTCGCGAGGCCCACCAGCAGGAGGCCGCCGCGGTCGAGATCGACGAAGCCGACGCCCGCCCCGGCGACCTCGTCTGCTTCGGCGACCCCGGTGAGGCCCACCACATCGTCTTCTGGCTAGGCGACGGCCGGATCCTGCACGCGACCGCCCGCGAAGGCGTGAACGCGGTCGTCGAGGAGCCCCTTGCGAACGTCGAGGCACGGCCCGTTCGCTTCGTCCGCCTTTAAAGCCCCTTTTCATCGCACCCCGGCGACGAGGCCCGATCATGAAAAGGGCTCATAAATCGCTAACAAAAGCCTCCGCGAGCCGTCCCACCGACCGAGGGGAGTTTGGGCAGGCCCGAGGAGTACGCCGAAGTTAAGCCTGACCGTTGCGCGTTGCGCGTGAGGTCGCGCTGTCCCATACTCCCGTGATCCGCAAGGAAGGAGCTTGTTTATGCGCACGTTGAGTACCAGGCTCGCCTTCGCGCTCGTTGCGTTTGCCGCACTCGTTGCGGTGGGCACCGCGGGAGGCGCGTCGAAGGCTGGGCCGACGTTCATCATCGCGGGTGCGTCAGATCCGACGTACCTCGATCCGGCGCTCGTCTCCGACGGGGAGTCTTTCCGCGTCACGGAGCAGATCTTCGAGAGTCTGGTCTCGTTGAAGCCGGGATCGACTCTGATCCGGCCGGGATTGGCCACGAAGTGGGGGTCCAGCAACGGGAAGGACTGGACGTTCAACCTCAGGCACGGAGTGAAGTTCACGGACGGGACGCCGTTCAACGCTGCGGCGGTCTGCGCGAACTTCAATCGCCAGTACAACTTCCGGGGACCGTTCCAGGATTCCACGGCGAACTACTACTGGCAGGCCGTCTTCCTTGGCTACAAGCACAACGACAGCAGCACCTTGGGGAAGAGCCTCTACAAGGGCTGCACGGCCAGGGGGAAGTACACGGCGGTCCTGCATCTGAGCACCAAGTCGTCGTCGTTCCTGCCGGCGCTCGTCATCTCGGCGTTCTCGATTCAGAGCCCGACGGCGATGAAGAAGTACGGCGCGAACCAGGGTGAGCTGAGGAACGGAACCTTCTACCCGACCGGAACGTACGCGTTCAGTCACCCGACGGGGACCGGGCCGTTCAAGTTCAAGTCATGGGTGATCGGCCAGAAGGTCGAGCTCGTCCGGAACGATCGCTACTGGGGCAAGAAGCCGAAGATCGCGCGGGTGATCATCCAGCCGATCTCTAACAACACGGCTCGCGTCCAGGCGCTGCAGAGTGGCGAGATCAACGGCGCCGACCTGATTCAGCCGACCGACGTTCCGACGATCAAGAAGAACAGCAAGCTCAAGCTGGTTAACCGGCCGTCGTTCAACGTCGCGTACGTGACCATCAACTCGGCGCACGCGCCGTTCAACAAGCTCGCGGTGCGGCAGGCCGTCGCGTACGGCCTCGACCGCGCAGGCGTCGTCAAATCGTTCTACGCCGGCCGCGCGCAGGTGGCCCAGGAGTTCATGCCGCCGAACCTGTTCGGCTGGACGAGCAAGGTGCCGAAGTATCCGTACAACCCGGACAAGGCCAAGTCGCTGCTGAGAAGTGCAGGGCTGAGCTTGCCGGTGAACGTGGACTTCTGGTACCCGACGAACGTCTCGCGGCCCTACATGCCGACCCCGGCGCTGAACTTCCAGGCGTTCTCGGCGAGCCTCGAGAAGTCGGGCTTCCACGTCACCGCGCACAGCGCGCCTTGGCGTCCCGACTACGTGAAGCACGTCAACGACGGGACGGCCGGCGATCTGAACCTGATCGGTTGGACGGGCGACTTCGGCGACCCGGACAACTTCGTCGGCACGTTCTTCAAGGTGTACCACCCGCAGTTCGGGTTCAAGAACGCGAAGATCTTCAACATCCTCGCGAAGGCCGCTGCCGAGACGAATCTCGCCAAGCGGATTGCCCTCTACAAGCAGGCGAACATCATCATCATGAAGTACCTGCCCGCAGTTCCCTACGCCCACTCGAGGCCGGCTCTCGGCTTCCAGAAAAAGGTGCAGGGATACGTCGCGAGCCCGGTGGGAACGGATCCATTCGCCGGGGTCTACTTCGGCGGACAATAGGTAAGTAGCGGCGCAGCCGGCGGTTACAGATGCTTCGGTATCTCGTCCGCCGGCTGTTGCTGCTCGTTCCGATTCTCTTCGGCGTCTCACTGCTGATCTTTTTCTGGATCCACGCGCTGCCCGGTGGCCCGGCCGAGTCGCTACTTGGTGAGCGGGCGACGCCGCAGCTGGTGCAGGTCTACCGGCACCGGTATGGGCTCGACAAGCCTCTCTACGTGCAGTACTGGGCGTACGTGAAGGCGACCGCGAGCGGAGACCTCGGCGTCAGCGTCGCCTCGCGTCGCCGTGTGATCGACGAGATCAGGGTGAAGTTCCCGGCGACGGTCGAGCTCGCATTAGCCGCGATGATTTTCGCAGTCAGCATCGGCGTGCCGCTCGGGTTTCTCGCTGCGAAACGGTACGGCGGCGTCTTCGACAACGTTAGCCTGGTGGCCTCCCTGATCGGGATCTCGATCCCGATCTTCTTCCTGGCGATCATCCTGAAGTACATCTTCGCGATCCGGCTCGGCTGGTTGCCCAGTGTCGGCCGCATCTCCGTCACGATCGACGTCAAGCACCCGACGAATTTCTACATCCTCGACGCGATCATCCAGAGGCAGTGGTACGTGCTCTGGGACGTGATCAAGCATCTGATCCTGCCGGCGATCGCGCTTGGCTCGATTCCGCTCGCGATCATCACTCGCATCACCCGCGCCGCCGTCCTCGACGTCCAGAACGAGGACTACGTCCGCACGGCGCGCGCGAAGGGCTTACCGCCGCAGACAGTCGATAGGCGGCACGTGCTCAGAAACGCGCTGCTCCCGGTCACGACGGTGATCGGCCTCCAGACCGGGCTGCTGCTCTCCGGCGCGGTTCTGACCGAAACCGTCTTTGCGTACCCGGGGGTCGGCTCATGGCTGCGTGACGCGATCTTCAACCGCGACTACCCGGTGCTTCAGGGCGGGATCCTGTTCCTCGCAGTCGTCTTCGTGCTCGTCAACCTGGTCGTGGATGTGAGCTACGCGTTCATCAACCCGCGGATCCGCTACTCATGAGCATCGCCGAGGTCGAAGCTCAAGAACTCGCCCTCGAGGGGGCCACCAGCGGTCTCTGGAGCGACGCGTTTCGCCGGCTCCGCCGCAACCCCGGTGCCATCCTCGGCGCCATCCTCGTCAGCCTCTTCATCTCCGCGGCGATCTTTGCGCCGCTGCTCGCGCACGGAGGACCGAAGGACCAGAATCTGATTCTGATCGCCGGCGGCTGCTGCCCCGGCCCCTCGCACGCACACTGGCTCGGCGTCGACCAGCTCGGCCGCGACGTCTACACCCGCATCCTTTACGGCGCGCGCTACTCGCTGCTGATCGGCGTCGTCTCGGTCTCGATCGGGCTCTCGATCGGTCTGATCCTGGGCTCCGTCGCTGGCTACCTCGGCGGGGCGATCGACTCGGTGATCATGCGCGGCATGGACATCATGCTCGCGATCCCCGGGCTGCTCTTCGCGATCGGCATCGTCGCGCTGCTCGGGCCCGGGCTCTACCAGATCATGATTGCGGTCGGCGTGGTGAACATCCCGATCTTCGCTCGGCTTCTGCGCGGCTCGATCCTCGCCCAACGCGAGAACGACTTCGTCTTAGCCGCACGGGCGGTGGGCGTGCGTCGCCACAGGATCCTCTTCTCGCACATCCTTCCGAACGCGATCTCGCCGGTGATCGTGCAAGGGACGCTGGCAATGGCGACCGCGATCATCGATGTCGCGGGCCTCGGCTTCCTCGGGCTCGGGCCGCAGGACCCGGCGACGCCGGAGTGGGGGACGATGCTCAGCGACGTGAACGACTATCTGCAAACGGCGCCGTGGCTCGCGATCATCCCCGGCGTCGCGATCGTGCTCTCGGTGCTCGGCTTCAACCTGATCGGCGACGGCCTGCGCGAGGCGCTCGATCCGAAGCTCCGCGGCCGCACAGGGAAGTTCCGCGAACGGAGCAGACTCTCGTACTTGGGGGCGGGCAGGCGGAAGGCGGTCAGTGGCGCCTAAGGAGCCGCTCCTTTCAGTAGACGACCTCGGGGTCCAGTTCTGGACGGGAAGCGGGCTCGTCTACGCCGTCAACGGGATCTCGTTCGAAATCACACCCGGCGAGACGCTGGGGATCGTCGGCGAGTCGGGCTGCGGCAAGAGCGTGACCGCGCTCGCGCTGCTCGGGCTGCTTCCCCGCGCGGGCCGGGTTCGCTCCGGCACGGCCCGCTTCGAGGGGCGCGAGCTGCTCAAGCTGAAGGACCGCGAGATGCGTCGGCTGCGAGGGCGGCAGATCGCAATGATCTTCCAGGATCCGATGACGAGCCTGAATCCGGTGCTGACGATCGGCCGCCAGATCAGGGAACCGCTCGAGACGCACTTCGGCATGAGCCGGAAGGAGGCCGGTGCCCGCGCCGGCGAGCTGCTCGAGCGCGTCGGCATCCCGAGCCCGAAAGCGCGCCTGGCGGACTACCCGCACCAGTTCTCGGGCGGGATGCGCCAGCGCGCGATGATCGCGATGGCGCTCGCCTGCAAGCCGAAGCTCCTGATCGCCGACGAGCCCACGACCGCGCTGGACGTGACGATCCAGGCGCAGATCCTGACGCTGCTGCGCGAGCTTGTCGCCGAGGAGGACACCGCCCTGATCCTGATCACGCACGACCTCGGCGTCGTCGCCGGCATGTGCGAACGCGTCAACGTGATGTACGCCGGCATGTTCATGGAGACCGGTTCGGCCGAGCAGCTCTTCGAGACTCCTCGTCATCCGTACACGCTCGGCTTGCTTCAGAGCGTGCCCCGGCTCGACGCGACCCGGCGTGTCAAGCTGCAGGCGATCGAAGGCGCGCCACGCGACATGCTGCAGCCGCCTAGCGCCTGCCCCTTCCAGCCGCGTTGCCGCTACGAAGTCGACCTCTCGCGCAAGGAGGTGCCCCCGCTCGTCGAGATCGAGCCGGGGCACAAAATCGCGTGCTTCAACCCGGTCCCGGCCGAAGAGTGGGAGCGGACCCGGGTGGCCGCGACCGCGTGAGCGCGACGCAGGCACGCACCAACGGAGCCGGCCCGCTCGTCGAGCTCGAGGACGTCAAGCAGTACTTCCCGATCAAGAGCGGCCTCGTCCTCGACCGCCACGTGGGCGACGTCCGGGCGGTCGACGGCGTCTCGCTGACGATCCGCCGGGGAGAGACGCTCGGCCTGGTCGGCGAATCCGGTTGCGGCAAGTCCACGGTCGGGCGGACGATCCTGCGGCTTTACAAGCCGACGGCCGGTCGCATCGTCTTCGACGGCCGCGACATCACGAACCTCAGCGAGGGGGAGCTGAGGCCGCTGCGCCGGCGGATGCAGATGGTTTTCCAGGATCCGTTCGCCTCGCTCAATCCGCGTCACAGTGTCGGCCGGATCATCGGCGAGCCGCTGCGGACGCACGGAATCGGGACTCGGAGGGAGGCGGCCTCCCGAGTTCGCGAGCTCCTGGAGACGGTCGGCTTGCCCGCCGACGCCGCGAAGCGATACCCGCACGAGTTCTCCGGCGGCCAGCGCCAGCGGATCGGCCTCGCGCGCGCGCTCGCGGTCAACCCGGACTTCATCGTCGCCGACGAGCCCGTCTCGGCGCTCGACGTCTCGATTCAGGCGCAGATGATCAACCTCTTCGAACAACTCCAGGCGGACTTCGGGCTCACCTACCTCTTCATCGCGCACGACCTCGCCGTCGTCCGCCACATCTCGGACCGGATCGTGGTCATGTACCTCGGCTCGGTCATGGAGGTCTCGCCGGCGGAGGAGCTCTACGACAACCCGCTCCACCCCTACACGATCTCCCTCCTCTCGGCGGTGCCGATCCCGGACCCGGCCGTCGAGAAGCAGCGCGTGTCGATCCTGCTCGCCGGCGATGTTCCCAGCCCCGCGAATCCGCCGTCCGCCTGCCGTTTTCACACGCGCTGCCCGTACGTGCAGCCGACGCGGTGCAAGGACGAGGTGCCGCCGCTCCGCCAGCTCGCGACCGGCCACGAAGTGGCCTGCCACTGGGCCGAGGAGATCAAGGCGGGCCACATCCAGCGCCACGAGCTCAAGCCGGTGTTCGAACCGGGGCCGCAGGAGCCGGCTCCCGA
>Ga0307290_10000741_pt1 | contig 10707 bp, 9 predicted proteins | sample ER_DNA_144_FD_194472 | JGI IMG/M metagenome (GOLD analysis project Ga0307290, IMG submission 194472) | Bulk soil microbial communities from the East River watershed near Crested Butte, Colorado, United States - ER_DNA_144 | ecosystem: Environmental > Terrestrial > Soil > Floodplain | place: USA... | reverse complement strand
CATGAGCCTGGCTGGCGAGGAGGGGGACCGATCCCGCTTTGGGATGGCCGGCGGCAGCTCGGGCACCTTGGTCGATGTCTTTGCTGGTGTTCGTGACCGAGGCTGGCAAGCCGGCGGCACGGTCCATCACGTCGCCTTCCGGGCGCCGGACTTGGCGACCCAGACGCTGTGGCAGCAGGAGCTCAGAGCGCATGGGGTGCAGGTGACCCAGATCATGGATCGGCAATACTTCACGTCCATCTACTTCCGCGAGCCGGGCGGCGTGTTGTTCGAGATCGCGACCGACGTGCCAGGCTTTGCTGTCGATGAGCCGCTGCTCGAACTCGGTCGCAGCCTCAAACTGCCGCCCTGGCTGGAACCCAACCGCGAACAAATCGCCGCCGCGCTGCCGCCGCTGCAGCTCGACATGGACATCCCGTGAACGCCGAGACGGGTCTCGATCGGCCGCATGTCTTCCTGCCCGCCGACGATCCCGCGCCGGCCCGGACTGGGCCCACAGCGAGGATTGGACCGCCGCTGCTGCTGTTGCACGGCACCGGTGGCAACGAGTACGACCTGCTGCCGCTACGTGATCATCTTTCGCCCGGTGGAGCGGTACTCTCGGTACGCGGGACGGTACTGGAGAACGGCATGCCGCGTTTTTTCCGTCGAGTCAGCGAGGGAGTCTTCGATGAGGACGACCTGCGGCGCCGGGCCGAGGAGCTCGCCGAGTTCGTTGTGACTGCCAGCGTTGAGTACGGGATCGAGGATCGGTCGCTGGTCGCCGTTGGATTCTCGAACGGGGCCAACATCGCCTCGGCACTGCTGCTGCAACGGCCGGGACTGCTGGCTGGCGCCGTGCTGCTGGCCGCCATGGTTCCGTACGCCGACCCCCCAGTTGTCGATCTGGGCGGAACCTTGGTGATCATCTCCAACGGTGATCGGGACCCGATGATCGCGGCAGGGGTGACGCAGCAGCTGGCCAGCCAGTTGCGGGAGCGAAGTGCTGAGGTGGTAGAACTGCCGCATCCGGGTGGTCATCAGATCTACCCTGCTGTCCTTCCGGAGATCCGCCGGATTGTCGCCGACGTGACGATGCCCACCACAAGGAGTGCTGAATGAAGCTGGCCCACATACCGCTGCGCGTCGCCACCGGGGCGTACATCTTGAACTCCGGCCTGTCCAAGCAGAATCTCGAGGGCGAAGCCGCCGACGGACTGCACGGCATGGCGTCCAACGCGATCCCGGCACTGAAGAAGATCCCGCCGGAGCAGTTCGGTCGCATCTTGTCTACTGGCGAGATCGCCCTCGGTGCGGCCTTGCTGATCCCGTTCGTGCCCTCGGCCCTAGTGGGCGCCGCGCTGGTGGGATTCTCTGCTGGGCTAGTTCAGCTGTACCTGAAGACGCCAGGCATGCGGCAGGAGGGAAGCATCAGACCCACGCAAGAGGGACTTGGGCTTGCGAAGGATGTGTGGCTGCTTGGCTCGGGAATGACCTTGGTTCTTGACGGCTGGCCCAAGCGGGCCCGCTTGCAGTCACCCGAGGAGTGAGCCCCCACCGCGACGCCTCGGCATAGGGCTCTAGCGGACCAGCGCCGCCAGACTGCGACGCCCGTCGAGGCCGCGCAGCTGGAACTCGCCCCGGTCTGCGAACTCGAGCCCAGAGCCGGACAGCAGGTCGCGGATGGTCGTGGAGACGAGGACTTCGCCCGGCTGCGCCACACCGAGGATGCGTGCTGCGGCATGGACCGCGATTCCTCGCACCTCCTCGCCCTCGAGTTCGACCTCACCGGCGTGGACCCCCGCGCGAGCGGTGAGGCCATGGGCAGCAGCGGCATCGATCATGGCCGCCGCCCCGCGTACCGCACGGGCCGGGCTGTCGAAGAGCACAAAGAAGCCGTCTCCGGTGGTCTTCGCCTCGCGTCCGCCGAAGCGCTCGATTTCGGCGCGTACCGCCTCGTTGTGGTCGGCCAGCAACAGTCGCCACTTGGCGTCGCCGAGTCGGTTCAGTATCTCGGTCGATCCGGACAGATCGGTGAAGACGAGAGTCGTGAAGATGCGGTCGGAGATTTCATTCGGCGGTCTCGCGAAGAGACGGCGACCAGCCCAGTCGACCGAGACCCAGGGCTCGTCTCCGATGACCCACGCGTCGTGACCGGGCGGGATCTCGAAGGCATCGCCGCCCCTGAGCTCGAGCGAGGCGCCGTCGGTCATCTCGATGTGCAGATGCCCAGAAACGACGTAGCCGAGGTGATGCACCTGGCAGCTCTCGGTGCCGACGATCGGCTTGACATGGTCGGACCAGCGCCAGCCTGGCTCGAATATGGCGCGTCCGACGGCCAACTCTCCCAGTTCAACCAGCTCGATGCGGGCCTTTTCGACGGTGCGGACTTCGTCGGGATTGTCGAAGCGCTTGCGGCGCAGCTGCATGGACCGATGGTACGGATCGGCGCGCACCGTGTGTTTTCCGGCCGCCTAGATTCCGAGGTCTCGGGCGGCCATTTCGACAGCGGTGTGCAGGGCCGTGGCTGGCCGACCAAGCAGTTTCTCAAGATCAGCGGTGTCGACGTAGAGCTCGCCTTCGGCGACGGCGCGGTCACCGTCGGCAAGTGACGCCGCTACGGCTTCCGGCAACCCGGCTCTGACGAGGAATTCCTGGTACTCCTGCACCGGCAGGTCAGAGTAGGAGACAGTTCGTCCGGTCGCCGCCGACACCACCTCGGCAAGCTGAGGCATCGTGAAGGCCGGCCCGCCGAGCTCATAGACCGCGCCGGCGTGGCCGTCCTCGGCGAGAACAGCCGTGGCCGCCTCGGCATAATCGGAGCGGGTCGCGCCACTGATCCGTCCGGCGTCGGCGGCGCTGACGATGCCTTGCTGCAGGTATGCGGACAGCTGCGCGGTGTAGTTGTCGATGTACCAGCCGTTGCGCAGCAGGACATGCGGAACGCCGGAGTCCGCGAGGGCCGCCTCGGTGGCGCGGTGCTCCTGGCCGATGAGCAGTGTCGAGGTGGGGGCGTGGAGGATGCTGGTGTAGGCGATCAACTGCACGCCCACGGCCTTCGCGGCAGTGATGACGGCGGTGTGCTGTTTGATGCGCTGCCCTACCTCGGTGCCCGACACCAAGAGCAACCGGTCTGCGCCGGTGAAGGCTTGACGGAGGGACGCCTCGTCGGAGTAGTCAGCGCGGCGTACGGAAACCCCGCGGTCAGCGAGGTCGCTGATGTTCTCGATGCGACGGCCCGTGGCAATGATCTGATCGGCTGGCACGCCACGGAGCAGCAGCGCTTCCACGGTAAGACGTCCAAAGTGGCCGGTGGCACCGGTGACGGCAATGGGCATGCGCGGGCGTCAGCTCCGCTGATCGTCGAGGAATGCCAGGGTGGCCGCGGCGAAGAGCGGCGAATGGGCCATGTTGTAGTGGGTCAGGCCCGGCAAGATCGCGAGCGCGTGACCACCCTTCGGCCGTCCCTCGCCCATCCAGCCTCCGTCTCGGAGACCGCCGTCAAGCAGCTTGAACATCTCGACGTAGTGGCTCGGTGGTGCCATGTCGGCGTCGGCTGCGACGATCATCGTTGGCACCTGGAGGCTGCGAACCTCCTCGGTGTAGTCGAAGTCCTGGGCCATCGACTCGCCGAGCTTGTCGAGAAGTCGAGGGAAGTCCTCGGGGCGCGGCGCAACCTCCTGGTAGAGCTTGTACATCGGCGTGTCCTTCATGAACTCGGCGGCGGCCGCGTTCACCTGGGCCTGCTGAGCGAGCATCTCCGCCGGTATCGCGTCGCGCCGGATATTCGCCGAGGTCATGACGAGCCGGCCGACCTTCTCCGGGTACTTCACCGCGGTGAAGAACGCCACCCCACCACCAAGCGAGTAGCCGACAACGTCCGGCTTGTCCAGCCCGAGGTGGTCGATGAGCGCCGCGATGTCGTCCGCCATGAGTCGGATGTCGATCGGTCGATCAATGTCGGCCGTGCGGCCGTGTCCTTGTAGGTCGACGGCGATGACTTGGTGCTGCTCCGCGAGCGCGGGAAGAATCGGCCCGAACATCTCGCCCGATCCCAGCCCGCCGTGCAGCAAGATCAGTGGGCGCCCGGTCCCGAGAGTCTCGAAGTAGAGATTGATGCCGTTGACTTCGGCGTACTGGCCGGCACCCTTGATGTCGGTTGTCCAGTCGGTGCTCGTCATGGTGATCCTCCTGGGATGCTCAGTGTCGTGTGTTGCTGATCAGACTCCGCCATGCGCTCGGATTCATCGGTTGTGGTCGACGAATTCATCTGATATCTCGCACAGCGGTCTCTACTACTGCGAGATGGTAAAGGCTGGCCCCCTGAGCCTAGTGTCGTGTCTCCTAGGTCTCTTCACGTTTCGCGCCGCCCAGGCACGCACCTCGCGGCGTTCTCCTCGGTCGGCATACGACCCGGTATGCCTCCCTCGTCGGCCTTGCGTGTCGACGCCGCGCGTCGCCTTGCGACGACGGGCACCCACCTGAACGACGCCAAACGTAAAGGAACTTAGGAGACACGACACTAGGGCCTGGCCCGGCAGGTCAGCTGCCGCCGATGCCGAGTGCGCTGAGCAGCACCAGGATGACCGTGCTGACGGCGAAGATCCCGTGTAGCACTACCGGCGGTCGGGGGATGTGCTGCTCGGCAAGATCAACTCCGCCCGCATCGGACCGTACGGCCCCGGCATTGGCGCCGCCTGTAGCGGCGGCCATGGCTGCGCGACCGTCCTTTGCCCACTGCGTGACCATGACGAGGCCGATGATGGCAACCAGGACCAGGTCGGCAAACGCGATCCAAGCCAGCACCGTGCTGTCTGTGACCAAGTAGATGATCCAGACGACCAGACCGGCGGCGGCCAGCCCGAAATGCGAAAACACCCGGACTCGTGGAAGGTGAGTTTCTGCTCCAGGCACGTGGCGCAGCCCGCCGCGGGTTGCCCAGCGAATCAGCATGAAGAATCCGAACCCGGCAGTGATGACCCAGGTGATCAGAGCGGCAATCGACATTGGGGTGCCTTCTTTCGGTGACGCTCACTTCTATCGGATACTGGACTCGACGTTAGACCTGGAATCGTCTATCGTCAAGACATCTGTCCGTTAGTGGGCTAGCACACCCTAGAGTGTCACACTGCTGAGCACCGTGGTGCTATTGATCTTGAGACGTCCCCCATCGTTGACCAGCCCGTACGCGGTCCGCTCGCGCACGACACGGCCGTCCTTGAAGTAGTAGGTGAGCGTTGCCTGCGCCGAATCTGGCGGCATGCCCTTCACATCAGCCAGAGAGATCCGGTCGACCGCATCCCAGAACCGCTGGTACGCCTGCCGCCCTCCGGCATGGTTGGTTTGATACGAGGCCGTCATCCGGGGCCAGGCCGCGTCGGTATTGCGCGGCATCAACGCGTAATAGCTCGTGATCGCGCGCCTAAGCTGCGCTGCCGTCGGCGTGCCACTGACCGTTGGTGCTGTCGTTGGAGCACCGGTGGGCGTACCAGCTCTGGTTCGTGGGCTCGTTGGCGACGAAGAATCCCGTTGCGGTGTCGAGGATGCTCTCGGAGCAGCAGCGCTCGGTGTGGCTGCGCTCGGAGCTGGGGACTCCGGCGCCGTAGAGAGCTGCGTACTCGCGGGCGTGGCTGAGCTCGACTGGCCCGGGACGGTCGCGGGACTTGGGGCTCTGCGGTCACCGAGCAGCAGGGCAGCTACCAGGATTCCAAGGCCGAGAAGGGCAACAATCGCCACAGCCGCCGCTACGCTCCGATTTCGGCGTGGTTGGGTTGAGCGCTGATCGCGGTTGTCGGGCGCTGGTGCGGTAGGGGCATCGGGCCCTCCATCCTCATCCCCAGTCGGCTCGTCTGATGCGGTCGGGACTGCCTGGTCCCTCGCGCCCGGAACATTGTGCGCTGCCAGCCGCGCCAGATTGTCGGCCACAGCCCGCATCGATGGACGGATCTCCGGATCGGCCGAGAGCATGTCCAGGATCAAGGGCGTCAGCGGACCACAACGCTGCGGGGGAGGGAATTGCCCAGAGGCCACGCGATGCAGCAATGCGATGGAGTTCTCAGTGGTGCCAAACGGTGGAGCGCCCTCCATCGCGCTGTACAACGTGGCGCCGAGCGAGAACACATCCGAGGCGAAATTCGCCTCACCTCCTCTGGCAACCTCGGGAGCGAGATAGGCCGGTGTGCCGTGGATCATCCCGCTCGAGGTCAGCGTCACGTCGCCCAATGCGTGCGCAATCCCAAAGTCGCTGATCAAGGCCGCACCGTCCTCGGCGATCAAGATGTTGCCCGGTTTCACATCTCGGTGGACGATGCCGACCCCATGGGCGGCTGCGAGCGCGGACGCCACCTGCGCCCCCACTTGCGCTGCTTCGTTCGGTTGCAGAGGTCCACCGTCCTGGAGCACTGCAGCAAGCGTGATCGATGGGACGAACTGCATGATCAGCCACAGCTGGCCCTCCTGCTCGAGCACGTCGAACACCGGCACGGCGTGAGGGTGTTGAAGTCGCGCAGTGAGCCGCGCCTCGCGCATTGCTCGTCTGTTTGCCAACTCCGCCTCTGCCGTAGAGGCTCGTGTCTGGCGATGCAGTTGTTTCAGCGCAACGCGGCGTTCCAGACGCTCATCCCAGGCTTCCCAGACGACGCCCATGCCCCCGCGACCCACGACGCGCCGCAAGCGGTATCGATCGGCGATGAGAGCCGGTGGTTCGCTCACCGAACCCCCTCTCCGGCCGGGGCCAGTACTGAGACCTTCTCGAAGGTATGCACCCAAGCGGGCGCCATCGGATGCCTCTTACCCCGTCGCGGTGCATTCATTGGTATTCACTGGTGACGAGGCAACGCGTGTTGGGCCACCTTGCCGCCCGACTCGCGTGGTGCGGGTAGCGGCAGCCGCTTAAGCAACAGCGCATTGACTGCGACCAGGAGGCTGGAGCCTGACATGGAGAGCGCAGCGATCTCGGGCCTCAGAACGAGTCCGAAAGCCGGCTCGAAGACTCCGGCCGCGATCGGTAACGCGATTGCGTTGTAGCCGATCGCCCAGCCCAGGTTCTGTCGCATCTTGCGCAGCGTGCCCTTGCCGATGCGTAATGCGATAGGCACATCGAGCGGGTCCGAGCGCATCAAGACGACGTCGGCAGTCTCGATGGCAACGTCGGTGCCGGCCCCGATCGCGATGCCGAGATCCGCAACGGCGAGCGCGGGGGCATCGTTGACGCCGTCGCCAACCATGGCGACGCGCTTTCCTGCGCGCTGAAGCTCCGCGATCTTCGCCGATTTCTCGGCCGGCAGAACCTCCGCGATCACCGTGTCAATTCCCAGCTGATCCGCGATCCGCCGAGCGGTGGCCTCGTTGTCTCCGGTCAGCATGACCACCTGGATGGTCATGGCGTGCAGTTCGCGTACCGCTGCTGCTGCGGTGTCGCGCGGAGCGTCCGCCAAGGCAAGGACCCCAACGGCCCGCCCATCGACCGCGACGAGCACAGCCGTACGCCCGGCCGCGGCGAGTTCATCTCGACGGCGGCCCAGCTCACCCAGGTCTATGCCTTCGGTCGTCATGAGCCGACGGTTGCCAACCAGCACTCGTTGGCCGTCAACCTCTGCTTGGGCCCCGTGGCCAGGAAGGTTGCGGAACGCCCTGGCGACCAGTTTGGTTACTCCGGCTTCGTCGGCTCGGCGTGCGACAGCCTGAGCGAGCGGATGTTCTGATTCCCGTTCGACTGCGGCGGCGAGCGCCAGCAGCTGATTCTCGTTGAGACCGTCGGCGACGACATCGGTGACCTCAGGTTCGCCTTTGGTCAGGGTGCCGGTCTTGTCCATCACCACGGTGTCAATGTGGGCGGAGGTCTCCAGGGCCGTTGCGTTCTTGAACAGCACGCCCCGCTTGGCGCCCAGTCCGGTGCCGACCATGATCGCTGTCGGAGTGGCGAGACCCAGCGCGTCGGGGCAGGTGATCACCACCACGGTGATTGCGAACAGCAGCGCCTCGGTGGTCGGCCGTCCGACTCCGAGCCACACCAGGAATGTGGCCATGCCACCGAGGAGCGCAACCAGAACAAGCCAAAAGGCTGCTCGGTCGGCGAGCCGCTGGCCCGGCGCCTTCGAGTTCTGCGCCTCTTGTACCAGCGCCACGATCTGGGCCAGCGCGGTATCCGACCCCACCTTTGTGGCGCGTACGCGTACGGTGCCGGTCGTGTTCACCGAGCCGCCGATCACCTGGGAGTTGATCGCCTTGGGCACCGGCAGGCTCTCACCAGTGACCATGGACTCATCGACCTCGGACTCGCCCTCCACGACCACCCCGTCGACCGGGATCTTGGCACCGGGGCGAATCAGGAGCAGGTCACCCACGGCGACCTCGGCGGTGGGTACCTCAACCGGTTCTCCGTCGCGAATCACCACTGCCATGGGCGGTGCCAGCTCAAGCAGCGTACGAATCGCGTCGTTGGCCCCGCCACGGGCTCGCATCTCGAACCAGTGGCCCAGCAGCACAAAGGCGGCGAGCAGAGCGGCGGCCTCGTAGAACACCTCTCCGCCGCCGGTCAGCGTGACGTAGACGCTATAGAGCCAACCGGCGCCGATCGCGACGGCGACCAGAACCATCATGTCCAAGGTGCGCGCCCGCAGTGCCCGCCAAGCGCCGTCGAAGAAGATCCAGGCCGAGTAGAAGATCACCGGCAGGCTGAGGAGCAAGGAAAAGACATCGTCGCGCAGCCCGAACGGCGCTGGGACGCTGAAGCCGATCACCTGCCGACCTATCGGAGACCACAGCAAGATCGGGATGGACAGCACCGCGGCAACCAGGAACCGGTTCCGCATGTCACGGACCATGTCGTCCATGGACATGGAGACGTGATGCCCGCCGTGGCCCATCGCATCCTGAGGCGTCATAGGCGCATGGGCAGCATGATCAGCATGGGGTACGGGGATCGGCTTGGTCTGAGGACCCGCGTGAAGATGATCATGCTTGTCCGCGTGCGCCGCGGGTTCGGCCAGGGGGTCGCAGATGTGCTCCGGAACCGACTGGCCGGCACAGTGATATCCGCAGTCCCGCACCCAGCCGGCCAGCTCCGCTACAGAGGTTCGCTCCGGGTCGTAGGTGACCGTGGCAGTCTGCGCCACTGGATTGGCGTCAACCTCGAGGACTCCCGGTCGACGAGACAACACCGCCTCGGCCACATTCTTCGAGGTTGCCCACTGCACGCCAGACACCTCGAGAACGGCGGTTGATTGCTTGCCTGTCATGCCCCTCCACAGTGTGGTCGGCCTGGAATACCCATCCTCGGCGCCCCCTCCAGAAACCGGGCACAAACAATGGTGCTGGATCGATTCAGAAGTGCTGGTAGTGACCGGTTTCCTAAGGGATGGCGAGGTTGCGGCGAGGCGCGAAGCAATACTGGCGACTCCTAGTCGTGATAGCAGTGTTCCGGTGACTCGCGAGGAAGATGGCCTGATGGTCGAACCCCGGACTGGACGGTCATAGCGACCCTTCCCCGCCAAGCCGCAGCTCAGCGTGTTGGGCCACTTACACCGTTCGTCGGACACTCCCGGCATTCTCCAACGGGGCTATCAGGTCGTGTGGTGGTACATGGTTGGGCTCTATGTTGTGATCGCAATCATCGTGGTACTTCGCAGGCCCAAAAAGGCTGGTCACAAGGATCCCTCGACGCAGCGCTTCGGAATAGACGGACTCAGCTCGTGTGCGCAGGTCGGTGAGCTGGAATCGACCTGGTGAGGGCGTCGAGGATGACGTTGAGTCCGAACTCGAACTCGTCGCCGAAGTCGTAGCCGGGTTGCAAGATGAACTCGGTCGCCATCTCGACGAGGTGCGGGTACTTGTCGGTGGGGAACTGCTGCATGATCGAGTCGGTGACGTCGGCGGCGGTGTCGGGGCCCTTGAAGGGCAGAGCGGCCTCCTGCAGTGCGAATCCATACACGTAGCTGTCGAGCAACGCGTAGGCGTGGGCCGTCATCTCTACGGTGAAGCCCGCCCCTCGCAGGGTGCCGAGGACCGCGTCGTGGTGTCGCAGGGTCGCCGGGCCGGGCGACTTCCGTGATTCCATCAATCCGATCGCCCAGTGGTGGCGGCTTAGCGCCCGGCGGGCTGAGCTCGCGCGCCGCACCAACTCTGAACGCCAGTCACCGTTGGCTTCCGGTAGCTCGATTTCTGCGAAAACAAGATCGACGATGCCGTCGAGAATCTCGTCTTTGTTGGCGACGTGGTAGTAGATCGCCATGGGCTTGACGCCCAGCTCTTGCGCAAGCGAGCGGATCGTAAGCGCTCCAATGCCCGCGGTGTCGGCGATCGCAATGGCGCCCTGCAGCACTCGTTCTCGGTTGAGCGGGATCCGCTTTCTGTCCTTGCTGCTTCCTGGTTTCAGCATCTCACCCTGGACACTAGCACTTCCGTACTTTGTACGATACAGTCACCGTACTAAGTACGGTGGGTGAATCAGCCTCACTGCATCGGATGAGGAGTAGCTCATGAGTTCCGTAGAGCAGCAGATGGCAACAGAGAACAACGAGATCAGGCCGTCGGGAGGCAAGATGCAGGCGATCGTTCAGGACCGGTACGGCAAGACCGCCGATGTCCTGCGGCTCGAGGAGATCGATCCGGCCCAGATCGGCGACAATGATGTGCTCGTCGGCGTCAAGGCGGCCAGCGTCCACATCGGTGACTGGCATGTCATGACGGGCCTGCCGTACCTGCTGCGGGTGGTGGGCTTCGGATTCC
>Ga0307290_10000735_pt1 | contig 10747 bp, 10 predicted proteins | sample ER_DNA_144_FD_194472 | JGI IMG/M metagenome (GOLD analysis project Ga0307290, IMG submission 194472) | Bulk soil microbial communities from the East River watershed near Crested Butte, Colorado, United States - ER_DNA_144 | ecosystem: Environmental > Terrestrial > Soil > Floodplain | place... | reverse complement strand
GGACATATTTCGCCAACGGTGTCATATTATCAAGCTTCTTGAGATCGTAACAGTAATCAGGGCATCGCCGATATTGCAGTATGAGCTCGTCGCCGTTGCCACCGGCCGGCACGGGGACATTCCAGGTCACTGCGCCGGTGACGTCCGGGCTAAGGGTCGCGTAGGCCAGCTGCCAGGCATGGCCACCCTTATGCGCCCGGCAGATCTCCGCCTGGATCTGACTGCCCCAGGTGACGTTCCTGCCTGTCAGCGTGACTTTCAAGGATTTGGCGGAGGTGGCGACTATATGGCCGGTGATCTCGGCCCCGGCGTCCGGGGTGAGGTTCCCTAGCTGCAAATCTTGGGATGCTGCCTCCGTTCTGCAGGCCCTTTCCCCCTCGCTGGTGGGTTGTTCATCGACTTGACAGTGACTGACCGTGACGACCTTCCATCTGGCCGGTGTGAGCGGGATGGTAAGGGTCGTGTTGATTTCGTCTAATGAGCTTGGCTGAAGCACGCTTCGCCAGATCCCCCCGGGCCAGTCCCTATCCCGTCACCAAGACCAGCCCCTATCCCGTCACGGAGATCAGCGACCGTCCGGTCACGGGCCTGGACCTCTTGGATTCTCGGTGTCCCAGCCACCGAGATCAGTAGCTTTGCATCACGCATCCGTGACGCCACAGCGACGACCTTCAGGAATGTCTGCCCGCCTTCCTGCTCCAACGACGCCGAGACCTGCGGCGTCACAGCGATGATCTTGGTGCCTACCGACACCTTGGCCGCGCCGTACAGCCCAAGCGACGTAGCCGCCACGCCGAGGACGATGACCCCGGCGACGGCAGGGAGAGCGTATTTGTGTGCAAACGACCAGGCGGTTGCGCCCAGAAGCAGGGCTCCGGTTGCGACCGAGAGCCGCGTCTGTCTACTGGCGCCCGCGATCGCCAAGCCAGTAGCGGCCAGGAGGACGCCACTTGCCACAAGGAGGAATACCCCATCCCACCTACTCCTGGTGTCCGAGTCCCTCCATTTTACGAACAACACCGGAAGCGCAAGGAATGCGAGCGCAACGATCAGGATCCATCCCCACCAGAGAACCTTCGCCCGCGCGCCCTCATTGAGCAGCTTGAAGCCAGTAGCAGTCAGGAGGATGCCCGACAGCACGAGGATTGCCGCATCCCACCTACTCGTCCAGGACGGGACCCTCCATCTCACGACAAACGCACGAAGCGCAAGGAATGCGACCGCCACGATCAGGATCCATTCCCACCAGAGAACCTTCGCCCGCGCGCCCTCATTGAGCAGCTTGAAGCCAGTAGCAGTCAGGAGGATGCCCGACAGCACGAGGATTGCCACATCCCACCTACTCCTCCAGGACGAGACCCTCCATCTCACGACAAACACACGAAGCGCAAGGACTGCGACCGCCACGATCGGGATCCATCGCCAGATGTTAACCCTCGCGGAAATTTCCGGCGCTCTGGCCGGCACGCCCTCAGGAAGCAGCTCTCGGACGTCTTCCTCAGCGCCTTTGAAGAAGTCGAGGTTTGGGAGGAAGACAGCGGTAAGGACCAGCATGGCGGCGATTGCGGCAAGAAGGGTCCACAGATGAAGGCGTTTGACCGGATTGATGGCACTGGCGAATAACGCACAGAGCACCCCGACGCCTAAGAGCATGAACACGCACAAGGTGGCAAACGGGTCCAGTCGGATCGCCTGGTCGAGCACGCCTTCCTTCACTCCAAAAAAGAGCAGCAGCGCGGTAACCGATGAAAAACCGGCTGCCGCCCATTTCGACGCGCCATCCAGTTTGCCCACTAGAATGAGGTTCTTCGGGGACGAAACCGGTGGGCCGGCTGCCCGTTCCGATATGGCCCCCAACCAGCGGGGTAGAAAGAGCGGCCACCACGCCTGCCTGACAGGCAAACCCGTCGGTGGCTGGTCCTTCGGAGCCTCCGTGGGGGGCTCGTCGGGCCCCAAGATGGTGAATCTCTGGGCGAACCAGTCGGAACGCTTCGTAGGAGCGTCTGTCCCTGAAGCCGCAATCATGTGCAATCCCCCCAGCTGACCTGTCTGTAAGGTCCAAGCGGCTGCTGCGCATTCTTCCGTATTAGGTTGCTCATCTCAAGGCAATGGAACTGCGCAATCGGCTGCTACGAGCCGCGGAGGCCAAGGGATGGTCTGCATACCGAGGCCGCTCGTTCCTGCTCGAGATGACCGAGGGCTTGTGCTACAGCTTCAATGCAGCGCAGTTAGCCAAGCTTAAGGGTCCTGGCCGAGGTGATCGATCGGCCCATCGACGTATCCACTGGGTGCGCCTAGTTCGCCAACTCCTGACAGTGGCTAGTCACCGCGGACGGCCGGTCCCGGTGCGCATCTGCGGTGGTCGCCCACACTCAGCGGGTGGAACCAACATGCGAAAGGAGCCAGCGCGTTCATGCTGACGAGTAGACTTGTGGTAGGCGTAGGCGACGGTTGCTCGAACCTTCTCGGGTCTCGTCGTCACTTGGCGCTCAACCGTGACGCATCGACCAGCGTCGAGCGTCATCGAGGAGTTGATCCGGGCATGGCCTACCTCCGCGGGACGCCAAGAATGTTGCCTGACCAGCCGGTCCCAACCATCGACCCCGAGGTCGAACGGCTGGCCCACGTGATGGTCGACGGGTTGATCGCGCGGTTGGCGGCTGAGCCTGTCGCGCCGGCCACGAGCCTGCTGGACAACTTGGCCGACCAGCTCCAGCAGGCCGCGAGGATGCGCCGTTTCAACGTCGTGCGGCGCACTCCCGCATCGGCGTCGGCTGCCTCGTGGCCAGCGACCCCTCGGCGGGCCGCGTCGCAGCATCCCCTGAAGGAACAACCTCACGGCGACAGCTAGCACGGACCTGTTAGGCCGGTGCCGGTGATCTCCCCGATAGCGACTACCAGGCGGCGCGGCAGACCGCCAGGCCTCACAGCCGACGCGGCTTCGCCATCTGGCCGCAGACCCTTGTGAACCTCCGGCCGGAGGCGCGATTGTTCACCGCTGTTGCTGTCGGAATAGCTGTCGGGGCGGCGGTGGTGGCGCTGCTGGCGTCGGTCGATGCGCTCTCGGTGCTGGTTGTCGCCGTCGCCATCGCGCTGTTGAAGAACGGCCTGGCCGGCCACTGAACGGGCGTTACCGACCCATTTTCGGCGGATGCCTGACTACCGGCGTGCCCAACTTCAGGTCAGGACAGCCCGGAGGCGGTTCGTCACCTTGACTGCGCCACGGGCCAGCGAACCGGCCACCGAGGGTGGGGCGGCGGTGGTGGAGTTCGTCCTGGTGTCGCTGGTGGCGGTGGTGCTGGCCATGTCGCTGGCGCAGCTCGGGCTGTTCCTGTGGGAGCGGAACGCGCTGATGGGGTCGCTGTCGGAAGGGGCGAGGGTGGCCGCGACCGAGGGCCGGACGGTGGCGGACGGGCGGCGCCTGGCGACCGAGCTGCTGCGACGGTCGGCCGGTGGGCGGGTCGCGGGCGCGGTGCCGATCCAGGGCGTCGAAGCCGGCGGGGTGGTGGTGCTGTCGGCGGAGGGGACCCTGCCGTCGTTCGTTCCCGGCGTGCCCGGCCTGCCGGTCCGGATGACGGCGCGGATGCACGAGGAGGAGGCGCTGTGAGCCGCCGACCAGGGTGTGCGCCCGCGGACGCGAGCGCGGCGGGGCACGCCGGCGGGCGGAGGGCGGAGCGGGGGGCGGCGGTGGTGGAGCTGCTGGTGGTGTTCCTGACGCTGCTGCTGCCGCTGGTGTACGTGATGGTGGTGATGGCCGACGTGCAGCGGGCGCTGCTGGCGACCTCCAGTGCGGCCCGGGAGGCCGGGCGGGTGTACGTGACCGGGTCGGACCGGGGGGACGCGGAGCGGCGGGCCGGGCTGGCGTACCGGGAGGTGCTGGCCACCTACGGGGTGGGTCCCCGGGACCCGAGGGCGGGGCTGCGGCTGGAGGTGGGGTGCCCGACCGGGGCGGGGACAGGGTGTGCCGGTGGGTTCGGGCCGGGGGCGGAGGTGCGGGTGGTGGTGACCTACCGGGTGCCGGTGGCCCGGCTGCCGTTCCTCGGCGCGGTCGCCGGCCCGGGGCTGACCGTCGGGGCCACCCACCACACCCGGGTCGACCGCTACCGCGGGTTGGGCGGATGAGCCGGCCCGGCCAGCCAATGGAGGAGGCCGGTCAGGCCCTTGTGCTGCTCATCGGGCTGGTGGTGCTGGTGCTGATGGTGCTGGCGCTGGGGTGGGACACCTCGAACTGGTTCCTGGGGCATCGGGCGCTCGCCAACCTGGCCGACGGGGCGGCGGTGGCCGCGGCCAACGACGTCGACACCAGGACCTGGTACCTGAGCGAGGGGCAGAGCGTGCGAGTGGCCGAGGAGCGGGCCCGGGCGACGGTGACGGCCTACCTGGCCGGGTCGGCCGGCGACTCGGGGGTCGCCGGGGCGCGGTTGGGGTCGGTGCTGGTGGCTCCCGGCGAGGACGGCCCGGAGGTGACGGTCAGCGTCGCCGCCCCGGCCCGACCCGGGCTCCTGCGGCTGCTGCACCTGGTCCCACCGGAGATGGAGGGCCAGGCGGCGGCCACGGCTCGTCTGGTGCCGCCGTAGCCGACCCACGACGCCCCGCGGCGTGGTGACCCTGGTCCCGTGGCGATCCTGGGACTGGTTCCCGGGCGGACCTGGGCATGAATCGAGCGGCCGGGCGGTGGAGGGTCCTCCACCCGGCCGCTCGTTCGCTACGCGCTAACGCCTCGGTCACGGGGACCGGGGCGCTCCCATGGCAGGTGCCAGGGACCACCTCCTTCCTATGCCTGCGGTCGGACCGGCTCGCCTGGAGGTCGGAGCCGGCGGAGAACGGTTGCAGGCTGCAGTTTGTGTGGGAACTCGCTGGATGTCCGGCGGATTCCCACGATCTTCGGCCAGACATCTACGTAGATCACAGGATGATCTCGACGTGTATACGATTTGACTCCAACAGGGTGGTGCCGTACAGTCCGACGCGCTACCCCCATGGCACTGCACCAAAGAGCCACCCCCCAGGCTCAGCGACATCCAGAAGCATCGCTCTGAATTCGCCGTTCGCGGATCGGTCCGAGCTTCCCCTTTCCTGTCGCCCCAACGACAGGGACTGCTCGAGGCGCTCCCCCCAGCGCTTGCCGCGAACTCGAATTCCGAGTTGCAGGACTGACGCACGGCTTGTCAGGAACGCTCGGCAATTCCCGGCAGGTTCGTGATCCCCCCGTCGGCCGCGTGGCCGGTTGGTCGCGCTATGAAAAAATGAGGTGGCTGCAATGGCGGCCTGGTTCTCCCTGTGCCTCCCCCAAGGCGTCCGCGCTGCATGCGTGTCCACGACCACTCCGGAGGGGGGGCCCTCGTGACGCAACTCCACGACGACGTCAACGGCCTGGGCGACGCCTGGTACGCCGGGCGGCTGGACCCCGAGACCAAGGCGGAGGCCGAGGACGAGGACCGCCCCTGGCCGGCAGCCGTCGATCAGGACCCCGGCCAGGAATGGGACCGGGACGTCCTCGAGTCGTCGGCGCCGCCGGCCGGCGGGGAGCCGCTGTTCGAGCAGCTCCGGAGCGCCTACCTGGAGCACGACGACAGTGGCGAGTGGGCGCGCGACAGCGACACCGGCGGCTGGGCCGCCGACGACTCGGACCGCTGGGAAGCCGGCGTGGCCCACGAGGACGACGACGACCGCTACCGGTGGGTGGATGCCCCGGCGGGCTGGGAGTCGGGGTCCGAGGCGGGCTGGGACGACGAGGAGCTCGACGACCTCGACGAGGAGGAGGAGGAGCTCGACCCGGAGCCGCTGGCACCGCGGGCCCGTGAGGGCCGCCGGCCGCGGTCCTCGCAGGGCCGGGTGGGGCTGCGCCGGACGAGCACGCTGCTGAACACCTCGACCATCCTGCTGTTCGCGGTCGCGGTGCTGGCCACGGTCGCGCTCAGCGCGTGGATCCTCTCGGCCCGCCTGCTCACCACCCGCCAGCTGTTCTTCCTCACCCACTCGACCCTCGGGATCATCATCGTCCACGCCTTCGGCGGCGGGCTGGGGACGCTGCTCACCAGCGGCGACTCGCGGATGAAGGACCGGATCCGCAAGCTGTCGACGGCCGGGCTGGCGGTGGTGGCCTGGCTGGCCTCGGGGATCGGGACCTGGTTCGGCTACGCCGGCTACCGGGCCAAGATGCCCCCCGGGGGCAACATCGAGATGTACCCGCGCGAGTACCTGCTGCACACGCCGCAGCTCGCGTTCTGGGAGACCTTCGCCATGGAGTGGAAGGTCCACATTGGTTGGACCACGCCATTCCTGGCGACGGCGGTGGCCTTCACCGCCCTGCGGTACCGGCGCCGGCTGGTCGCCGACCGGCTGGTCCGCAAGGTCATGACCATCATGCTGCTGCTCGCCTTTGCCGGGGCGCTCGTCGCCGCGGGACTGGGGGCGGTGGTCAACGTGACCGCCCCCAACGACTTCATGCACCGGGGCTGGAGTCCCTGACGGCCGCGACGAGAAGAGACGGTGATGAGCTGATGCGCGATCGAGCAGGCCGCGCTCCCGTGGCGGCACTCGAGGACCGGGCCGTCGGCCGGCACGAGCGGCGTCCCCACCTGGCCGCGGTCGGGCCCGACACCCGCCCGCCCTCAGGCGCGGCCCGGGCGACGGCGACCCGGGCCACCCGGTCCCGGCACGCCGCCCCCAGCGGGTGGGCCCGGTGGGTCGAGCGGGCCGAACAGGCCGCCGACCGGGCCCGGGTGTGGTGGGCCGAGGGGACCGAGCGGGTGGCCGCCCGGGCCCGGGAGCGCTGGAACGAGCAGGCCGCCAGGGCCCAGGGGACCTCGACCCTCCGGCCCGTCGCCCCCAACAGGACCGCTCCGGCCCGGCGGGCCGACCCGGAGCCGCGGCACCTGGCCGGGGCCCCGCCGAGCCGGCGGGCGAGCTGGCGTGAGGACGTGATGACCGGCTGGTGCTCGCTGCTGCTGGTCCTCGGCCTGTACCTCGATGGGTGGAACCACGTCAACCTGCTGGACGACGGGCTCGGCCCCTTCCTGACCCCCTGGCACGGGGTGCTGTACCTGGGGTTCGCGGTGACGGCGGGATGGATCCTGACCCGGCACCAGCGGCGGGGGGCGTGGTCGTTGCAGGCCGTGCCCCCCGGGTACCGGCTGGCCCTGGTCGGGATGGGGCTGGCGATGGTGGCGCTGGCCGGCGACGCGGTCTGGCACACCCTCTACGGCGAGGAGCAGGGGCTGGCCCGGCTGATCTCGCCGTTCCACCTGGTGCTGTTCACCGGGGCGTGCCTGCTGGTCAGCTCGGCCCTGCGGGCGGCCTGGTCGGGGCCGACCTCGGCGTCGGTGCCCGGGCTGCGGGCCTTCTGGCCCGTGGTGCTGTCGACCACGCTGGTGGTGGCCATGACGGCGTTCTTCTTCCAGTACGTGTCGCCGGTGGTGGCCTGGCGGCGGCCGGGGCTGGCCGGGCTGCCGGCCGGCTCCCCGTTCGCCGAGACGGTGCAGGTCTACGACCTGCTCGGCCTGCTGGTCCACAACCTCCTGTTCGTGGCCCCGGTGCTGCTGCTCCTGCTGCGCTGGCAGACGCCGCTCGGCACCTTCACGGTGATGGCCGGGACGGTGGCCCTGCTGCTGGCCACCCAGACCGAGTTCGGGCTGGTCGGGCTGGTCGGGGCGGCGGTCCTGGGCGGGGCCGCGGCCGACGTGGCCGTGAGCCTGCTGCGGCCGTCGCCGCAGCGGCGCTGGGCGGCCCGAGCGGTGGCCGTGATCGCCCCCGCCGTCTACTGGACCGCGCACTTCGCGCTGCTCAAGGCCGGCTACGGGGTGACCTGGAAGCTGGAGATCTGGCTCGGCTCGGTGGTCTGGGCGTCGCTGTCCGGGCTCAGCCTGGCCCTGCTGATGTGGCCGCCGGCGGTGCCGCTGACCGCCTGGAACCGGGGCCGGGCACCGGCCCGGTCGCCGGCGGCGCCGACGCCGATGCCGACGGCAATGCCCGCGCGAATGGTCGGGAGGTGACCTCGATGCCAACCACGACTGAGACCGCCGCCTCGATCCACCAGCGGTTCGAGGCCACGGCGCTGCCCCTGCACGACTCGATCTACCGGGCGAATCTCCGCATGACCGGCGACCCGGTGATGGCCCAGGACCTCACCCAGGAGACCTACCTGCGAGCGTTCCGTGCCTTCGACTCCTTCCAGGCCGGCACCAACTGCCGGGCCTGGATGCTCCAGATCTCCCACAACCTGTTCTGCCGCGATTACCGGGGCCGCAAGCGGATCACCTACCGGACCGCGGCCGACGACGACGTCGACGTGCTGGCCCAGTTCCGGGCGGACGCGCCCAACCCGGAGGAGGAGGCGCTGCGCCAGCTCGACCGGGAGGCGTTGCGGCGGGCCATCTCCAAGCTGCCCGAGCCCTACCGGGTCGCGGTGACGCTGGTCGAGCTCCAGGGCCTTTCCTGCGAGGAGGCGGCCGAGGTGATGGGCACGCCGAAGGGGACCGTCCTGTCGCGGCTTTTCCGGGCCAGGGAGCGGCTGCGCCGGCTGCTGCTGTCGGAGTTCGGCCGTGCCCGCACCCGTGTCCCCGTCTCCCTCCAGAATTCTTGAGAGATATTGGGAATCCGATGACGCAGCCAAGAGTTCCCAGGTGGCAATGGAAATTCTCTGACCAGGGAAGGACCGCGATGCCGCGACGCCGTCTGCTGCTGACCGTTTCGACCCTGGTCGCGGTGGCGCTGGCCGCCGCCGGCTGCACCATCCCGACCACAAAGGACGGCGGAGGATACGGTCCCTCGAACCAGAACGCCCGCAAGGCCGCCCAGCCCGCTCCGGTCGAGTTGCACAGCGGGACCAAGGAGACGCTGAAGAGCAGCAACGCCTCCTGGACCCCGGCCGTCTACGAGGCCACGTCCGGGGCCAAGATCGTGCTGGACGTGTCCAACACCGACCCCACCCAGCACAACTTCACCCTCGGTGACCTCGAGATCTCCCGGAACCTGCCCCCCGATACGAGCGCCCTGATCCGCTTCACGGCACCCAAACCGGGTCGCTACCGGTTCTACTGCAAATACCACCAGCAGGAGATGCAGGGCTGGCTGACGGTCCGATAGCCGTCGCCGGCAACCCCCCCCGCATCCCCGCACCTCGACGACTCCTGACAAGGAGGGAGCCATCGTGTCCTCGTTCCGTCCCCCACGCCGTTCCGGCTTGCGGGCTCCGTGGGTCTCCGGCGTGCTGGCGGTGCTGGTCGCCGCGGCTCTGGCCGGCGCGGGCGCCGCCGCCGGTGCCCAGGAGTCGCCCGACTCCGCGACCGCGACCACCGTCGCGGACCAGCCCACCGACTCGAGCACCGACCAGAGCACCGACACCAGCGCCGTCGACGACAGCACCGACACCAGCGCCGCCGACGACACCACCGACACCAGCGCCGCCGACTCCACCGACACCACGGCGGCCGACGACACCACCGACACCACGGCGGCCGACGACCAGAACGCCGACCCCAACGGCAACATCAACAACTTGCCCCTGAACAGCGGGATCCAGACCGGCACGGTGTTCAACCCGACGCCCTACGGCGAGGTCCCCGGCAACACCCCGCAGGTGCTGATCCAGCGTCCGGGCAGCGGCCGCATCATCCCCATCAACCGGGAGATCCAGATCCGGGCCCGCTTCAAGAACTTCACCCCCGGGTTCTTCTCCGACCCCAAGTCCGAGTACGGCCAGGGCACCCAGCGCCTGGACGCCAACGGCAACCTCGAGGGCCACAACCACGGTTGCTTCCAGCGGGTCGCCCGTGACGGCAGCGTGCCCGCCGAGACCTGCGACTCGTTCGTGGTCCTGTCCCAGGACGGCACCTCGGACATCCTCACCGGCATCATGCCGCCGCTGACCAGGACCGGCCGCTACCGCCTCTGCGTCGACGCCGCCGCCGAGAACCACTACCCGGCCGCCCGGGCGTTCGCCCAGCGCGGTGGCCCGGTCGACTGCGTCCGCGTGCTGGCCATGAACCTCGGCAACCGAGCCGCCCCCCAGCCCGCAACCGCCAACCAGTAGACCCCTGTCCCTCACCCACCAGACACCAAGTCCAGGAGGAGCATCCTTCATGCTCAGGAGAGTGACGATGGCGGCGGTGGTCGCTGTCGTAACCGCCGCCATCATCGGGCCAGCCGCCCTGGCCCAGAGCAGCGACGACTACTCGACCAAGCAGGTCGAGTACGGCGACGACGTGTACGGCGGCACCGAGGGCGGGACCGAGTCCTCGACGAGCGGGAGCAGCCAGTCGGGCGGCGCCTGGACCAAGCTCTCCGCCAAGCTGTCCGGCTCCAACGAGGTCGGCGGAGGCGACCCCAACGGCAGCGGCACCGCCGCGGTCAAGGTGCGCGGCACCGAGATCTGCTTCGACGTGAAGTGGAGCGGCTTCGAGGCGATCATGTCGCACATCCACAAGGCCCCCGCCGGCACCAACGGCGACGTGGTCGTGCCCTTCTTCACCAGCGAGAGCCCGCTCGACACCAACAGCAAGAGCGGCTGCGTCACCGCCAAGGAGTCCCTGGTCGAGGCCATCGCCGCCAACCCCAGCAACTACTACGTCAACGTCCACTCGCCGGAGTTCCCCAAGGGCGCCGCCCGCGGGCAGCTGGCGGTGGCCGGCGCCGACGACCAGCTCGCCTTCACCGGCGGTCCCATGTCCAAGGGCCTGATGCTGCTCGGCCTGTGCGTCATCGCGGCCGGGTCGACGCTGCTGGCGGTCGGCCAGCGGCGGCGGGT
>Ga0307290_10000734_pt1 | contig 10754 bp, 12 predicted proteins | sample ER_DNA_144_FD_194472 | JGI IMG/M metagenome (GOLD analysis project Ga0307290, IMG submission 194472) | Bulk soil microbial communities from the East River watershed near Crested Butte, Colorado, United States - ER_DNA_144 | ecosystem: Environmental > Terrestrial > Soil > Floodplain | place... | reverse complement strand
GTCGCCGCGATCGCTGCGTACTGGACCCCAACGTCCGGATCCGTCCTCGACCTGGCGGCCGCGAACGCGTTCACCGCGCTCGGCGGCCTCTGCTTCCTCACCGGGGCGCTCCTGCTCCTGCCCAGACACCGCCCTTCGTCGGGACCGGTCGGAGCGTGCTGACGTCAGATGCCGATGCTGACCGGGACGTCCCGACCCAAGGGCCGTTCCGAGCCGCCGAGCCCGAGTACCTGGCTGAGCTCGAGCAGCTAGCCCGGCTGCGCGAGCAGGGCATACGTACCCCGGAGGAGTTCGAGGCGAAGAAGAAGCAGATCCTCGGCCTTTAGCGGCGTGCTCAAGACCGAAGTGGTCGTGAGCTAGTGAGCTCGGCGAATGCTAGACCGGCTGCCTCGACGCGGTGCCGGTCGGCTGCATCATGGCGCCGATGAGCCAGAACAGCGGCAGGAAGATCCCTGCGATGAACATTACCCAGTGGCCCTTGCGAAGCGTCGTCATGCCGAGCCGTGACGATTAGGACGATGTAAAGAAAGGCGGCGAAACCGCCAATACCCCACCACATAGCTTCTCCTTGTTGATGTCTCCTCGACTCTACGACTGGCCGCGAGGGCATCACCCGTTCTGGACGAGCGCGGCTGCCGACGGCGATCAACACTCGGAGACCTTGTCGGAGGCTTAGACGGCGATGCTAACTGGGAACGTCGCAAGCCAGGCGGCGGTGCCGAGAAAGATGAGGCAACCGATTGCCACCATTGTCATGCGGAGACCCGGCGCAGTGAGTTTCGTACTCATCCCCGCGAAGAAGAGAGCGACCGCGAAGAGAACGACACCGAGGACGTAGTTGGAGGCGCGCTGGATGTTCCGCCGCACCTGGGCGTTGAGCTCCTCCGCCATGGTGTCCAGCCGACCGGCTTCGACCCTCGCGGCCAGCCGGTACTGCGGCATCGCGAACGGAGTCAGCGGCGCGCCTTCGGTTTTGAGCGGTTTTGTCGCGACCCACGCGTTGAACGCGGGCTTGAACTCGTCGCGGAAGCGCTCGCGGTAGAAGTTCACAAGCTTGGTGTCGCCGCGCGCATACGAGTCCACCCACTGCATGAACGTCGCAACGTCGACCTGTTGCTGGGCGTTCGCCAGGTCGGAGGCGCGAGCCGCCTCGATCCGGGTCTTGTTGACGCTGCCCGACGTTTTTGCCTGCTCGCCGTTCCAGCGCGTGGCCTGATAACTGCTCCATGCCGTCGCGACGGCCGCGAGCGCCAGCAAAACCGTGGCGCCGACCTCGACCCAGTCGCGCCGGTGCGTTGCCGTCACGAGGCTGCGTTCCCCTGAGCGTCACACGGAAGCACCACACGTTGATTGACGGCCCGCAACGCATCGTCGACGATGTTCAGCGTTCGCTCCATCGCGACCGGACGAACGCCGCCGACGCCCTTATGGAAGGGACTGTCGAGGAACCCGATCAGGAGCAGCATGGCGGCGATCACCGACGAGACCGATCCCATCAATACGGCCTGGGTGATCGCTCCTTCGCTTCGGTCCGCGAAGAAGAGCATGAACACGAAGATCACGCCAGTGATCATGAGCAGAACAACCCACAGCGGCGTCGGGATGACGCCGACCGCCCCGTGGATCCGGTCGATTCGAGCGGCTTCGCGGTCCGATGTCTGATCGAGCCACTTGCCGTAGGCGGCCTCCTGGCTCGGCGTGTCCGGCTGGAACGTCTGCAGGGTCTGGAACAGGCGGACTCCCCACGGGTTGATCGTGTCGCCCTCGTCGCCGGCTTCGGCACGCGGCCACTCCGCATGGATCACCGACCGCCCGTAACACACGAGCTCGCCCGTGAGCTTGCCGGCCACCGGCTCCCCGAGGAACTGGGCCGTCTGGACCTGCTGGGCGAGCACCAGCGCCTCTTCCTCGGCTCCCGATCTCGATTGGTCGTAGCTCTCGAAGGCGAGGAAGACGACGAAGCCCAGCAGGACCGAGAATCCGGTCGCGAGCACGCCGAAGACTCCTGAGGCGCGGTCGCCGTCGGCGAAGCGGCTGCCCTCGGGCGAACCGCGCCGCACGAACAACATCGCCGCCACCGCGAAGGCGGTCACGGCGGCAATGACGAGCATTGCCCAGACCAGGTTCATTGCGAGGCGAGTACGCCGGCTCGGTCACTCTGGAGCGACCGTCGCCAGCCGGCGAGGATGCTGTGGACTCGTTCGGCGCCGACAATGGCGTCGTCGGGGAGCGGGAATCCGACCGGGTACAGGATGAAAGCCCGCGTCTGGGGTCCTCCCAGCCCGCCGTGGAACGAGATCAGCTCCTCGAAGGCGCAGCCCTCTTCGAGATCAGGGTCGTAGAAGCTGCCGATCATGATGTCGGCCACGTGGGGGAACCCGTCCGTACGTAGGAGATGGCGAGGGGCGTTCGGCGAGAACCGTGCCAGCGGGTCCTCGCCCTCGACGGTATCGTCGGCGAGGTAGCGGACACCGGACGGGCCGAGCGCGACGGGACCGCGCTCCGAAGAGCGGACGAGAAGCCAGCCGACGTGTGGGTGCGCTCGGAGTGTCGGGATCAACCGCGGGTGGCGCTCATCGAGCTCCTCGAGCGTGAGCCTGCGCGGCTCCTCCATCAGCGAGATAAGGCCGAGGTTTCCGGAGCCGAGCACGACGACATTCCGGTCCGAAACGTCCTTCTTCGAGCGTTTCTCCCCCTGCTGTTTCCCCGTCGCCTCGCCGACGGCGAGCCCGACCATCGAGTGCTGCTCGTCGCCGCCGGCGACCTCCTGGACGGTTCCGTGCTCGAGCGAGCGCTCGACGAGCTCATCGAGCCCGTACCCGTTGCGCTGCTTGAACGTCGCTCCCTGCGTCTGCCCGTGATCCGAGAGGACGACGATCTCGTAAGGCCGGGGGGCGTATCGACGCGCTCGGTCGATGCGGCCGAACTGCTCGTCGAGCTTGCGCAGCGCTTCCAGCGTGTCGGCCCGCTCGAGCCCCGAATGGTGCGCGACCTCGTCGTAGCTCGAGAAGGTGGCGTAGACGGCTGGACGGCCGCGCATCATGTCCGTGAGGACGCCGTAGACGATCAGGTCGCGGACGATCACGCACATCGCTCCGCGCAGGAAGGGATAGATCCCGCCACGGTGGCCGCGGGGGTGCACGTCACGACGGATCGCCCGGAGCGCCGCCGTCCACTCGAGCACGACTTCCCACCCGAACAGGACTAGCGCCCGTGTGACGTTGAATCCGTTCGCGAAGAAGGCGCGGTAGCCTGGATTCGCGTGCCTCTCGGCCTCCATGCGGCTGACGGTCAGGATTACCTCTTCGGCCTCGCCCGAAAGCAAGTTGCCGCGGCTCGAGCCGCCGTCGACCAGGAGGCCAACGCCCGTGGCGCGCTCCCGCTCGATGCGCGCGCAGTCGTCGGGCGCTGAGCACGCCGTGAGCATCCCGCTCTCTTTGTCCACCCACCGGAAGGCGGGGATATCGTCGTTCGAGCCCAGCAGGATTCCCGCCTGGCTTGCCCCGGTCTGCGAGGAAAGGTCCGTTTCCCACTCGGTCAGCCCGTGCGTGCCTTCCGCGATCCAGCGGGCCATGTTGGGTGCGTTTCCGTCCCGCATCGCCCTCCGGAGGACGGGGAGCGCGAGGCCGTCAATCTCGAGGAAGATGATCCCGGGCTCGTCGGTTCGGGCCCCGCCTCCCTGGCGGCGGGCGATGCGCTGGACAACGCGCAGCGTGTAGGTGTCGTCGTCGTTCGTCCCGAAGATCACCTCGAGGACCACGCTCGCCGCCGCGACGACGAGTGCCGCCAGAAGCGCCCAGCCGAAGTTGTCCACCGCAAAGGTGTTCTCGAGCACATCGGAGGCGAGCTTCAGCACGAGGGCGTTGAGCGCCAGGACGAGCACGAAGCCGAGTGCGAGCATGAACGGAAGCCGAAGCGCCGCCAGGAGCGGCGGAAGCAGAGCGTTCAGGACCGCAACCACGGCGGCAACAGCGAGCGCGCCGCCTGTTCCCTCGATGTCGACTCCGGGCAGGATCGCAGCGGCCACCCACAGCGACAAGGCCGTCAACGCCCACGACAGCAGCAGACGGAGCGGCTTGAACTGCGGCCGTTCGGGCTGCCAGGCGACGGTCTCTCCGTACCCCGCCGGCATTGTCTGTGACTTCATCCCGCGTCCTTCGCGGCCCGCTTTTCCGCTTTCCTCGCGGCCCGCTGCTCCTTCTGCTCTGCGACCTTCCCCTTCGCGTCGACGTACGCGCCGCCGACGAGCACCTTGCCGCCGGTCCAGCCGAAGACGAGCACCACGAGTATGAGCGCGAACGCGACGTTCCACGCCGTGACGATCAGCTGCTGGGCGGATGAGTAGGCGACGGCCGTCTCGTTTGCGACGTCGCAGCACGTGTTCAGTGCCAACGCGTTCGTCGCCTGGGTGATGCCGACGGCGCCGGGCGTGAAGGAGACGACGTTCGCCAGCGAGCCCGAACCGACGATCCACATGATCGACTCGAACGTGACCGGGATGGCGAACGCTGCCAGGAAGATGCCGATTACGGCCAGCTTGCAGAGCCAGGAAGCGAACGAGGGCAGGAACGCTCTGGTCATATACCGCTTGGGTTGCGCGAGGATCGCGCCGCCCTTCTTGGCCTGCGCCCACAGCTTCTTGACCTGTCGCCAGAAGATGCGCCCGAGGAGCACGATCAGCACGCCGCCGCCGGCCACGATCAGGATGGTCCTTGCCGGATGGTCGGAGATGTTGCCGAGGCTCTCTTCAAACGAGCCGGGGACGGAGAGAAAGAGGTACAGGTAGACGAAGGTGCCCACGATCGTGAAGAAGATCTTCTGCACGAGGTAGGCCGCCAACGAGCCGCCGAACGTCGCGCTCGGAATGATCGCGACGAACATTGCCAGCGTCACGAAGGTCCCCATGTTCGCCGGCAGGAACCCGTTCATGGCCACGCCGACCGCATAGGCGGCAACGATCGGCGCGAAAATGACCTCTCCCGGGTACGCAGCGCTCAAGATGCCGTAGTAGGAGAGTGCCGCAAGGACCGTCTGGCCCGTTTGGAAGAGGAGACCGGCAACGATGTAGCCGGCCGGAACCGCCTTGATCTGATCCCAGAGCTGCGAGAGCCAGCCCCTGACGTCGACGCCGAGCAGTTCGAGCACGATGAGCAACAAGGCGATGCCGAGCAGCCATCCCGCCACCTTCACGAGTCGCCGTGGGCGGGAAGGGTCGCCGAAGGGGAGGCCGGGATAACGCCGTCCATGGGCGGCTTCGGTCACCGGCGTGGTCGTCGACAACCCCGTGATCCTAGTCCGTAAGCGCCTCGAGCGCGACCACGGCGGCCAGGAGCACGCCCTCGTCCTCGCCGGCACGGAGCTCGACGCCGTACGTATCGCGTACGCGGAACCACTTCTTCGACACACACGCGATCGTCTCGCCGTCGCGCTCGATCTCGTACTCGTGGTCGACGATGTTTCCGTGGGCCTTCAGGTCGTCCCCGCCTCCGACATCGATCGCGAAGCGGTCGCGGATGCCCACGAGCGCCTTGTGCACGGTGGCGATCGTCTCGCCGTCGCGCTCGATCGCCATCTTGTCGCGGACGCTCAGCATGCGCTCCTGGATCTTCGCCACCTCGCGGCCCTCCGCGTCCTTCAGCAGGATCGTCTCGCGCAGGCGGGCAGCCTTGCCGTCCACCCGGTAGGCGCGGTTCCCTTCCTCGTCCTCGATCCAGTAGTCGTCGCCGATCGAGAGCAGCTTCTCACGCATTCGAAAGCGATGCCCTTCCTGCTCTTCGCGGCGCCTTCGCAACAGACCCATCGCTCTCCTTCCAGAAGTTCGGGGCAGCATCGCGCGATCGGATCGTCGCGAGCATCATCCAAACGGTGTGATTCATGCGATCTAGTGAGATGGCGGGCCGGCGATGCGGTCGAGAGGCCGAGAAGCGCTGCGATGCTCTCACCAGGGTCTGTGGCGAGGAGGATGAGTGCGAGAGCTCAGCTACTCAGCCGAAAGAACAGAGCAGTCCACCCAATGCGGGCCGCTTGCAGGTAGGAGACGGAGGCGTTGGCGGACTCTAACTTCTCCCGCTTTGGACAGGCCAGCGCCGGCCCGTTCACGGATCAGCTGCTGCCCAGGAGGGAGAGGCAGAACCCTACAGCCGTCGCCGCACCTGCCAACGCCAGCCCACGCTCGAAGGCGAAGGGCATCAGCGAGTTGGTCAGCATGGCTAGTAGGCCTCCCGCGGCGAGGGCAGCCGCCCGGCCACCCTGAGCATCGGAGGTCAGGTCTGTGGCCAGATAGCCGAGAGCCGCAGCGATGCCGCAGGCGAGGACGACCCAGAACCAGAGTGTTCCGACGCGTCTCGCCGTCCAGCCGGCGGCCGAGAGGTCGGCGGACGGCGCGATGCTCTGTGGGATGTTGGAGACGAAGACAGCGGCCATGAAGCTCAAGCTGATCGGGAAGTCCGTTCCGACTTGGATCCCGAAGATGATCGACTCGGGCACCCCGTCGACCACCGAGCCGACGACGATGCCCATCGCACCCCCCACTCCCGCTTGGCCGAAGCGCGTCTCCACCACCTTGTCGGCGACCAGGAAGACGGCCACACCGATCAGCATCCACAAAGCGAACTGCCACAGCTCGAGCGCGTCTTCTGCCTCCACAACGAGATCGAAGGAGATCGCTGCGATCAGCGCTCCGGCACCAAAGCCGGCCAGGATGCCAATGAGGCGGGCGGGCACGTCAAGCCAGCAAGCAACCAGGCCGGCAAACAGCAGGGACGATGCCCCGAGCACTCCCAGGCCGAATGCCTCAAGCATGGGTCGCCTCGAGACTCACGACGCTGGGCGCGCCTTCGCCGGCGCATCCTCCGTGGTCTCGACCTCCAGTGTGAGGCCGTGCACCGCGACGACGCGCACGGGCGATCCAGGAGGAAGCTCCGAGCTCGAGCGAGCCTGCCACAGCTCACCCAGGACCCGGATCTGGCCCGAAGGGGTGAGCCGCTCCGTCACCTCGCCGGTTGAGCCGACGAGATTCTCGAGGCCTGTCTGCACCTTCTTGCGCCGCACGCGGCGCTGCCAGTACGCGACCTCGAAGAAACCGAGCGAGACGATTGCGACTCCGCCGATGACGTTCCACGGCGCGGGCAGGACGATGAGGAGCAGCAGAGCGAGTAGAAGGAGCATCGGTGCCGCTCGACACTCGCTTCCTGAGCGCGATCCCGCATCACCCGGTGCGGATGATTGAGCCTGCGACGAGCCGGTTCATCCCCTTTGGGCGATGAGGAGCGGCAAGCAGTCCGAAAAGATCGCGGCAACAGCAGAAACCAGGAGGCACACATGCCCGAGAGGCCGCAGACGCAGCGCGACGTGCTGCCCGTCCCCGATATCACACCGGTCGGGTTCACGACGTACGACGCGAAGGACCCAGACACCGCGTTTCCGCCGATCGAGCCGCTGCGTCCTCCGGAGGGAGCTCCCAACGTCCTGATCGTCCTGATCGATGACGTCGGCTTCGGCGCCTCGAGCGCCTTCGGCGGCCCGATCAAGACGCCGAACGCCGAGCGTCTCGCGGCGACTGGCCTCAAGTACAACCGATTCCACACCACTGCGCTGTGCTCGCCCACCCGGCAGGCGCTGCTCACCGGGCGGAACCACCACGCCGTCGGGATGGGCGGCATCACCGAGATCGCGACCTCGGCGCCGGGCTACAACTCAATTCGCCCGAACACGTGCGCACCGCTCGCGGAGACGCTGAAGCTGAACGGTTACTCGACCGCGCAGTTCGGCAAGTGCCACGAAGTGCCGGTGTGGCAGACGAGCCCAATGGGGCCGTTCGAGAACTGGCCGACCGGCAGCGGTTTCGAATACTTCTACGGCTTCATCGGCGGCGAGGCGCACCAGTACTACCCGGCGATCTACGAGGGGACGGTCCCGGTCGAGCCCGAGAAGACACCCGAAGAGGGCTATCACCTCATGTCCGACATGACGGACAAGGCGATCAAGTGGATACGTCAGCAGAAGGCGCTGATGCCAGACAAGCCGTTCTTCGCGTACTTCGCGCCCGGCGCGACGCACGCGCCGCATCACGTCACGCCCGAGTGGGCCGACAAGTACAAGGGTCAGTTCGATGACGGCTGGGACGCGCTGCGCGAGCGGACCTTCGCCAGGCAGAAGGAGCTCGGCGTGATTCCCGCCAACGCGGAGCTGACGCCGCGCCACGAGGAGATCCCCGCTTGGGAAGAGATGCCCGAGGATCTAAAGCCGGTGCTTCGCCGCCAGATGGAGATCTACGCGGGCTTCCTGGAGTTCACCGACCACCACGTGGGACGGCTGCTCGACGCCGTCGAGGATCTGGGTGTCCTCGAGAACACGCTCGTCTACTACATCATCGGCGACAACGGCGCTTCCGCCGAGGGCACGCTCAACGGCACCTACAACGAGATGATCAACTTCAACGGCGCCGCTGCCCTCGAGACGCCGGAGTTCATGATCGAGCGGCTCGACGACTTCGGCGGCCCGGACTCGTACAACCACTATGCGGTCGGCTGGGCGCACGCGATGTGCACGCCGTACCAGTGGACGAAGCAAGTGGCGTCCCACTGGGGCGGCACGCGCAACGGGACGATCGTCCATTGGCCGAAGGCGATCAAGGCTCGCGGGGAGGTCCGCTCGCAGTTCGCTCATGTGATCGACGTCGCCGCGACCGTGCTCGAGGCTGCCGGGCTCCCGGAGCCGACGTTCGTGCACGGCGTCCAGCAGACGCCGCTGCAGGGCGTGAGCATGGCCTACTCGTTTGACGACGCCGGCGCCGCCGAGCGGCACACCACACAGTATTTCGAGATGTTCTGCAACCGTGGCATCTACCACCAGGGCTGGACCGCCGTTACGAGGCACGCAATCCCCTGGCTGCTGGTCGGCCACGAGAAGCCGGCGCTCGACGACGACGTCTGGGAGCTTTACGACACGACGGCCGACTGGACGCAGGCAAAGGATCTGGCAGCCGAGCACCCGGACAAGCTCGCCGAGCTCCAGCGGCTGTTCCTGCTCGAGGCGACGAAGTACAACGTCCTGCCGCTCGACGACCGCGGCATCGAGCGCGCCCTACCGGAGGTCGCTGGGCGGCCGACGCTCGTGCAGGGCGATCGCCAGCTGCTCTTCGGCGGCATGGGCCGCCTCACCGAGAACTCGGTGGTCAGCATCAAGAACAAGTCGCATGCCGTCACAGCCGAGATCGACGTCCCTGAGGGCGGAGCCGAGGGCGTGATCATCGCCCAGGGCGGCAGCATCGGCGGCTGGAGCCTCTATCTCAAGGATGGCAAGCCCCGGTACTGCTACAACCTGCTCGGGATCCAGCGCTTCTACGTCGATAGCGACAGCGAGGTGCCGGCCGGAACGCACCAGGTGCGGATGGAGTTCGACTACGACGGCCCGGGGCTGGGCAAGGGCGGCGACGTCACCCTGTACCTCGACGGCGTCAAGGTCGGAGAGGGCAAGGTCGCCGGTACGGCCCCGATGATCTTTTCCGCCGACGACACCTGCGACGTCGGGGTCGAGAACGGCGCGCTCGTGGCCGACGACTACCCGGTCCCGAACGCGTTCACCGGCGAGGTGAACTGGGTCGAGATCGACGTGGGCAAAGCTGCCGAGGACGCCGATCACCAGATCGATCCGGACGAGCTCGTCCGAGTGGCGATGGCGAGGCAGTAGCGGGCTAGGCGAAAACTCGGGAGCGGATGTCGCCGCCCGCTGCGGCGATCTCCCCGAGCTCGTGCAAGAGGTTCATCGTCTCGAGCTCCGGCGGGAGCTCGCACGATGTCGTGCACCCGCCCGACCGGAGCGCCAGCGCCAGCTCGAGGAGGCGGCAGACCAGCTCGTCGGCGGCCTCCTGGAGCGATGAGCCCTCGCCGTGGGCGAACCCACCCAGGCTGAGGCGGACGCGTCCTCCGAGCTCCGTGATGGTCAATGCAGGCATCGTCCAGGTGTATCGGCCGTGGCGCCTTCGTTCCCGAGCCCCGCGGCGCACGAATTACCTGCGCCTTCATCCCATCAGCACGATGCCTATTACTCGTACGCGTGAAACAACGCTCTGATGGGTTCGGCGATCGGAGAGATCCTGCCGCTGGCGATCGGCGTTGCGATCAGCCCCGTGCCGATCATCGCGATCGTCCTCATGCTCGGGACTCCGCGCGCGCGGTCGAACGGCCTCGCGTTCGCGCTCGGCTGGATCGCGGGCCTGACGATTGCCGGCGGCGCGCTGCTCGCGCTCGCGAGCGGCAACTCCCAGGAGGCCGACGGTAGTCCGGAGACCTGGGTCAGCATCGTCAAGCTCGGCCTGGGCGTGCTGTTCCTGCTCGTGGCGGCGCGCACTTGGCACGGCCGGCCGCGGGCAGGCCAGGAAGCCCCGATGCCCAAGTGGATGCAGGCGATCGACACGTTCACGACCGGTAAGTCGCTCGGGTTCGGCGTGCTCCTCTCGGGAGTCAATCCGAAAAACCTGGCGCTGACAATCGCAGCTGCAACGGCGATCGCGCAGACTGGCATCTCGGGCGGCGAGGCGGCCGGTGCGCTCGCGATCTTCATCCTCATCGGCTCACTCAGCATCCTCGCCCCCGTCGTCATCTACTTCGCACTGGGATCGAGAGCGACAGCCATCCTCGACGAGCTGAAGACGTGGATGGCCCTGCACAACGCCGCGATCATGGCCGTTCTGCTGCTCGTGCTCGGCGTGAAGCTGATCGGTGACGCGATCGGTGGTCTGAGCTAACCGTCGA
>Ga0307290_10000732_pt1 | contig 10771 bp, 10 predicted proteins | sample ER_DNA_144_FD_194472 | JGI IMG/M metagenome (GOLD analysis project Ga0307290, IMG submission 194472) | Bulk soil microbial communities from the East River watershed near Crested Butte, Colorado, United States - ER_DNA_144 | ecosystem: Environmental > Terrestrial > Soil > Floodplain | place... | reverse complement strand
ATCCTTCAGCAGCTCGTACGTCGCGCGCGTGATCTGGATCTCCCCGGGTGTGCTCTGGGACTCCATCCGGCTCGCCGTATTGACGGCGTCGCCCCAGAGGTCGTACAGGAAGCGCTTCGAGCCGATCACCCCGGCGACCACCGGCCCCGAGTTGATGCCGATCCTCAGCTCGAGACCCGACCCGCCTCCGACGGCAGAGGTGGCGATCGCCTCGCGCATGTCGAGCGCCAGGAGCGCGGCCCTGCGCGCGTGATCGGGGCTCGGATCCGGCACACCCGCGGCGGCCATGTAGGCATCGCCGATCGTCTTGATCTTCTCGAGCCCGTGCCGCTCGACGAGCGTGTCGAAGTGGGAGAAGAGCTGATCGAGGATGCCGACGACCTCAGCCGGCGCGAGCCGCTGCGCGAACGGCGTGAAGTCCACGACGTCGGCGAAGAGGATGGAGGCCGCGTCGAAGTGGTCCGCGATCGTCTTGCTGGCGGCCTTCAGCCGCTTGGCGATCGAGCCCGGCAGGATGTTCGTGAGCAGCAGTTCGGACTTCTGCTGCTCGACCCGGAGTGCCGCCAGCGCCGCATTGCGCTGACTCGCGAAGGAGGCGAGCAGGGTGAAGGCGATGGCCCCGGCACCGACGATGTTCAGCGCCAACATCGTGCTGGGGAACCAGGTCGGGAAGTCCGCGTCGGGGAAGAACAGCTCGCCCGCGACCCCCGTGAGGAGGAAGACCAGCACGAAGGCGACGAACCAGCGGATGGCGCGCCGCACCTCGAGGAAGACGAGGGCGCCGAGCGGAGCCAGGATCCCCCACAGCGCGACTCCCCCGGACGGGAGGAACCCGCCCACGAACATCTGCCCGGCCGTTGGGGCGAGGAGGATGTCGAGGCACTGGGTGACGAGGAGAAGCCGGAAGCTGCCGGTCCGCGCGAAGATCACCAGGGAGCCGAGCGAGATGGCGAAGTAGATGAACGCGGTGATGCCTGCCCACGAGCCGAAGCCGAGGTAGAGGCTGCCCCAAACGCCGGACACCGGCAGGATCAGCGCCACGATAAGCACGAGGAGCGACTTCTTCTGACGCAGATCCTCGTCGTCGTCGGGATCCGCGCCCAACCGGGCGAGCCGTGCTGCCGCGTTCGTGATCCACGCAGTGCCGGCTCGCGTGTGCGTCCGGCGACCTCCATCGATCGATCCCATCACCACGAGCTTGCTCCGATACCTGCGAGGCCACAAGCCGCGGCACGAACGGCCCCCTCCGGGGACGCGGGGGAGTCGATGCTCTACGGTGTCTCAGGAGGCAAGAGATGGGCGGCTCGAAGGTGAAGGGGAAGGATCACATCCACGAGTCGCCCGGTGGACGATCCGGCGCGAGCCTCACCGCGCCACCTCCGAAGTTCCCGAAGAAGGTGTACGAGACGGAGCTCCTTCGATTGCAGGAGGAGCTCGTGAAGATGGCCGAGTGGGTGAAGACTTCCGGCGAGCGGGTCGTGGTGATCTTCGAGGGGCGGGATGCCGCGGGAAAGGGCGGTGTCATCAAGCGGATCACGGAGCACCTGAATCCCAGGATCGCGCGAGTGGTCGCGCTGCCGGTGCCCTCCGAACGCCAGACCACCCAGTGGTACTTCCAACGGTACGTGGAGCAGCTCCCCGCCGGAGGGGAGATCGTGTTGTTCGATCGCAGTTGGTACAACCGCGCCGGCATCGAGAAGGTGCTCGGCTTCTGCACGCCCGAGGAGCACCGGATGTTCCTCCAGCAATGTCCGATCTTCGAGCGACTGCTCGTCGCCGACGGTATCCATCTGACGAAGTATTGGTTCTCCGTCAGTGACGAGGAGCAGGAGCGACGGCTGACGGCGCGTATCCATGACCCGATGCGCCGATGGAAACTCTCGACAACGGATCTGAACTCGCGCACTCGATGGGTCGACTACTCGCGGGCGAAGGATGAGATGTTCGTGCACACCGACATCCCCGAAGCCCCGTGGTTCGTCGTCCCCGCCGACGACAAGCGGAGGGCTCGCCTCGATTGCATGGCGCATCTGCTGAGCCGTCACCCATATGTACCGAAGGCGCTCGAGGCGTTGGAGCTGCCGGAGCGCCAACTCGACGAGGGTTACGTCCGGCCTCCACGCGAGATCTATACGTACGTACCCGATCACGCAGCGAGCGTGCTGCGAGCGGCGGATCCATCATGAACCAGTTGAAGGTGATCCATGCCGCTCGCAACAACGACATGTCTCTGAGCTCCAGGACGGCCCACCACCCAGGTGCCGAGAGTTTGCACGGCTCGTGGAGCAGGACCGGCAGGACCGTCGCGAGGAGAAAGCATCCGGCTGCGATCCCGCCGAGAGCCACGGACATCGCGCGTCGTGAGCGGGTGTTTGGCGGGTTGTGGAGTTGAGGCCTGGATCCAGAGCCAGTGCCCGAACTCGCCGTGCTTCATCGAGGAGGTTTGGCGCCCATTTGTCGGCCGGTGCTACTGTCCCTCGATGAGGCCGCTGTTTCTCGTGATGGCGTTCGGCACTCTCGGAGCGGGTATCGCGGGGCTCCTCACGCACGGGGCAGATCAACATGCCGTGTCGCTGGGAGCCATCGCGGGCGTGTTGGTTGGGCTCATCGTGGATCTGGCGTTTCATCTCGGCGAGCGACTTCCCGCTCGATCTGCCTGAGCCGGTTATCCCTGCCCTGCCTGGATGGAACTGCCTGGGTGTTATGCCATGGCGAAGGCGGCGGCGATCACGTGGGTGAACAGCCCGGGATCGCTCGGCTCGACATGCATCACGGAGATGCGCTCCTCCCTATCGAAGGTGATCGTGAGACCCAGCGTCATCTCCACGAGATGGTTGGGACCCGCCACGGTGATCTCGTGGCTTGCCGTCATCGATGACCCGTTGTGTACGAAGGTGAAGGTTGGGTCCTTCGAGATGACGAACTGCCTGATCCCCAAGAGGAACTTGCCCACCGACTCTTGGCCGTGATGTTCCCCTGCGAACGGGGAGGAGCCGGGAAGATCGAGCACGACGTCCTCGCGCATCGCGCGCTCGATGGTCCTGAAGTCGCGCTCGGCGAAGGCGGTCGCCAGTCGGGAAACGAGCCTCTCTCTTTGAACCTGATCGAACGAAGGCAGGATCTCCATTCCCTATCGCTTCGACAGTCACGAGCATGACCTTGAGCTGCTACATGTGCTCAGACGATCACGGCTAGGTAGTCGCTGGCTGTCCCGCTCCGGGAACTCACTGCGAGTTCTCAGGTTCCTCTCAGGTTCGGATGGTCGACTCGGCGTCGACGAACCGAAGGAGGTGTCGAGATGTGGGATCGATTCGGACAGAGACCGATCGACCACGGGTGGTGGCCCGGGATGTTCCACGAGCTCGTGCCGCTCCTGTTCCTGGTGGCGATCGTCGCTTTCGGGATCTGGGCGGTGCATCGGATCACGGAGGAAAGGCGCCTGGCTCTCGTCGGCGCCGGCCCAACGCCTTCACGGCGCGGGGACGGCGCACTCGAGGAGCTCAGGCTCCGATACGCTCGCGGAGAGCTCGATCGCGACGAGTTCGCGCAGCGCTTCCGCGACCTGGGTGGCGAGGGCCCGGAGCCCCCACCGCCGTCCCCTCCGGAGGCGGCATGAGCTCCTGAAGGAGGAGTCCGTGAGCCGGAGCAGCGCGGACGCGGTCCTCGCGAGCGGGGACCGCGTCCGCGTACTCGTGGTCGACGACGAGGCCAACATCACCGACCTCGTCGCCACCGCACTCCGCTACGAGGGCTTCGACGTCTCGACGGCCGGCGATGGTCGGACGGCGCTGTCGCTCGTAGAGTCGTTCCGGCCGCACGTGATCGTCCTCGACGTGATGCTTCCGGACCTCGACGGCTTCGAGGTCCAGCGTCGGCTCGTCGAACGCGGGCAGCGCGCGCCCGTCCTGTTCCTCACCGCGCGCGACGCGACCGAGGACAAGGTGCACGGACTCACGATCGGCGGTGACGACTACGTGACGAAGCCGTTCAGCCTCGAGGAGCTGATCGCCCGGATCCGCACCGTCCTCCGGCGCGCGGGTGAGATCACCGGCGGGAGCGAGCGACTTCGGTTCGAGGATCTCGAGATGGACGAGGACACGCACGAGGTCTGGCGCGGCCAGCGCGAGGTGGAGCTGACGCCGACGGAGTTCGGACTCCTCCGGCTCCTGCTCTCGAACCCACGGCGCGTGCTGTCGAAGAGCCAGATCCTCGACCACGTGTGGCAGTACGACTTCGGGGGAGACGCCTCGATCGTCGAGACCTATGTGAGCTACCTGCGGAAGAAAGTCGACGTCGAGCAACCGCACCTGATCCACACGGTCCGGGGCGTCGGCTACGTGCTCCGATTGCCGAGGAGCTGATCCCGTGTCTTTGCGGGCCCGCCTCCTCGTCCTGATGGTGATCCTCGTCGCAGGGGGTCTCCTCGTCGCCGGCGCCCTCACCTATGGGGCGCTGTCTTCGTCCCTCCTCCAACGGATCGACCAGCAGCTCGACACGGCTCGCCGCCCGGCGGCGGCTGCGGTCCAGGTCGACCAGCACTTCGGACCGGGACCGGAGCCGTTCACGCTCCTGCCTCCCGGCACTTACGTCGATCTCCGGGCTGCGGACGGTGACGTGCTCGACGTGAAGGTCTTCACCTATGGGCCGAGCGACGGGGTCCCCGGACCCGCACTGCCGGACGGCCTGCCGGGTTCCGACGACTCGCCCGCGGGAACAACGCGGACATACACCGTCGGATCGTCGGATGGTCCCTATCGCGCTCTCGCGACGTCGCTCGGGCCGTCGCAGGGAACGCTCACCGTCGCCGTGCCCTTGGCCGAGATGCAGGCGACGCTGAACCGGCTCGTGATCGCCGAGCTACTGGTCGGTGTGGTCGTGCTCTTCCTCGTGACGGTGCTCGCACTGTGGTTCGTTCGGATCGGCCTCCGGCCGCTCGAAGGGATCGGACAGACCGCGGGCGCGATCGCCGCGGGGGACCTCACGCGCCGCGTCGCCCCCGCGGACGAACGCACGGAGGTCGGACGGCTCGGTCTCGCGCTGAACGCGATGCTCGGGCAGATCGAGGCGGCCTTCGAGGAGCGGCGCGCGTCGGAGTCGCGCTTGCGTCGGTTCGTGGCCGACGCCTCGCATGAGCTCCGGACCCCGCTCACGTCGATCCGCGGATACGCCGAGCTGTTCCGCCGTGGCGCGGGGTCGCGACCGGATGACCTCGAGAAGTCGATGGCGCGGATCGAAGCGGAGGCCTCGCGGATGGGCGTCCTCGTGGACGATCTTCTGCTCCTCGCGCGGCTGGATCAGGGTCGCCCGCTCGCACGCGCGCCCGTCGACGTCGCCGGCCTGGTCGCCGTGGCCGTCGAGGCCGCCAGAGCGATCGACCCCGAGCGTCCGATCGACTTCGATGCGGACGGCCCCGCAGACGCGCCCGGGGACGAGGGCCGGCTGCGGCAGGTGTTCGACAACCTCCTCGACAACGCGAGGGTCCACACGCCCCCCGGTACCGCCGTGCATGTTCGCGTCTGGAGTGCCGGCGACGCGGTTGTCGTCTCGGTGCGCGACGACGGGCCCGGCCTCTCGTCCGAGGAGGAAGCGAAGGCCTTCGAGCGCTTCTACCGAGGCGATCCGGTCCGCTCCCGGTCGACGGGCGGGGCGGGCCTCGGACTCTCGATCGCCGGCGCGATCGTGGAGGCACATGGCGGGACGGTGACCGCCTCGTCCGAGGAGGGTTCGGGAGCCCTGTTCGAGGTGCGGCTGCCAACTCGAGACGACGGCGGCCTGGATACCGGGGCATAGGTCCATCGCCGTTCTGGGCATCCACGGCTGTGCCCCGAGGCGCCGGTCCTGAACTCTCAGGAGATCCTCAGCCGAGCACCAGCGTGGGTTCAGGCGCCACCTCTTTGATGGTGCGGACGGATCGATCAGGAGGTGTCGAGATGAACAAGGTACGAAGAGCGATGATCGCAGGAGTCCTCGTCGTCATGAGCGCCTGCGGCGCGGCGGCAGCCTCGACGATGTCGTCGACCGCGAACGGCACGTCGGGAGTCGTGCCCCTCGTGACGACGCCCGCGGCCGACGAGCCGATCGTGCAGGTCGTGGCGGCCGTCACTCCGTCCGTGGTCACCGTGAAGAGCCAGGTGCGCACACTCACACCCTTCGGCGGATCGACGAACGGTGAGGCGGTCGGAACCGGGTTCGTGGTCCGGTCCGACGGGTTCATCCTGACGAACCAGCATGTGATCGAGGGGGCATCGGCCGTGACGGTCACCCTGGCGTCCGGCCAGGAACACTCCGCGACCGTCGTGGCCCAGGATGCGAAACACGACCTGGCGGTCCTGCACATCGAGGAGACGGGTCTTCCGGCGCTGACGCTCGGGAGTTCCGACGGCCTCGCCATGGGTGAGTCGGTCGTCGCGATCGGTTACGCCCTGGACCTGTCCGGCGGTCCGACCGTCACGGCCGGCATCATCAGCTCCCTCGAGCGAACGATCGACGTGCAGGACGCGGGTGCTGTGCGCAGCTATATCGGTCTGCTCCAGACGGACGCGGCGCTGAACCGAGGGAACTCCGGTGGTCCGCTCCTGGCGCTCGACGGCTCGGTCGTTGGCGTCAACGTGGCCGGCGGTGACGGAGTCGAGAACATCGGTTTCGCGATCCCCATCGCCGTCGCCGACCCACTGCTCCACGAGGCGTTCGGGACGACCGCATAGCGATGTCGCTCGAACCGGAGGGCTCCCGGCCGGAGGCCGGGCCCTCACTTTTGGGTCAGCCCTCGGCGGCGGACCAGCCCGTCACGCGATCGACCTCGATCGCGATGACCGCGCCGGTCGGCGGCGTGGTGTTGTACGGCGCGTCCCGTTACACGGACCCACCAGAGGTCGGCCCAGTTCTCTTCGTAGCTATCCACGACGAACTCGACCGATGGGTTGGATCCGATGTTCTCGAGCCGCTGGATCGCGCGTTGCCTCTTGGGCTTGTCGTCGACGGCCCAGAAGGCGACGAGCTCGTCGCCATCTCGGGCGATCGCGAACACGAACGGCACGGCATGCGGACTCCCGTCCGGTCGGACGGTGGCCAGCCGGCCCACCCGGGCCTCCCGGATCCTCGCGATGGCCTCGTCTCGAGTCATCGCGCCTAGTCTGACCCAACCCATCGAGAGGAGATCCGCCGTGCCGAGCTTCGGGCTCCAGATGCCCAGCTTCACCTTCGAGGACGTTCCGAACGAGCGGATGTTCGAGCGGATCGCGGAGACGGCCAACGCCGCCGAGGAGTCGGGGTTCGATTCGTTCTGGGTCATGGACCACTACCACCAGATCCCGATGGTCGGCCCGGATACCGAGCCGATGCTCGAGGCCTACTCGCTACTCGCTGGGATCGCGGCGCGGACCCACCGGATCAAGCTGGGCGCGATGGTCACGGGCGTGACCTACCGGAACCCGGCGTTCCTGGCCAAGGTCGTCACGACGCTCGACATCGTCTCCTCGGGCCGGGCGATCCTCGGGATCGGGGCCGCGTGGAACGAGGTCGAGTCGCGCGCGTACGGCTACGAGTGGCCGTCGACGGCCGAGCGATTCGAGCGGCTCGAGGACGCGCTGCAGATCTGTCGCGCGATGTTCACGCACGACCGGACGACGTTCCACGGTTCTCGACACAGCGTCGAGGGAGCGATCAACGTTCCGCAGCCCGTGCAGCCGGGAGGCCCGAGGATCCTCATCGGGGGGATGGGGGAGCAGAAGACGCTCCGCTTGGTGGCGCAGTACGCCGACATGTGGAACGGGTTCGGCGACCCCACGACGGTCCGTCACAAGCTGGCCGTTCTCGACGGGCATTGCCGGGACGTCGGCCGTGACCGGTCCGAGATCGAGACCACGCGGCTCGGGACGCCAATCACCGATCCCGCGATCGTCGAGACGTCGCACGCGTTCCTCGATGCCGGTCTCGACGGGATGATCTTCGGGACGCCAACCGGCACCACCCCGGACCAGGTCGCCGATGCCGCGCGGAAGGTCACGGCCGCGTTCGCGTAGCGGGCGCACGCTTTCGACGCGCGAGCCGCCTCGGCCGGGTTCGACCTAGGTCTGCCCGAGCGCGAGGGTCCCCGTGATGGTGGTTCCCGCGCCGGGCTCGCTCGTGACTTCGAATCGCCCACCAAGCGCATCCAGCCGGTCGGCCATGCCCTGCAGGCCGGTTCCGTGGGTGGTCGACCCGACGTCGAAGCCACTTCCATCGTCGGTTACCTCGAAGCGGAGGTGGCCGTCGTCCTGATCCACCCGGACGATCGCTCGGTTCGCGTCCGCGTACTTCGCGATGTTGTTCAGCGCCTCGAGGCAACAGAAGTAGACGGCAGACTCGATCGGCTGGTCGTAGCGAGTCTCGGTGGTCACCTCGATCGTGACGGGGATCGGAGCCTTTCGAGCCTGCGCCGCGAGGGCGGCCCCAAGGCCCTGGTCCGCGAGGAGCGGAGGATAGATACCCCGGGCGAGATCGCGCAGATCTTCGAGCGCGGCTTCGGCGTCTCGCTGGATGTCGCCCAGCAGGCCGGTGCTCGTTGCGGGGTCCCGTTGGGCCAGCTGCTGGGCGAGCCGGGACTTGACGGCGAGAGCGATCAGCTGCTGCTGGGCGCCGTCGTGGAGATTTCGCTCGATCCGCCGCCGCTCCTCGTCCTGCGCGGCGACGAGTCGTACCCGTGAATGTTTCAGATCTTCGAGCCTCGCCCGGAGCTCGGCCGTGAGTCCGACGTTGCGGAGCACCAGTCCCGCCTGCACGGCCAGCTCCGACAACATGCGTTCTTGCTCCGGCGTGAGCGGGTCGGCGGCCGGGACGGACACGGCGATCGCGCCGAGCAGCTCGCCACGATGACGGACCGCGATCACCTCGGTCGTGTCGGGGATGTCGGGCGGCTCGCCTCCCGCTCCGAGAGGCAGCCGCGGCCGATCGTCACCCTCTTCGAGAGGTGGCGAGCTGGCCTCGAGCCGGAGCTCGCGTCCGACACGGAGCCAGACCTCCGCGCGCTCGGCGCCCGTCCCGGCCGTGATGAGGTTGGTCATCCTGGCGAGCACGTCCTCGACCGACAGCGTCTCGCCGATCCGCTCGGTGAACTGCGACAGCACCTCGTAGGGAGTCGCGCGCTTGCCGTAGACGAGCCGGTCGGCGAGGCGGCGCGCCCAATGGCGGAGCGGCTGGAGGATCAGCGCGACGATCGCGATCGCCCCGAACACCAGGAAGTCGAAACCGGTGCCCGCGTCGGTTACGAGGTTGCCGATGCCGATCACGAGGCCGACGTAGACGAGGGTGACGAAGCCGGCGAGGATCGCGAAGACGACGGTCTTCTTGATCACGACATCGAGCTCGTACAGCCGGTACTTCAAGATCGCGATGCCGCACGCCGCGGGGATGCCCACCATGAGGGAGGCGACGAAGAGGCTCCAGAGGATGTCCTCGAAGGTGGAGTTTCCCCCGAGGAGAGGCTCGCTCGCGAAGAGCGCGAGGAACATGACGAGGGAGAATGCGCCCACGTAGGCGAGCCATCGGAGCTGCTGGCGTTCCTCGCCGCGGGAGCGGCGGAACCGGAGGACGAGCCCGATGAAACAGGCGACCGCGGACACGACCGCGACGATGGCGCCGGCGGTGATCAGCGGGCTCGCGATGCCACGGATCGCCTCGATCGCCACCGGGTTCCGGACCCTGAGTCCGGGGGTCGGGAACAGTCCCCGAGGTTCGACCGCGTACCACGCGAGCGCCCAGAGGGTCCCGCCGACCAGGAGCCAGGGGACGGGGCGCCAGCGACGGCTGGGCACGGTTCCCGAGGGGAACAGCAGGATGATCAACGGGACGGCGGCGCCCCCGATGCCGAACGTCCACCCGCTCACCCACAACACCCACTCCGGCGCGGGAAGAGAGCCGGGGTTCGTCCGGATCGCGTAGATCGGATAGTCCTCTCCCATCACGCCCAGCACGACGCAGAGGGACAGGCCGAGGAACAGCCAGCCGATGGGGTTCCGCGGCTGCCGGGAGGCGACCAAGGCACCGACGGTGCTGGACGTCATCGTCGCGATCAGCACGAGCGGGACCAGGAAGAACTCCTCGGCCGTCACCGCCGTGTCGTTGAGGGCACCGAGGACGAGCACGAACACCAGCAGGGCGAGGACCAGCGTCCATAGGCCCCAGGCCAGCCATCGGACGGCACGTCGCGACATCGGGGCTATGGTGCCTCAGACGGCCGACGAGGGGAAGGCCGAGACCGGCGAGGAGGACCTCATGGAGGATCAGGAGCCGCGGGACGCTGACGACAGCGACGAGCTCGAGGCGGCCATCATGCAGACCGATCACGCGTTCGGAGCCGAGTCGGTCGGGACGACTGCCGAGGAGGGGCTCGAAGGCGAGACCCTCGACCAACGCCTCGCCGAGGAGCGGCCCGAACGGCCCGGCATCGACGAAGCGCTCTCGGTGGTCGACGAGGGCCTGTCCGACGACGAGATCGAACTGGTCGGAGACGCCGTGACCCAGCGGGACGAGTTCGCCTCGCCCGAGGAGGCGGCGATGTCCGTGCGGGACGATGCGCCGGGCGCCACGGACCACGACGATCCTCATCCCGACGACGAGGACTGAGCGATCTCGGATCGGAGTTCCTGGTGGCTGACGAGACCCCAACGATGGCGGGCAAGGCCGTCTTGATCACCGGCAGCACGAGCGGCATCGGCAAGGCAACCGCCGTTGGGCTCGCCGCGCTGGGCGCCCGGGTAGCCATCACCGGCCGGGATCTCAGGCGCGTCGAGGT